>Ga0208522_1000109_pt1 | contig 53978 bp, 55 predicted proteins | sample ETNtaG_25_FD_185763 | JGI IMG/M metagenome (GOLD analysis project Ga0208522, IMG submission 185763) | Marine microbial and viral communities from oxygen minimum zone, Eastern Pacific Ocean - ETNP201302SV86 (SPAdes) (version 2) | ecosystem: Environmental > Aquatic > Marine > Oceanic ... | reverse complement strand
GAGGAGCGTTGGCAGGATGCGGGCGCCGTTGCGATCGGCCGCGGCCGTCCAGTCGTCATAGGCCGTAGCGCGACCGCCAAGGCCCTCGGCGATCACCCGAGCTTTGCCGCCGAGACCCTGTTCGAGCGTGGTCGGCCAGCGATCCTCATAGGCATGCCGCGGGCCGCCACCGGGATCCGCGCCATAGGTCAGGCTGTCGCCATAGGCGAGAATGGTTTTCATCCCCTGCCCCTTACGCCAGCATCATCACCGGATTTTCGATGAGACCCTTGAACACGCCGAGGACTTCCGCGCCCAGTGCGCCATCGACCGAGCGATGGTCGCAGGAGAGCGTGCAGGTCATGAACTGGCCGATCTTGATCTCGCCCTTGTCGGGATAGACGCGTTCCTCGCCCACGCCGACCGCCAGGATCGTGCCATGCGGCGGGTTGATGACGGCGGCAAAGTCCTTGATGCCGAACATGCCCAGGTTCGACACCGCCGAAGCGCCGCCCTGATATTCATGCGGCATCAGCTTCTTGTTGCGCGCGCGGGTAGCAAGGTCCTTTACCGCTTCGGAGATTTCCCTGAGGGTCTTGGTGTCACAGCTCTTGACCACCGGGGTGAACAGGCCACCCGGAATGGCCACGGCCACGGCAACATCGGAGCGCTTGTGGTAGAGGATCGAATCTCCGGCCCAGGTGGCATTGGCCGTGGGCACGCGCTGCAGCGCAATGGCCCAGGCCTTCATCACGAAGTCATTGACCGAAAGCTTGAACTCCGGCTTGCCGTCCTTGTTCTTCGGCGCAGTCGCATTGATTTGCTCGCGCGCCGCCAGCAGCGCATCGATCTTGCAATCCACCGTCAGGTAGAAATGCGGCACTGTTTGCTTGCTCTCCGTCAGGCGCGCGGCAATGGTCTTGCGCATGCCATCGGCCGGGACCAGCTCGTAGGTGCCTTCCTCATACATCGCCAGCACCTGGGCCTTGCTGAGACCGCCAGCCATGGCAGCACCACCGGACGCGGCCGGAGCAGATGCAGTGGCCTTGAGCGGCGCCTTCCCGGACTTGGCCGCTTCCACATCGGCCTTGATCACTCGGCCCTTGGGGCCGGTGCCGGAAATCGCCGCGACGTCAATGCCGGCTTCCTTAGCCAGGCGCTTGGCCAGCGGGGAGGCAAAAACCCGCCCGCCCTCACTCTTGGCTGGCGCCGGGGCTGGCTTGGGTGCCTCGGCTTTCGCAGCCGGTGCGGGCGCAGCCGCAGCTTCTGCCTTCGGCTCTTCAGCCTCGGGCTTCGGCGCCTCAGCCTTGGGAGCGGGCGCAGCGGAACCTATGGCGCTCGCGTCTTCGCCTTCCTGCAGCAGCACGGCGATGACGGCATTCACCTTCACATTGTCGGTGCCTTCTTCGACAAGGATCTTGCCGATCTTGCCCTCATCGACGGCTTCGACTTCCATCGTGGCCTTGTCGGTTTCGATCTCGGCAATCACGTCACCGGAAGAGACGCTATCGCCCTCCTTGACGTGCCACTTGGCAAGCTTGCCCTCTTCCATCGTCGGAGAGAGCGCCGGCATGGTAATATCGATTGGCATCCCGGATCTCCCTAAGACCGATAGGTCACGGCATTCACGGCCGCGATCACTTCATCAACGTTGGGCAGCGCCAGCTTTTCGAGGTTGGCGGCGTAAGGCATGGGTACGTCCTTGCCGGTGACGCGCATCACCGGTGCATCGAGATAGTCGAAGGCGCCTTCCATGACGCGGGCCGATAGTTCGGCACCGATACCGCTCTGTGGCCAGCCTTCTTCCACCGTCACCAGACGACCGGTCTTTTTCACCGACTCGATGACCGTGTCACTGTCCATCGGACGCAGCGTACGCAGATCGATGAGTTCCACGTCGACGCCGGCAGCAACCAGCTTTTCCGTCGCCTGGGTTGCGTAACGCATACCCATGGAGAACGAGACAATGGTCACGTCCGCCCCCTTGCGGGCAATGCGGGCCTTCCCGATCGGCAGCACAAAGTCATCAACCTGCGGCACGAGACCCGTAGAGCCGTAGAGAATTTCGTTTTCGAGGAAGACCACCGGATTGGGCGAACGGATGGCGGCCTTGAGCAGACCCTTGGCGTCGGCAGCACTATAGGGTGCGATGACGGTCAGGCCCGGAACGTGGCTGTACCAGGCCGAATAGTCCTGGCTGTGCTGCGCACCCACGCGGGCGGCGGCGCCGTTCGGCCCGCGGAACACCATCGGCGCCTTCACCTGGCCACCAGACATATAAAGCTGCTTGGCAGCCGAATTGATGATCTGGTCGATGGCCTGCATTGCAAAGTTCCAGGTCATGAACTCAACCACGGGCTTCAAACCAGCAAAAGCGGCACCGACAGCCAGACCCGCAAAGCCGTGCTCGGTGATCGGTGTGTCGATCACGCGGTCCTTGCCGAACTCCTGCAGGAGGCCTTGGGTGATCTTGTAGGCGCCCTGATATTCAGCGACCTCCTCACCCATGATGAAGACATCCTTGTCGCGGCGCAGTTCCTCGGCCATGGCCTCGTTGAGGGCCTGCCGGACGGTCATTTCGACCATTTCCACGCCTTCAGGCAGGTCGGGATCGGCCTGTGGCTCGAACTTCGGGGCGGCGGGTGCAGCCGCAACAGCAGGTGCGGCGTCGGCGGCCTTCTCTGCTGCAGCAACGGGAGCCTCAGCAGGCTCCGGCGCGGTTTCGGCAACTGGCGCCTTGGCCTCGCCCGCACTCTCGCCCTCTGCCAACACGACAGCGATCGGGGTGTTGACCTTCACACCTTCGGTGCCCTCCTCGATGAGGATTTCGCTCACGGTGCCTTCATCAACCGCCTCGACTTCCATCGTCGCCTTGTCGGTTTCGATTTCCGCCAGCACGTCACCGGACTTCACCGTATCGCCAACCTTGACGACCCATTTGGCAAGCTTGCCTTCTTCCATGGTCGGCGACAAAGCGGGCATGAGGACTTGGGGCATATCAGCTCTCCACAGGGATCGCGCCGGGCATGGAGACCATCGGGCGAATAGAGGAATTCAGGTTCAGGACAGCGGTATCGACCCGCCAGCCATTAAACTTCTTTGACGAGATATCGGTAGCGCCGTTTGGGCGCTGGTTGACCACCCAGCCGCTCAGGATCAAGCCAAGCAGCACAAAGGCAACAGTGGCGATCACCGCACGCTTGTAGATGCCTGCCTGAGCCGCGCCGGCCAGACCTGCCAGGCGCTCGACCTCGGCGAAACGCCACCAGCCGAATAGCCAGCCGCGCCAGGCGCCGGACGGCGCCAGCCTGCTGATCGCCATCGCCTGCGCGGCGGCCATGACCGCCGACAGCACGGCAAACAGCACAATGACACCGAGGAGGATGGTCATCGTGCCTTAGGCCTCGATGGTGATATCGGTCCAGAGCTCGGACGCATCCGGTTCTGGATCATTGGTGGCGAAATCTGCCGCCTCGGTGACGATGGCGCGAATTTCGGTCTCGATCTTCTTGAGTTCTTCTTCGCTGATCGAACCGCCTTCCAGCAGACGCGCCCGCACCTGTTCGATCGGGTCGCGCTCCTGGCGGTACTTGGTGACTTCGTCCTTGGACCGGTATTTGGCCGGGTCCGACATCGAGTGGCCACGATAGCGATAGGTCAGCATCTCAAGGATATACGGGCCCTTGCCGGACCGGGCGTGCTCGATGGCGCGCTGGGCAGCGTCATAGACCATGCGCACATCCATGCCGTCGACCTGCTCGCCCGGAATGTTGAACGAGGCGCCACGCATGGAAAAGTCCGTCGTCGCCGAGGAACGCTCCGTTGAGGTGCCCATGGCGTACTTATTGTTCTCGATGATGTAGACGACCGGCAGGTTCCAGAGCTTGGCCATATTGAAGCTCTCATAGACCTGGCCCTGGTTCGCAGCACCGTCACCAAAATAGGTGATCGAAACAGAGCCGTCGCCCTTGTACTTGCTGGCAAAGGCAAGGCCAGTGCCAAGGGAAGCCTGAGCTCCCACAATGCCATTGCCCCCATAAAAGCGGTGTTCATTGGAGAACATGTGCATCGAGCCGCCCTTGCCCTTCGACAAGCCGCCCTTTCGACCGGTCAGTTCGGCCATCACGCCCTTGGGGTCGAGACCCATTACCAGCATGTGGCCGTGGTCACGATAGCCAGTGATCTGGGCATCCTTGCCCTTCTCCGAGGCCATGGTGATGCCGGTCACAACCGCCTCCTGTCCAATATAGAGGTGGCAGAAACCGCCAATCAGGCCCATGCCATACATCTGGCCGGCCTTTTCCTCGAACCGCCGGATCAGCAGCATCTCGCGAAACGCCTCGAGATCCTGTTCTTCGGTGAACTGGGGGACATTGGGCTGCGTCTTGGCCTTGGTGGCCGTCGCCTTGCGCGCCATTCTACACTCCGCTTGGGTCGGGAATTTGCCGCTTAGGCCATCAGGCCATCTCGGGCATCATACTGCAAGCACCAAGGCAATAACATTGCCTCTTGAAGGCTCGGTAAAACTTTCTAAAGAGTTGAATCCGCTTGTATAATCGAAATTAACTGATCGTCGATTAATTCAACGAATTGACCGGAAATTGGTTTACCGGTTTCCGGATTGACCATCACCAGGACATCCTCGGCATTGGCCATGTTCAACAGCGCCCGCGCTCTTTCGGTGACGATATCCGGGTCCAGATGCCGCGGATTCATCAGGGAAACCCGATGCCGATAGGCTTCGATCTCGGCCTGCAAAGCGGCGCTCCGATCCTGCAGGATTTCGATATCGGCCAGGATATCTTCTCGATTCTCGATGCCGAACTGACCCGATATCGCCGAATAGCCCAGATAGCCCTGAAACCCCAGCAGGGTCACGGTCAAGGCCAGAGGACGCCAGAATGCAGGACGTTTGAGTCGGGTGGGCATGGACAGACCGATTGAAGACAGCCAACCATGCCTGACAAGGGATTAAGGAGCGGTTTCCCTATTCGGCCGCAGTACGATGCGGATGTCCAGCTTCCCCAAATAGTGCGCTGACAGAATCGCCATTGTTGATCCGGCGCATCGCTTCGGCGAGCGCGGGGGCGACCGATAGCACCGTTAGCTTCGCATGCGGCTGGGCCAGCGCATTGGGCAGCGTATTGGTGCACACGATCTCTTCGATATCCGGCTCCGCGGCCAGCCGCGCCACCGCATTGCCCGCAAAGATACCATGCGTACAGGCAACGCGAACCGATCGCGCACCATTGGCGCGCAGATGGTGGAGCAGTTCGAGGACCGATCCGCCGCTCGCGATTTCGTCGTCCAGCACGATTACATCACGCCCCGAGACGTCGCCAATAATGGCCGAGATATGCACCTTGGTGTCCGAAATCCGCTCCTTGGCACCCGCCGCGACCGGGCGCCCCAGCGCACGGGAAAAGGCCGCAGCCGTTTTGGCGTTACCCAGATCGGGCGAGACGACCACGGTGTTGGACAGATCATAGCGCCGGAAGTGCCGCGCCAATTCGTGCAGCGCATGCAGGTGGTCTACTGGAACGCTGAAAAAGCCGTGCACCTGCGGTGAGTGCAGCGTCATGGTCAGCACGCGGTCGGCGCCGGCTGTCTTGAGCAGGTCTGCAACCAGGCGGCCGCCAATGGAAATCCGCGGCGCGTCCTTTTTGTCCGAGCGCGCATAGGCATAATGCGGAATGACCGCCGTGATCCTGGCCGCCGAAGCGCCGCGCGCCGCGTCCAGCATTAACAGTAATTCGGTGAGATGGTCCTGCACCGGGGCGCTCAGTGTCTGCACCAGGAAAACGTCCTGCTCGCGGCAATTGGCCTGCAATTGCACTTCGAGGCAATCATTGGAAAAGCGCTTGATTTGCGTTGGTAGGAGCGGAACTGCAAGTTCCGCGCAGATCTCCTCAGCCAGACGAGGATGCGCGCCTCCACTGAACACAGCGATCTGGTTCATGAGACATCCTCTCGGCCTTTAGGTGCGGATATTCGCTCTTAGCACCCCAATGCGTTACAGCGCAACGTAGTCGAGCTCTTGGAACCGCTCGACCTCGGGCACCCAGCGCTCCTGCACGAAAGCAACGTGATCGGGATGGGCGTTGTAGGCGTCATAAGCGGCCTGATCGGCGAACTCCATGGAGAAGCCGAAAGCGAAATCGGTCTTCGGGCTTACTTGGCGCAGCCGTTCAAACCGCGTGACACCGGGGATGGCGGCCAGAACCAGTGCTGCGTCCAGGAAATCGCGCTCCGCATCCGATCCCGCGGCATGCTTGAGCGTGAAGCTGACAGTGTGTCGAATCAAATCGTTTCTCCAAGGGCTTCATTGGCTGCAATGGCCGCCATATTGACAATGCCGCGGCTTGTAACCGACGGCGCAAGAATATGAGCCGGTGCCTGAGTGCCCATCAGGATTGGGCCGACAGCAAGGCCATTGTTCATTTCTTTGAGCAGCGTCATGGAAAGGTTGGCCGCGTCCAGATCGGGGAACACCAGCAGGTTGGCTTCACCCTTGAGAATGGTGTCGGGGATATAGCGCTCTCTCAGACCTTCATTCAGCGCCAGGTCGCCCTGCATTTCGCCTTCGACAATCAGGTCCGGCGCAACGGCCTTGAGCTTGGCATAGGCCTCGCGCATCTTGTAGGCGCTGTCCCCATCCCGCGACCCAAAATTGGAATAGCTCAGCAGCGCCGCCTTGGCCTCGATGTTGAAGCGCTTGAGGTGATCGCGCGCCTGCAGCGTGATCGAGACAATCTCGTCGGCGCTGGGGTTCTGGTTGACATAGGTGTCAGTCAGGAAAAACGCGCCTCGCGGCATGATCAGCATGGAGAGCGCGGAAGCCTCGGTCACCCCCGGCTGCATGCCCAGCACCGATTTGATATCGCGCACATGCTTGATAAAGCGGCCCTGCAGACCGCAAAGCATGGCATCGGCTTCACCACGCTTCAGGGCAAGCGCGCCGATCACCGTGGTGTTGGTGCGTACAATGGTTCGCGCCGTGTCTGGCGTCACGCCGGTGCGCCCCACCAGCGAATGGAACAGGCTCACATAGTCGCGATAGCGCGGATCATCTTCGGGATTGATGACCTCAAAGTCCCTGCCCGGCTCAATGCTGAGGCCGAACCGCTCGATGCGTGCCTCCAGCACCGCCGGACGCCCTATCAGGATCGGGCGGGCAATACCTTCCTCGAGTAGCACCTGCGCGGCGCGCAACACGCGCTCGTCTTCGCCGTCGGCAAAAGCAATGCGTTTGCCCTTTCCCTGCGCCCGGTCAATGATCGGCTTCATCACGAGCCCGGAGCGGAATACGAAACGGTTGAGGCTGTCCTGATAGGCATCCCAGTCCGCAATCGGCTGCTTGGCCACGCCCGATTCCATCGCGGCGCGAGCCACAGCCGGAGCAATACGCAGGATCAGCCGCTGATCGAATGGGTTGGGAATAATGTGCTCAGGCCCATAAACCGCAGGAGAACCAGAAGGCGACACCTCCAGCCCAGGCTCCCGCGCCAGCTTGGCGATGGCCCGCACCGCGGCCAGCTTCATTTCTTCGTTGATGGTCGTGGCATGCACATCGAGCGCACCGCGGAAGATGAAGGGGAAGCACAAGACGTTGTTGACCTGGTTGGGGTAGTCCGAGCGCCCTGTGCACACCATGGCATCGGGCCTGGTTTCCTTGGCCAGTTCCGGCATGATTTCCGGATTGGGGTTAGCCAGGGCCAGGATCAGCGGCTTGGGGCCCATCTTGGCCAGCATCTCGGGCTTCAAGGCGCCTGCCGCTGAAAGGCCCAGGAACACGTCGGCACCATCAATGACCTCTGCCAGTGTTGTCGCATCGCTGGTGCGCCGGAACTGGCCGCGCCACTTGTCATTGATGTCGTTGCGCTTGTGGGTAACCAGGCCGTCCTTGTCCGCCACCCAGATATTTTCATGCTTGGCGCCAAGGGCGACCAGCACATTGAGGCAGGCAATGGCTGCCGCCCCCGCACCGGACGTGCAGATCTTGACGTCTTCGATATTCTTTCCCGCCAGTTCCAGGCCATTCAGCACAGCAGCACCGACAATGATCGCGGTACCATGCTGGTCGTCGTGGAAGACCGGGATTGGCATCCGGTCCCGCAGCGCCTCTTCGATCTCGAAGCAGTCCGGGGCACGGATGTCTTCGAGATTGATGCCGCCAAAAGTGGGCCAGAGCGGCGCCACAGCATCGGTGAACTTTTTCGGATCGAGCTCGTCGATTTCGAGATCGAACACATCGATGCCGGCGAACTTCTTGAACAGAACCGCCTTGCCTTCCATCACCGGCTTGGAAGCCAGAGCACCGATATTGCCCAGCCCCAGTACCGCCGTTCCGTTGGAGATAACCGCCACCAGGTTTTGCCGCGAGGTATAACGAGCAACCGTTTCCGGCGACTGCGCGATCTCTTCGCAGGGCGCCGCCACGCCAGGCGAATAGGCGAGCGCCAGATCGCGCTGGTTGCCCAAGGGCTTTAGCGGCTGGATTTCCAGTTTGCCGGGCTTGGGAAACTCGTGGAAATGCAGCGCCGCTTCCCGAAGTGCCTTGCGCTGCTCATTGATATCGGTGGACACGTAACTCTCTCCCGGCAGGCCCTTTGGCGGCGTTGGTGCCATCAATCAACGAGATTGAAAAGGCCAGAAAAGCCCAAGCCGTCGAGTCGGCGGCAAAATTGCGGCGCCTCCGAAAAATGCAACGAGTGCGATGACAGGCTGGCGACAGCGAGGCGATGAAGGGTCCGACTAGATCCCTGGCACGGGATCAGGCCGCCGAGGCGACCACCTCGAGTCGTGGCTGTGGATTGGACGCGGAATGAAGCGCCAGAGCCAGTTCCTTGAACGCTGTCACCTTCAACGCGGGCGCAAAGATATAGCCCTGCGCGTGCAATACGCCCCTTGAACGCAGGTAAAGCGCTTGTTCTTCTGTTTCGACACCTTCGGCGACGATCTCGCAGTCGAGGTCCTTGGCCATGGCAATCAGCCCATCCAGCACGGGAACCTGTGTCGTTCCCGGCTTGATCATGTCCACGAATATGCGATCGATCTTGATCACGTCGACGCCCAGCGTTGCCAGATAGGCCAGATTGGAATGCCCCGTCCCGGCGTCGTCCATGGCCAGCCGCGCGCCGAGCGCATGCAGGCCCGAAATCACGCTCGTGGTGGCCATGGAGTTGGTCAGCGGCCGGCGTTCGGTGATCTCGAACACCAATTGCCGGAAGTTGATGGGCGATTGCCCGAAAATCGCCTGCACATCCTCCACGATGCCAACGTCGCGGAAATGGCCCTCGAACAGATTGATCGAGATCTTCATTTCCGGCAGCGTCTTGGAGAGCTCTCCCAGATCGTTTCGTACCTGCTGCATCAGCGAAACCGTCATGGGAATGGCGAGGCCGGTGACTTCCGCATAGTCGATAAAGGCGCCTGGGGGTATCACCTGCCCGTTTCGCTTCTCCCAGCGGCACAGCACCTCGCAACCGACCAGCGCGCCAGTCCGTAGGTTGATGACCGGCTGGTAATATGGCTTGATCTCGTTCCGCTCAATGGCCCGTTCCAGGTCAAAGGCCGGAACGCGGGAACGTCGCACATAGCTCAGGCTGAGGATCAGAAAGATCGCGCTGGCCAGACAGGCGATTATCGTGAATGCCACGTCGAGATCGGCATAGCCGGCCCTCACCATCGCGAATGGAACTGCGTATTCAACCTTGATGGGAAACTGCCCCGCATAGCCCTGGGCACTGATATAATCGGCGCTGGACTGACGCCGGTCGAAACCCGATGGATCGCCCAATGTCACAATCGAGAGGCCATTGGTGAGGGTGACCCGCATCATGGCCGCATCCGGCATGGTTTTATTTAGGGCGGATTCCGACTGTCCCAGCAGCGGAACGAAGGTCGATACCCGTCTCGTCTCGCCAAAGGTCTGCGCAATCTTGAGCGCCGGCATGTTCATCTCGCCCAGCTTGACCACCGCCATGGTCTCAGTCAGCCCAGGAACCGGCAGGGGCTGCGACAGGGGCGAATAGTCCACGACCCGGCCATAGGCGTCGCAATATTGCACGCCGTCCAAATTCTCCACGAGGAACTGCTTGAGGTTGAGGCCACCCTCGAGAGCTTCCTGTGCGTTGGTCACGAAGGTGGGCGTGCACAGCGAAGGGCTGGCCGCGATGACATGGCGCAGGGCCACGACACCATCCATCGCACTTGAATTGATGTGTGAGCTGACTATCTCAACATATAGCTGCGCATTCGCTTTTTCCCGGTACTGGACATAGGCGTCCAGCAGGTAGTCCACCGCGATAATGGGCACAAACGCCAGTATGGCGCCCAAAAGCATCAGGACATGGGAAAACTTCGATTTCACACCGCGAATCCGAACCAGGAAATTCTTGCCTACTTGGGTAGCAAGCAAGGATTTAACGGACCATTAATGCTGGTTAATCCGTGCTAACCATAAGCAAAAGGGGCGGTCGCGGCCGCCCCCATGCAGTTCAATTTGTCCCCGGTAATCTAGCTCTGCACGTTCAACCGGATGCTGAGTTCGCGAAGCTGCTTGGCAGCAGGAGCGCTGGGAGCCCCCATGAGGAGGTCCTCCGCCTGCTGGTTCATCGGGAAGGCGGTAATTTCGCGCAGGTTCTGCACCCCACACAGCAGCATCACGATGCGGTCGATACCGAAGGCGGCGCCACCATGCGGCGGAGCACCATACTGGAAGGCGCGATACAGCCCACCAAACTGCTCTTCGACCTCCTGGCGGGACTTGCCGGTCAGTTCGAATGCCTTGACCATGGTCTCCGGCTCCTGATTACGGATCGAACCCGAGGCAATCTCGAAACCATTGCATACCGCGTCATACTGATAGGCCGTAAGCGACAAGGGGTCTTCGCCGTTAAGTGCTTCCAACCCGCCCTGCGGCATGGAGAAGGGATTGTGCGCAAAGTCCACGCGCTTTTCCTCCTCGTCCCACTCATAGAACGGGAAATCGACGATCCAGCACAGGGCAAAGCGGTCCGTGTCGACCACGCCCAGATCGGTACCAATCTTGGTGCGCGCCTCACCGGCAAACTTGTAAAACTTCTCCGGACGCCCAGCGACAAAGAAGACCGCGTCGCCGTCTTCCAGCCCCAGTTGCGCCTTGAGGGCCGCCGTCCGCTCCTCGCCGATATTCTTGGCAATCGGACCCGACCCCTGCCCTTCCTTGAAGAATATATAGCCAAGGCCCGGCTGCCCCTCGCCCTGCGCCCAAGCGTTCATGCGGTCGCAGAATGCGCGACCAATGGGCTCGGCGCCAGCCTTGTTCTTGGCCGGAATGGCCCAGACCTCAACCTTGGGATCGGCCTCGATCTGGTTGGCAAAAACCTTGAAACCGGAACCGGCGAAATGCTCAGTCACAGCCTGGATTTCAATTGGGTTGCGCAGGTCTGGCTTGTCCGAGCCATACTTGCGAATGGCTTCGGCATAAGGAATGCGCGGCCAGCCCTTGGTCACCGGCTTGCCGTCAGCGAACTTCTCAAACACCTCGGTGATCACCGGCTCGACTGTGTTCCAGATGTCTTCCTGGGTCACAAAGCTCATCTCCAGGTCGAGTTGGTAGAACTCGCCTGGCAGACGGTCAGCACGGGGGTCCTCGTCGCGGAAACACGGAGCAACCTGGAAGTAGCGGTCGAAGCCAGCCACCATCAGCAGTTGCTTATACTGTTGCGGCGCCTGCGGCAGGGCAAAGAACTTGCCGGGATGAATGCGACTGGGCACCAGGAAGTCGCGCGCGCCTTCCGGTGAAGAGGCCGTCAGGATCGGAGTCGAAAATTCGGTGAACCCGGCCTCCCCCATCCCAGCGCGCATCGCGGAAATGATCTTGGTACGCTTGACGATATTGCCGTGCAGCTTCTCGCGGCGCAGATCGAGGAAGCGGTAGCGCAAGCGGATGTCCTCGGGATATTCGGCTTCGCCGAAGACCGGCAGCGGTAGTTCCTTGGCGGCGGAGAGCACCTCGATCTCCCGGATGAAAACCTCAATCGTTCCGGTTGGTATGTTCGGGTTCACCACCGCCGCGTCGCGCAGCTTCACCTCTCCATCAATCCGCAGCACCCATTCGGACCGCACGGTTTCGGCGGTGGCAAACGCGTCAGAATCCGGGTCAATGACGCACTGCGTAATGCCATAGTGATCGCGCAGATCGATGAACAGCAACCCGCCGTGATCACGCACGCGATGCACCCAGCCTGAGAGGCGCACATTATTGCCCGCATCGCCCGCCGAAAGGGCACCACAGGTGTGGGAACGGTAGCGATGAAGGGTCATGTCAGGTCTCGAAATTGCTGAATAAAGGCCGGAATCTCGGGCGGGAAAAGCGCATGGCGCGCCCCGCTTGTCAAGGCGGCAGGACTTCTCGCGATCAGCCTCTTCACTGCGAGGAAAATCCAAGGTGGAGCTAACGATCCGCACCTGCTAGGAAGAATAGTGACGAATTTGAGACGGTAGTACGTATGGACCTCATAGTTTCCACAGAAGCGCTGGCGGCTTTCTGCGAGCGCGCTTCCCAGTTCGAATTTGTGACGGTCGACACAGAATTCCTGCGTGAAACCACATACTGGCCGCGGCTTTGCCTGATCCAGGTTGCCACTGATGACGAAGCGGTGCTGATCGATCCGCTGGCGCCCGACATCAAGTTGGCACCGTTTTTTGCTCTTCTCGCAAACCCCAATGTCACCAAGGTCTTCCATGCCGCGCGTCAGGACGTCGAAATTTTCGTCAAGCTGACGGGTGCTGTGCCCCACAACATCTTCGACACTCAGGTTGCCGCAAGCGTGTGCGGCTTTGGCGACAGCGCCTCCTATGACAGTCTGGTCCGGTCGATCTGCAAGGTCGAACTCGACAAATCCTCGCGCTTCACCGATTGGTCCGCCCGCCCGCTTTCCGAAAAGCAGCGCACCTACGCTTTGGCTGACGTCACCTGGCTGCGCGACATCTACCGCGAATTGCGCAAGCAGGTCGAAGCCACGCGGCGCTGGGATTGGGTCGAAGACGAGATGGCCACGTTGCGCAGCATCGACACCTATGTAGTCCAGCCCGACCAGGCTTGGAATCGGCTGAAGATGAAGTTCAATCGCCCGCGCGATCTGGCCGCCATCAAGGTGCTGGCGCAATGGCGCGAGCAAAAGGCGCAAGACACCGACCAGCCGCGCAGCCGCATCCTCAAGGACGACGTGCTGGGTGAATTGGCGACCCAGCGCCCGCTCACCGCCGACGCCTTCGAAAAGTTGCGCGCCGTGCCCCGCGGTTTTGGTCGCAGCGCGGCCGCCGCCGAGATCATGACCCTGCTCCGGGAGGTTGATGCTCTTCCCAAGTCGGCTCTGCCCAGCCTGCCCGAACGTTATCGCGGTCCTTCGCCCAAGGGTGCGATCGGTGATCTGGTCCGCGTGCTGCTCAAGGCTGTGGCCGAGCAGCATGGTGTCGCCGCCCGGATCATTGCCACATCAGACGAGATTGACGCGCTTGTGCTGGACGACGATGCCGACGTGCCCGCCCTGAAAGGCTGGCGCCGCAAGCTGTTCGGCGAAAAGGCGTTGGCAATCAAGCATGGCCGTATCGGCCTGGTGGCGACACGCAAGGGCATCATCGAGTTCTCGGTGAGCCAGACTGAGGCAGCCGAATAGGCGCGGCGCCTACCCTACATCGACCCGCCATTTGGCGTGCCCCGCACCCTCGGCAAACTGCCGCAGGCGGTTCCGCAGGTGGTCGCCATCAAGGAATGCGAAGTCACCCGGTAGCGTAAGGACGAGCGTATCCTCGTCAAGACGGAACCGCGTCCTTGGCAGGATGCCAGGCATCGCCGCCGTCATTGGATAGGCCACGCGCATCATCGATCCGATCAGCCGCGCGCGCTGGGTCAGGGCCTCCGACCCCAGCGGCGCGAGAACCAGCGCCGACTTGGCCTTGAGGCCGTCATAGCGAACCGCGAGCGTCTGTGCCAGAAATGATCGGCCCGGGTGATCGACACCGGTTAGTGACCCATAGGCCACCGAATCCACGCTCTGTGGCCCGCGATAGTCCGGGTGCGAGCGCCAGCCTATATCTGCCAACAAGCACGCAACGACCCGCAGCCGCGCTTCCGCTGCAGTTTCCTCGATGCCCACGGCGGAAAAGTACTGCGCCGAAAACTCGACAAGGTCATTGGCATGGGCCGGCGAACGGGAACGCAGCACGGACAATTCTTCGGCGCCCTGAATGAGCGGATCGATTGCACGCTCCCGCTCATCGAGCATTCCAAAGAGGTAGCCTTCGCGAACCCCCAATGCCGAGAACACCACACTGCCGAACTGTCCGGCCTTGAGAATCTCGGCCATGATTGCCGCACCGAAAGGAACTAGTTCCCGGCGAGAACTGCTGACGTCCCCCGCGCCCAGGTAACCCTTGAGCGCATCGGCTGCTGCAATTTCCTCGCAGAAGGCGACCATGTCATCGGCGGGCACCACATAATCCTGCACCATGTGCAAGGGATAGTCGCGCAATCCCTGGTGAAGCTTGGCAAGGGCGCGCCAGGTACCGCCGATCGCCGCGAACTGCGCGCCCTTCTTCGCCGTCTTCAGAATCGAGCCCTCGAGCCGTTCCCGGGCCAGCGCCGCCGCCTTTTTTGGCGAGCCATCCGCATCATCCTGCAGCCGGATGACACCTAGCTCAAAGCTCTCGCCATTGGTGTCGTGACCATCGGCGATGTCGGAGAGTTCAAGGCTCCCACCGCCGAGGTCCCCAACAATGCCGCTGAAGCCGGGAATGCCGGCGACCACGCCCAGCGCCGCGTAGTGCGCCTCTTCCTGGCCACTCAGCACGCGGACCGGCGCGTCCATGATAGCCTCGACCGACGAGACGAACTCGTCGCGGTTAGCCGCATCGCGTACGGCGGAGGTCGCCAGAATATAAACTTTGCCGACACGCATCATGCGGGCCACGAGCGCGAAGCGCTTCATGGCCTCCAAGGCCTTTTCCATATTGGCATCAGCAAGGCGCTTGCTCTGCGCGATGCCGCGGCCCAAGGCGCAGGCAGACTTTTCGTTGTACAGCGGCGTCAGGGCACGTGCGTGTCGCTCATAGACGACTAGGCGAACCGAATTGGAGCCGATGTCCAGAACCGCAACGGGTCGGGCGCCTTTGATTCGCCCTTGTGCTGTCGGATCGGCATCGACGCCCCAAAACTGTGTCAATTTAATCCTCGTCAGTCTCCGCCTCGCCCGCACTGCCGCGGCCGGACAGCGAAGGATTGGTCATGAAGTAGTCGTGGGCGTTGAAGGGTTCTTCGCCCTCGCTCACCCTTACACGATGGGAGCTGCCATCGGGAAGCACTTCCCAGCTCTGCTGGTTGTCCTTGAGATAGGCAACCAGAATCCGGTCCAGAATCTGCTTGTGCACCGTTTCGTTGAGGATCGGGACCAGCGTTTCCACTCGCCCATCCAGATTGCGCCCCATGATATCGGCCGATGATATATAGACTTTGGCCCGCGGCGAGGGCATGACTTCGCCATTGCCGAAACAATAGATGCGGCTGTGCTCAAGGAACCTGCCGACCACCGATTTGACCCGGATATTGTCGGAGAACCCAGGAATTCCGGGCCGCAGGCAGCAGATGCCACGAACGATCAGGTCAACCTTCACACCAGCCTGGCTGGCGTCGTAGAGCGCGTCGATCACCTGTGGATCGACCAGAGAGTTCATCTTGAGCAAGATGCCCGCGGGCTGGCCGTTGCTGGCCAGCTCGATTTCATGAGCGATATTATCAAGCAGCGTCTGGCGCAGATTGACGGGCGAAACGGCGATAGTCTCGAGTTCTGTCGGGCGCGCATAACCCGTGATGAAATTGAACACCCTCGCCACGTCGCGCGTAATCGCCGGGTCGATGGTGAAGTAGCTCAGGTCGGTGTAAATCTTGGCGGTGATCGGGTGGTAGTTGCCGGTGCCGATATGGCAATAGCTGACGAGCTTGCCCTTTTCGCGCCGCACCACCTGGCTGAGCTTGGCGTGTGTCTTGAGCTCGACAAAGCCGAACACAACCTGCGCCCCGGCCCGCTCAAGATCGCGCGCCCAGCGGATATTTGCTTCCTCATCGAAGCGCGCTTTCAGCTCCACCAGGCAAGTCACCGACTTGCCCGCCTCGGCCGCCAGAATGAGGGCCTTGACGATCGGGCTGTCCGAAGAGGTGCGGTAAAGCGTCTGCTTGATGGCTACGACATCCGGGTCACGCGCCGCCTGCATCAGAAACTGCGCCACCACGTCAAAACTCTCGAACGGATGATGCACCAGGATATCCTTGGCACGGATGGCAGCGAAGCTGTCGCCATTATAGTCCCGGATACGTTCCGGGAACCGAGCCAGATAGGGCGTGAACTTGAGATCGGGGCGATCGACGTCGCAGATCTTGCGCGCATCGGCCAATCCCAGGAAGCCTTGCACCTCAAAGACATCAGCTTCCTTGACCCCGAGCTGTTCGCCAATTTGGCGCTTGAGGGCCCGCGGCATGGACCTCTCGATCTCCAGCCGGATCACCTGACCGCGGCGGCGTTGGCGTAGCGCACTTTCAAATTCCACCACTAGATCTGCGGCTTCATCGTCGATTTCGATTTCGCTGTCGCGAATGACCCGGAACGCCCCCGAACCAACCACTTCATGGCCCGGAAACATCTTGTGAAAGAAGAGCTTGACCAGCGTATCGATGGTCACGACCTCAGAACGGCCGTCCGAAACCAGCCCGCTGGGCAGATTGATGAAGCGGTCCAGATTGCTCGGAATGCGAACCAGGGCCGTCAAATGCTGATCGGAATTCGGGCGTTTCAACTCGAAGGCGAGCGCCAGGCCCAGATTGGGAATAAACGGGAACGGATGGGCCGGGTCGACGGCAATTGGCGTCAGGACCGGAAAGATTTCTTCGCGGAATAGCTTTTGCAAATAGGCGACCTGGTCACCGGTCAGATCGTCGGTCTCGTGTATCACCACGTTTTGCGCAAATAGCTCTTCGCGCAGTTCCTTCCAGTGATCCTGCTGCTCGAGTTGCAGATGCTGGGCAAGCGTCGCAATTTCCTCAAGCTGTTCGGCCGGCGAGAGGCCATCGGCGCTCTGCTTGGTCATGCCAGCGCGAATTTGGCCCTTCAGCCCCGCCACGCGCACCATGTAGAATTCATCAAGGTTATTGGCCGAGATGGACACAAAGCGCAGCCGTTCCAGCAGCGGATGCGCTTCATTCCCAGCCTCTTCAAGTACCCGCATGTTGAACTGGAGCCAGCTGACCTCGCGATTGACGAAGCGCGCCGGGCTGGTACGCAGCGCCTCGACATCCGGAACCGATCCTTCAGCTTCGGCAATTTCGGTCATCTCATTCATCGCTTTCAGCGTCCCAATCCTGTGGCCGGTCGTGCCCATGCGCTCGGCGGCGCAGCGCCAGGGCCTCCGACGCTATTGTGCGGGTAATGGCCGACCCTTTGGCAAGAGCCAGCCTGTCCATAAGTTCAACAAGGCTCGCGGCTTCCTCGGAACTGCGCTCCATGCGCGGCACCACATAGCCGATCACCTTGGGGTCGACCTTGATCTGTCGATCCCCAAACAATTTCACGAACATCTGTGACAACTCGATGTCGTCCGTGATTGCGAGCCGGAAAACTGGCGCTCTACGTATCCGGGAGCGCACATCATCGGTCTCAAGCGACCAGGTTGCAACCTCCTCCCGCGCTGTCAGCAACAGGGTTCGCGCACCGCGCATCGCCTGATTGAGCAGATGGAACAGATGCTGTTCGTCATAGCCGAGCCTATCGACGTCTTCGATCAGCAGGGCCCCCTCTCCCGCACCCGAAGCAATGGCGCCAATGGTGGCCGGCGTCACGCTGACGGCATTGGCACGTTCAGTGAAAATGCGCGCGAGGTGAGATTTGCCTGAAGCCGCCGGACCGAGCAGCAGGGTCACGCCGTCAGGCCAATCTGGCCAGGCCAGAACCCGCGCATGAGCCAGGGAATTGCCGGCGCCCACCAGAAAGTCGTCTTCGGCGTGGGACGGCTCGTGTCCAAGATCGAGCGGCAGCTGCCGCGGACCATGCTCAGGATGCAACATCGTCATGGGGCGCTCGCCGCGGACCGAGATAGAGCGAGCTTTCCTTGTACTTCCGCACACCGTAACGCACCAGCACCGAGGCAATGGCTGCCATGGGCACGGCCAGCAACAGGCCCACAAAGCCGAATACTGCCCCCAGGGCGAGCAGCGCAAACATCATCCAGACCGGATTGATGTTGATCGAAGAGCCGACAAGCTTGGGATAGAGCACATTGCCCTCGATGAACTGCCAGAAGAAGTAAACACCGGCGACCAGAACGATCATCCACCAATTGGGCGCGTATTGCACCAGCGCAATACCGACCGACAATCCCAGGCCGAGCGCGAAGCCGACGAAAGGTACGAAGCTGAACAACCCGGCAATGAGCCCGACAGCCAGCCCGTAATTGAGGCCAATAACGCTCAGCGCCGTGGCGTAGAAAGCCGCATCGAGCAGCAACACGCTGCCCTGCCCGCGAATGACCCCGGCCATGGACTTGTCGATCTCGCGCAGAACGCCCTTCACTTCGCCCTTGTGCTGCTTGGGCAGAAGGTCGTCGATGCCGCGAACCATGCCTTCCCAATCAAGCAGCAGATAAAACGCAACCACGGGCGCCAGCACTGTGAAACCAACCACAGCCGCCCCGGTCAGGCCGATATTGACCAGCTCGGCCGGCAAGGTGGCGATAAAACCCAGCGTCTGGCGCGTCAAATCGTTCAGGCTGGTCTGCACTTGCGCAGCGCGTTCCGGCCCAAGCCAGGCATTGATTTCCGGCGACCAGGCCGCGGCAAGCTCCTGCAAATCGCCGACATAACCGGGCAGGCGCTGTATCAGACCTATGATCTGCTGGCCGATCAGCGGAACAAACATGTAGAACAGGCTGATCACAACGGTCAGCACGCTGAACAATACCACCACGGTCGCCCAGGCCCGGCTGAACCGCCATTTCTGCAATTGGTTGACCAGCGGGTTCAGCAAATAGGCCAGCGCGGCTCCTACGACAAAGGGTAAGAGTATGCCGCGGAACACCCAGAGCAACAGGACCAGGGCGATGAGCAGCCCAATCCAGATGAACACTTGATTTCTGAGTGCCATGGTGCCGGGCGGCCCTTGCGTCTGGGTAATCGAAAAGCTATCAGGCCGTCTAACGGCCAGCACCGAAAAGATCAACCAATCCGGTTCGCGCGCACGCTGTTGCGCCCGCAATCCCCAGCATGGCAAGAAGGCACATGTCCGACGCACAAAATCTGCCATCAAACGGCCTCTCATACAAGCAGGCGGGAGTCGACATCGACGCAGGCAACGCCCTCGTTGAAGCCATCAAGCCGGCCGTCCGCTCCACCCGTCGCCCTGGTGCTGACGGCGAGATCGGTGGCTTTGGCGGATTGTTTGATCTCAAGGCGGCCGGCTTTGTTGATCCGGTTCTGGTGGCGGCCAATGACGGGGTCGGCACCAAGCTCAAGATCGCCATCGACACCGGCAAGCACGACACCATCGGCCAGGACCTGGTGGCCATGTGCGTCAACGACCTCATCGTGCAGGGCGCCGAGCCGCTGTTCTTTTTGGACTACCTGGCCACCGGCAAACTCGATGTCGACCAGGGCAAATCCATCGTTGAGGGCATCGCCCATGGCTGCCGCCTCGCCGGCTGCGCGCTGATCGGGGGCGAAACCGCCGAGATGCCCGGCATGTATCACGGCAATGACTACGATCTGGCCGGTTTCGCGGTGGGGGCCGCCGAACGCGATGCCCTGCTGCCACGCAAGGACATTGCCGCAGGCGACCTGCTCGTGGCCATCGCCTCCTCCGGCGTCCACTCGAACGGCTATTCTCTGGTTCGCAAGATCGTTGAGCTCTCCGGCCTCGCCTGGGACGCACCGGCACCCTTTGCTGCGGGCAATACCCTGGCCGAAGCGCTGCTCGAACCCACCCGCATCTATGTAAAGCCGCTGCTGGCTGCTCTGCGCGCCGGCCTCGGCGTCAAGGCGCTGGCCCATATCACCGGTGGCGGCTTCATCGACAATATCCCCCGCGTCCTGCCTGACACCCTGGCCGCCGATATCGATCTGGCTGCAATCACCGTCCCGCCTGTCTTTGGCTGGCTTTCCAAGACCGGCGGCATGAGCGAACGCGAAATGCTGCGCACCTTCAATTGCGGGGTTGGCATGCTGGTCGCCGTTCGGGCGGAAGACGCGGACCGGCTGGTCGACAGTCTGACTGCCTCCGGCGAACTCGCCGCCATTGTTGGCGCATTGATTGAGCGCACCGCCGAGCCGGTCACTTTCAAGGGCAAGCTGGCGCTGTGACGACCAAGAAACGCGTCGCCATTCTCATTTCCGGGCGCGGCTCCAACATGGCCGCACTGATCGAGGCTGCCAAGGCACCAGACTATCCCGCACAGATCGTTGGGGTGTTTTCCAACAAGCCTGATGCGCCCGGCCTCGACTTCGCACGCAAGAACGACATTCCCACGGCAACCGTCTCACACAGGGACTATGCCAGCCGCGAGGCCTTTGACGCAGAGATCGAGAAGTCGCTCACCAATTGGGCTGCCGACTTCGTCTGCCTTGCCGGCTTCATGCGCATTTTCAGCACAGAATTTGCCGAACGGTGGACGGGGCGCATACTCAACATCCACCCTTCCCTGCTGCCCAAATACAAAGGCCTGCACCCCCAGCAACAGGCCCTGGACGCTCACGAGAGCGAAAGTGGCTGCACGGTGCATTGGGTAACCGCAGAACTGGATGCGGGACCCACCATACTGCAACGCCGGGTTCCCATCCTATCGGGCGACACGGCAGAGACGCTGGCCGCGCGCATCCTGGTTGAAGAACACCGGGCTTATCCCGAGGCCCTGGCAAAGCTGGCCCGGGGCGAGGTCGCCTACGCGGACTAAGCCAGAACAGTCATCACTGCAATTGATGACTCCCATAGTCAAAATCGGTTCGACCTTTGTTCCGGTCAGGCGTAGCGTGCGGACGTTTTCGCTAAGGTCGGTGACATGAGTCTGCGTGACTGGTTCTGGATCATACTGCTGGGCGCCATCTGGGGGTGTTCCTTCGTCTTCAACGCTGTCTTGATCCGTGAACTGGGCCCGCTTTGGGTTACCTCTCTGCGTGTCGGCATTGGTGCATTGGGCTGCTGGGTGGTTCTCTTCGCCCTGCGCAAACCGATCCCGCGCGATCCCGTGCTCTGGCTGCAATTGGCCGGCCTCGGCGTCGTCGCCTATGCGATTCCATTCGCGCTGTTCCCACTCGCCCAAGCGCATCTGGCCAGCGGCATTGCCGCGATTATCAATGCCCTGACACCCATGGTGACCGCGGTCATTTCTCACTTCTGGATTGGCGGGGAGAAAGCGACGGCGACCAAATTCACCGGGGTTGGCTTCGGTTTTGTTGGTGCGGCCATCCTGGTCTCTCCCGCGCTCTCCGTGGGTGGCACGACCCAGCTCTGGGCGGTGGCCGCCTGCCTGGGGGCCACCCTGTGCTACGCGCTCACGCTCAACATCACCCGCAGCTTCAAGCATATCGAGCCGACCGCCTTCGCCTCGATCGCACTCACTGGAGCTGCTGTCGTGGCCATACCAGTGGCCATCTGGTCCGAAGGCATGCCGGTGATGACTCGGCCCGAGACCTGGGGTGCGGCCTTCGCAATTGGCCTGCTCTCGACTGCCTTCACCTTCCAGATCATGTATCGCATCCTGCCGCGCGTCGGTGCGACCAATTTTGCCACCACAACCTTCATCGCGCCGATTTCGGCCTTGATAATCGGTGTCACCGTTTTGGGAGAGACCATCCTGCCCATTCAGCTGGTTGGCATGCTGGTGATATTTTTCGGCCTTCTGTTCATCGACGGGCGCATTCGCGCCATCTGGCGCCGCGTTCCCGTCTAGATCATATTGGTTCCAGTTCGGCAGCGCGCGCCGTGCAGGAGACATCCAGATGTATCTCAAGACCATCGAGCCAGCCCAGGCCATGGGTGAACTGGCAGATCTCTACAATGCAGAAATCGCCTCAATGGGGAGAGTAATGGCGGCGACCCAGTGCTGGTCGGCCCGTCCCGATATGATCATGCCTATCGAGCGCCTGCTTCACCAGATGCGGGACAATTTCTCGCTGGGGCTGCTCAATTTTCGGCTGATTACTTTCATCGCCGCCAAATACGTCCCGTCCAGCTATTGCTCCCATGTCTATTTCAAGCTGATTTCTAACGCCCTGGGCCGGGAGAAGGCCTTGGCGATCCACCGGGATTATCGAACTGCCGGGCTCACCGAGCAGCAGGTGGCGATGCTGGCCTATGCCGAACAGATTACGAAGGACGCTTCGCGCATATCCCAGAGGGACATTGACCACCTGCGCTCCGTTGGTCTGAGTGACCTCAATATTGCTGACATCGCCTTGGCAGCCTCCTACCGGAATTTCATGAGCAGATACTTCGATGCAGTGGGGGCCAGCACGGAGCCGGATTTTCTCGATGCGGACCTTGAGGTCAGGGCAGAAATGGCGGTCGGCAAGCCTGCTTAGCGCCCTTCCGTCGATTCCCACCGGTCGGGAACTCTCTTGCCAGCCACCCGTTGGTCGGCAGGAGAAGAGATATGCCCGACAAGCCCGACATTGACCCACGGACGAGCCCCGAGATCGTGCCGCAACCCGAGCCTCCGCAGCCCCAACCTGTCGATCCGGTGCCGCCAAGGCCGAACGAAGTTCCAACGCCGGATCAGCCGGTGGAAGACCCCTACCGCTCGCCCTCGCCCGAGATTCCGCCAGATCCACAGCATGACCCACGCCCGAGGGAGGTCTAGATGCGAGATCCATTGGAACGCCGCCCGGAAAATCGCGATATCACGCCCGAACAAGTGCCAGCGATGCCAAGGCACTTGCCGACCGATGATACCGACAATCCTCACAGCACCCCGCTCAGGCGGGAGCAGGACAGCGAGACACCCAATGATCGTGATCCACGGGAGCGCAGCGACGACACCGCTCCGTAAGGTTATTCGATCCCGAGCTTCTGCTTCATCATCTCGTTGAGCGCTTGCGGGTTGGCCTTGCCGCCCGACGCCTTCATCGCCTGACCGACGAACCAGCCAATCATGGTCGGCTTGGCTTTGACCTTTTCGACCTGCTCGGGATTGGCCGCGATGATCTCGTCGACGATCTTCTCGATCGCCCCAAGATCGGTCACCTGCTTGAGGCCGCGACGCTCCACGATCTCGGCAGGCTCCCCTTCGGGTTCCTCGGCGATCAGGATTTGCAGCACGTCTTTGCCGCCCTTGGATGAAATAACGCCACCTGCGATCAGGTCAACCAGCCCTGCAATTTGGGCCGGTTGCAGATGCGTTTCCCATACTGCGAGACCCTGGCTATTGGCATAGGCGGCAACATCGCCATTGAGAATATTGGCTACGGCTTTGCCGTCACGCTTTTTCCCGCCATGAGCGACGCAGGATTCGTAATAGTCGGCCGTCTCTCGGTCGAGCGTCAGCACCATCGCGTCATAGGGCGTCACGCCGTAATCGGCGATAAACCGCGCCTGTTTTTCGTCCGGCAGTTCCGGCAGGTGCTGGGCCAGGTCGCTGATGAAAGCGTCGTCAAATTCGAGCGGTAGCAGGTCGGGATCTGGGAAGTAGCGATAGTCATGCGCTTCTTCTTTGGAGCGCATCGACCGGGTTTCACCCAGCTTGGGATCGAACAGCCGCGTTTCCTGGTCAATCATGCCGCCATCTTCGAGAATGTCGATCTGGCGGCGCGCTTCATATTCGATCGCCTGACCGGCAAAGCGGATCGAATTGACGTTCTTGATTTCGCAGCGCGTACCAAATTCGCCACCCGGCCGACGCACCGACACGTTGACGTCGGCGCGCATCGAGCCCTGCTCCATGTTTCCATCACAGGTGCCCAGATAGCGCAGGATGGTCCGCAGCTTGCTCAGATAAGCCTTTGCCTCTTCGGATGAACGCAGATCGGGCTTGGAGACGATCTCCATCAGCGCAACGCCCGACCGGTTGAGGTCCACAAAGCTCATATTGGGGTGCTGGTCATGGATCGACTTGCCAGCATCCTGCTCCAGATGCAGGCGCTCGATGCCAATTTCGATCTGTTCGCCATCGACATCGAGCAGCACCTTGCCCTCTCCCACAATGGGATCCTTGAACTGGGAAATCTGATAGCCCTGGGGCAGGTCCGGATAGAAGTAGTTCTTCCGGTCAAAAACCGACCGCTTGTTGATTTGGGCCTTGAGGCCCAGTCCCGTCCGCACCGCCTGGCGCACGCACTCTTCGTTGATCACCGGCAGCATGCCCGGCATAGCCGAATCCACGAAGCTCACATTGGCATTGGGCGGATTGCCGAAGGCGGTCGAGGAGCCGGAGAACAGCTTGCTCTCGCTGGTCACCTGGGCATGCACCTCCATGCCGATGATCACCTCCCAGTCGCCGGTCGAACCGGAGATCAGGCGCTTTTTGTCGGGGGTGCGGGTATCAACGAGGGTCATGTTCGCGCAGTCCTACGCCGCTTCCCGCAACGGCTTGCGGAAGCGGATCTTGTCCAGTTCATAATTCAGGCTGGCGGAAAACTTCATACCGCGCCATACGGGTTCATACCCCTGACGCAGATAGAAGCGCACCGCCCCGGCATGGCCGGCATAGGTTTCCAGCTCTGCAAACGCAAAGCCCTGCTTGGCGATAGCCTCTTCCAGCGCCTCAAGCAAGGCCACTCCCACGCCTTGCCGCTGCGCGACGGGCGCAACCCAGAGATCGGAGATGACATGATCCATGTCTTCGCGCGCACCCCAGCCAAGAATGGTGCCGTGGCCACTGGCAACGAGAATGGTTTGCGGCTTGTCCCGACAGAAGGTCACGAACTCTGCTAGCAGTTTTTGCCGGTCGGTTCGCCCGGCATCGTCGTGCCCAAAAGGGCTGTTCTGCCAGGCGTCGAAGCCAATATTGCCGACTGCTTCAGCCAGCTCAGGCTGCGCCCGCGCAATCCGCAGATCGACCAGCCTCACTCTTCCTCGATTTCCCCGTCATAGGGGCGCAGGCGCTTTTCCAGATGCACGCTCATGAATGGTGAGTGGCCCTCCCGCCCGTCAGGACGCAGTGCCAGAATGCGATAGCCCTGTCGCTCATAGAACCGCACAGCGCGGACGTGATCGGCTGGTGTCTCCAAGTGCACCCGATCCGCGCCATGCAGTTCCAGTATCGTCTCCATGCGGTCGAGCAGCGTGGCCCCGATTCTGTGGCCCTGCATCTCGGGCATGACAAAGAGGTAGGGAATATAACTGCGGCCCGGCACGCGGGAACACCAGCCAACGACCACGCTGTCAATTTCGGCCGCTATGGTGTGTCGCCAGCCCTGCGCCACCGCATGCGACAGCCTGCGCCGCTCCGCGTCCTTCAGTCCTGGCTTGTCGGTGAGAAAGGGAAAGATGCCATGTTCCCACGCGCGAAAGGCGATGTCGGCCAGTCGCGGGGCATCCGTCATTTCCGCCTTGCGTAACAGAATGCCCGCCATCTGTGCCTCCTATTTGGCGCGCTTGCGCGCCGCAATGATGCCCTTCTCGTAATTGATGTTCCAATTGATCAGGGTTCGCCAGATAAGCTCGGCCTGATCTTCGTCAAGATCAAGCTCCAAACTGAGCCCGCGTACCTTCTTGATAATGGATTCAATCCGCGCCGGATCGAATGCCTCGTGCGGATCGGTCTTTATTTCGGCCATTCGCGTCACGTAACCATGCCGTTCCGCGAATAGTTTGAGCAGTGCCTGATCGATGCGATCAATCTCAGCACGCACATCATCCTTGGACTCGCATTCAGCAGGCAGTTTGGCAGCGGTCACGGCGCCCCCCGTATATTCGTGTGGTGTTGCTGGTTTGCACCACCGTCCCGTGGATTTCAACCCGGCGAGCGGCAGTCTGGCACTGCCAGCGGCGGCGCCCTGGTATCAAACTGATGTTTAGTCAGTCCGAGATTGCCTGAGACCCTGTCCTCTTGTGACGGGGAATGAACGAACCGGACGTTGCCGGAACGCAGCAAGATCAACGATTTCGAGTTCTTAAATCGAGATGGCTGGCTGATTAGCGGGCTAACACCGCTCATCTTCGACAAGCTCAAAGCTAAGAAAGCCACCCGGCCGCTAGCCGGCCAGCCCTACCGGATCACTCGGCGCGGGCTGGTTCTGGTGCGCAGCCAGGTGGATAACCGGTAATCTCCTCACCTCTCCCCGCAAGGGGAGGGGTGACCAATTCAATGCCTGGTCACATCGCTCAATGCTGCCGCGATGTGCTCCCACTCCTGGGAGACGCTTGCGGTGGCGCGTCGCTTGCCGGCCCGCCGATACCAGTAATCGGCATTGCCCATGTCGGCCTCGATCCAGTGCATCAGGGCATGCACCCAGTCGAAGGCCTGAACGCCCTCCATGGACTGGACGATATTGTGCGCCCTCTCCCATTCGGGCCCCACGCGCAACTCACCCTTCTTCAGCCACCACAACGCCTGCAGCGGCTTGCTCATATCCTTGGGGGGCTCGGACCAGTCGAGCGAAGTGAAGATATCTACGGCCATCGGCGGATTTCCTGTTGGCCCGGACGCGGCAAGCGGGCGCGTCTCCACCAGTTTTAGTTTGTGCATGTGCGGCAAATAGTGCGGAACGGCAACGCAATCAAGCGCTGCCCTTGGTGCCTTGCCTCGTCCATCACCACCAAGGCTTGGGAGCAAAGTCCCCGCTGGAGCTCTTTTCGATGACGCGCGCCGCTGCGAAAAGCGTCTCCTCATCGAACGGTTTGCCGATCAGTTGCAGGCCCAGCGGCAGTCCCTGCCCGTCCTTGCCAGCCGGCACCGCAATGCCCGGAAGGCCGGCCATGTTCACCGTGACGGTGAAGATGTCGTTGAGATACATCGCGACAGGATCGCTCGCCAGGGCCTCGTCACCAATGCCGAAGGCCGCCGACGGCGTCGCCGGGGTCAGAATTGCATCGACACCGGCATTGAAGGCGTCTTCAAAGTCCTTCTTGATCAGCGTCCGCACCTTCTGCGCCCGCACATAATAGGCGTCATAATAACCTGCAGACAGCACGTATGTGCCGATCATGATGCGGCGTTTGACCTCGCGCCCGAACCCTTCGGCGCGAGTCAGCTCGTACATGTCGGTGATATCTTTCCCAGATACACGCAGTCCGTATTTTACGCCGTCATAGCGCGCCAGGTTCGACGACGCCTCGGCCGGTGCCACGATATAGTAGGCGGGCAAGGCGTATTTGGTATGCGGCAGCGAAATATCCTTGACGCTGGCACCCTCGGCCTTCAGCCATTCGAGCCCTTCCTGCCAGAGCTTTTCGATCTCGGCCGGCATGCCGTCCATGCGGTATTCCTTGGGCACCCCGATGGTGAGGCCCTTGACGCCTCGCTCCACGGCCGCCGCAAAATCAGGCACCGCCAGGTCGACGCTCGTCGAATCCTTGGGATCAAACCCGGACATCGAGGTCATCAGGATCGCCGCATCTTCCACCGTGCGGGCAATCGGTCCGGCCTGATCGAGCGAGGAGGCAAAGGCCACCGTGCCCCAACGCGAGCATCGCCCATAGGTCGGCTTGATCCCCACAGTACCAGTAAACGCCGCCGGCTGGCGGATCGACCCGCCCGTGTCGGTTGCCGTTGCTCCAGCACACAGCCACGCCGCGACGGCTGCGGCCGAACCACCCGAAGATCCCCCTGGCACCAGGTTGGCATTGCTTCCTCCGGCGCGGAACGGACTGACCACGGGGCCGTAGTACGATGTCTCGTTGGACGAACCCATGGCGAATTCGTCCATGTTGAGCTTGCCCAGCATCACCGCACCATCGCGCCAGAGATTGGCGGTCACGGTGGATTCATATTCCGGCTTGAAGCCATCCAGGATATGGCTGGCCGCCTGGGTATGCACGCCCTTGGTGGCGAACAGATCCTTCACCCCCAGCGGAATACCTTCCAGCGGCCCGCCCTGCCCCTGGCTCAGCTTCTCATCGCTGGCTCTGGCCATGTCGCGCGCCTGTTCCGGCGTGGTGGCGACATAGGCGTTCAGGCTAGGATTGGCCGCTTCAATGGCACCGATATAGGCGTCGGTCAGCTCAAGTGCGGTAAAGCTCTTGTCCTTGAGACCCTTGCGGGCATCGGCGAGGCTCAGTCGGGTGAGGTCAGTCACAACAATTCTCTCTATTTCGTCACGGCGGGGGCCATCAGGCCACGCGCGCCGCAGCCGCCAGGTTCAGTTCAAAAAAGGCCGACCATTCGCTGTCGGGATAGTCCAGAAACGGACCGCGCGGAGTAAACCCGTAACGGGTATAGAGCCGGTGCGCCTCGGCCATGCCATCGCCGGTACCGGTTTCCAGCATCACCACCGGCAAGCCGCGTTCGCGCGCCAGGTCCACGATCCGTTCCAGCAATTGCCGGCCCACGCGTTGTCCGCGCACTTCGGGCAGGGTGAACATGCGCTTGACTTCACCCAGCTCCGGTCCATGCATTTTGAGCGCACCCATGCCGACCGCCTTGCCGGCCTCGTCGCGGGCGACAAACAGCGTGGTTGCGCTGTCCGCCATCTGCTCGACCGTCATCTTGAACTGGAATTCCAGCGGCGAGAGCGGCAGCAGATGCTCGTTGAGCCGGTCCACCAACGCCCGGACATCGTCCTGCAGCGGTGACTCTATGGCGATTGTGACCGCCATTTACTCCACCACCTTCGGCACCATGAAGAAATTGTCTTCGGTCAGCGGAGCATTGCTGACAATCTTTTCGGCATAACTGCCATCGGTCACAACGTCGTCGCGGCGACGCAGCGTCATTGGGGTCACCGAGGTCATCGCCTCAACCCCATCGACATTAACCTCGTCAAGCTGTTCGACAAATCCGAGAATCGCATTGAGTTCGTTCTGATACCCAGCGACTTCCTCTTCCTCGATACGAATGCGCGCGAGGCGCCCGATGCGCTTGACGGTGGCGGCGTCGACAGACATGCAAAAACTCCGGCAGGAAAGGCGTGTTGCCGCGTTATTAGCAATGCCCTGCGGCAAATGACAATGAAAATGCCTTATGCGACGGATCAGGCTTCCACAGCCAGGCCCGGCTCAAGGGCAATGAGGCCCGTTCCGTCCAGTCTCGGCTTGAGTGCGGCAAAGGTTGTATCGACCACGCCCCCATCGACCGCTAGCGCAATAAGCTTCGGCGAGGCCATGTCCAGGACCTTTTGCCCTGCTTGGCGGATATTCGCACCGGCCAGCACGACCACCGCGTCTTGCGCCCAGCGCCCCAGCTGCGGCACATCGGACGCCAATACCAGCAAGGGCCGCTCGTCGTCACCGTCCAGCAGCAGCCCTCGCGGTCCAACCGACCAGATCACCACCGGCCGCTGCCGGTCGCCCGCATCCAGCAGGCGCTCTGCGGGCCGCCGTTTCCATGTCGCCCCGTCCGCATGCGGCAGCGCCTCATCCCAAAGGACTTGCTGATCCGAACCGCTGATAAGTTCGTTGCTTACGATGCCATCTGGAGAGGCATGGGCATCAACCACCACGATCTGCCCACCGAGCTGGATGCGAAAGGTGGTCATGCCGAACCATGTCAGTTTCAAATGGCGTCCTCGAACTGCATCGACCTGCGGTGGCGCTCAACCAAAAAACGGGTTGCCATTGCAATGGCCGGAGGAATTGGCTTGTCTCGACGATAGTCAGCGACAAGACGACGGGCAATTCCCAACCTCGCCGCCATGCCATCCAATGAGAAGCGCAATTCCGACATGGCCTGCCGAAACTCTTCATTGTCAAGGGAAGCGGGCGCCAACTCCTCCAGCCACACGGCAGAGAGCTCTTCGCCACTAGCCCAAACTAGACAATCACCGTTCTCTCCAACGGCGAAATCTTCAAATGCAGGTCTATCAGTGCGCAGGGCGACGAAGTGACGGTGCCCAACAATCGCGGGTGTTACATCGATAGCCTGTACCCGGCCGTCGTGCCAAGTAATCTCGATTACCCGGTCGGATACCAGCCTCGCCGCAGCAATCCGCGGCAAGGGTCGACCAGCCGAACGGAACACATGGTCAGCCATTCAATTCGTCCCATCGATCCCGTAAGAGCCGCATATTATTGCGGGCCCAATCAGTTGCCACTTCGAAGTCCTGCTTACGCAGCCTTCCTCGGCTCAGTTGCAACCCTTCGATCAACACCAGCGCCTCTCCATCCGGCGTAGATACATGGAAGTGGGGTAAGTGATCGTCCACAAACATTTCTGATTTGCACTCTGCCCAATTTCGCAAGCGTTGGCATCCCATCCCCCAAAATAGTGCACAAGAAGCACTATTTCAATCGTTGCGTAACAACTCCAGCTAGTAAGTTCCTCTACGAGTTTCTTGTTATATTCTGTATTTGATTATGATATGTTCGCATTGTAAAGGCCAGCTCCGCTCGTGACTTTGCTCGACACACTACTGTCCTGCGCCTATTGAACCAAAGCAAGCACCTCACTCGGACCGAGTCCCATGCTAGTCGATACGCCAGACAATAATCCCCTCTCCGAAATTCCCGATCGCGGCAAGATCATGGGTCTCGACCTTGGCACCAAAACCATTGGCGTCGCGGTGTCGGACGGCATGCGTTATTCGGCCACGCCGCTCGAAACGATCAAGCGCACCAAGTTCACTCAAGATGCAGATCGCATCATCGAACTGATCGACGAGAACCAGATTGTCGCTCTTATCTTGGGATTGCCTCTCAACATGGATGGCACCGAAGGACCGCGTGTTCAGTCGACCCGTGCCTTTGCCCGCAATCTGGCGCCAAAGGTCAATCTGCCCATTGCCTTCTGGGACGAACGTCTTTCCACCTCGGCGGTAACCCGCATGATGATTGAAGCTGATCTCCGCCGTGACCGCCGCGCCGAAGTGGTCGACAAGCTCGCGGCCAGCTACATTCTGCAGGGCGCGCTTGATCGCCTGCGTCCCCGCTAGCCTGGCCGCCGCAGACTGCCTGGCGATTCTCCGAAAAACTGCTTGAAGGCCCGGCCAAACGCGGCCTCGGACTGGTAACCCGCACTGCGCGCGACCTGGCCGACGGCAGCACGGTTTTCCAACAGGGCCAGTCGGGCGCGGTGCATCCGCCAGTCGGTCAGGTAACGCATTGCCGGCTGCCCCACCATATCGGCAAAGCGAGCCGCAAAGCCCGAGCGCGACATGCCCGCCAGCCGGGCCAGCCCATCCAGCGTCCAGTCGTGCTCCGGTGTGGCATGCATGGCCATCAGCGCTCGTCCCAGCATTGGGTCACGAAGCGCCGCCAACCAGCCTCGCTGGGCCTCTGCTGCCCCATCCAGCCAGGTTCTGATGGCCTGGATGATCAAAATATCGGCCAGCCGCGTGATAACGGCCTCACCACCGGGTTTGAGCGTCGCCGCTTCGTGCGCAATCAGGTCCAGCGTGCTGCGCAGCCACCCCCCCGCAACATCATGCCAGCGGTCCACAACCAACAACTCGGGAAGCAATGCAATGAGCCGCCTGGCGGCCACATCATCGACCGAGATCACCCCGGTCATGGCGCGGGTAACCGGACCAGGCCCCTCGATCTCCATCATTTCATAGCGCTCGCTGACTTTGCGGGCCGGGTAATCAAACAGCGGCAGGGCCACCTGTTCTGGACCGCTGACCAGATCCACTGCATGGCCACGCGGTAACACCACCATGCTCCCCTCGCGGATCAGGACACTGTCCCGGCCGGGCATGCGCAGCCAGCCTTCACCCGACATGATGACGACGAACAACATCGAGTTGTCCATTCTGGGCATGGCCACGCCCCAGGGGGCGCACAAGGTCGCCCGGCAATAGAGGGTGCCATTGAGCTTGAGCATATGCAGCACTTCACCCAGCGGATCGCTGGCACCCGGCGGCCGGAAATGGACTTCTTGCATATCTGTTCGCCCACAGCTTTGCGCCCAAACCATCGTTCTGGACGATCTGCATAGATCATTGGCTAATTCGCAATGGAAAGTCCAGATGCCAGCGACAATCTTCCCTGTGCAATCAACTGCCACGGGAGAAACTCAATGACTGCATCACCAATTCTGGTCATCGGCGCCACAGGCAAGGTCGGGCGGCGCGTCGTCACCAGTCTGACCGCGGCCGGACACGCGCCAAACGCAGTGGGCCGGAATAGCGCTCTGCCCTTTGACTGGCAGGATCGCAGCAACTGGGCCGAGCATTTCACCGGCGTGGAGACTGCCTATGTCTCCTACTACCCGGACCTTGCTGCGCCGGGAGCCGATGACGATGTCACCGCCCTGGTGGCGGTGGCCAAGGCGGCGGGCCTCAAACGTATGGTCCTGCTGTCCGGGCGCGGCGAAAGCGGTGCCCAACGCTGCGAAAACATTCTCGCCGAAAGCGGGCTGGGCTACACCCTGTTGCGCGCCTCCTGGTTCAACCAGAATTTCTCCGAAGGCATGTTGCAGCCGGGTGTCATGGCGGGCCTTATCGCCTTGCCGGCCGCCATGCGCCTCGAACCCTTCATCGACATCGACGACATTGCCGAAATCGCCGCCAGCGCCCTGCTCGATGATCGGCACAACAACCAGCTCTATGAACTGACCGGGCCGCGCCTGATGACCTTTGCCGATGCGGCATCCGAAATCAGCGCGGCATCCGGACTGGATGTCAGATATGCCCCGATCTCGCCGGAAGACTTTCATGCCGGTGTGAGCGCCGAGGCCGGTTCGGACGTCGCTGATCTCCTGGTCGCCCTGTGCCAGGAAGTCTTCGACGGCCGCAACGAATCTATCGGTGATGGCGTCATGCGGGCACTCGGTCGCCCACCACGGGATTTTGCCGAATTTTGTCGCCAGGCAGCAGCCGGCGGCGCGTGGAAGCAGGCGGCCTGACGCATGCCGACAGCAAACCGGGTGCTGCTCGTCCTTGGCGGCACCCTCGCGGCGATCCTGTCCTTTGCCATACTTTTCTCACCCGCTGGATTTTATGCCAGCTACGACATCGAAGTGGATGGGTTGACCAACCTGCTCAATGAGCTCAAGGCACCCGCCCTGGTCATTCTGGCCCTGGGCGCAATACAGGCGCTGGGCGCACTTCAGCTCCGGCATCATCGCCTGGGTATTGGCGCCGGGATTTTGCTCTATCTGGGGTTTGGGCTTTCAAGGCTCGTGGCCTTGGTGACAGACGGCCCACCGGCGGCTGCCCTGATCGCGGTCACGGCAAGCGAGCTGGTCATCGGGCTCTTGTTTGTGCTTGCCTTCTGGCGGTTCAGGACCTCAACAGCAGGATAATTGCGCGAAACGGCACGGGTGGGCTTGCCCCACCCTGCCCCCCTCGGCTAGACCGCAGCAAATCGCAAGGGATGCGACATGCCGCAGCACAGCCCCGCCCGCTTTTCAGGCGACTTTCCCCCGTTTTCGCAGCGCCACCTGATTTCTATCGCTGATCTCAAACAGCACGAAATCGTCGATCTGCTCGACCGCGCCGAACGGATGATCGAGATTTCCCGCCAGGAGCGCAAATCACTGCCGACTCTATCGGGCAAGACGCAGATCAATCTCTTCTTCGAGCCCTCGACGCGCACACAGTCTTCCTTCGAGATTGCCGGAAAGCGTCTTGGCGCCCTGGTTGTCAACATGTCGGTCAAGACCTCCTCGGTCTCCAAGGGCGAGACCTTGGTCGATACGGCCGCAACGCTCAATGCCATGCGCCCGGACGTCCTCGTGGTTCGCCACTCAGCCGCCGGCGCCGTCGAGCTCCTCTCCCAGAAGGTTGGCTGTTCGGTGGTCAATGCTGGCGACGGCGCACACGAACACCCCACCCAGGCCTTGCTCGACGCCCTGACCATCCGTAACCACAAAGGCACGCTTGCGGGCCTGACCGTCGCCATTTGCGGCGACATTGCCAATTCCCGCGTCGCCCGTTCGAACCTGCTGCTCCTGGGCGCGCTCAATGTCCGCACCCGCGTCATCGCCCCTCGCACCCTGCTTCCAGCCGGGATCGAGAACCTGGCGACCGAAGTCTTCACCGACATGGAAGAAGGCCTCAAGGGTGTCGATGTGGTCATGATGCTGCGCCTGCAGCATGAGCGGGCCAGCGGCAAGATGATCCCCTCGGTCCGCGAGTATTATCGTTTCTACGGCCTCGACGAGGCCAAGCTCAGCCATGCCAAACCGGACGCCATCGTGATGCATCCTGGTCCCATGAACCGGGGTGTTGAGATCGACCCTGCCATCGCTGATGGTCCACGCTCGGTCATCAACGATCAGGTCGAAATGGGCGTGGCGGTCCGCATGGCTGTGCTCGATGCTCTCCTGCCGGCAAGGAACGACGCATGACAAGACCGCTCATCATCGATAACGCGCGGATCGTCGACCCGGCATCGGGCACCGATCAAGTGGGCGCAGTTCTGATAGAAGACGGCCGCATCAGCGATCTGGCCATAGGCGGCCCAGCCGGTGTTCCCGAGGGGGCCGAGGTCCTCAATGCCGATGGGCTGGTTTTGGCCCCCGGCCTGATCGACATGCGCGTCTTTGTGGGCGAACCCGGCAAGGAATACCGCGAAACACTGGCTTCGGCCGGCGAGGCAGCCGTTGCCGGCGGCGTCACCAGCTTCGTGATGATGCCCGACACAACGCCAAGCGTAGACGATGGAGCCCTGGTCGATTTCCTCATCCGGCGTGCCCAGGCGCAGTCCCCCGCGCGCATTCTCCCCGCGGCCGCCATCACCAAGGGCCTGGCGGGCAAGGAAATAACCGAGTTCGGCCTGCTCAAGGACGCCGGCGCGGTCTGCCTCACCGATGGCGCACAGTCGATCCAGTCTACATCACTGCTGCGCAGCGCCATGGGCTATGCCGCAAACTTCGACATGCCCTTTGTCCACCACCTGTCCGATGCCGGCCTGACCGGCGAAGGCGTGATGAATGAAGGGCTGTTTGCGACAGTTTTGGGTCTCAAAGGCATCCCGCGCGAGGCCGAAACGATCCCGCTTGCGCGCGACCTGCAATTGGCCGCACTGACTGGGGTGCGCTATCACGCTGCACAAATTTCAACTGCTGGTTCCGCTGAGCTGCTCGAAACCGCCAAATCCCGTAACAATAAGGTTTCGGCGGGTATTTCGATCAACCATCTTTGCCTCAACGAGAACGACATTGGTCGCTATCGGACTTACTTCAAGCTGACGCCGCCTTTGCGCACCGAAGATGACCGCCAGGCCATGATCGAGGCGCTGAAGTCAGGCGTCATCGACACGATCCACTCCGATCACGATCCCCAGGACACCGAGGTCAAGCGCCAGCCCTTTGCCGAAGCCTCCAACGGCGCGATTGGCCTTGAGACCCTGCTGGCCGCTGCCCTGCGGCTCCTGCATTCAGGTGACGTCGCTCTCACGACCATTCTGCGGGCCATGACCTGCCGTCCAGCCGAAATCCTCGGGCTGGAGACAGGCCGCATCGCCCGGGGCACACCCGCCGATCTCATCCTGATCGACCTCGACTATCCCTGGCAGGTTAGCGAGAAGAGTTTCCGCTCCCGCTCGCGCAACACCAGCTTTGAGGACGCCCGCATGCAGGGCAAGGTCATGCGCACCATCGTTGGTGGCAAGAGTGTCTTCATGCACGAGGATACCGCGTGACCATTCCATTTTTTGACGGCCACAACGACACCCTGTTGCGCCTGCTTGACCACGCTCGTGCCGACAAGCTGGATTTGTTCATCAAGGGTAGCCAGGAGGGTCACATCGACCTGCCCCGCGCCCGTTCAGCGGGCATGGCCGGCGGTTTCTTCGCCATCTTCCCCCCGCCACTTAAGGCCGGACTGGCCCAAGTCGCCGCCGCCCCGGATTACGCAAAAGGCCAATTGCCGCCTCAGCTTGACCTCGCGGACGCGCAAAAATCGACCCTCGGCATGGCCGCCTTGCTACTGCAGCTCGAGCGCGCCGGCGCCTTGTCCGTCTGCCGCTCGGTGGGCGAGCTAAAAGATGCCATAAAAAACAACAGATTAGCGGCCATTTTCCACATCGAGGGCGCCGAGGCAATCGACACCGATTTCCAGTCCTTCGAGGTTCTCCATGCCGCTGGCCTGCGCTCGATCGGCATCACCTGGAGCCGCGCGAATGCCTTTGGCACCGGCGTTCCTTTTCGATTCAATGCCGACCCCGATATCGGGCCGGGCTTGACGGATGCAGGCAAGCAACTGGTACGTATCTGCGACCAGCGCGGCGTCATGATTGACCTCAGCCACCTCAATGCCGCCGGCTTCCGCGATGTCGCGGCCATCTCCAGCAAGCCCTTGGTGGCCACGCACTCAAACGTGCATGCGATATGCCCGTGCACCCGCAATCTGACCGATTGGCAGCTGGCTGCCATCCGGGAAAGCGGCGGCGTGGTCGGCCTCAACTTCGCCACCGGCTTTCTGCGGCCCGATGGGCGATTTTTAGCCGACACGCCCATCGATCTCATGGTCCGCCATGTCGACGCACTACTGGAAGCGCTTGGCGAGGACGGAGTAGCCCTTGGCAGTGATTTCGATGGCGCGATGGTGCCGGCAGAGATCGGCGACGTCACCGGCGTTCCCAAATTGCTTCAGGCCCTGCTGGACCATGGCTATGGCGAGCAACTCGTCCGCAAGATCGCGCTCGAAAACTGGCTCAGCGTGCTCGAACGCACGATCGGCTAAGGCCCTGCCTCAGAACGGCACGTCTTCCGAACTGGCCGGCTTCTTGGCGGCAGCCTTCTTCGGTGCCGCCTTCTTGGCGGTCGCTTTTTTTGCCGCGGGTTTCTTTGCAGCTGCTTTCTTCGCCGGCGCCTTCTTCTTGCCGCCTGTCGCCTCCGCCCGAGCGGCAATCAATGCAATCGCCTGCTCCAGCGTAACGTCCTCGGGCTTGAGGTCCTTTGGCAAAGTGGCGTTGATCTTACCCTGATTGACATAGGGTCCATAACGTCCCGAGCGCACAGTGATCGGTCCACCGTCATGCTCGAAAGTCTGGATCGCGGCTACCGCCGCCCCGCGTCCACCCCGGCCGCCATTGGCGGCCTTCTGCGCAATCAGGTCAACGGCACGGTTGATCCCAACCGTGAAGACTTCCTCCACCTCGGGCAGGTTCGCATATTTGCCGTCATGCAACAGGAACGGCCCATACCGGCCCAGCCCGGCCGAAATCGGCAACCCCGTCTCCGGATGCAGGCCCACCTCGCGTGGGAGCGAGAGCAATTGCAGCGCCTTTTCCAAAGTCAGGCTGGCGGCATCCCAACCTTTCGGCAGAGACGAGCGCTTGGGCTCCTTGCCCTCGCCAAGCTGCACATAGGGCCCGAAACGGCCAGACTTGAGAAACACCTCTTCGCCACTGGCCGGATCCGTGCCCAACACACCATCGCCGGTGGCGGCCTCGGATGACTGACCTGTGGCGGCGTCCGAAAGCTGCATGGTGTGCTTGCACTCGGGATAATTCGAGCAGCCGATAAAGGCCCCGAACTTGCCAAGCTTCAGCGACAGCGTGCCGGTTCCGCAAGTGGGACATTTGCGCGGGTCCGAACCATCTTCCTTGGCCGGAAAGATGTGGTCGGCCAGCATGTCATTGAGCGCGTCCAGCACTTCGGACACGCGTAGATCCTTGATCTCCTCGGTGGCGACCGTGAAATCCTTCCAGAAGTCACGCAGCAGCACCTTGTAGTCGAGTTCGCCTGCCGAAACCTGGTCGAGCTGCTCTTCGAGATGGGCGGTAAAATCGTACTCGACGTAGCGGGAAAAGAAGCTCTCCAGGAACGAGGTCACGATGCGCCCACGATCCTCGGGATGCAGCGCCTTGCCCTCAAGCTTGACGTAGTCGCGATCCTTGAGCGTGGTCAGGGTCGCCGCATAGGTAGAGGGGCGGCCAATGCCCAGCTCTTCCATCTTCTTGATCAGGCTCGCTTCAGTGTAACGCGCCGGCGGCTGGGTGAAATGCTGCTCGATCTCCACCTTTTTCAGCTCAGGCTTGTCGCCGACAGCCAGCGGTGGCAATTCGCGGCCTTCGTCGTCCTGCTCGCTGTCATTGTCAGATTTGGCCTCGACCCCGTAAAGGGTCAGAAAGCCTGGGAACTTCACCACCGATCCGGTCGCGCGCAGGGTTACGGCCCGGCCGGGCACATTGACAGCGATATCCACCGAGGTGCGGTCGATCTCGGCTGACGCCATCTGGCTCGCGAGCGTCCGCTTCCAGATAAGACCGTAAATCTTGGCCTGATCGGCATCGAGGTTGAGGCTCTCGGGCCGCTTGAACACGTCCGTTGGCCGGATTGCTTCGTGCGCTTCCTGCGCATTCTTGGCCTTGGACTGATAGATGCGAGCCTTTTCAGGCAGATATTCCGCCCCAAAATACTTCCCGATCACGGAGCGGGCCATGGCAATGCCCTCAGGCGCCATTTGCACCGCGTCGGTTCGCATATAGGTGATCAACCCGTCTTCGTAGAGACGCTGTGCGATCTGCATGGTGCGGTTCGGCGACAGCCCCAGCCGCGAAGACGCGTCCTGCTGCAGGCTCGAAGTCGTAAAGGGCGCGTAGGGATTGCGCTTGGTCGGCTTCTTCTCGACATTGGCCACGTTGAACTGGCCGGCCTCAATCAGCTCTTTGAGCGCCTGGGCATCTTCGCCGGTCTTGATGTCGAGCTTGTCGGTCTTCTTGCCATCAACGGCAAACAGCCGCGCGACAAAGCTCTTGCCGTCCTGCGCCAGTTGCGCCTCGACGGACCAGTATTCATCGGGCCGGAATTTCTCGATCTCGCGCTCTCGATCCGACACCAGCCGCAAGGCCACCGACTGCACCCGCCCCGCCGAACGCGAGCCAGGCAGCTTGCGCCAGAGGATCGGCGACAGGGTGAACCCAACCAGATAGTCAAGGGCACGACGGGCCAGATAGGCGTCCACCAGCGGCATATCGATGTCGCGGGGTGCAGCCATGGCGGCCGTCACCGCGTCCTTGGTAATGGCGTTGAACACCACGCGCTGGACCGGCGTATCCTTCTTGAGCGCTTTCTTCGCGCGCAGCACATCCAGAATATGCCAGGAGATCGCCTCGCCTTCCCGATCCGGGTCAGTTGCCAGGATCAGTCCGTCGGCCCCTTTGAGCGCTGAAGCGATGTCGGAAATGCGCTTTTTTGCCGCCGTATCGACTTCCCATGACATGGCGAAATCTTCATCCGGGCGGACCGAGCCGTCCTTGGCAGGCAGGTCACGGATATGGCCGAAGCTGGCCAGGACCTCGTAGTCCTTGCCCAGATATTTGTTGATTGTCTTGGCTTTAGCCGGACTTTCAACGACGACGACCTTCATGGAATAGCTTTCCGCAACGACTAACTCAAAGAGCGCGCAACATGGTGAAGGCCGGTGCCGGTGTCAACGGGGAGGCAGAACAGGACCATCTTCAATACATCGGCATTCGACGATACAGACCTTGCACATGATCTTCCATACATGCTCAGATGGCGAAGCGCGTCCTGCGCTCTAGCAAACAATCGCCATGCCTGACTAAGCCGCACTTGCTGTCGCACAAGATGGGCAATCATGGCCGACGCAATCGAGGAAGAAAATCAATGGAGTATCGCAATCTCGGCAACAGCGGTGCCGTCGTTTCGCATCTATGCTTGGGCACCATGACCTTCGGGGCTGAAACCAACGAAGCCGACGCACATGCCTTGATGGACGCCTATGTCGAGGCTGGCGGCAACTTCCTCGACACCGCCGATGTCTACTCGGCCGGTGTATCCGAGGAAATCGTGGGCCGCTGGCTGAAGAGCAAGAAGCTGCGTGATCTGGTTGTGGCGACCAAGGGGCGCTTCCCCATGGGCAATGGTCCCAACCATATCGGTCTTTCGCGCAAGCATCTTTCTGAAGCACTCGACGCCTCACTGCGCCGGCTCGGTGTCGAGCAGATCGACCTCTACCAGATGCATGCCTGGGACGCGCTGACCCCGATCGAGGAGACCCTGCGCTTTCTCGATGACGCCATCAGCGCCGGCAAGATCGCCTATTACGGCTTCTCTAACTTTCTTGGCTGGCAGCTCACCAAAGCCGTATGGCTGGCCAAGGCCCAGGGCTTTGCTGCGCCCGTAACCCTGCAACCGCAATACAATTTGCTTGTTCGCGACATTGAACACGAAATTGTTCCCGCCTGTCAGGACGCCAAAATGGGTCTGCTGCCCTGGTCTCCACTCGGTGGCGGCTGGCTCTCGGGTAAATACAAGCGTGATCAGATGCCGACCGGCGCCAGCCGCTTGGGCGAGAACCCCAAGCGCGGGATGGAGGCCTACGAGGCCCGCAACGCACAAACACGCACCTGGGACGTTATTGGAACTGTCGAAGACATTGCCAAAGCGCGCGGCGTCAGCATGGCGCAGGTTGCACTGGCCTGGACAGCCGCACAGCCTGCAGTGACGTCGGTAATCCTGGGTGTCCGCACCGAACAGCAGCTTAGCGACAATCTTGGTGCCGCAGACCTGGTCCTGACGGCTGAGGAAGTGGATCGACTGAACGCAGCCAGCAAGCCGGATATGTCCGACTACCCTTACGGTGTCGGAGGCGTCAATCAGCGCCACCGCAAGATCGAAGGCGGACGCTGACGCGCGTTTACGGCCCCGCACATGCGTGCCGGGGCCGTATTCTCTCTTGCTTGAGGGACGGCAAAAGTGATGTCTATGCGGCCGATGACCGACATTGCTGCAGCCCTGATTCCTGACTTTGACCTGACCGCCCACAACACTCTGGCGTTGCGGGCTCGCTCACGTTTCGCCGTGATGATCGATCAGCCTGCCCTTTTGCCGGCACTCTTCGATTATGCCGCGACGCAAAACTTGCCGCTGCGGATTCTGGGCGGCGGCAGCAATGTCGTGCTGTCCTCCCGGTTCGATGGCATCACCGCCCTGCTTGCACTGCGAGGCCGGTCGATCGTCGAGCAGACGAGCCAAGCAACGCTGATCGAAGCCGCGGCAGGCGAGGTTTGGCATGATCTGGTGCGCTGGACAGTGAACCAGGGCGTCGGTGGACTTGAGAACCTGGCATTCATCCCCGGCACGGTCGGCGCTGCACCGGTACAGAATATTGGCGCCTATGGCGCCGAACTGGCCGATATATTCCACTCCCTGACAGCCTATGATCGGGTGTCTGGCACCACCCTGACAATTGACAAGGAAGACTGCGCGTTCGGCTATCGCGACAGCACCTTCAAACGACAACCAAACAGATATGTCGTGCTCTCGGTGCGCTTGGCCTTGCCTCAGGCATGGACACCCAATCTGAGGTTCGCCGGCCTCACGGATCTCGCGGATGCGACAGAACTCGACCCGCAAAAGGTCATGGAGCGGGTCATCGCGCTGCGCACCAGCAAGCTGCCCGACTGGAAAGTCACACCCAACGCCGGATCGTTCTTTCAGAACCCGATTGTCACCACAGAGAACGCCGCCCCTGTGCTGGAAGAATTTCCCTCGGCCCCCTGCTACCCGCAGGCTGACGGACGCGCAAAACTCTCCGCGGGCTGGCTAATCGAGAATTCCGGTCTGAAGGGTTACCGCATGGGACCGGCCGGCATTTCCGAGCGTCACGCCTTGGTCCTCGTCAACCACGGCGGCGCGCAACAGTCCGACATCGCGGCCTTGGCGAACCATGTCAAAGCAACGGTACTGGCACGCTTCGGCATCGCGCTCCACGAAGAGCCGATATTTCTCTAACTATAGCGCAATGCCACCAGTTGGCCGCTCGACCACTCGATTTGCCCGCCAATGTCGAGCTCCAGCAGCAGGATCTGCATCACATGCGGCGCAATCCCGGTCTGGGCAATCAGTTCATCCACCTCAACTGGCGTTGTGCTGAGCGATTGAACAAGCTTGCCACGGTCATCTGATGCCGGCTCGACAGACGGCGAGGCGGTCTCATCCGGTAGCCATTCAGGCTCGAACAGCGCTTGACGCGCCGGATCAGCACTGCTCACAACCTCGATGATGTCGGCCGCACTGGTCACCAGCCGCGCACCTTGCTGGATCAACAGATTGCCACCCTCCGCGCGCGGATCGAGCGGAGAACCGGGAACGGCAAACACATCACGGTTCTGTTCAAGCGCCAGTCGGGCTGTAATCAGCGATCCTGAGCGCTTGGCGGCTTCCACAACGACAATTCCCAGCGACAGGCCCGAAACCAGACGGTTACGTCTTGGGAAGTCACGAGACCTTGGCTCCCACCCCAACGGCATTTCGGTCAGCAGAGCCCCGCCATTGTCGAGAATGTCGTGTGCCAGCGAGATGTTCTCGTCCGGGTAGATGCGATCAAAGCCGCCCGCCAGCACCGCTATCGTACCGGTCGCCAGGCTCGCCCGATGCGCAGCGGTGTCGATCCCGCGGGCCAGTCCAGAAACCACCGAGTACCCTGCCTCGCCAAGCTCGGTGGCCAGTATTCGGGTCATCTTGATCCCGGCGCTCGACGCATTGCGTGCACCGACAATCCCGACAGTCCGGCGCCAGTCCAGCCGCTCGCCACCCGCCAGGGTCAGCAGCGGCGGCGCGCCGGAGATCTGCAGCAGATGCTCGGGATAGCCCGGCTCGCCCTGTGCCACCACGCGCGCGCCATAGCGGTTGAGACCCGCCAGTTCATCCTCCGCCCGGGCCTGGCTGACGGGTAACATCGGCCGGCCCGCCTTGGCGCTGATGTCGGGCAGCGCCTCGATTGCGGCCTCGGCGGAACCGAAGCGGTTGAGCAACTGCCGGAACGTGACCGGCCCGATATTGTCGGTGCGGATCAACCGCAACCAGGCAATGCGTTGGGCCGGCGTCAGCTCTCTGGTCACCCGGCCCGCCTGCATCAGCCTGCCTTCTTGCCGCCACCAATGGTCGGCTCGGTCCCCTTGAGCAGCCGGACGATGTTCTCGCGGTGCTGGAAGAACAGCAGCAGCGCCAGCCCGGTTACGACGAGGGCGAGTCGCTCTCCGGTAAACACATAGGCAAAGATCGGCGCAGTTGCCGCAGCGGTCAGCGCGGCAAGTGACGATATTTTGCGGGTAAAGGCGATCAGCAGCCACACGGCACAAAAGATCAGGCCAGCGGGCCAACTGAGGGCCAGGAGGGACCCGATCATTACCGCGACGCCCTTGCCGCCCTTGAAGCCCAGCCAGGCCGGAAAGCAATGCCCGAGAAAAGCGCCGAGCGCCGCGACACGGGCGGCGTCTTCACCCCAGAAATAGCGCGCTACCAGAATGGGAGCCACGGCCTTGAGTGCATCGAGCACCAGCGTTGCCGCAGCGATCGGTCGGTTGCCCGTGCGCAGCACATTGGTCGCCCCGATATTGCCCGACCCAATGGTCCTTATGTCGCCCATGCCGGCAGCTTGGGTGAGGATCAGGCCGAAGGGTATTGAGCCGGAAAGATATCCCAGCACCAGGGCGAAGATCAGCGGCAGTATTTCGGCGGGCATAAAACCACCCCTCTTCTTGGCATTGGCCAAGGTCTAGCCTTTCACCGCCCATTGTCACAAGAGGGTGAGTGACTCTGCGCACGTGCATGGTGACGGCCGCGTTTGGCAAAGCGCCGCCGATCCCCTACATAGGGATCGAACCTCAAGAACACGCTATTCATGGCCAAAACCCCAAAATCAAAGAACACCTCTGGTCCGAAGCGGCCGCGACTGCCCGTGGCGGAGCGCTTGCCGACACGGGAGCAATTGCTCGAAGCGCTTGCCCAGGAAGACAACATCAAGGGCAAGCGTGATCTGGCCAAGGTGTTTGGCATCCGCGGCGATCTGCGCCGTCCCTTCAAGGACATGCTGGCCGAACTCGAAGGTGAAGGGGTCATCACGCGGACCCGCAAGGCGCTCCGCCGTACCGCCGCACTTCCTCCGGTCACGGTGCTCGACATTCCTGGCGATGCCGACCCGGACGACCTGCATGCTTTCCCGGCCCAGTGGAATCCCGAGGAAGGTGAAATGCCGCGCGTCCGCGTTCTCGTGGGCCCGCGCGCTCGCGTGGCGCCTGCCCCCGGAGACCGCATTCTCGCGCGTATCGACGCTGGGGACGATGCAATCCCGAACTACACCGCCAAGCCTATGAAGGTGCTGGACAAGCCGCGCCGCGCTCATATCGGCATCGTCCGCAAGGACGAGGACGGCGCTCGCCTGATCCCGGTGGATCGAAAGCAGAAGGAAATGCGCATCGCCGTGGGCGACCTTGGCGAAGCATCCGACGGCGACCTGGTGGAAGTGGAGGTCAAATTCTCCGGTCGACTGATGATTCCGCGCGCCCGGGTTACCTCGGTCATCGGCAATCCGCACTCGGAAGGTGCCATTTCGCTGATCGCCATCCACAATCTTGAAATTCCCCACGTCTTCCCGCAAAGCGTCATCCGCGAGGCTGAGGAGGCCAAGGAAGCCACGCTCAAGGGCCGTGAGGACTGGCGCGACTTGCCGCTGATCACCATCGACCCGGCCGATGCCAAGGACCATGACGACGCTGTGCACGCCGCACCGGACGAGGATCCGGGCAACACAGGCGGCTTTGTCGTCACCGTCGCGATTGCTGACGTCGCCGCCTATGTACGCCCCGGCACGGCGCTTGATCGCGAGGCCTATCTGCGCGGTAATTCGGTGTATTTCCCCGACCGCGTCGTGCCCATGCTGCCCGAGCGCATCTCCAACGAACTATGCTCGCTGAAGGAAGGTGTCCCCCGTGCGGCCCTTGCCGTGCGCATGGTGCTGGGGGCCGACGGACGCAAGAGAAACCACAGCTTTCATCGCATCCTGATGCGCTCTGCAGCCAAGCTTTCCTACCAGCAGGCGCAGGCGGCCATTGACGGCAACCCGGACGATCAGACCGGCCCTTTGCTTGAACCGATCCTGCGGCCCCTGTGGGACGCCTACGAGGCCATGGCGCGTGCCCGCGACCAGCGGGGACCGCTTGACCTCGACCTGCCCGAGCGGAAAATCCTGCTCGACGACAAGGGCATGGTCCGGGACATTCATGTTCCCGAGCGCCTCGAAGCCCATCGCCTCATCGAGGAGATGATGATCGCCGCCAATGTCGCGGCCGCCGAAACGCTCGAACAAAAGCGCAGCGAGTTGCTGTACCGCGTGCATGACGAGCCTTCGTCCGAAAAACTTCAGGCACTCCGTGAGTTCCTCGGCAGCCTCGACATTGCTGTCAAGAAATCCGACAGCGTTCGCGCGGCGGATTTCAATGGCATCCTGCATCAGGCCCGCAAGGCCGGCAATGTCGAACAGGTCAGCGAGATGGTGCTGCGCAGCCAGGCGCAGGCTGAGTATTCAGCCGAGAATTACGGTCATTTCGGCCTCAATCTCGACCGCTACGCCCATTTCACCTCGCCGATCCGCCGCTATGCCGACCTGATCGTGCATCGGGCCCTGGTCCGTGCGCTTGGGCTCGGCGATGACGGCCTGACCGAACAGGAGGTGAGCAAGCTCACTGGCATCGGTCAGCACATTTCAGCCACCGAGCGCCGCGCCATGCTGGCGGAGCGCGAGACGTCTGATCGCCTGCTGGCGCAGTTCCTTTCCGAACGCATCGGGGCTCGCTTCATGGGCCGTGTCTCGGGAATTACGCGCTCGGGCCTCTTCATCCGTCTGCTCGAGACTGGCGCCGACGGGTTTATCCCGGCCTCCACGCTCGGGCAGGACTACTATCGCTTCGTCGAAGAACGGCAGGCCATGATTGGGGAGCGAACTGGGGAAACCTTTACCCTTGGCGATCGCGTTGAAGTTCGTCTGCTCGAAGCTGCACCCGTAGCTGGCGCGTTACGCTTCGAGCTCCTGTCGGAAGGCAAGCGCGGCAATCCGCCATCTGGCAGACGCCCCAGGAAAGGTGCACCACGAAGCTTCGGCCCCAAGTCCTCCAGACCGGCTGGCCGGAGAAAGAGGTAACTGATGACAGATCAGTCCCGCACTCTCGACGCGCGCCACATTGGTACAGCCATGTGGCGCGGTACGCTCTGCCGCTGCCCCCATTGTGGTCAGGGCAAGATGTTCCGCGCCTATTTAAAGACGGTTGACCACTGCGACGCCTGTGGCGAAGAACTTAGTCACCACCGGGCCGACGACTTCCCGCCCTATATCGCCATCACCATAGTAGGCCACATCATCATCTTCCTGATGCTGCATCTGGACATGACCTACCATGTGCAGCCGATCACCTATGTGGTGACCATGGTGCCGCTGGCCATCGTCCTGCCGCTGGCCATGCTGCCTTCCATCAAGGGTGCTATTGTGGGCCTGCAATGGGCCAATCGCATGTATGGATTCGGTACCGGACAGCGCGACTGATTATCCAAAGGAACTGCCTTCCTTCGCCTTGACCAGCTCTCGCGGGCGGAACCGCAGTGCTGACCACGTGTCATCGAGGGCGACCGCCCGCACAGGCCGCCACCCGGCAGCACTGAGGCTTTCCCAGCCCAGGTCTCGGTTCAGGCCAGCCGCTTTGGCTTGTGGCCCCTTGCGATAAGCCACCCAGAGCAGACCATCGTGCGGCATTTGCGCGAGTATTCTCGGCATGAGCGCCGGCACCTCCGCAGCCGTCCCAAAAAGGCCAATACGCCGTCATATCCGTCCGCTTCGTGCACGATCTCAACCTCCGCGCCTGCGGATATTTCCTCGGCAAGAGCGCGCGGAACATTGATGAGCCAGAGCTTGGCCCCGGCCTTGATCTGCAACTTGCTGAGCAGGGCTGTCGGTTGGGTCATGTGAGTTCTCCTCGGCTCCATCCTATCACTTGACAATGGCCCGCAAATCCGTAGGTTGCGCGCAAATTCCGGCGCTGCCCCGCTGCAGCGCTTTTCGCTTTGTGAAGGACTTCAGAAATGGCCAAGGCCGCCACCATCAAGATCAAGCTCGTCTCGACGGCCGATACCGGCTTTTTCTACGTGACGAAGAAGAATGCCCGCACCCAGACCGAAAAGCTGGCTTTCAAGAAGTATGACCCGGTCGTGCGCAAGCATGTCGAGTTCAAGGAAGCCAAGATCAAGTAATCTGGTTTCCTGCTTTGAATGAACAAACCCCCGCAAGAGATTGCGGGGGTTTTGTTTTGTGGCTGATAGACCCGACCGTGCTTCCCCACTCCTCGCACAAGCGCCGGATGGGCCTTGCACGAGGAATGTGCGCCGCTGTGTCCACAGGTGACTGCGCACAACGCGTCCAATTCTGATTGGAAAGAGTGGCTGGTCCGGAGCGGCATGTCGAAGAGGCCACTCTGTCCGCATCCGGACCAACCGCCCTACGGGAACTCAGGAGTTGCGGCGGACCTGAGATGGGCCGTAGGGAGCGGGCGGTATTGGGATTTCTCCCAAGACCGTCTGTTGATGACCCTAATCCCAACCCATCGAAACGCCAAGCGAATCCCGCATTGGCGAGTGCGCAACCGATTGTTAATTATAACAAATAACCCTAATGCCGGGCATTTTAGCGATCAGCCGCTACGCCGCGTCGAAAATGACCCGGTTTCGCCCCTCTCGCTTGGCACGGTACAGCGCCACGTCGGCACGCTTGATCATGCCTTCGGGTGTATCCACCTGATTGTCCTTGAGCGCTACGCCGGCGGAAACGGTAACCGATAGCGGGCGTGAAGGCCCCACTTCAAACGGCTTTTCCGCCATGGCCTGGCGGACACGTTCAGCCACGGCTTCTGCCTGTCCGGTGTCGGTGTCAGGCATCAGCACCACGAATTCCTCTCCGCCAAATCGGCAGGCCAGATCGACCCCGCGGATGTTACGCTTGAGACGGGCCGCAAATTCGCGCAACACAGCATCGCCCACATCATGGCCATGATTGTCATTGACCGCCTTGAAGTGGTCGATGTCCAGAATCATCAGTGCGATGTCCCGATCCTGCTCCTGCGCCTTGTGCAGCATCACGTTCAGATGGCGGTCGAAATAGCGCCGATTGTAGAGCCCGGTCAGTTCATCCGTGACAGCCAGGGCCATAGTGTTGTTGACGCTCTCCCGCAGTTCCATGGCGTAGCGATGCCGGCGGATCTGCGTGCGCACGCGAGCCTGCAGCTCGTTCCGCTCCACCGGCCGGCTGATATAGTCGTTGACCCCCAGGTCAAGGGCCCGGACCACGCGCGGCTTGTCGGAAGCATCGGCCATCAGGATGATCGGCAGGTTCCGCGCATGCTCGACAGTGCGAACCTGTGAACTGACTCGCAGCGGATCGAAATCATCAAGGCTCATGCTGATCAGAGCCAGTTCGTAGCCCCCACCTGCCACCTGGAACACAGCATCGGCCGGTGCGGTGAGAATGTCGACCTTATGGTCTGGCGTCAGATAACCCTGAATTCGCTCTGCATGGCGGCGGTCAGTATCGATGATCAACACCGAGCCGCCGCTGGCCGAAATACTGTCCATGGCCCGCAGCGCATCTTCAATGGCGATCTGCTGGCCGGTAAGGGCGCGCGCGCGCAACTCGTCGGTCAAGGACTTGAGCCGCACCAGGCTTTTCACGCGGGCCATGAGCTGCGTGTCGTCCACCGGCTTGGTCAGGAAGTCGTCTGCACCGGCCTCAAGCCCCTGTACCCGGTCCGATGCCTGGTCGAGCGCAGTAATCATCAATACGGGCAGGTGATGTGTCTTGGGATTGGCCTTGAGGCGCCGACACACCTCGAACCCATCCATTTCGGGCATCATGACATCGAGCAAGACGATGTCGACATCCTGATTCTCGCAAACGTCCAATGCCTGGGCGCCGGAGGTAGCGGTCAGGACTTCATAATATTCCGCGCTCAGCCGGGCTTCGAGAAGCCGGACATTGGTTGGAATATCATCGACGATCAGAACACGCGCGGTCACTGCACTACCCCGGACTGGTACGGCCCGCCAGCGTGTCCCCGCCAGCTTCAAGCCCGCCGCAACCGATCGCGCTTCCCGAAGCGCCGGTCAGGCAGGCCCAATGTAGTGGGCAATGGTTTCCAGAAAGTGAGACACCGAAATTGGTTTGGAAATGTAGCCCTCGCAGCCGCCCTGCAGGATGCGCTCTTCGTCACCCTTCATGGCGAAGGCCGTAACGGCCACCACCGGGATGTGGGCGAGTTGATCGTCATCCTTGAGCCACTTGGTCACCACCAGGCCAGACACCTCGGGCAACTGGATGTCCATCAGGATCAGGTCCGGCATATGCGCGCGCGCCAGGTCAAGCGCCTCCATACCGTTCCGGGTCTGGATCACGGCATAGCCGCGCGATTCCAGCAGATCGTTGAAGAGCTTCATGTTGAGCTCGTTGTCTTCCACGATCATCACAGTCTTGGGCATTATACCTCGCTTGGCACCGCCTGGCGCCCTGGCCGGAAAACTTGGGCCATCCCCCAGGCAGGCCTTCGCTTTCCCCTGGTTTCTGGGCTAGCATTCAAACTCTAACAAAACACCAAGTGAGACCGCCTCGTGCCTTCTTCCACCCATTCCGCACCCGACATTTCGACCCTTGCCGATCTGTGCCTGGGCTATCTCGCGGAAAATCCGGAAGAGCTGTTCGGCTTCATGCAGCATGCCGGCCTGTCCCCCGACACCCTTCGTTCGGCTGTCGGTACGGTTCGGCTGCAACATGGCCTCATTGACTACTTTGCCGCAAACGAAGCGATTCTGCTCGCCCTCTGCGCAAATTCCGGCACGACGCCGGAGCAGTTCATGCGGGTCTGGCATCGCCTCAACGCTGTGCAATGACATGGCCACGGATTGGTTCTGCCGCGACTGCCTGCATGCTGGCTCAAGCGAGACGGTCCCGGGCCGGTGTCCGGCCTGCGGCTCACCACGCCTCAGAAGTCATGCCGAACTCTTCGCCCTGTCCATCGCTCATGTCGATTGCGACGCATTTTATGCCTCGGTGGAGAAACGCGACAACCCTTCGCTCCGCGACAAGCCCCTGATCATCGGCGGCGGACAGCGCGGCGTTGTCTCGACCTGCTGCTACATTGCCCGTCAATCCGGTGTGCGCTCCGCCATGCCCATGTTCAAGGCGCGGGAACTCTGTCCCGATGCCGTGGTCATCAAGCCCGACATGGCGAAATATGTTGAGGTCAGCCGCCAGATTCGCCGCCATATGGACGCCATGACCCCTCTCGTCGAGCCGATCTCCATCGACGAGGCGTTTCTGGACATGACCGGGACCGAGCGTGTGCATAAGGCGCCCCCTGCCCTGAGCCTGGCCCGCTTTGCTCGAACCATCGAGCAGGAAATTGGTGTCACCATTTCGGTTGGCCTCAGTCACAACAAGTTCCTGGCCAAGGTCGCCTCCGATCTCGACAAGCCACGCGGCTTTGCAGTCATCGGCGCAGCCGAGACCTTGGAATTCCTGGCGCCCAAACCGATCAACCTGATCTTCGGGGTCGGCAAGGTTTTCTATGAAACGCTCAAGAAAGACGGGTACCAAACCATTGGCCAACTCCAGCAGGAGGACCCGGCGCGGTTGATCCGCCTATACGGCGAGTCGGGTGCGCGCCTTGCCAGACTAGCGCTGGGACAGGACGCCCGCCGAGTGTCCTCAGATGGCGAAATGAAGACGGTCTCCTCTGAGACAACCTTCTTCCGCGATCTGGCCAGCCTTGAAGAATTGTCCACCGAACTTCTCAAATGTTCCGAACGCCTGTCGGAACGCCTCAAGGCCAAGGGTCTGGTCGGCGACACGGTCACAATCAAGCTCAAGACGGCTGGATTTAAGTTGCGCACACGGGCACGACACCTGATGATGCCGACACAGCTTGCCAATGTTCTTTACGAAACGGGCATGAACCTTTTGGCGCGAGAGATCGACGGAACGCCATTCCGCCTTATCGGGATCGGCGTTTCTGGCCTGGAGATGGCAGATGGCACCGATCCCGGCGACCTTCTTGAGCCTCAAGTGGCCAGAAGGGCAGCGGCCGAACGGGCCATGGACAAGGTGCGCACGCGTTTTGGCCGTACCGCCGTCGTGCGTGGCAAGCTATATACCGCTCGACCCGAAACACCATCGGGCCCGATATCCGAAGAAGAAGCAGACGACCTCGAAGGCAAGACCAGATGACCGACCCGATCGAAAAGCTCCGCGAATATGGCTATGAACTGCCCGCGCCCAAGGCCCCGGTGGCCAGCTATGTGCCGGTCAACCGCAGTGGCAACCTGCTCTATGTGTCCGGCCAGCTGTCCAGCAATGACAGCGGGGTGGTGCAGGGCCTTCTGGGTGACACGATGAACGTGGTCCAGGGCGGCAACGCCGCCGAGCTCTGCGCCGTCAACATTCTGGCCCAGATCGTCCATATGGCCGGTGTTCCGCTGCACGAGGTCAAGAAGATCGTCAAACTGACCGTGCTGGTGGCTTCGACCCCCGACTTTACCGAGCAGCACCTGGTCGCCAATGGCGCGTCCAACCTGCTGGTTGGTGTCCTTGGCGACAAGGGCAAGCATGCTCGCGCCGCTTTCGGGGTGGCATCCCTGCCCATGGGGGCCGCCGTCGAAATCGAAGCAATCGTAGAGGTTTAGCGTCCGTTCCGGTTGTCACCGGGGCAACAACGCACCATATCGCTGAGACACGTTCCAAGGCCTACCAACGAAGTGTCCAACACCCGCTACACTGCGACCATCCACCCCAGCACCGCCTCGATCCCCGAGGCGGTGTGGAATAGCCTGGTGCCTGCGACCGAGGGTGTGGTCGACAACCCATTTCTCGATCATGCCTTTTTCCTGGCTCTTGAAGAGTCCGGCTGCGCGACGGGCAAGACCGGCTGGCAGGCGCAACACATTCTCCTGGCTGACCAGGCCGATAAACCGGTCGGCCTGCTGCCGCTGTTTTTCAAGAACCATTCCATGGGCGAGTATGTCTTCGACCATGGCTGGGCCAATGCGCTGGAACGGGCCGGCGGCCGCTATTACCCAAAACTCCAGGGCTCGGTACCTTTCACTCCCGCGACGGCACCCAAGTTGCTGGTGCCGTCGCACGATATCGAATTGCAGGCCGCGTTGCTTTCAACTGCGCAAGAGCTCGCAGCCCGTCATGACGCCTCCTCGGTCCATTTGACCTTCTTGCCGCCGGCAGAAGCCGAGTTGGGCGGCTCGCTCGATTGGCTGCGCCGCGTCGATACCCAGTTCCACTGGCACAATCAGGGCTACGAGACTTTCGATGACTTCCTCGCAACCCTGGCCTCCCGCAAACGAAAGACTATTCGCCGCGAGCGACGCGATGCGCTAGCCGATGGGCTGACAGTCAGGTGGCTGAGCGGGTCGGACATCAAGGAGCATCACTGGGACGCCTTCTTCGACTTCTATGAAGACACCGGCGCCCGCAAATGGGGTCGGCCTTATTTGAACCGCAGCTTTTTCTCCCTGCTCGGGCAATACATGGCCGACCGGGTGGTGCTAATGCTGGCCTATGATGGCGATACCCCTATCGCCGGCGCCATCAATTTCCGCGGACGTGATACACTCTACGGGCGCAATTGGGGGGCCACCCGCGACGTGCCTTTCCTGCACTTTGAAGTCTGCTACTATCAGGCCATCGACTACGCCATTGCCCACCGGCTTGCCGTGGTCGAAGCCGGCGCCCAGGGCGAACACAAACTGGCCCGAGGCTACGAGCCCGTGCTGACGCACTCGCTGCATTGGATCGCCCACCCGGGCCTGCGTCACGCCGTCGCCCAATATCTGGAGGATGAGCGCCCTGCAATTGAACAGCAGCAGGAACTGCTCGAAGGCTTCACGCCCTTCCGGAAGGGTGAGCGGCAGCAGCGATAGGCCCTGGCCTCTAGACCAGAAGCCATCAGCGAGTGCATTCGATGGGCTTGACCCCGGTGCACTTCCCTTGCCAAATCCGCCAACAGAAGGCCTCGGGACCAGCATCATGACATACGACCCCAGCAACATCTTTGCCAAAATTCTCAAAGGCGAGTTGCCTTGCCACAAGGTCCACGAAGACGACAAGGCGTTGGTCATGATGGACATATTTCCTCAATCCAGAGGGCATACTCTCATCGTACCCAAGGCAGCGTCCCGCAATCTGCTTGATGCCGATCCGGAAGCCCTGTCGGCTCTCATGCCGCTGGTGCAACGTGTCGCCAAGGCCGTCAAGGCGGCCACCAATGCCGACGGGTTACGCCTTGTCCAGTTCAACGAGGCTCCGGCGGGGCAGACGGTGTTTCACCTGCACTTCCACATCATTCCAGTCTATGAAGGCACGCCCTTGGGCGCCCATGCTGGCGGAAAGGCCGACGACGCCGAGCTTGCTACTTTGGCCCGGGATATAGCGGCGCATCTCTAGAGCGCGTCCAGCAAAGGCGGCAACGGTTTTGCGTTTTGGAAACGCAACATAGCAAGGGCTTGCAGCGGTCTTACCGTTTCAACGAAACGGTGAGACCGCTCTGCCATCACGCCAGGGGATCAGTGGCCGACCAGCAGGTCGCCATTCGCCTTGTGGTGCACGCCCAGATCGTCGACGATGGTGGCGCTGGCCTTGTTCATCCCAGACAGCGTCACGTTGACGCCAAGCGACCTGAACTTAATGACGGCCTTGTCCACGCTCGCCACGCTGGAAATATCCCAGATATGAGCGTGCGTCAGGTCAATCACGACGCGGCTGACCTTCTCATCGAAGTCAAACGCCCGCATGAATTGCTCAGCAGAAGCAAAGAACAACTGCCCTTGGACATGATAGACCCGGGTCTGGCCGTCTTCGCTCAGCTCTTTGCGGACCTCGAAAATCTGGGAGATCTTCCAGGCAAAGAAGACACCCGAAAGCAATACGCCCACCAGCACGCCGATGGCCAGGTTGTGGGTATAGACCACAAACGCGACGGTGGAGAGCATCACCATCGACGATGATCGCGGATGATCGCGCAGATTGCGGATCGACTGCCAATCGAATGTGCCGATTGATACCATGATCATGATCGCGACAAGTGCCGGCATTGGAATGATGCGCAGAATGTCACCCAGCACCACCAGCAATATCAACAAATAGACCCCGGCCA
>Ga0208522_1000108_pt1 | contig 54127 bp, 52 predicted proteins | sample ETNtaG_25_FD_185763 | JGI IMG/M metagenome (GOLD analysis project Ga0208522, IMG submission 185763) | Marine microbial and viral communities from oxygen minimum zone, Eastern Pacific Ocean - ETNP201302SV86 (SPAdes) (version 2) | ecosystem: Environmental > Aquatic > Marine > Oceanic ... | reverse complement strand
AGACCATCACGTCTCCGTTCATCCCGCCCGCAGAGATCGAGCGTGCGCGGCGCACGATGAACGAAAAGGAGTTCCGGCAGGAGTTTGAAGCTTCCTTCGAGACGATGTCGAACCGCGTCTACCACGCCTTCGACCGCAACGTGCATGTGGGCCGGGTCAAAATGGACCCGCGCTACGACATTATGGTTGGGATGGACTTCAACGTGGACCCGATGTCCGCGATCTTCTTTCAGATCCGAGACGGCTCGGTGCGCGTTTTCGGCGAGCGCATTCTCAGCAACTCTTCGACGCAAGAGATGTCCGGGGAGCTTGATCGTCTGTTCTGGCGCCAGAAGCACCGCGTGATCATCTACCCTGACCCTGCCGGCACGCAGCGATCCTCGGCCGCCTCCAGCGGTGAGAGTGACTTTGCCATGCTCAAGCAGATGGGTTTCAAGCGTCTCAAGTATCGCCGCAAGCACCCGCGCATCCGTGACCGTATCAACGCGGTCAATCGCATGCTCATGGCAGGTGACGGCACGTCTCGGGTTCTGATCGACCACACCTGCAAGAGTTTGATCGAGAGCTTTGAGCAGACGCAGTTCAAGCCGGGATCATCCGAAGTCGACAAGCGCCCCGGTATCGAACACGCGACGGACGCTTTCGGCTATCCCATCGAGATCGAGTTCCCGGTACGCGACATTCATATCCTGGGGGTTTCCTTCTGAGCTTTGAAATCAGTCAGCACTGAGTTACAATGCCCAGGCCAAAGAGGTTCATCATGCCAAAAGACACGTCCACAGATACAGTCGACCCCTCCTTCTTCGAGCGGCGCCACCCCGATTACTCGGGGAAGTTGGCGCATTGGAACTTCCTGGAGGCAACCTACTACGGTGGGCGGGATTGGTTCAAAAAGAACGTCCACAAGTATTTCCGCGAAGGGTCGGGGGAGTACAGCGATCGGATCGAGCGGGCTTATCGCTTCAACCATACGCGCGAGATCGTCGATCTGGTGACGAAGTATGTCTACAAGGGCGACATCATTCGGAAGTCTGATGCGCCCAAGTTCATTGATGACTTCTGGAAGAAGACGACCAAAGGCGGCCGGGACATCGACGCTTTCATGCGGCAGGTCTCGCAGATGACCTCTGTTTTCGGTCAGCCCTATATCGTCATGGACAGCACCATCACGCTCAAAGAGGGCGAGAAGCTGAGCCAAGCAGAGGTCGAACGCCGGGGCGGTCGGGTCTATGCCTATCTGGTCAAACCCCAAGATGCGCTCGACATGTCCTTTGATGCACATGGCGAGCTGAACTGGATCATCTTTAGCGAAGTCAGCCGCCAGGACACGGACTTCTTTTCCGCGCAAAAGACCGTCACCCGCTATCGTCTCTGGACCCGCAAGAGCTGGTATCTGTTTGAGATTGAGCAGGGTGAAGCGAAGACAGATGGCAAGCCCGCGATCAAGGTCGTCACGCCCGATGTAACGCCCATGGTCACCCCCTCGGGCGCGGCCAATGTCAACAAGAACACGAGCAAGCTCAAGGTTGTGTTGAAGGGCAGGGGTGATCACAATCTCGGAGAAGTGCCTGTCATCGTTCCGCGTGAGCGTCATTCGGACACGAGCTATTCGGCCCCGGGCTTGATCGACGATACCGCCTATCTCGACCGCGCTGTCGCGAACTATCTGTCGAACCTCGATGCAATCATTCAGGATCAGACCTTCTCGACACTGGTGATCCCGTCGCAGGCGCTGAACTCTGCGGATTCCGGTGAGAGCGTCAAGAAGAAGGTGATCGAGCTGGGCACCAATCGCGTCGTCACCTACGACGCCGAGGCAGGCATTGCGCCGCAGTATATCTCACCTGACCCCGGTCAGGTCGCAATCATTCTCGGGGTGATCACCAAGATCATCACCGAAATCTATCACTCTGTCGGCATGGCCGGCGAGCGCACGAAGAGCGACAATGCCGCGGGCATCGACAACAGCTCGGGCGTGGCGAAGGCATATGACTTCGACCGCATGAACACCATGCTCAAGTCCAAAGCTGACACGCTGCAAACTGTCGAGAACGACATGGTGCGGCTTGCGCATCTGTGGTTCGGACAGAAGCCCCCGGAAGACCGTGACTTCGTGCGCTACCCTGATGATTTTGACACGCGCAATCTCTACGACGAGTTTGACGTTGCCAATCGACTGGCTCTGCTCGATGCGCCCGACGGCGTGCGACAGCACCAGATGATGACCTTGATCGAGAAGCTCTTCCCGAACCTGACCGACGAGCTGAAATCGGAAATCGAGAAGCAGATCGAGGACTGGCCGCCAGAAGAGGCGGTATCGATCCGAGCGCCCTCAAGGCTACAGGATCGAAACGTACCCCAAGAAGAGAACAGGCAAGGCCAGGCTGGCGGCGCCGACAACCCCAAGGACGAAGGATGAACATGAAAAACCGCCTTACCCAACCGACTGACCCTTACGATACACCTGCGTGGATGGCGTTCTACGCAGCGAACCCCGGCTTCCGCCGCTCTGTGGGCGCTGAGGGCGTCAATGACGACGATCCAGCCCCGGGCGCTGACGATGACCCCCAAGACCCGCCCAAGGGCGACGACAAGACGCCCCAAGACCCTCCCAAGGGCGACGACGACCCGAAAGACCCGCCCAAGGGCGACGACAAAGACAAGAAGCCCTCGGACGAAGAGGCGCGTTTGCTGCAAGACCTGATGAAGCACAAGAAGGCCGCGCGTGAAGCGCAGGCCAAGCTGAAGGACTATGACGGCGTCGATGTCGAAGAATACAAGCGGCTCAAGCAGGCGTCGGCTGACGCGGCTCAGGCTGAGCTTGAGGCTAAGGGCCAGTTTGACGAAGTGAAGCGTCAGATGCGCGAGGCGCATGATCAAGAGATCACGACCATTCGCGCGGAGTCGGAAGAGAAAGACAAGACCATCGCCGAGCTGAAGGCGCAGATCGAAGAGCTGACCGTCGGCTCCAGCTTCGGCTCGTCGAAGTTCCTCAAGGAAGAGACCCTGCTGCCGCCCTCGAAGGCGCGTCGTCTCTATGGTGAGCACTTCGAGATCGAAGACGGCAAGGTCGTGGCCTATGACAAGCCCAAGGGCGCTGCCAACCGCTCGCCGCTGGTTGACGGTCGTGGCGACCCGCTGCCTTTCGAGGATGCGATTTCGAAGATCTTCAAGGCTGATCCCGACAGCAAGGAGATGCTGCGCAGCGCCCTGCGCCCCGGCTCCGACAGCGATCCGTCGAATGCCAAGTCCGACCCGGCCAAGGATCAAAAGCCGATGTCGCGGCAGGAGAAGATCGCCAGTGGCCTCTCCAGCCTCTTCGAGGGCGGCAATCAAGAGCCGTTCAGCGAGATGTTCAATACGAAGTGATGACTTGCCAGGTTGTTGCAACTAGGGCGCCTTCGGGCGCCCTTTTCTTTGGGTGTTGCATAGATGCCATGCGGTGTGGTATTATTAGTCATCGCTGACTGATCGAGAGAATGGGAGGTCGGCACCCCAATGCGCGCGAGTGACCGCTGCGCCTGGTCTGCAAATCTCAAAACCTATCTCTTGGAGGATTCCAAATGCCTTTGCTTCGCACGGAAGCTGAAAAGCTTTCTAACAACACCCTGCTGTCCGGCGTGGTTGAAGAAATCATCGACCGCGACGCAATGTTCGCCCTGCTTCCGTTCACCAAGGTGAACTCGAAAGCGCTTGTCTATAACCGTGAAAACACTCTCGCCGAAGGTGACTTCCTTGATCCCAACGAAGCCATCAACGAAGGCGCCGCGACCTTCACCGAAGTGACCGCGAAGCTGCGCATCCTTGCTGGCGACGTTGACGTGGACAAGTTCCTGCAAACCACAATGTCGGACACCTCCGATCAGGTTGCGATCCAGCTGATGCAGAAGGCGAAGGCCCTCTCCCGTCAGTTCCAGCGCACCGTGGCTCAGGGTAACGCGACCACTTCCCCGAAAGAGTTCGACGGTCTGCCCCAGCTGGTTGCCAACGACATGACCATCGCTGCTGGCGCCAACGGCGGTGCTGTGACCATTGAAATGCTCGACGAGCTGAAGGATATGGTCAAGTACGGCATCGACGCATACGTCATGCGTGCCGGTACATGGCGTGCGATCCGCACCGCGCTGCGTGCGATGGGCGGCACCACACCGACCATGATCGAGATGGAGAACTTCGGTTATCCGATGCCTGCGCTCGACGGTATCCCGGTTGTGGTCAACGACTGGCTTGCTGCTGACGAAGTTCAGGGCACCGAGAATGCTTCCTGCTCCATCTACGGCGTTCGCATGAACGAAGTTGACGGTCTGCACGGCATCTACGGCGGTGACTCTGCTGGTCTGGTCGCTGAAAGCGTCGGCACCGTGCAGAACAAAGACGCATGGCGCTTCCGCCTGAAGTGGTATGCCGGCATGGCCCTGCGCTCCACGCAGTCGCTGGCCCGCCTCAAAGGTGTGACCAACATTTAATCGTGCCAATAAGTCACGAATGACTTACAATAGGGCAGGCTCTTCGGGGCCTGCCCTTTTTCACATAGAGGAACAGATATGTCCAAGATCAAACTGATGTCCAAAGGCATGAACAAGTTCACTGGCAACCTCGGCACCGTCGCCTTCGAGAATGGCGTATCCGTCGAGATGCCGTCGCAGGCCGAAACCAATCGTCTCGCAGCCATCACCAAGATCGAAGTGATCGACGACGAAGGCGCCTCGCAAGGTCAGGCGGGCCTCGGTGTCGGCATGGCGGCCGGTCGCGGCGTGGGTATCGCCAATGCCGCCCACTCCGAGCGCGGTGAGCGCGAGCCCTATCAAGTCGAGAAGAACGCGGCTGATGTCCAGGTTGGCGGCACAGAGCCTGCTAAAGATGACGTGGATGACGCTGAGCGCGCGCTGAATGAGATGGTCAATGAAGCCGAGCAGGGCGCCGAAGGCGGCGCATCGACGGAGGGTGAAGAAGGCGAGGATCGTAAGGTCTACACCGCCGACGAGCTGGCCGAGATCGCTGATGCCGAAGGTATTCAGGGTCTGCGCAAGATCGCCAATCCGCTCAACGTGAAGGACAACTCCATCGCGGGGCTGATCAAGGAAATCCTGAACGCACAAGGTAGCAAGTGAGATGACCAGTCAAACGTACACCGCAGGAAGCGATTGCCGTATCGAGGTCGATCTGGTTGACGAAAACGGCCTCGCCATCGACGGGACCAGCTATGCCTGGGAACTGCTGAATGAAGAGGGCGACCAGATCGCCACTGATGTTGGTTCGCTTGCTGCGGGTGCGGTGACTGCCACCATCACTGTCCCGGCCGCCCAGAACACTCTGCCGGCCGGGGTTCGCATGGGCGGGCGCATGCTCAGTGTGGTCGTTACTGACGATCAAGGTGACACGCACAGCATGGGCGTCACCTACCTGCTGCGCGCCAATGTCTTTCTGCAAGTCCCCTCGGAAAGCGGTCAGACCCTCATTCAGGCGATGATCATGTCTCAGGGCATGCCGCCTGTGTTGATGGAAAGCTTTCGCTTTTCCAGCGACGCCGAGCGCGAAGCGGCCCTTGCTGAAGCCTGGGCCCGGCTGTCAAAGATTTCCCTCGACCCTTTCCGCGACACCGACGTGCCGGATTCCGCTCTCTCTGAGGAGATCTTGAGCCGCAGCTTTGCGGTCAATGAGATCAGCAAGGCGGATTGGGACTTGCTGCCCGAACACTTTCGCACCGCCTGTCGGCGCGCGCAGATCATCGAAGCGACCGTCCTGCTTGGGGGTGATCCGACCTGGGAGAACAGAGAGAACGGCCTGCTATCTAAGTCAGTAGGTGAAAGCTCGGAGATGTTTCGTTCCCGACCTCCTGCACCTTCCGCCCTGTCGCCCAAGGCCCGCCGTGAGGTTGCTGCCTATATCAACTCCAACGTGATCGTTCGCCGCGCATGATGTCCCCCTTCGACCGCATTGAACTTATCGCCGATCAATCTGCGGCCCGCTATCGCAGTACGCTGGACATTCTGCGCAATCAGGAGACAGCGGCGCTGATGACGCAAGATGCCACAACCCCAGCTGCGGTGCGGGCACTCAAGACATCCCTTGAGCGCATTGGCGACATCTTCCTCACCGACGAAGAAGAGAAGTTGCGCGGGCTGATGGAGGAGATGTTCGATCTCGCTCACACTGAGGCGGCGCGGCAGATGGGTGACGGAATGCGTCTCAGCGCCCAGCACATCGACACCTTCCTTGAGTTCGGTGTTGATGAAATCGAGGCCCAGCTGGTGCGTGATGTGGCGCAGATCATCAAGCACCATCGCAAACGCGGGATCGAGGCACAGATGCGCGCCAACGCCCGGGGCCTGTCAGTCAATGAGGCGCTGATGGAGATCCGGATCGAGGGTATCGGTGATCGGGCTTCGTTGTGGTTCACAGATAGGGCAGGGCGGCGCATCGCGAGCCAAAAGCATATGCGTCGCTTCTACAGGGCTTTGATGCGTGACGGGTATCTGAGCGCCCTAGCGTCTCTGCTTGCGCTGAGAGGGGCTGACAGCGCCCGTATCGTGCATCCTGACCCTAGTCACAAGAGCTTCGGGGAGATCGTGCGTCTCGACGGGGCAAAACCTGACCTTTCGAGCTATGAGAGCGTCTTTCACCCCAATTCCCAGGCCACTCTTTTGGTCGAGAACCTGTTTCAGGAGAAGTACACATGAGCTTTCGTCCGCGCTATCCCTGCGTCATCATTCGCCAATCCTCGGGCGGGTTCGACGGTTTTGGTCGCCCCAAGACTTCATCCAAGCGGATCAAGACCCGCTGCGATGTCGTGCATATCCGCGAAGAAGCAGAACACACCACTGTTCGAGCAGACAGCTCCGCATCCCGAGGGCGCGCGGAAGAGTTCGTCAACGATGCGCGTTTGATGGTGAACCCACGCGAGGATGTGCGCCTGGGTGATCTGGTCGAGGTCAAGAGCTTCGGCGAGCCCGGCGCGCGCAACACTTTCGAGATCGTGCGCATCATGCGCCGGGTGGATGTCGGCGGTCGCGTTCATCACATCGAGATCGACTGTGACCGCTACGCCCCATCGGAGGCGGTCTGATGGGTATGAAGATCAAAAATCGAGGCGCGGTGGGAGTGGGGCTGGAGAAGTACGCGCGAAAGAGCACTCGCGCCCTGCGGCGGGTTCAGGCTGATGCGGCCGAGGAGCTGGCCGACGCTGCATCTGAGATGGCGCCCTTCAAAACGGGCGATCTGGAATCGAGCATGGAAGTGCTGCGCGAGAAGGGCGCCGGTGGTCGTGTAACCTATGTCATCAGACCAAGCCCGGACATTCCTTACGCCACGCGCATGCATGAGGAAATCTACGAACTCGGCCCGGGCTCCATCGAGAAGAGCGAGACCAGCCGCTTCCCCGTGGGGCGGAAGTACCTCTCGCGCGCCGTTGATTACATCGTGGGCGAGTGGGGGCTGATGCGTCGCGCCAAAGAAGCAATGAGGAAGAAGTAATGGATCTGACACCCCTTCGAGACTTTGTCATCGACCAAGAGCCTGACTATGAAGAGGGGCGCAATCTCTTCATGTTCCATATGCCCGCACAAGTGCAGATTGGCGCTGTACTGGTTGTCGAAACCCCGGGCGCAGGTGTCGATCACGAAATCCCCGGCACCTTCAAGCAGCGCATTCAGGCGATCGTGCGGCACTCGGATTACACCGAAGGGCAGCGCATGGCGCGACAGCTCTATGACATGCTGAACCTGCGCCGGGAGCAGATCGGCGACTATTACTTTCACTACATCATGCCGCGTCATCTTCCGATCGCTTACAGGCGAGGGGAGAGCGGTCTGATCGAGTTCTCGGTGAATTACGACACCCACTTTGCGGAGACATGAGATGTGGAACCCGGTCAAATGGTTCAAGCGATGGCGAAAGCTGCGGGGCATTGATGAAGAGATCAGCGCAGCCAGCACGGCGCTTTATCTTGCCCTTGCGGCCAATGATGTGAAGCGCATGGCCCGCTTGAGACATATCCTGCATCAGCTGATGGATGAGCGACATCGAGTTAAGCTCGACCTGTGATCCTGCCTTAGCCCTATTGGTAAGTCAATACTGACTGTGGTATACTTGCGCCAGTTGTGCCCGTTCACCGACTTACTGAAAGGATCATTCGATGCCCAGCTCCACACAGAACGTCAAGGTCGGTGTCTGCACCGTTGACTTTGGCGGCACCAATCTCGGCTTCACCAAAGGCGGCGTGTCCGTCTCTGTGACCACCGAGACTTACTCCGTCACCGTCGACCAATTTGGCGACACCGCAATCTCTGAAATCATCACGGGTCGTACCGTCACCGTGAGCACACCTCTTGCCGAGACCACGCTCGAAAACCTCGTGCAGGTTATGCCTGGCGCCACTCTGATCGGCACCGGTGCCAGCAAGAAGGTCGAAGTTGTCGATGCGGTCTCCACTGACTTGCTGTCGATCTCCGACAAGCTGACCCTGCACCCGCAGGCGCTTGCTGAGACTGACAAGTCGGAAGACTTTGTCATCCCCTACGCCTCGACGCCTGGTCAGATCGAGTTCGCCTACGAGCTGAACTCCGAGCGCGTGTTCAATTGCGAATGGAAGGGCTATCCCGACCCGACCACGCGCGTTCTCTTCATCTTCGGTGACGAGACAGCTACGGCCTAAGATTGAAGTCAGTGGTGACTTACACTAAGATGAAGTCACCACTGACACTCACAAGGTTCCCCAACATGTCCGACGTTCACTACCTCGATCTCGATGATGCCGTTCCCACCGTCAAGAAGACGGTCAAGATCGACGGCAAAGAGTATTCTTTCAAAGAGCCTACCATCGAAGACTTCGCCAAAGACATGGCGCGCATGAAAGACGTGAAGCGCCGGTCCAATGAGATCGCCGAAGAAGAAGGTCTCAACGATCAGGAACGCGACCTGAAACACACCGAGCTTATGCTGACCGTCATGCTGGACGGCATTCGCCAAGCATTCCCCGACATGCCCGAAGAGGTCATCAGGGGTCTTTCAACCCCGCGCATCACCGCCATCCGCGACTTCATTCAAGCCGAAGTTACCAAGGATGCCGAGGACGAGTCGGGAAACGCATAACGGGCTCCGGGATCACCAAGATCGACTTCGGTCTGCTCTTCTCGCGAGTCCTTCACCACTACGGCCTGAGCTACCAGGACGCCCGCCAGCTGCCTCTCAGAACCTTCTGGATGCTGTCGCGCAACATACCCCGGATCAGTGCCGACAACTCCCTTCGCATGATGAACGCCTTTGCCGCGGCACAGAGCGCTGAGGGGTACAAAAAGGCCGCCGAGGGCCTGCAACGAGAAGTGGGCGATTTCGTCCTTGAGGAAGCTCCAGAGCCGGAAGGGATGGAGCAGTTGCGCGGCCTCATGAAGAGGCTGCGGTAGGAGCGTAAGATGGCAGTCGTCGAAGACATTGAAGTGGTGATGGATCTTGATGACAAGAACTTCACCGTGAAAATCCGCAAGGCTGCCGCGGAAAGCCGCAGGTTCGCCAAGTCGGTCGATAACATCGACCGTCGAGTGAAGAAGATGTCTCACTCGATGCGCGGCGCCACAGCAACGGTGCGTGACTGGTCGATCATCATTGGTCAGGCGCGCAACGTCCTGCATCAGCTCTGGTATGTCACCGGTGCGTGGTCACAGTCTCTCGTGAAGACCAGTGCCGAAGTCGAGCGCCTGACAAAGCTCATGGAAGGCATGTCCAAGGCTGACACAGCCGCAGGGCGCGTGAAGGAGGCCGCTGACAACGTGGACGCTCTTTTCGAAGCGGCACGAAACGCGCCTTTCTCGATGAACACCCTTTCGGACAGCTTCGTGAAGTTCAAGTCCGTAGGGCTCGACCCGCTTGACGGGTCCATGCAGGCGCTGACCGATGCTGTCGCAGCCTTCGGTGGCACTGACGAAACCTTCCATCGCGCATCCATCGCCATTCAGCAGATGGCTGGTAAGGGTGTGATTTCCATGGAAGAATTGCGCCAGCAGCTCGGCGAGGCGGTTCCCCAGGCGATCACCATCATGGCTCAGTCTATGGGTGTCAGCTACGGCGAGTTGGTCGATCAAATCTCTAAGGGTACGGTTGCTGCAAAGCCCGCCCTTGAAGCGATGTTCAATGGGATGCAGGCCGTCTACGGCGGCAAGGCCAAAATGATGATGGAGACCTACAACGGTCGCGTCGCCAAGCTGAAATCGACATGGACAGAGCTGGTCGCCAAGAACGATGGCATTAGTAGCTTCTTTGCGGCGCAGAAGGACGGCGTGAGCGCTGTCACGGACATGCTGGGCACCGAAGCCATCGAGGAAATGGCGACAGCCATCGGTGACATGATGGCTAACGTGATGACGAAGATCACCGGGCTGATTCAGAGCTTCTCCACGATCTACTCTAATGCAAAAGCATTCTTTACGCTGGTTAACAGGGCTTCGCTGAACCCGAACAACTTCGTCTACTACCTTCGCACTAGCCTGATCGACGTGATCAGCCTGATCGGCTTCGCGGGCAAGGAGTTCGCCCGCATCGTCAAGCAGATCACCGCGGCGTCGATGGGCCTGACTTCCGAGGAGCTTGATCGGAAGCTCTTTGAGGAGCGCCTGCGCAATGGCGCTGAGTTCACGGCAGATGAATATGACATGCTGGTCGAGGCGCATGAGGAAGGGACGGCTAAGCTTGAAGGGCTGAAGAAAGAGCGGGATGAGCTTCTTAGAGGCATCATCGAACACAGCGACTTCGCGGAGAACGATCTGAAAGCCCGCGGAGAGGCGCTGTTTACCTTTGAACAGTTCGAAAAAACCCTGAACGAGGCATTGGCGGCGAAACGTCACCTCGACGAGCTTCAGGCGCAGTTAGAGCAGAAGAAAGCAGAGCAGCGCGCTGCCTTGAACGATGTGCAGATGCTGAGCGTAGATGGGAGCGCGGACGAGAAATACGACGCCAACCTCGCTGCGGCCAATGCGGGCATTGCTGTCTCCAATCTGGAAACACAAATCACATCCTTGCAGTCGGCATATGACATTCTGAAATCATCCATCAAAGCCACCACCGACGCCTACGGGACATCGGAGGCTGAACTGCGTCAAAACATGAAGCCGGCGCTCGATGAGTTTGGCAATGCCGTCCTGGCAGGCTCAGACGCCATCAGCATCATGTCGACCAGCTCGAACAAGGCTCTTCGGGATACCGCTGAACGGGTCATTCAACTTGAAGAGGAGATGCAGAAGCTTGCGAATGTCGATGTCGACCTAAGCGCGGCGTTGGATGAAACGATGCCCAAGAAGATCGACGCCATGCTGCAAGAGGGTCTTGAGGTCGTTGACGACTTCGAAGCCGGCCTTGGCACTTCGGTCATGTCTATGCGCGAGGAGGTCTCGGCAATTCTCGACGACACAGCTCTGTCGCAAGAGCAGCGGTTCGCTCAAGCCACAGAGATCGTCAACAAGTTCTATGCCGATCAGTCGCACAATCTGGTTGTTCTCGTTGCAGCCGCGCAGGAAGCGATGGCTGCGCAGGGCATGATGGGCGCTATCGCCGCGCATCAGATGGGCGAGAAGGTCATGGAAATCCTCGCCAAGCTCGGCTCGGACAAAGACGCTTATCTCAGAGGCATCGAGACCGGCATTGTGCCTGTATCTGGATCTGGATCGTCGGGCAAAAAGAGCGGCGGCAAGTCCAAAGGGCAGCGCGCGACCGAAAAGCTCAAGGAGCTGATCGAGAAGACCAATCGCGAGGCTGAGAGGCTCGGCGAGACGCTTGCTGATCCTTTCTCCTATCAGCTGCCCTCTGCCATCGACAAGGCTCGGGAGAAGATCGACAAGCTCGCCAAAGACATGTCGGGCGGCAAGTGGACGACTGAGATGAAGGCGCTCTTCGATCAGATGGCAACCAATGCCGTCACCGAAGAGCTGATCGAGATGAAAGAAGCGACCCGCGACATCGAGCGCGCCTTAATGGGTGAGCGCGAGGCGCGCAACGACATCTACGACGAGGAAGTCCAGCGCATCGCCGACATGAAGGAGAAGCTCATCGAGATGGGCCTGTGGCGCGTCGAGTGGGAGCGTATCATTCAGGCACAGCTCAAAGGTCTTCAGGAGGAGCTGAAATCCAAGTCGCCAATGGGCGAGTTCGCAAATGAGTGGAAAGACCTCTTTGACGATCTGGAGCAGAATGCAGCCGACACCTTCGGCAACATCTCCAAGGAAATCGCCAACATGGTCACTGAGGGCGAGGCGGATTTTGCCAGCCTAACCCGCTCTGCGATCAACAGCATGCTGGAGATTTCGATCAACGCTGCCATGAGCGGTCTCTACGACTGGGGTAGTGACCTTGTCAGCGGTTGGATCGGCGGTATGGGCGGCGGTGCAGGCAAGGCAGCCGCAGCCGTCAAGCACACAGGCGGCATGGTGGGCGGCATGGGTATGTCTCGCTCCGTCGATGCATCGCTCTTTGCTGGCGCCCCGCGCTTCCACACAGGCGGCATTGTCGGGGATGAAGTGCCGATCATCGCCAAGAAGGGCGAGGGCGTCTTCACCGAAGAGCAGATGAAGGCGATCGGCAAGGGCATGTCGAACCAATCCACAGCCGCCCCGCGGGTCAATATCATCAACGAAACTGGAACGCCGGTTGAATCCTCCGAGGCCAACACCCGCATGGATGCTGAGGGCATGATCCTCGATGTCGTGCTCTCGGCCTCGGGCCGCCCGGGCAAGTTCCGTGAAAGCCTGAAAGAGGTTCTTAAATGACCGTCGCAGCCCCTTCGGTGATCAATGATCACGACAGCGCCAAATACAGCGTCTCATTCGCAGGCGATCCCGCAATTGCTTTCGGGTCCGAGGATGACTTTCAGATCACCCGCCCGCGCTATACGCGGCCCGCATCGCGGGAGCATACGATCGGCTTCACCTTCGTCACTGACGCCGTGAAGAAGCAGATCGAGGATCTCTGGCTGAACGCGAAGGGCGGGTCGTCCTTCATCTCAGGCTTTGTCGACCCCGTCTCGAAAGCGTCTCTGACCGTTCGCTTCAAGAAGGGCTCCATCCCTCAATTCAAATACCGCGGCTACCGGAATGCGCCCTATTGGGACATTTCCGGCATCGTCCTTCAGGAGGTCTAATGCCCCGTCCACTCTCCCTTGCTACCGTTGTTGAGAAGAACCGCGTCGCCTCTGACGTGGCATTCATTGTCATGGCTGAGGTCGATGTCATCGACGAGACCACCGGCAATCTGGACGAAACCCTGTATTTCGCCCGCAACAATGAGGACATCAGCTATCGCGGCAACACCTATGTGAAGTCTCACTTCGACTTCAACATCTCGGAATCCGCCGAGGGTGTGCCGGACATCTCGATCGGCTTTCGTGACCCGACGCGCGAGGTCATTCGTAAAATCGACCAGTACAGCGGCGGCACGGGATGGGTCGTTCGGCTGATGATGATCGCCACAGACGACATGACCCGCGCCCCCGAAGTCGAGGAACTGGTCTATGTGATGGGCACGTCCATCTCGGGCTATCAGATCGACTTTCGGCTTGGCGCACGCAACCCGCTGTCAATGCGCTTCCCGGCGCGCATGCAGTGGCGTGATCGCTGCCAGTGGGCCTATAAGAGCAAGGAATGCGGCTACGATGGCGCGCTTGCGACTTGTGATTACACCTTGCAGGGCGACAACGGCTGCGCAGCGCACAACAACACCCTGCGGTTCGGCGGGTTCCCCGGCATCAGGAACCGCACATGATCGACACCACTGACCTCATTGGCAAACCCTTCGAGTACCATGGGCGCGGCCCGGACAGCTATGACTGCTGGGGTCTCGTCAAGGAGTGCTACCAGCGCTGGCATGGGGTCGAGCTTCCCGACTATCCCTCCACCCCAAGTCCGCTGAGCAATGACAAAGAAATGCGGCGGGCTGCTCAATCGCCCGTCTGGAAGCCCGTAGAACGCATGCAAGCGGGTTCGCTCGTCATGCTGAGGGTCAGGGGCTTCGGATCGCATGTGGGCTTCGCTCTGACGCCCACACGCATGATCCACACTCTTTCGAATGTGAACGCAGTCATCGTGCGGGCGCAGACTTTCAAAAACCAAATCATAGGCTCGTATCTCTATGTCGGCTGATAGCAACTTCGTCCTCGCGACCATCATCTATGACCCGCTCGATCTGGAGAACCGCCAGACCGTCGAGCTGGAGTATCAGCCTGGAAAGGCTCTGTCGCATTACATCGACGGGCTGCCCGAGGAGCATACTTGGGAGGTGGCGCTCGACAGCACGTTCATTCCCGAGGAGGGGCATGCCCTGACATTCCCGCAGAAGGGGTCGCACATCACAGTGGCACCGGTGCCGCACGGCGGCGACAGTGACGGCAAGCAAATCCTGATGCTTGTCGCCACCATCGCGTTGAGCTTCGCAGCCCCTGCGATCGGCACGGCATTGGCAGGGAATTACTTCGGTGGCTCAGCGCTGGCTGCAAGCATGATCGGGGCGGGTGTCTCGATTGCCGGCGGTTTGTTGATCAACGCCTTTCTGCCGCGCCCCGACCAGGCGACCAATGAAGACGCGCAGACTTACGGCATCGACGGGCCGAAGAACACTTCGCAGGAAGGGCTGCCCGTCCCTGTGATCTTCGGCCGGCACGGGTTCGGCGGCAACATCATCGACATGTACACCGAGAACAGCACTGACAGTAATGGTCAGGCGATTCAGTTTCTCTATGCTCGAACCCTCGTGTCGGAAGGCCCGATCAACAGTCTTGGTGACTTCCATTTCAACGGGCAGCCGATCAGCTCCTTCGAAGACGTTGAGACAGACTTCCGCCACGGCGGCAGCGATCAACAGCCCTCAGAGTGGTTCGATCGCACCATCACGCTTTACAACCAATCGCGGGATTTCACCGAGAACTTCCAGACCTACGAGACCGTCGGTGAGGTTGATAAAATCCGCCTCGATGTCGCTTTCCCGCTGGGGCTGATCTTCACGGACAATAAAGGCCGCGAGAACCCCTTGGCGGTCGATCTGATCATGGAATGCCGTAGGCTGGGGTCGTCTGACCCCTGGCATGGCATCAGCAGTCAGCACGCTTGGACGGACACGGGCGGCACATCGGGCACGGGCGATAAGTTCCGCGTTCATGTGAAGTACGTCCCAGCCATCCAGACCGACTATGTGGGTAGGGGCGATAAGGAGGTGCACAGGGTCGTCTCGCCCGATCCGGATTACAGTCTGGAGTACAGGGTCAATGGCGGCGCATGGACGGAGCACGAGCGCTACACGCGCGGGCCGAGGAATGGTAATACGACCAGCGGTGATGCAGCTGAGATCGTCGCCACGATTGACGGCTTCAGCAATGACACTGTTGAGTTCCGCGTTGTCAATCACGCCACCGGCGACTTCCCTGCAACGATCACTGTCAGTCGGGTCGAGTTGAAAGGCGAGGGTGTAACAGGCGGCTCGCCTGTCGTTACTATCAATGAAGTCAGCACCACGCCCCTGCGCTACAGCTTCATCTCCGACCAGCTGCCCGAAGCGCGGTATGAAATCCGCTTCCGCCGCGGTGCGCCCGAGATTGTGGGTGAGAGCAACAAGCGTGACAAGGCCGTGCTTGTGGATGTCGGCGAGATCATTACCGACCCCGTATCGCTGATCCACTCCGCATGGGCGGGGTACAAGATCAAGCTGTCCGGACAGCTGAGCGCCATTCCTACATTCACGGGCGTTGCCGAGGGCATGATTATGCCCATCTACGACCATGAAGGAAACGTGGTCGATAACACCTATTCGAACAACCCCGCCGATGTCGCGCTGCACGCCTATATGAACCGTCGATGGGGCGGGAAGATCGAGCCTCAGCGGATCGACTTCGTGGCATTCTCGGAGTGGCGCGAATACTGCGAAGAGAACAACTTCACCTGCAACATCCTGTTCAGCGATATTGGCAATATCGACGAGCAGCTCAAGCACTGCTTCATCGCGGGCCGCGCGCAGCGGGTCACGCAGGGCGCCAAACTTTCTGTCATCACCGACAGTCCCTCCGCGCCTGTGATGATGTTCAACTCGACGCTGATCGAGAAGAACAGCCTTGAGATGCAGTATCTGCCGTTCACCGAGCGGGTGAACGATCTCTCCGTCACCTACTATGACGAGGAGAATGACTATCAGAGCGCCACAGTGCGCGCGGTCAATGACGTTGCACTGGCGCGCGGCGAGGAGTTGCGTTCAAGCTCGATCCAAGTGAAAGGCATCACGTCGCGGTCCCGGGCGCAGCGCGAAGCCAACTTCCGCATGAACTACAACCGCCTGATCACCCGCACGGCGAGCTGGGTGTCTCCGTTGCATGCCATCAGCTGCACCGTGGGCGATGTGGTGATCTTGCAGACCGACATGTTCGACTGGAAAGCGGGCGGTCTTGTGCGCCCGGGATCCACAGCAACAACGCTCAAGCTTGACCGTGAGGTCGAGATGCAGTCAGGAATGAGTTACTCCGTCCTGCTGCACCGCGATAAACGCCGCATTGCATCGACCAGCATCACATCTCAGACAGGCTCGATGGTCACTGTCTCGGGTGTCTTGCCTGAAGACGGCAGTGTGCGGCGTCTGAAGAAGGGCACTAAGGATTACGCAATCCTTCGGGTCATTCCCGGCAGCAGCACGACTGACCTCATTCTGAAGGATGCACCGGCGCTTTCGGGCTCTGTTGAGATTTGGTCGACAGATGTCTTGGATGAAATCGCCGTCAACAACCCCGGCACGGGGTCGTATGACACGATCACACTGGCAACGGCCGCACAAGACGGACCACCGACAGACTTTTCGACCTTCATCTTCGGCGCCAGCTCGAAGCAGAATCGCGAGTTCCGCATCACTGAGATGTCGCGCGAAGGCGCGGAGAAGATCGCACTCACGGCAGTCGAGTATGTGCCGGAAGTCTATGACGATGACGACATCCACACCGGGATTGAAAACCCCGGCACTGAGTTTGGCGCGCATGTCATCAACCTGACGGCTGCGGAATCCTCGAAGATCGGAGAGGGCGGCGCGCGCTTCATCGAAGTTCAGGTCGCATGGCAGCCTGGGGACGACAAGTATCTCGCAGCTATGGTGCAGTACAAGATCGACGATGGCCCTTGGCGCGAGCACGGCGAGACATCGGACACCAGCGCACGCATTCCCGTTGTCCGTGGCGATTATGTCACAGTTCGGGTCGTCGCCCGTACCGCCTTGGGTATGCTGCCTGTTAGCACAGCGCCTGTCGTCGAGCTGGACATCGTCGGCTTTGACGGGGTGCCAGAGGCACCTCTCGATTGGACGGCAAAACCCGATCTGCGCTCGATCACCTTCTCCGAGCCGAAGGACGTGGATCGATCCAGCCCGCCCTATGACTCGCAGCTCATGTTCGGCGACCCGACGTTCCAAGCCTATCAGATTTGGAGTGCAGCTGTCGGCGCGGGTTATGAGACATCATCCAAAGAGGCAGAGTTCTCAGCCAACACCTTCACTCTGCCAAAGGAACTGGGCTTTGAGGAGAAGACCTATTGGATCACAGTGATGGACGGCTCGGGCAATGTCTCGACGCCTTCGCTGCCGATGACTGTGGGTAAGGACTCAATCGCGCCTAAAACGCCCCACAATCTAACTGCGGTTGGATATTTTCAGATGGTTAAACTCGATTGGGTTGCCGTCACCGAGAACGAAGACGGCACCCCGATCTTAGACTTAGCGGGCTATCGCATCTACCGCCACCATGCGGACGATTTCGCAATGGCGGAAATGATTGCCACAGTTCCTGCCCCCGCCACCACTTTTGATGACACGGGGTTGCCACACAACACGACCTATTACTACTGGATTACAGCTGTTGACTGGAGTGACAACGAAAGCGCGCCATCCACATGGCCGTCAGATGCCACAACCGACTTCATCAAGGCCGAGGATGTCGTGGCGAATATGCGCGAGGAGATCGGTGCTGCGCGCATCGACGTGGTAAGCTCGCTGCCTGACGCTTCTGAATATGGCGATGATGACTTCGTTTACCTGACAACCGACGGAAAGCTTTACAAGAAGGACGGGGCAGGCTGGGCCGCGGTTGCAGCTGAGACGGTCATTGAGCCCGGCAGCATCACCGGAACGCATATTGGCAACTATCAGATCAGCACCAATAAGATCGCCAGCTATTCGATCAGCGCGAGTAAGATCAGCTCCGGTGCCATCACATCAAGCAAGCTTGCCACCAACTCTGTAATCGCGGGTAAAATCTCCGCAGGGGCTGTCTCGGCTTACAACATCGCTGTTGATAATCTAGCCGCAATCAAGGCTGATCTCGGGGCCGTCACCGCAGGTAGCATCTCGACCCTTTCTGGCGGCGTCGGCATTCAAGCCAATGTGTCGGGCAAGAGAAACGCTTTCTACGCCTATCAAAACAATACTAATGTCTATGCCCTTTACGGCAGGAACACCGCATGGGGCGGGGGTGCTGCGCAGATTTCAAGCTCCGGCGGCTTTACCGTCCAGGCCATCAACAACACGAACGGCTCCGGTCCTTACGGCTCCTACTGTGCCTTTGTGGGTCAGCAAAACGGTGGCGGTGAAGGTAAGGTGGGCGTGTCTACGGGTCATGCTTTTGAATCCATCACCGGGGGTTTTCGCGATAGCGCAGGCGGCGGGTTTAGCCCCTTCACTGGCAGACACGAAGCAATGATGTCCAAGTCGGCAGTCTATGAGCTGGGCGACATTGTTGTTGACGCTCAGCTTGTGGCAAAGAGCCTATCGGATGCCTTCACGGAAGTTGAGGTCTCCACACAGGCAAACATGCCAAATGCTGTAGGCGTGCTGTCGCAGGTTTATGACGAATGGTTCATTCCGGCCGCCTTCATCGTTCAATCTGAGCCCGACCCTGACTTTGAACCAACGCCGGAGCAGCCCGCTGAGCCGGTACAGACCCGCCAAGACGTTGCAGACTATGAGAGCGACTATGACTTGGTAATGACCAACTCCGTCGGGGAGGGCTGCATCAACGTCTGCGGGCGGAATGGTGACATTCAAAAGGGCGATCTAATCGTCACTTCGACCATGCCCGGCAAGGGCATGCGACAGGACGATGACATCATTCGCAGCCGCACGGTGGCGAAAGCCCGCGAAGACGTGGTCTTCTCACATGCGAATGAGGTAAAACAGATCGCCTGCATCTACATGTGTGGATAAATCTGTGTTACAATATCAGTCAGCGGTGACTGATATTGTGCCGTCATATGTGAGCTGGAGATACACATGACAAAGGACGGCAAGACAGAGGAGCACGCCGGCCCGCTTTACTGGGTCGTCAAGCGCTTCATGACAAAAGCCACGGATACGCTGATCTTGGCGATCCTGGCAGCAGCGGGGCTGGCGCTCTCAGGGCTGCTTGGCCCTGTGGTGGATCGCACGAAGGCAATCTGGAACTCACCCATCGTCTTAGAGCAGATCGTCAACCGCATGGATGAGGTCACGGGCGCCAATCGTATAACGAACCAGCCCAAGGACATGAGCTATGTCGTGGAACCCGTCTATGTGGGTCAGGACATCAAGCTCGTCCTCTTCATCGGTCGCACTGAGATCGGCGCAGGCTGTGTGTCGCATTCCATCGTGCCGCTGTTCACCGACGAGAACGGCGTCACTTACCCCGGCGACAAGCGCGCTCCACGCCAGCAGCTTGGCACGAAGGTCGTCAAGCGCGAGCTGATCTTCTCCCCGCCTCGAACCGTAGGGGCCGGGCGCAATTCGGTCGCTTTGCAGCTCGAATACACCTGCGGCGACGAAGTGATCTTCGAAAACACCGTCCCCGTCTATTTCACCACATTGGAGAGACCATGAGCATACATCGTATCATCGCTCACTGGACAGCCGGGGGCAGTCGCGCCTCTGCGCTCGACATGGAGCACTATCACCGTCTTGTCGAATATGACGGGACCATCGTTGCCGGCACTGAGAAGATTGCTGATAACATCGTCACATCCGATGGCGACTATGCTGCGCATACCCGCAATCTGAACACCGGCTCAATCGGCGTTGCCATGTGCGGCATGCGCGGGGCAAAAGAGCACCCCTTCGACTCCGGCCCGTCGCCACTGACTGAAAAGCAGTTCAATGCCTTTTGCATTCTGATTGCTGACCTGTGTCGCACCTACTCGATCCCTGTCACCCGCGAGACTGTTCTGACCCACGCCGAAGTCGAGCCGACCTTGGGCGTCAAGCAGCGCGGAAAGTGGGACATTACCCGCCTGTCGTTCAAGCCCGAGATCGTCGGCGCCATCGCTGTCGGTGACTACCTGCGCGACCGCGTGCGCCAGATCCTTGGGGATGACGCCGTGACGCGCCATGAACAACGCCCAATCCTCAAGATCGGCCGCCACAATCCTGTCGCCGCTGTGCGGGAGCTGCAAGAAGACCTCGCCTATATGGGCTACCATCATGGCAAGATCGACGGCATCTTCGGAAAGCGCACCCGCGCCGCAGTTCTCGCGTTCCAGGCTAATGAAGGTCTGATCACCGACGGCATCGTCGGTCCTTCGACATGGGCTGCTTTCGAGAGCGCGGAGTTTATGCCTGAGCGTGAAGTGACACCCGAGGAGCTCAAGAAGACATCGCGCACTTACAAGGCCGCTGACAAGGGTGAGAAGGCCCTCACAGCGACCGAGGGCGCCTTGGGCACGGGTCTGTCTGTCACTGCCGCTGTCGAGATCGCCAAGGGCGCCCAGCAAGCCGAAGGCGCGCTGGAAATCGCGCAACGCCTGCTAACCGAATACTGGCTGGCGATCATCGTCGTGCTCGCTGTGATCGTCGCGGCGCGCTACGGCAAGCGCATCCTGCGGGCAATTAAGGACTACCGTTATGAGGACGCCGTCGAAGGGCGTCACGTCGGATGATCCTTAAACCCTTTCTTCCCTACATTCTTGGCGCCGCGGTCGCAGTGATCGCGGGCCTCGGCGTCCAGAATACCCTCCTGAGACATGAGAATGACGACCTGAAATCGTCACTTCAGTTCGAGAAGACCAAAAGCCTCTCGTGCGATGCGCGTGTCTCCAGCATTATAAAGGACAAGCAAAGTGACGCGACTGTTACTGATCCCAGCGTTTTCAATCCTCCTGATGGCTGGTTCCTGCCCGAATCCCAACATTGAACCTGCCTATCAAGGGCCGCTCTTCTGCGATGTCGAAGAAGCCCGGCGTTTCACCCGAGAAGAATGGGATATTCGCGCAACGCGCTGGCCCGAGAACCTCTCCAAAGACATCAAGACGAACCTGACCTGGGATCGCGAATGCTTGGAGCAGATCAAATGACCGACAAGAATGAGCAGATCGTCCGTCTGAAAGACACCGAAGGGCTGAGCTGGGGCGAGATCGGCGAGCGCACGGGTCTTTCAGCTGAGGCTGCCCGCAGTCGATACCGCAACCAGCGCAAACGCATCGAGCTCCAGGAGAGCCCCGGCATTCTCGAAGCCGCCGAGAACCTCGGCATTCTCGACATGATCAAGCTCAAGGGCGGTTGGCTTAAAAGCAAGGACGCATCGCTGCGTTTCGACACGCCCAACGAGCCCGATGAAGATAATGCGCTGGATGAATACGTTGAGCGTCTAAAACGGGCGCTAGGGGCGCTTCCAGCTGCCCGCCCTAGTACCCACACCCCAGATGCCCCTGACAGCGTTCAAGCGCGCTATTTAGTCGCTGACCTGCACGGCGGGATGGCGGCGAACATGGCGGTCTCCGGGGGTGAATATGATCTCGATCTAGCGGAGCATCGTCTGGTCGATGCAACGCAGCGCTTGGTGCAGCAGACAGCCCCGACCCAAACGGCGGTCATCGCCAATCTGGGCGACATGTTCCATGCCAACGACAGCAAGAAGAAGACCTTTCACTCAGGACATATCCTCGACATGGTGAAGCAGTCGTTCCCGCAGATCGCTCTGCGCGTGACGATTGCCATGATCCAGATGATCGAGACTGTTCTGAGCAAGCACGAGCATGTCATCTACCGCGGCGTGCCCGGCAACCACGATGTCGATCAGTTCTTCTGGCTGACGATCGCCATTATGATGCACTACCGCGACAACCCGCGTGTCACCGTCGAGATGACAGAGGGTAAGCTCATCGTCGACACCTTCGGGCGCTGCATGAACGCCTATCATCATGGCGACAGCACCACCTTTCAGCGCCTCGTCAATCAGATTTCCGATCAATACGCCCCTGATTGGGGCAAGACCTATTGGCGCTATCTCGATACGGGCCATGTGCATCACGACACCGCTAAAGAGGTCGGCGGCATGCTCTGCGAGAGCCATCGCAACCTCGCACCGGTGGACGCGGCAGCCCACGGTTTTGGCTACTGGGGGCGGCAGGTTGCAAAGTCAGTCGTCATCCACAATGAGCGCGGTGAGATCGACCGCCACATCGCCTCTTTCGGCTAGGCGTTCATTATTCACTACTGACTGACTATGTGGTAGAATGACCGCGTAGCTACTCCCAACACAGCAGAGGAATGTTCCATGCCCGTAAACTACAACGTCGCCGTGAAGACGGCACGCATCACTGCCACCCGCGACTACTTCGCTAACGGCACCCTCGAAATCCAAGACAGCGGCGGCACTGCACTGGCGACCTTTGATCTCACAGCCTCGGGCGGCACAGTCGCTTCGGACACCTGGACCCTGACCTTCGACGCCAACACCGTGTCGGCCGCCAACTCCGGCATCGCAGCCAAGGCTGTGATCAAAAGCTCCGGCGGTTCCGCGCATATCACGGGCCTCTCGGTCGGTGAATCCGGCGCCGACGTCATCGTGGACAACACCGACATCAACAGCGGTCAGGACGTCACGATGAACTCCGCTTCGATCCAGCACGCAGCCTAATCGCGCCCCTGAGCGCAGGAGAAGTTCATGGTAAAGTTCGTCAACCGAGCGATGATGACAACCCACACGACAGGGACCGGCAATGTCACGTTGCTGGCCGCTGTTGATGGCTATCATGACTTCGATTCAGCTGGCGTAGGGAACGGCGATGTCGTTCCCTACACAATCGAGGATGGCGATCAGTTCGAGATCGGCCAGGGCGTCTACAACAACGCCACCAAAGTCCTCACTCGGATCGTTGAGCAAAGCTCAAACAACGACGCCAAGATCAATCTCAGCGGCGACGCGCGGGTCTATGTCACTCTGCGGGCTTCTGACGTTGACGATCTGCAAACTCAGATCGACGGCAAATCAGCCTCCGGCCACGGTCATTCGATCAGCGATGTCTCGGGCTTGCAGGCTGCTTTGGATGGCAAAGCGACCTCCGCACAGGGCGCCAAAGCCGACAGTGCCGTGCAGCCCCAGGCAGGCCACGGTCTGTATCCCAATGCCGATAAGACGAAGCTTGCCGGCATTGCGACAAACGCCACCAAGAACGCCACAGACGCGCAGCTGCGGGATCGTAGCACCCATACCGGTTCGCAACCGATTTCCACTGTCTCAGGTCTGCAAAGCGCCCTGAACGACAAGCTTGATGCGAATGCGGCCGCCGTATCCGCCGACAAGCTCACAACACCGCGTTCAATCGCACTGAGCGGTGACGTGTCTGGCTCGACGTCTTTTGATGGCTCGGGCAATGTGACCATTACCGCGACCGTTGCAAACAACAGCCATACGCACACCATCGCCAACATCGGCGGGCTGCAAAACGCCCTCGATGGCAAAGCGACCGCGGCTCAGGGTGCCAAAGCTGACGCTGCCATTCCCGTATCGGAAAAGGGCGCTCTCAACGGCGTCGCAGAGCTGGATGGCACAGGCAAGGTGCCCGCATCCCAGCTGCCCTCCTATGTCGATGACGTGCTGGAATATGCCAACCGCGCAAGCTTCCCCGCCTCGGGCCGGGATGGCACGCTCTACATCGACGAAGCTGAAGGCGATGTCTATCGCTGGACAGGCTCTGCCTATATCCAGATCAATGACGCCGTGTCTTCTGCCGATCAAGCGACCAAGCTTGCGACGGCGCGCACAATCTCCCTGTCCGGTGATGCAACAGGTTCGGTGAGCTTTGACGGCTCCGCGAACAAGACCCTGAACGTCACCGTCAAGGACAACAGCCATAACCATACGATCGCCAATGTGGATGGTCTTCAGACGGCGCTGGATAGTAAGCTTGCAGCGAGCGCGAATGCGGTATCTGCGTCGAAGCTTTCCAGTGCTCGCACGATCTCCCTTGGGGGCGATCTCACTGGCTCCACATCTTTCGATGGTTCGGGCAATGTGACGATCAACGCATCGGTGAAAGATGACAGTCACAGTCACATCATTGGCAACATTGATGGTCTCCAAACAGCGCTGGACGGAAAAGAGGCGGAAAGAACGCCGGGCGAGCCTCATAGCAACTTGGGCACTCCAAGCGTGCGTGAGATGGCCCTGTTCGATGCACAGTTTAACAACAAGATCGACTTCTACGACCCGAACCTGTTCTGGATCGAGACATCCAACGATGGCGTCAGCTGGACTGAGACAGCGGACAGTGAAACGCACAAGCGCCGCTTGGTTGGCGGTGACGGTAGCGCGAGCATTGTAATTCCGCACGGCACTCCGTTCTATCGTATTCGCATGAAGGCTAAGGACTACGTTTACCTGAATGCAGTCTATTTCTACTGGTCCGGCAGTGGGAATACCACAAAGGTCAAGATCCAAAAGAAACACAAGAACTCGGCCGCATGGCAGGCGCACACCAATTCAGAGAAGGCGGTAGGCTCCTGGCCTGGACATCTTTACCTGTCGCACCCGACAATCCCGTGGCACCCGAACTCTGATACGACCCATCTTCAAGAGGTGGCAGTCGTGTTTGAGCCTAACTGGGGCTCGCAGGGAAATGCTATTTCACTGTACCGCATGCAGTGGTGGGGCGGGTATCCTGCCGGGCGTCGTAATGTCTATTCGACGGATGAACATGCCAACGTCAGCTTTCCGGCTGACATTTCCGCTGCGAACTTGAATGTGAGCAATTGGGACACGGCCTATAGCTGGGGCGACCATGCTACTGAGGGATACCTCAAGTCTGTTTCCTGGGGGCAAATTGCAGGCAAACCCGGCACGTTTAGTCCGTCTGCTCATAGTCACCCGCTGAGCGAGATCGACAATCTCTCCATTCAGGCAGAATCTGTTCAGATCGACACCAGCCATGGGTATATTCAGCTGGGTCCAAAGAACGGCTCTTACTGCCATGTATATACCGACCGCCCGAGCTTCTATTTCAATAAGGAATTGCAGGTTCTTGGTAAGCAGGTTTTCCATACCGGCTATCATCCCAATGCTGACAAGCTGACCACAGCCCGCACCATTTCCCTGTCAGGCGATGCCAGCGGCTCTGTCAGCTTTGACGGCTCGGGCAACGTCACTTTGCCAGTGACTATCGCGAACAACAGTCACTCCCACACCATTGCAAACATCAGCGGGCTGCAAACTGCCCTTGATGACAAGCTGGCGGCGAGTGCCAACGCGGTATCCGCATCGAAGCTTTCCAGCGCCCGCACCATCAGTCTTTCTGGCGATGCCTCTGGGTCCGTATCCTTCGACGGATCTTCGAACGTCTCGATCAATGTCAATGTCGCTGATGACAGTCACAACCACACGATTGCAAACATCGACGGCTTACAGGACGAGCTGAACTCAATCGACTACCCGTGGCTGTCGCAAAATCCCTACAGCTATGATGGGTCCACGCATTACTGGTACTTGAAGATCGCCAAAGCCGACGCGGGCAGACATGGCCTTATTGAGTATTATGTCAGCGATGATGTGAACTACCCAAACAGCTCTCACGGCTATATTCGCTTTTCCCACTGGAACAATAGTACCGTATCCGTGCGTCACACGCAGGTTTGGGGTGACACACAACAGGGCATTGAGGTTTTTGTAGACAACAGCGACAATCTCTGGGTTCGCTGTCCGGGGATCGACTGGGGCGGGGCGGTGTTTAACTACCGCCTCCTTCGCGGCAATATCACAATGGAGAATACCCGGCAGCAGGCCGCGCCCGCTGCTGTTTGGGAAATCCCAGAAGTGGGTCGGGGGTATCGTTTCAACCGCGGTGATGTGACGGCCGGACCGGTCAACACCTATGACTTCAACACCCATCTTGGGAGAACCATTAAGGCAGGTCCAAACACCGTCTTTCACGATGGCTACCACCCCAATGCGGACAGGCTGACAACAGCCCGTACCATCTCCCTGTCTGGTGATCTGACTGGCTCTGCAACCTTCGACGGCTCTAGCAACGTCACCATCTCTGCATCGGTCAAGGATGACAGCCACAATCACACGATCGCCAACGTCGATGGTTTGCAGACCGCCCTGAATGGCAAGGCAAGCTCAAGCCAGGGCTCCAAAGCAGACACGGCCTACGGCTGGGGCAATCACGCCTCTGCTGGCTACCTCACAACTGTCCCCTTTGCCTCGCAGGCAGAGGTCGATGCAGGAACAATCAACAACAAGGCCGTCGCCCCAGACACGCTCAAGCAGCGTCTGTCAAAGGTTGGCAGCTCATACGCCCGTCAAATGGCATTTGGAGGCTAAAACATGGCAGATACATTCTTGGAAATCTTCAATGGCACGTTGGATTTTACCAACATGTCCGATGACAATGAGCATACCGTTTTAACAACGGATGCCAATACGGCCTATGTCATCAAGGATGTCTACGCGGCTCCAGAAGGAAAAACGGCAGTCCCTCTCGCATTGGAGGTCAATGGCTTCAACATTGGTGCTGTGCAGAACGCAACGGGGGCTGAAATTATTCCGCCAAACAGTGTCTTGAAAGTAACAGACCCCTCGCGGGGTTATCCTCAGACCTGCGAGGAGATAATCCTTACATCATACACAGGCACATTCGACAGTGTTAAAAGAAGTTTCATTTCCGTGGACGGCGAAGCAAAGGAAATAAGCTCTGTATCGCAGAACATCGGGGGTAACTTCTCCGACGCCGCCCAAACATCGGCGCGCGTAAACGACAAGATCGTGACATCACCTGATGGTAGCATGGTCTGGCATATTTTGGATGATGGAAACAACGATACAGACTTGTATCAATACACGGCATCAGGTCGTCAACAGTATGCTGGAACAGAGAATCCCACAGCGGTGAATGATCGCTACGTCGCTAGAGTGGATAGTGATGATCTTTATCTGTCCGACTATGTAGCTGGTGAAATCGGTCTAATCCGCTATGCAGAGAAACACGGGAAGAACTCTTCGGCGAGCGCAGAGTTTGATAGTACACCTTGGGATGCGGGAAACTATAACCCGCAGCTCGCCCTGTCCCCAGGCGTAGAGCCATATGTCGCATATCGTTCGCGCGAAAACTCTTATGGCTGGGAGCTAATCATTCCCGGAAGGCAGGGGGATTTCAGTCATACATCCTTCGTATTTCCAGAGACCGTCAACGATAACATCGAAGCCGGAGCGTTTTGCTGTAAACCCGAAGGATCTGTGATTTACTTTGGGGGTAAGAATAACGCTGTCCTCACTATTTACAAAGCCATAAATGTCGCGCAAACGGACAGTTTGACACCTGCAATCGAACGGGTGATCGTCATAGATCAGACAGCAACGCCCGAAGAGTACCAGGGGCTTGCTGAGAATGATTTCAAATTCGGCACTCCCGTGCCGCTTTCTCCAAATCGCCTCCTCGTCCCCCTCTCCGATGAGAGCAGCGGGCGTGTTCGGTATTACTCTTACGATATTACTTTGAACGTGTGGCGACTAATAGCTGATCTTGGAGAGGTAACGATTGCCAATACACGCAGTCGCCTCATGTCGGCATGCCAGGTAAACGTCGCCTCCAAAACAGAAAGCCAAATCAACGCTAATGAACCAGATCTTCTGGCGTCCACGCGCGTGCGCATGGTTGGTATAAAAGTTGAACAATAAGGAAACAAGAAAATGCTAAACAGCACAGCAGCGACCGCGGGAGGGGCTAATCCCAAAACCATCTCCGCGTATGAGCCTGAAAGCAATTATGTTGTCATTTACAAAGTACCAAATGGCCGAAAGTTCTCCGGGCATCTCCTTGCCGGTTCCACCAGTGCCGTCTCGTGGTTCGAGGTGAATAGGAAAACAATCAAGCTAGGTGTAGGGGCTACTGTGCCGGTATCACTATTCCCGGGAGATACGATAAGTGCCGCTAATAGCGGCGGTCTGGTTGGAGTTGAAACAGATGCCTAATATCACTGTGAAAAGCGATCTTTCAGTTCATGTCCTGTCCGATGATGAAAGTCGAGAGTTCAGTCTTGCCGCATATGATCCTGAGACCCAAGAGCCTTTCCGATCAAAGCCAGAGGCCCTGGCATGCGCTAGACGACTGATGAAAGACTCTAGGGTCTGGCGACAAGTCGCGGCTTCGAAGCCAAAGATGCTTCGCCGCCTGTCGCCTGTGGAGTTCAAAATGGCATTCACCATCTCTGAGCGCGTAGAGATCGCTAATATTCGTGCGAGTGAAGCCCCGGAGGATGTCCAGGCTAAGCAGGTGCTTGATCTGTGGTACGAGGTTCTTGACGACCCGCGCCTTACATTCGTTGATCTGAATCTCCCTTCAATCCAAGAAGGGTTGGATTTCCTTGAGACTATCGGCGTGCTAACCCCGGGGCGCAAGGAGACTATTATGGCAACCGAAAGCGCCGCTTGATTTCACATGTTCACAAAAAGCGGCGAAGAATGGTTAGTCCTCAAGCCTATTGATTGGGGCTTGGGGCGCAAACATACCGAGCATCGGGTGACAGTCCCAAATGGCTTTCCGTTCGAAAGTAGTGTACCATGGTGGGCAACATGGTTTCTCGATCCTGACGACCCTAATTTCCTGCTGGCGGCTGCTGTGCATGATTGGTTGCTGGAGAACGGATACCGCAGAGCCTTTGCGGACAGTCAGTGGTATGAAGCCGCCCTCTCTGTGAAAGCGCCGAAGTTCAAACGCGAGGTTGCATACACTCTCATGGTTATCCGTAGCAGATTTGTTGGCCTAAAGAAGTAAGTCAGTGCTGGGTTTATTCGTCATAAGCGGCGCCCCACTTGCGGACGATGGCGATCTTCCTGAGATCGAAACCTCCTTCTCTGTTCGGGAAGGGGGTTTTGACTTTGCGTCCATGAGTGCCGCCGTCGAAGTGACGGGTAGCCTCAGCCGTCGCGAGATCGGCAAGGACAGTGCAGTAGCCTCGGGCGAGATCGAAGCTGCGGTGCAGATGGCCCCGGCTGAGACGGGATGGGATGCCGCGCTCTTGAATGGCGAAGTCGAGATCGAAACCTCCCTCGATACCCGCGAGCTTGCCAAAGACAGCGCCAACATCTCGACCAGCATGTCGGGCGAGGCGACTCTGCAAGTGCGCGAGGTAGGCAAGGATGATCTGACTTTTGCCGTTGGGGTTAATGTGGGCGCTTCTCTGAGCGCTTCGGGCGTTGGGGGCGACACTGGGTCAGCAAACGCAGCGGCGGGCATCAGCGGGGCGCTCAGCGCGTCTGAGAGTGCGTCCAAAGACGATTGGGCTGCAAGTGCGACTGTCGAGATCGAAACGACACTCAGCACCACGGAATTGACCAAAGACAGCGCGAATGCCGACACAGACATTCGGGTCGCGACTGTCTTCACCGCGGAGGGTAGCGGTAAGGACGATGTAGATGGCGTCGTCGAAATCGACATCATCTCGACCCTCCTCACGCAAGAGGGCGCGAAAGACATCGCGAGCCTGGTCGGTGCAATCGAAGTGCAGGGCGACTTGCAGGCGCAGAGCGCAGGTGGTGACGCTGTTCAGATCGACATCGGAGCGGGGGCGACCGCCGACTTCGCAATAATCGAGACAGGCGATGACGTCGGGCAGGGCGAGATGTCTGCCGAAATCAGCATCATTGCCGAGCTGCGCGATCAGGGCGCGGATAGCTACACGGGGCAGCTTCAAACCAGCGGTCTGATGGAGATGTTTGCCGCAGAGACAGGCACCGACACTGCTGCGGGGATTGCGGAGGTCGAAGTGACCTTTGATTTGCTCTCTGCGGAAGCAGTAGGGCTTGATGGCGCAGACGTAATGGTCGGCGCTGTAGCAGGGGCGGTGCTTGCCTCAACTGAGCAGGGCGTTGATGCTGCCGCCGGTACTGCGCGTGTTGAAGTCGAAGCAACACAGACTGCGGTTGAGCGTGAGGGCGACGATAGCGCCGCGGCAGATGCTGTGCTGCCGATCAAGGGCGCGATGAACCTGAGCGAGGTCTCCGTTGACGACTTTGAGGCTGATCTGAGCGTCAGTCTTGAGACGCTTGTATCGGCGCGCGAAGACGGGTTCGATGTGGCGCAAAGCCTTGTCGAGATCGAAGTTCAGTCCGATCTGGCAACACAAGAGGACTATAGCAGTGACAAAGCCTCGGGCCACGCGGGGGCTGTTGCCGGCGTTCGTCTGACCCTGAGTGAGACCTATGACCCTGACGTCCTAACGGCTGATGTTGAGGATTCGGTCTGCGAGGTCGAGTTTGACGTTCTTGAAAGCGGAGCTGATGTCGGCACGGGTGCGGTAAGCGTCGAGGTTAGTGCAGATCATGATCTGCGGGAAGAGGCGGGTAAAGACACAGCCCTGGCTCTCGTGCGCAGCGAAGTCACCGGGATGCTGGTCGCAGAGGGTCTGAACCCTGACATTGCAGATGGTGCCGCTGCTGTTGAGATCGCAGGTGACGTGCTTGCAGTCGAGATGGGTAAGGATACACTTGCGGCTGACATTGATCAGCTCGTCAAAGCCGCTGTTGAAGCGCGCGAAAGCGGCAAAGACCTGACCGATATTACAGTCAAGCCTGTGGTGCAGGCTGAGATTGAAGGGATCGAGTACGGCTACGAGACCGCCTCGGGAAGTGTCGGCGTTGCGATCGAAACTAGCCCATTTGCTCTGACCGAGAAGCCTGATCCCGACACCGCGCGCGCCGCAATAAGGGTTGAGGTCACAGGCAATGCAGGCACGCTCGAAGAGCCATACGGCCTCGACGGCATCGGCGTCATTGCAAGCACAGGTGTAGAGACAAACCTCAAGGGCCGGGAGCATTCGAAAGACATCGCCGACATCGAGGCAATGATTGCAATCGACATCAATGTCGCAGCTCCAGAAGAAGTGGGGCTCGATGGCGCGCAGGGTTCGGCTTCGATCGAGATCGAAACCGCCGTCGCAGCGGCCGAAGAGGGTGGTGACAGCGCGCAGGGCTTCGTGCAGGCGGGTATCACCGCCTCGTTGATGGTCGAGGGCGCTACGCAGGACGATCTAAGCGCAGACGCCAATGTTATCGTGCTGTCGCGCTTCATCGCCCAAGAGCAGCCTGAGAAGGATAGATTCAGGGCTCTGATGCTCGACCTCGTGTCCCTGCACAAACGGGCCTATGTGATGCTGGGCGTGCCGGCCAAAGTGAACATCTTCGACGGCGAGCCTGTCAGTGTCGCGAACATCATCGGGCAGCCGCATGAGGCTGTGAACATCAATCGAAAGCCCGCTGCCGCGGGGAGTGGATAAGAGGGCGATATGGCCAAGCAGTATAACATCGAAGATAGCCACAAGGGCGAGATGCTGGAGATTGTAATCGCCGTCAAAAACCCCGATGGCACTGTGATCGACGACCCCACGGGGCAGACGATAACGATCACAGTCGGCCGCACGCCGAATGACAACAAGATCCTGGCCTTCAACAGCGCGGATGAGCAGGTCAACATTCTCAATGTCGATAAGGGCGAATGGTACATTAAGCTTACCGAAGAAGAGTTGGCTGGCTTGCAAGAAGACCGGGCGTATTACTACAACATCTGGTCACAAAGCGCAGCGGGCGCGCCTCGACTACAAGCCTACGGCAGACTGAAACGAAAGCCTGCAATTCAGTACATGATCTAAGCCAAAGGCCGCGTAAGCGGCCTTTTTGCTGTCAAGCACATTGTTCGGCTGCGAGTAAGTCAGCAATGAGTTACAATTGTGCCATCAGTTCTGAAGGAGAATGGCATGTCCTCACGCCGTCGTCGGGAAGCAGAAACCGCCCGCAAGATCGAAGCAGAGCAACTGGCGCGAAAGGATCAGCCTGTACGCCGAAAGAAGGCGAAACCACCCCTCAAACCGCAGACAGACGCGCAGGCCCATTACCTGAACTGCATCGAGAACTGCCGGATCACATTCGGCCTTGGCCCCGCAGGGGTTGGCAAGACATACTGCGCCGGACGGACTGCCGCCCGGATGCTCAAAGAGAAGACCGTCGAGAAGGTTGTTCTCTCCCGCCCCGCGGTAGAAGCAGGGCAACCGATGGGCTTCCTCCCGGGAGATGTCGATGAAAAGATGGCTCCCTACATCGCTGCTTACGGCCCTGCCTTCACGGATGAGTTAGGCTCGGGCAGCTTTGAGTATTATACAAGTAATAGCATAATCGAAGTTGTACCTCTTAGTTTTATGCAGGGCAGGAGCTGGGATGAACCAACGATCGTCCTTTTGGATGAGGCTCAGAACAGCACCATCTTCGAGATGAAGATGTTCCTCACAAGGCTCGGGAAGGGTGCCAAGCTGATCATCGACGGCGACCCTCGGCAAATCGCTCCAGCCCTCAATGGTCAGTCAGGACTGATTGACGGTCTAAAGCGCACCCGATACATTAAGGGGGTAGGGGTAGCACAGTTCACACATGAAGACATCGTTCGCGATCCGCTCGTGAAGGACATTCTGCTTGCCTATGGCGACTTTGAAGAGGGAACAGAAGTTGAAGCACATGATCTGCCGCAGTTCATCACTGGAGATCGACACGCGGGTTGAGCACCTGGTCAAGCACTACGGGGAGTTCCAAGGGTCCGCTTTGGACTTCCTGTCGCTTGAAGTTTACGTTTCAAGATACTGGACGAGAGAGCAAATTAAGATCGGCATCGAGCGCACGCAGCAGACGTGGTTCGACTATCGCATGATCCATCCCGCGATGCGGGTTCTGCATTTTGCACATGAATATGCCCGCGCACGGGAGCGGGCTTTCCATCATCACTACGGGCGCTCAAAGGCCCAAAGCCCCGTGAATCCTTATAGCAAGCGCAGTTTGAGAAGCGGCTCCACTGCGTTGCTGATCAACACCATGCACATCGTTGATCAGATGAAGATGCCTTACCCGCTGTTCTTCGATGCGGTGATCGAGGCGCTTTTGCAAAAGCACGGCTATACGAAAGATTGGGACAGCACGGGCTGGGCCGCTGCCGCTGACGGGGTTCCGCTCTTGGGGCATATGCGCCACGGGCAGTCTGTCATTGCCGCTCAGCGGGCCTTTGAAGAGCGCTGCCGCACCCGTATGCCGCTGCCCAAGCATCCCAGCTACCGTATGAAGAACTGGGCCGGCACTCCTGCGCAAAAGGACTGCGTTGCGTGGTTCTGCTCAGAAGCAAAGCACCGGCGCGAGACAGAGCGCCCCTATGTTCTCAAGCGCATGATCGAGGATGACTTCCTCAATGAACGCGAAGTGCTCAGACGCTTCGGGGCCGATATGGTCAAGACAATTCGGGCTATCGTTTAGCCCAGACTACAAGTCAGCAGTGAATAAAGGCGAGACATGACAGAAGAAACAGTGGAAGAGTTCGAAGCAGAGGCGACATTCGACTTCGACGAAGCATTCCAGCTCAAGGTGGCGGCTCTCTGCACGCGGGACGTAATGTTCAATGTGCGCACGAGTGGCCTGATCGAGCCAGGCTATTTCGAGAACGCAGCACATGGCACGATCGTGGGTCTGGTGAGCAATCACTATGACACCTACAAGACCGTGCCCTCGACAGTGGTGCTTGCGAAGCTGATCAAAGATGCGGTCGCATCGAAGATCATTCGCGAAGATATGCTGCCGGATGTCAAAACGGAGCTGGGCAAGATCCTCCGGGCTGATCTTAGCGATCGGGACTATGTGGTTGATCAAGTCGCAACCTTCGCCCGACATCAGGCGATCTACAACGCGATGATCAAGTCCAGCAGCTATCTGGAGAAGAATGACTTCGACCAGATTGAAGCTCAGATGGGCAAGGCGATCATGGTGGGCGCCAATGACGCAAGCGAAGCCCACGACCTTTTTCTCGACATTGAAGCCCGGGCGGAGATGCGTAAAGAGATTGCGGCGGGCACACGCAAGCGGGCCGTGACATCAGGCTATCGAGAGTTTGACGATGCCACAGCTGACGGCGGCTTCACCCGCGGCGAACTGTCAGTCCTCATGGGCCCGGCGAAAATGGGCAAATGCGTAACAGGCGACACGCTGATCATCACCGAAGACGGGATGGTGCGTATCGACGACTATCTGCCCCCTGACATGCCAACAGGCGCAATGGATGCGATCGACATCGGCATTCTGGGAAAAGACGGCGCTGAACGTGCAAGCCACATCTACAACAGCGGTGTGCGAAAGACCCGCCGGATCAGAACCCGTCGCGGCTATGAGATTGAAGGCAGTCTCAATCACCCCATGATGGTTATGACCAAAAACGGTCTCGATTGGGTCAATCTCGAAGATGTTCGCAAAGGCGATGCGATGGCTGTCCAGCGCGGGGAATTGCGTTTTGGACATCACGTTGATCTGATCCCGGCGCGCAATGCCACGTTCGATTGGATCGAATTCAGCCCAAGGCGGGGAACGCACAATCTGATCAAACTTCCCGTTGCGATGACGCCCGATTTAGCGGAGCTTCTGGGCATGATTGTTGCCGAGGGGCATGTTGCCATAAAGGACGCACTTGTCACCTTTACGCAGAAGGACGAAAGCATTCTGCGGCGATACTGCGAACTCATGCACCGACACTTTGGGCTTGAGCCGACGGTCAGCAAGGGGGATCGGGCCTTTGAGGCGCGTGTCTATAACCGCATGCTGCAAGTCTTCCTCGACAAGCTCGGACTGCCCGCGACACTCTCTGCCCAGAAGGAAATCCCAAAGAGCATCAGGCGCGCTCCCTATGGCGTTGTGAAGCGCTTTCTGGAGACTGTCATGGGTCTGGAAGGGTCTGTCGTCACAGCCCCGTCAGGCAAGCTCTCATATCATCTGACGATGGCATCGAAGGAGCTGATGCGACAGGTGCATCTGCAACTGCTCAACTTCGGCATTGTCTGCAAGATGCGGCTCAAGCCCGGGTGTGCAACAAACGGCACAGGTATCATGCGGGAATACTGGCACATCGAAGTGGCAGGGCAACACAATCTGCAACTGCTTGCGGAGATTGGGCTCTATGAGCCGCGCAAGACGAAAGCTCTGAAGGAAGGGCTGACGGGTATTGACGCAACAGCACAAGACCGCATCCCCAATGCCGCTGCAAAAGTCACCAAGATCATGCAGGAGATGATGGCGGCCGGCATTAAGCTGAAACGTGATGTGCCACCGACGCTCTGCAAACAGCTCTATGCCGTGAAATCTGGAAGACGGCACCTGAGCTATGTCATCGCCGATCAGCTGTCTGAGTTCATCGGGGATAGGGTGATGGGCGAGGGAGTCACATGGCTGCGCGATACATTGCGACAGGGCTATGCCTATGACGAGATCGTGGAGATTGTCGAGGGCGAGGCGCAGACGATGGATATCTCTGTACCTGAGACCAACAGCTTTTGGGCAAATGGCCTGATCAGTCACAACTCCTTCGGGCTATTGAATTTCGCGGTGAATGCGATCAAGGCGCGTTTCAACGTGCTGTTTATCTCGCTCGAAAACAGCGTCGAGGTGACGACCAATCGGGCAGAGGCGTATCTGTCAGGCATCCCAACCCGCGATCTGAATGATCACATCGACGAAGTGGCACAGAAGGTGCGCGCGGCTCTTGAGGGGCGCGGGACAATGAAGGTGCATCGCTTTGCGACCAACTCATTCTCCCCGCGTGACCTCAAGCGATTGATCGAGCGCTACCGCGCGCAGGGCATGCTCTTCGATATGGTCGTGATCGACTATTGGGACATTATGAAGCCGCCCATCCGCTACAAGGATGACAAGATCTCCGAAAGCCGCGAGATCGGCGTCGAGCTGCGTCAGATCGCGATGGAAGAGGACATCGCAATGCTCACAGCGGTGCAGACGAACCGCGAGGGGTACAAGGCCAAGACTGCGAAAGCTGATCACGTCGCCGAAGACTTCAACAAGGTGCGTCTCGCTGACTTCCTGTTCTCAATCAACGCGACAGATCAAGAAAAGGCCGACAAGGTTGCACGGCTCTATTTCGCTGCCGTGCGTAACGCAGAGGGCGGCTACGAGCGCACGGTGCATCAAGACTTGGCGCGCGCCACCTTCATCAAGAAGTTTGAGCCAAAGGGGTCTTACGGTGAGTGAGATTGACGATCTTCTGGAGAGCATTCTGCTTGAGGATGTGCTTGAGCGTGAGGGCATGGACTACGGCACAGGCTCGGGCAGTCGTGGCGAGCAGCTGAACATCAAGGAGTGCCCTTTCTGTGGCGGGGACGACTGGAAAGTCTATGCCAACCGCGACAGCGGCTTGGGCAACTGCTTTCACGGCTCATGCCAAGAGACGTTCAATCTCTACAAGTTCACGCGACAGGTGGTCGAGAATAGCGGCGGCGGCAGTGCCGTCGCTTATCTCAACAAGCTCGCGATGGAGATGGGTTGGCGGCCGGCAGCGCGTGAGCGGGTCGATGTCGAGACCTATGATGCAACAGATTGGGAGCTTCCGGGCGGCACGATCAAGCTGCCCGACCGCAAGGGCAACATGCTACCCTATCTCACAGAGCGCGGCGTCGATGCAGAGACAGCGGAATGGTTCGATCTGCGCTACTGCCATGATGGGTGGTACAAATACACCAAAGTCGGCGGCGAGGAGGGCTTCATGCCTTTCAAGAAGCGCGTGATCTTCCCCATTCACGACCTTGACGGCACGATGGTGAACTTTCAGGGCCGCGACATCACGGGCAAGGCAGACAGCAAATACATCTTCCCACCCAGGCTGCCCGGGACAGGGCGTTTCCTCTACAACGGACATCGCTTTGGGCGAAAGAAGCGGGCGCTGCTCTGCGAGGGCGTCATGGACGTGATCGGGGCGCATAAGGCGCTGGAGTCGCACAAAGAGATCGGCATCTTAGGCAGCTTCGGCATGCATCTGTCGTCGGGTGATGATGGCAATGATCAGATGTCGCGCTTTCTGGAGCTGAAGGCGAGGGGTCTCGAAGAAGTGACGATCATGTGGGATGGCGAGAGGAAAGCCTACAAGGCAGCTGTGAAAGCCGCACGCACCCTCTGCGGCATAGGGATCAAGGGAAAGGTCGCGATGCTGCCTGCGGGCAAAGACCCCGGCGAAGCGCGGGCTGCCGAGATTATCAGCGCCTATGAGAAGGCGGTCTCAGCGAGCGGTAGCGGGGGCTTGGCGCTGACTTTGAAATGCCCGTATAAGTAAGTCACTATTGATCTACCTGCTATCGTGTTCTACGAATGATTCGAGAGACGAGGGGAAGACGATGATGGAAATGCTGCCGCCGAGAGCTGAGGGGCTGGTCAAGAGCATGCTTGAGAGTGCCAAGAGGCAGATCGAGCGTAATCTCACCGATATGTACGGTACAGTCCCGCCCATCACGGACAGTCACACGGTAAGAGCGACGCTCACGAACGACACGGCGGGAATGAGAAAGAGACTGAACCTCTCGGCTGAGGTTCACTTCCGGATCGAACAGCATCGCACTGAAATGGAGCCTCTCGCGCTCGCTGATTCCGACCGTCTTCGTCCTGTATCCCCTGTAATAAAGACAGAAACGCTCTCGTCCTACACCTGTGACTTCGCATTGGAAGTCTGGCTCGATGACATGGAGATCGCGTCAAGCGAAGGCATGGCATGGAATAAGGTGATGGAGAGCATGGAGGTTAAACTTCATCAGATCGAAGGCGAAATCGTACCCACTGCCAGTGATGATTTGAGAAGCGAGAAAACAGCCCACCACAAACTCGGTAGGACACAAGAGACTGTTGCCCCACCAAGACCCAAAGCGCATTCTAAACCCACAGCAAAGAAGAGCGCCCCTAAAGTGACCCACGACGAGGGTTTCGGCGCGTGGTGAGGGAGAAGTCAGCAGTGACGAACCACTATACATTCGATTGCCCTGTGACACAGAGCGCAGCGAAGCTGGAGGATTGTGAACGCCGGCATAATGCCGCGATGCAGGGCAAGCACAGCGAAATCGAGCCGAAGATATGCGCGGTCGCGCATCAATGCTGGATGTGCCCGGTACGCAATGCCTTTCGCGTGGGCGGCCCGTGGAGCAAGCCTGGCAGCAAGCCGCATTGGGACAGCCCTCGGGAGGGGGTCGCCAAGCTGCCGTCGCAGATCACGGGTTACGCCCTGCGGCATACGCTGCCCAATGAGAACGACTATCGCCGCGCGGGTATCTTCGAGGGGCCGATCTACAACGATCACCTGATGAAGCTGCAAGGGGTCGCGGCGTCAGCGGCGCCCAAGCCCCAGCCCAAGGCGAGCAAGCCCGCGCCCAAGCGTAAAGCGAAGCCCAAGAGCAACCTTGATGCGCTCGATCAGGTCGAGACGAACAGCATGAGCAAAGCGGTCACAGAAGCCGTTGCAGCTGAGAAGGCAAAGCCCAAAGCCGCCCCGCAGCCAAAGCTCAAGGCAGAGAAGCCCGCGGCCCCGGGCAAGAAACTGTCGCTCGCGGAGCGCGCCAAACTGATGAAGCAAAGGAAGTCGGCATGAGCATCGGGGAATTTCTGAACAACTGGCGCGATCGCGTGCGGCGTCTCGATCAGAAGCATTACGGCAAGCGCGAAGTCGAGGAGATGCTCAACAACGCTATTTCCAAGCTCGAAGACGCTGGCGTGCCCGACATGTCTGAGACATGCCGCGGACCCATTCAGATCGAGACGCTCAGACGCGGAGATGTGTTCATTCACAAGCTGATCGGCGGCAAAGTGCGCCCGTGGATCGTGCTGAAGGACAAAGGTGAGTTCGTCATCGCGGTGTCGATGTCGTCCAGCGAATGCATTCCCGGCGCCATTAAGTCGAAGTGCCGGCTCTGGCCGAACTCCTGGATCACCCCGACGATCACCACAGTGAGCAAGGAGTTCGCCCTGAAAGAGGTGACGCGACCTTACACAGATCACGCGCATTTGGAGAAGATCGAGCAGGACATCATGCGGACATTTGAGCCGCAGCGTATCACGTCCATCGCTCAAATTCTCCAGCGCATGAGACCAGCAGGGGGCGAAGGCCCTGTTGTAACCCAACCATGAACAGAGGAATGATTCACCAATGACTGACCGAATTTCGGACATCATCGACGAGCTGAATGCCAATAACGGCACCAACTACAAGATGGACGTGCTCAAGAAGCACAAGGACAACACGTTGCTCCAGCGCGTGTTGAAGATGACCTACGACAAGGCGACATTCACATACGGCGTCTCCCTGCGCTCGATCGGCAATGTCGAAGAGGCCAAGGGCGTGATGACGCTCGAAGAGGCGCTCGACATCCTCGAATGGGAGCTTTCGACCCGTGAAGTGACGGGCAACTCTGCCATTGAGCGCCTGCAAGGCGTCGCCGAAGCCCTCGACCTTTGGGATCAGGGCGTCTTCTTGAAGGTCATCAACCGCGATCTGCGCATCAACATGGGCCGCAGCAACATCAACAAGGTGTTCAAGGGCCTGATCGTGAAGCCGATCTACATGCGCTGCGGCGTCTACAACGAGAAGACGGCGAAGAAGTTCAACCCCGAAGGCGCCTTCGTGCAGCTGAAGGCAGATGGCACCTATCGTGAGTTCCTGGTCGAGAACGGCAAGGTTAACTGCGTCTCCCGGCAGGGTGAAGAATACATCTATCCTGAGATCGAAGAGGCGCTGCGCGAAACAGGCGTCGATGCCGCCTTCTTTGGCGAGCTGACCGTCTATCGCGACGGCAAGCTGCTCGATCGTGCCACGGGCAACGGCATTCTGCGCAAGAATGAAATCCCCGATGACTGCAAGGTCGTCTTCGATTGCTGGGACGTGGTCTCGCTCAAGGAATACAACAACGCCATCAACAAGGTGAAGGGTACAACGCCCTATGTAAACCGTTGGACGGTGGTACAGAAGCTGTTCCCCGACCACACGCATGACCCCTGCGCATCTGGCGCGACCCCTGTGCGTGCCATCGAGTGCATTGAGGTCAACGACATGAGCGAGGCCCTCAAGTTCACCGCAGAGGTGATGAACCGCGGGCTTGAAGGCACGATCATCAAAGAGCGCAATGCGATCTTCCGCGATGGCACGAACCCGAGCCAGCTCAAGCTCAAGCTGGAGATTGACGTGGATGTGCGCATCACGGGCTTTCACGAAGGCACGCCAGGCACAGTGCGTGAGAAGACCTTCGGCGCCATGACTTTCGAGACAGATGACGGGCAGATCAAGGGCCGCACATCGGGCTTCAACAACGCGCAGCTGGAAGACTTCAACAGCCGCCGCGAGGAGCTGATCGGACAGATCATGACAGTGACCTGCAACGACATCACCAAGGGCCGTGACAACGACTATTACGCGCTCAGTCACCCGCGCTTTGTGGAGATCCGCACAGACAAGTCGGAGACAGACACACTGGAGCGCGCACTCGACACCAAAGCGATGGCGATGATGGTCGATAAGCAAGCAGAGGCTGCGTAAGCGCCTGCTATAATAAGCATACTCGGGCAGCCCTTTCTCTCGTTCTCCTGCCCGAGACCAGCGCGCCCGATCCTTCCCCTCACCCCAATCGGGCGCGCGCCTTAACTCCCAAAGAGAAAGCCATGTCAGATCAAGACACCTTCAAATCCGTCTCTGTAGCAGCCCTTCGCTACATGCACGCCATGATCGCCAAAAACGCGCTTGAGGACGATGATCTGCTCCCCGTCTTCGCTGAGATGGACGCGCAACTTGCGGAATACGAGGCCACCCGGCCCAAGGACAGCGCCATCGAGCGCGCCCGGGCCAAGCTGCGCATGAAGAGGTCAGCATGAGCGCGCGGGACCATGAGTGCCCGCGCTGCCATGACGACGCATACAGCCCCGGTGAGGGGTGCTGCTACAACTGCGGCTATGAGCTCCACGGATGGCTCAAAGACCTAATCCCCGCCTTGTTGCTGGTTCTGCTGGGCGGGTTTGCATTCAGCATTGCAATCAACTGGACATTCAAATGACCCCGAAACAATCACTGATCATCGAGGCCCTGCGCTTCGCAAACTGGGCGGCAGGGCAGGGGATCGTCCCTGACGACGACCAAGATGTCACCGCGCCCGAAGACTTCCTGATGCAGTACAGCAAGGAGACAGGCGACGAAGATTGGGAGACCTTTGCCGAGCGCATTGGCGGAAACCTACATATCGCCGGCATTGAGAGCATGACGCTTGAGGAGCTGGAGCAAGAGCGAGAGGCTTGGCTGAAGGTCTGCCGAATGCCTGTTGGGCCAGATGGCCCCGGCAACGACGCGCGTCGCGCCGCAGGCAACTCCTTCGATCTGCTCGATGCGTTTGTCTACCGCCGCAAGATGGAAGCGGGGTTGATATGAGCGATGGCAAGTTCAGCTGCCCCGACTGCGGCAGCGAAAACGCAGTCTCGAAGGCGACGGCATGGGATGCCCGCGCGGAAATCCCGCCCCAGGTCAAAGACAACCTTGAGCGTCTGGTGCACATCGAGGTGGTGGCCCGCATACTGATTGACGACAGTCCGAAGACGCCCGATGAAGAGACGGTAACCGTCACAGTGCGCAAAGACCTTCTCGAAAAGCTGGCAGCAGCCATGGGAATGACGCTATAAAGCCACCCGCTCCAGCTGAGCCCTTCGGAAAGCCAAATCCCCACCCGAGCCATAACGCTCCCTGCCCAAGGCGTGACCTAGAAAGTCACGCCTTAGTCGTTCGTCGATACTGGCTTCGAGCATGCGGTCTTCGAAGCTATGGCGCAGACAGTAGAGCGAATGCTTCTCCGTCTCCATCAGATCATTCTCCCGCAGATACTTGTTGATCGTCGCGCTTACGGTAGACGAGCGATCAAAGTACCGCGGGAAGCCCTGTGGGAACGCCCTCAGAGCGTCTAAGGACACGCCCGTGAGGGGTATGACCCTTTCAGCGCTGGATGTCTTCACAGCCCGCTTAAATTCACCCTCTGAGCGCGCCTTAATCTCGATGAAGGGGACTTTCCCGCCCAAGTGAATGTCTTCCGCAATCAACGCACCCGCTTCGCTGGGTCGAACCCCTGTGTTGATCATCAGATGCACGACAGCCCGCGCTTCGGAGTTCAGGCCCGACAGGTGATTGCCCTTGATCAAGGTGCGCTTGATCCACTCCGTAGAGAAGGGCTTGCGCACGCCATCTTTCGCGCCTTTGAAGGCCCAGCCTGAAAGCGGCAGATCAAGATCGAGGCGTTTCATCTGATTGACCCTGCGCAGCACGGTCCCGAGGTTCTTCATCTCCTTGTTCGCGGTGCCCGGAAGAATGTGCCCCTCCTGAATGCGCTGACCGTAGAACTCCCGCAGCTCCAGCATGTGATCTGCCGACATGTGTTGAAGCTCGATGTCGCCAGCGACCTCAATGAAGCCTTTGAAAGCGCGCTTGAAGTTGTTGTGGCGCACCCTGAGCTGATTGCGGGATCGGTTGTTATCCTCTTCTCGGGTGAGTTCAAAGAAGATCTCCAGGGCCTCGCTCATGCGAATGCCGGGCTTCTTGATGGCGCCGAGAAACGCCCGCGTGCGCCTTGGGTCCATCTCGCCTTCAGTGTTCAAGGTTTTGGTGAACCGCTCGTAGATGTCCTTCAGCGGAAGCTGAGCAACCTCATCAGCGTGAAGAAACTGCATCCCAGCCGCGGCCGCCAGCTCCTGCGCTGCCTCATAGCGCACCTTGGCAACATCCGTCTCTCCACGCACCATCGCCTCCCACATGCCGATCTGCTGTTGCCAGACCTGGGCGGCTTTGATGTTGGCGACTTCGAGACTGTCCGTCTTGAGACTGATCTTGATTTCCCGACGCTCCTCGACCTCGGCATACCGCTTGGGCACCCGGCGACGGAGCATATAGGTTTTGTTGCGCATGAAGATTGGCATTGATTCCCTCTCGATGGCAATTTGCCAGAGAAAGAACTGCCGGGGAACCCACGAGAAGATCGTGTGTACCTAATTGTGTACCAAAATGTGTACCAAATGGACACAGGGTCCGAAGTGCAAAAGGCTGCTATGACCTGTTTATTAAGTCTTTTCAGTATCTTGCAGGAGAAGCAGACAAAGACATGTGGCAGCCCGTAGGGGAATCTACGCCAACATGTACGGGCTGCTAACCAGTTGTTTTTAGTAGGTATTCAGCTCTTGCATTTGTTCCTGTGTCCCGTTTTGTGTACCAAAATGTGTACCAGAAATGACGGTCACGGCGGGGTAATTAGGCCACTATAGCGGCAGCTGCCGCGACCGACGAGTCAGCCGCGGCACAAGTCATGCTACGCGACCCTTTCACAAAGCTCTCGTCCTTGGACGCACGATGCTGACGGATCAGCTCTCGCTCTTCCTCGTTGAGGCTCTCTGTTTCAAAGTTCCTCATGAGAACTTCCCAGACTTCCGGGTAGTAGTCTTGCATAACCACACGGAGCATGTGTTTCTCGTCTACGCCACAAGCTTTGGCTAAAACGGGAATCTTGTTGATTGGAACTTTGGTAATGCCGGTTTTCATCATGCTGATCACGTTGGGCTTGTCGTAGCCCGCCATAGTGGCGATCTCACGCTGTGTCAGCGGTGACATTTCGATGGCGCGGGAGATATACTCATGCGCTGTCACATTCTTTGCCATCTGCTTCTCCTGTTCGTTTCGGTCGTAAGCTACATTCGCATGTTAGCAGGCAGAACATCTAAAACTCGTTACCTTCGGATGTTGCGCGTTTTTACGCTATAGCCTTTTAGTCATATCGTCAAAGTAAGTTGCTGTGATCGGCGGATGTTTCACCCCTCTGTTACATAAGCAAGATTTGAGCCTGATGCATTTTGATCTTGCTCTGCCACAAAGCTGTTGCGATGTTGTTGCAAGTCAATACTGAGTGAGGGACTATGAACAGGATCGACATCACCCGGGCCGCAATCGTCAAAGTGACGCAGATGCTGGCAGGGCAGAATGTGAAGGTGACGCAGCGCGGGGATCAGGCGTTCGTGCTTTGGAATAAGAAGACCCATGAGGTCGAGCGCGTAAACATTCCCCATCTGCCCGACAATGCGTCTGAGGAGCTGCTCGATGCTGTGCAGGGCTTCCTCGATCACGAGGTCGCGCATGTGCTTTTCACAGACCCCAAAGCACGGGTGGATGACAAAGAGCCCAACGCCAAGAAGATCGACAAGATCCACAACATCGTCGAAGACTGTTGGATCGAGCCGAAGATGGTCGAGGCCTATCGCGGGTCGGCTGTAAACCTGTCGAGCGTGCGGCGTGTTGTCTTTCAAAAGCGCATCGGGGAGAAGGTTGCACAGCACCTGCTTATGCGGGGCGGCAGAATGTCTGAGGCCGAAGCTGTGGGGCTGTTGCTTGTGCCGATGATGCGCGCCCTGGCGGGGCATGAGGAATGCATCGAGTTCATGGACGAGGGTGACAAGTGGCAGTTCTTCCCGACGATCTTGCCGCAGCTCAAGCCCTATTACGGCGATGCAGTCGCAGCCTGCGAAAACAGCTATGACACCCTAACACTGGCGCGCCGCGTTTTCGACGAAATCACGGAGACATCAAGCATGCCCGAGCCTGAAGATCAGGATGAAGGCGAAGGCGCCTCTGATCCCGATCCCGATGCTGATCAAGAAGGCGAGGGCGAAGGCGGCGACGAAGAGGGCGAGGGCGAAGGTAAAGACAGCGACGGTGAAGATGCAGACGGCGACGACAGCGACGGCGAAGGCAAAGGTAAGGGCAAAGGCGAAGAGAGCGAGGGCGACGAGGGCAAGGGTAAAGGCAAAGCTGAGCTAGGCCCGGGCGAAGAGCGTGACAAAGGCGCAGCTGACAAAATCAAGGATGCCCTTGATGACGTTGATGATTTTGAGGACATCGCCAAAGAAGAGATCGAAGGTGAACTCAAGAAGGACATTCGCGATGCTGATGGCTGGGCCATCTTCACGAGCGACTTCGATCGCGTGGAAAAGTATCAGGTTTCATCGCGCTTCACCCCAGTATGGCTGAGCGATCTGCAAAACAGTGTCGGCACTCAGATCGGCCCAATGCAGAAGTCGCTGGAGCGTATGCTGATGGCTCAGAAGCGCTCGCACTATGAGCCTGGGCGCAAGACGGGTCGCCTGAACCCTTCGGCACTTCATCGCCTGGGAACGGGGGATGGTCGCGTCTTCCGCAAGAAGCATACCACCCGCATGAAGAACACCGCCGTACAGCTCGTGGTCGACTGCTCAGGGTCGATGGTCTACGCCGGGGGCGGGCAGCGTCTCAAGCTTGCCTTCGAGAGCGCCTACGGGCTTGCTATGACCCTGGAGCGCTGCCGCATCCCCGTGCAGGTCTCGGGGTACACCACCTATGACATTCCCTCCGAGATGAAGAAGGAAATGAAAGAGGCAGAGCAACGCCTCGGGATCAGATACATTGGGCAGTATGACGTGAACCTGATGCTGCTGTTCAAGACATGGCAGGAGCGCATGAACTCCCAGGTCACAAGCCGCTTTGCCGACATGCGCCACGACCCGAATGGTCTCGTTGCGGAGAATATCGATCCTATCGCAATCGAATGGGCGGCGCGCGATCTGATGCGACGGCAAGAAGAGCGCAAGGTGATGATGGTTCTGTCTGACGGATTCCCTGCCTTCAAGGGTGGCAATATCTACCCTGCCCATACCCGTCTGAAGGAGGTCGTGAAGGAATGCGAGCGCGCCGGGATTGAGACTGTCGGGATCGGCATTCAGACGAACGTAGGCGATTTCTACCCCAAGAACACGGTAGTCCGCGATGTTGAAAGCCTTGGGAGTACGATGATGCAGGAGATGCGCAAGATACTCCTGCGCTGATCTTTTACAAACCTAGAGACAAGTCAGCTTTGACTTACCTATTACTCCCCTCTATCAAGGGGGCAGGGAAACGAGAGAGTGAAAGAACGCAATGACCATTAAATGTGCAATCTGCGACGAAGAGACCCATGTGATCAAACGTCACTTAGAGGAAAGTCACCCCGACATTAGCGTCGAGGAGTATGTCGCGAAGTACCCCAATGAGCCTCTTCTGAGCCCAAGAGCGCAAGAGGTTCTGGAAGAAAAGAAGAAGGAACGCGAAAAAGCGGTTCAAAGATCTTTGTTGGCTGATGTTAAGCCTCTTTCTGCAAAGAAACTGGCATTTCACGAAACATTCCAAATCCCCAAAGACACTCCCGGTGCTTTGTCGAGCGTTGGGTCAAAGCCGATCCCAATTGCTGTTTATGAGCAGGCGCCCGAGGGGTATGAAGACCTCATTCCAGATATTGATCCGGGCTATATCTTTCACGTCGATAGCCTAAAAACTTTGCTGATCGGGCTGGAAAACAACATTCCCACCTATCTCGTCGGACATGCTGGCACGGGTAAGTCGTCTTTGGTCGAACAAGCATCTGCTTTCACCAAACGCGCATGCCTGCGCATTCAGCACACGGTCAACACCGAAGAAGCCCACATCCTCGGGCAGTACACTGCCCCCAACGGCAAGACAGTGTGGGAGCCGGGGCCCTTGCAGTTGGCGATGAAGTTCGGGCTGACCTATCTCGCCGACGAATACGATCGGGGCATGCCGCAGGTGCTGTCTGTGTATCAGCCTGTGCTTGAAGGCAAAGCGCTCGTCACCAAAGAAGCCCCGCCCGAATGGCGCATCATCAAGCCGCACCCTGACTTCCGCTTCGTTGCAACAGGCAACACCAACGGGTCGGGCGACGAGACGGGCCTGTATCCTTCGACAGCGATTCAGGACTACGCCAACTTCGAGCGCTTCAACCTGATGATCGAAATCGACTGGATGCCCGAGAAGCAAGAGATTGCGGTTGTGGCAGCTCAGGCGAAGATCCGTAAGGAGTTCGCTGAGAAGCTTGTGGTCTTTGCCCGCAAGATCAGGGAGCAGGTCGCATCGGGGCAGATGAACTCACCAATCTCCCCTCGGGCTTTGATCGCCGCGGGCAAGATCGGCTTCAAGATGGGGTCTTTCCAGAAGGGCATTGCTTTCGCCTATCTCAATCGTCTCAACAGCGTCGATAAAGAGGCGGGTTCGAAGGTTGCACAGCGCATCTTCTCGGACTGAGGTCGTGATGTATCAGATCGCCGACTATGAAAAGATGATCTACAAGATGGCGCACCGTGCAGGGCGCCGTCTTACCGCCGCAGGGATCAGCATCGACATCGAGGAGATAGCTCAAGAGGGCCGTCTCATCTTCTCTCGGGCCACTCAGAAGTACGACCCCAACAAAGCCGCCAAGTTCTCGACCTATCTCTATGGGGCCTTGAACAACAGTCTGAACCGCTTTTGCGACCAGCAAAGCGATGCCCATGTGCCGGGCGTCTCACTGACCGACACAATGGGTGATGACGGGTCATCCTACAGCGATGTCATCGCCGACGAGAATGCCAAAGACCCCGTGGCCCTGATCGAAGCGCGAGAGCAGGCGATGGAGAACCTCAAGTGCTTCGACATCGAGGCCCGCAGGGTGCTGGTTGCCCTGATGGCCCCGAGCGAGGCGCTGCGCAATGAAGTGAAGCGCATGCAGGCATTCAAGCAAGAGGCTGCGCGCCGCGGGTACGCTGCCCCGCGCGTCACCTTCGGGGTCGAGGCGATCATGATGGTCATGGGCTACGACGACGACACAAAGCGCAAGGTGCGCAAGGACATCAAGACATTCATGGCAGAGCAATGACAAACACCGCAAAGCTATCAACAGCCCCCGGATGCATCGGAAGCCCGACAATGCGTGCAATGGAGCATCCCATGTGCACCACATGCGTTTTCCGCACAGCTTGCGCCAAGCTAACAGGTTACTACCAAAAGCAGCTGGTCGAAGTGGTGGGTGAAAACGGCATCCACAAACCCGCCCGGAAGCGTGACATTTCACCCACGGATCAGATCGCCCCGAGGATCAGCGGGGAAGAACTTTCGGAGAAAACGACTTTATTTCTCAAGGACTTGCAGTCTCTAGGGTATAATAAGAAAGAGCTTAATGATCTTCTAAAGACTAAGGGGCGCGGAGGCACTGAGAGTAGGAAGTTCCCGTGGCTTTTACCTGCGATCAAGGAGATCAGCTCGGGGTGTACGACAGCCGACATTCGTAAGGTGATCAACGCTCACGGCATCAAGGGAACGATGGCTGCATCCCGGGCCTCACAGTTCATCAAAGTGCTCTGCCACTACGGGCTGGTGCGGGATGACGAGGCGACATCGAAATACGTTCCGACGACAGGAGAAATCACATGAAGCTAGCTGCGGACATCAAGACCCATTTCAGTGTCGGGGAGGCGTTGCTAACCCCCGAGGAGGGTGCCGAGCTTTGCGCCCAAGCGGGATATGAGGCGGCCGCCATCGTCGATACGATGACAATCTCGGCAATGCCTGACTTCACGAAGGCATGCGACAAGAACGGGATCAAGCCGATCATCGGGGTACGCCTCAAGATCGTCCCCACGCTTGAGCAGGAGAAGAAGCAACCCACCTGCTATCCCGTCCTCTACATTCTGAGCAGCGAGGGCTTCAAGGTCGTCACGAAGCTCTTGTCGCTGGCGAATGACGAGGAGCATTTCTACTACGTCCCGCGCCTGACTTGGGATGATGTGATCAACGCCCTAGAGGGCGCTGAAGGACATGTCGCATTCGCGACAGGGGCGCTCTACAGTGCGCTCCGCGACCCTGACATTGGGGCAGTATTAGCCCGCGTTGCAAACGCGCTAGGGCGCGCGCATACATACATCTCCGTCACGCCCTGTCACTCTGCGGTATGGGATCGTCAGGCAGTCGAGGGCTATGAATGGGCGGCGAAGTACAATCTACCCATCCTGCTCAAGCGCCCCATGATCTTCGCCGAGAGTGATCAATGGGATCGTCTCGGCACGATGGGGGCGATTGCGACCAACAAGAAACACACAGGCTCGTTCTCTGCATGGGTGAAGGACTATCACCCCGAACCCGCAGGCACGCTGATGGGTGATGCGGTCAAGCAATTCAAGCGCCTGCAAAGTCTCTATGGCATGACAGCGGGTGGTGATCTGCTGAAGGCAGCGACAGGCAATTGGGCGACGCTCTGCGATGCGGTGACGTTCAAATGGTCAAAGCTCGATGTCTCACTGCCCCGCATGGCGGAAGACGAGAATGAAGCCCTCAAGAAGGCAGCTGTGGAAGGGCTGCGCATGCGCTTCGAGACAGGCACCTTCGGCAACAAGCAAGCGACATCGGCGAAAGACTACGCAGAGCGCCTGAAGTATGAGCTGGGCGTCGTCATGGAGATGGGCTTTGCCAACTACTTCCTGCTCGTGCGCGAGATCACCAGCTACTGCAAGGAAGTGGGCATCATGGTCGGGCCGGGGCGGGGCTCTGTCGGCGGGTCGCTGCTGTCTTATGTGCTGGGCATCACAGATGTGGACCCGCTGCGCTTCGATCTGATCTTCGAGCGCTTCCTGAACCCTGAACGGATCGACCTTCCCGATATCGACCTCGACTTCATGTCAACACGCCGGCACGAGGTGCTCGAAGAGCTGGTGCGTCGCTACGGGCAAGACCACGTTGCGAACATCTCCAACTATACCTCGCTGCAATCGCGGGCCGCCATTCAAGACGTGGCGCGTATCCTCGATCTGCCCATGCAGTACCGCGGCGTCTCGAAAACGATCCCCGAAGAGCAGGGCACGGCTGTGCCGCTTGAGCGGGCAATCGAGGAGATCCAAGAGGTCAAAGACTTCGCGAAGGACAACCCTCGGGCCTGGGAGCTTGCCTGTGCGCTTGAAGGGCGCATGCGGTCCCTATCGAAACACGCCGCGGGCGTTGTTGTGGCGGGCGAGCCTTTGATCAATCGTGCCGTTGTCGAGCGACGCTCAGGCGAGCCCACGGTCAATTGGGATAAGCGCGTCGTCGAGGATATGGGCCTCATCAAGATCGACATCTTGGGCCTATCGACACTCGACCTCATTCAATACGCCTTGAACAAGATCAGGGCGCGAGGGCGAGAGGTGCCTGATCTGACGAACATTCCACTGGACGATGCGACAGTGCTGGAGAACTTCGGCAAGGGTAAGACTGTCGGCGTGTTCCAGTTTGAATCGGGCGGGATGCAAAAGCTGCTGAAAAGCATGGCGCAGCTCGACCCGCTGACCTTCGATGATCTTGCCGCTGCAACAGCCCTCTACCGCCCGGGGCCGATGGAGTCGGGTCTGATGGATGAGTATGTGCAGATTAAGCAAGGTTCGATGCGCCCACACTATGACCACCCCTCGATGCGCCCGGCGCTAGAGGAGACGATGGGCGTCATGGTCTATCAGGAGCAAGTCATGCGCGTCTCGCGTGACCTTGCGGGCTTCACAGGCCCAGAAGCTGACCACCTGCGTAAAGCGATTGGTAAGAAAGACCGCGAGAAGATGGCGACGATGGGCGATCAGTTCATTCAAGGCGCTGTCAAAGCAGGCATGATCGAGAATGACGCGAAGGAGCTATGGGACAAGATCGTCCTCTTCGCGGGCTACTCCTTCAACAAGTCGCACTCGGTCGAATACTCGCTGATCTCCTATCAGACGATGTGGCTCAAGACCTACTTCCCGCTGGAGTTCTATGCAGCCGCCATGACGATCGCCAAGAGCGACAAGATGCCAAGTCTGCTGCGCGATGCGCAAAAGTCAGGCATCATCGTTGCCCCGCCTGATGTGAACGTCTCGACAGCCGAGTTTGAGATTGCCGATGAAGGCACGTTGGTCGCGCCCCTGTCGGCACTCAAAGGGCTGTCTGAGAAGGGGACCAATCTGATCATCGAGGAGCGCAAGAAGGGGCCGTACAAGAGCATTGAGGACTTCACTGCCCGTCTGCCTGCGCGCAACGTCAACAAGACTGTGCGGGGCAATCTGGAGCTTGTGGGGGCATTCGCCAACATCGACAAGGAAAGCCCCGCAGCGACAGACATTCGACGCCGTGAAGATCAGCTGGTGCTCATGCCCGATGTCATGCTCGGCGGGACAGTCGTGACGCGCGACATTCCCAAAGACAAGAGCACAAAGGAGCTGTTGCTGGGCGTTCTCAACGACCCTGAGATACGCTCCAAGCCCGCTTTTGAGGGCAAGCCCTTCGTTGCCCCGCGCATGGGCAGAGCGCCCAAGTTCATGGCGGTCTTCGATGGCCCCACAGCGTCTGACCTCAAAAGCAAGAAGGGCCAGTTCACATCAGGCAATGCCTTCGAGACCCTTGCGGAGATCTTGGAAGCCCACGGGCTGTCCGTGCAAGACGGCTATTGGACGGGTCTGAACAAGGTGCCCAAGGAGGGTGACGAGAAGTTCTACACGGGCGCGCAGATCGCCGCGAACAGCCTCATTCTCAAGAAGGAGATGATCTTGCTCAAGCCCCAGGTGATCTTGACGCTCGGGACTGCGGCGATGCGCTTCTTTGACCCCAAGATCAAAGGCGGCTGCCAGGACAACGCGGGCAAAATCTCCTACGTCAAGGAGACGGAACCCGGCGCCGGGAATGACTACAACCTCGTGATCGGGATTACGCCTGGTATGCTGTACTTCGACCCATCACGGGCTGAGCTGCTGGAAGCAGCTGTCGGAACAGTCGCTGAGATGGTGCTGTAAACAAGCTGTGGCAGCACGTCTCATTTGTGTTGCCACAACAGTCAGTGTTGACTAATAAAGAACCCCCAGACAAAGGAGAACAGGATGGGTGAGAAACTGGAAGTGAAACGCTTCGTAGAGCCGGAGCAGCTGCGCGACGACACCACCTTCACAGAGGCGGGTCTCAACGAGGCGATGCTCGAACAGGCGTCTTTGGTTGCATACTACGGCACGCTTGCGGGCGAGGCACAGTACCAGCTCGATCGGTTCAAGCAACTGCTCGACATCAAAGAGGCCCAGCTGGCCCGAGACATTCGCGACGAGGCGGAGTTCGAAGGCAAGAAGCTGACCGAAAAGCAGCTGGAGCAGAAGCTTACGCTGAACATGGACATCATTGGGCATCGCAAGGCGGTCAATGAATCCAAGCAGGTCTATGAGGTCATTCGCAATGCGCTTGAAGCCCTGCGTCAGCGTAAGGACATGATCATTCAGATCGGCGTGCGGCACCGCACTGAGCTGGAAACCCAAGGTCGCATCACCATGGGTGAAGATCGTCAGAAGCAACGCGATGCCGAAGGCAAGGCCCGGGTCAAAGACGTAACGAGTGGCTTGTCGTCCTGATATAAATAAGTCAGGACTTAGTTACTTTTCCCGTGAAGGATGTGACTCATCCTGATATAATGGGTGGGTCACTGGGGCACTGCTGAAAATAGCGACAGCCCTAAACAAAGAAACGCCGAGAAGCGAAGGAACGCAAAATGGCTACCAAACTCGAAGACATCATCAAGAAGACCAAAGAACGCGCGAACAAGGACTTCAAAGACCGCCCCGTGCGCCCGCCAGAGGGCAAGTCGATCTGGCGCATCCTGCCGGGCTGGAACTCCAAAGACCCGATGGTCTTCTTCCACGCTTTTGGGCAGCATTACATCAAGAACACCGAAGGCAAGATCCGTGCAGTCATCGGCTGTAACGATCGCACCTATGACAAATCCTGCGAAATCTGCGATATGATCAGCGACGCCATCAAGTCGGCGCCGGATGATGAAACCCGCAAGGCGATCAAAGACATGCAGGGCGGGCAGACGTACCTTGTGAACGCTGTTCAGGTGGACAAAGACAAGACCAAGCCCGTCTTGCTCCAGTTCTCCAAGAAGCTCTTCGAAGGCTCGCTGATGGACGCGCTGTCTGAATACGGTGCTGAGATGCTCGACCTCAAAGAAGGCAACGACATCATCATCACCCGTGAAGGCAAGGGGCTTGATACCAAGTACACCCTGACCGTTCGTTCGCAGGCGAAATCGACACCCATCGACGACTCCGTGTTCTCGCAGGTCATCGACCTGGACGAATACGTCAAGGACGACATGGAATCTCAGAAGCAGAAGGCGATCGAAGCCATCGGCGGGCATTTGGGCGAACTGCCCAGCGTCACAGGCGGCTACGGCGGCCCCGGTACTTCGGGTGCGTTGGAAGACAAGACTGTCAAAGGTCTTGGCGATGACGACGATGAAGATGAAGGGATCGACGACAGCCTGGGCGGGTACGATGGCGACACCATCGACGGGACCGCTGATGAGGTGAAAGAGCCCGACGAGAAAGAGAAGGCGAAAGCCGAGTCGACTTTCAACGACGACATCAAAGACGAGGACTTGGACGCCATCTTGGCCCAAATCTAACCGTCAGTAATTCCGTCAAGTGGCATTCCCATTGACGGAACCCGCGCAGGCAAGTGCCCACATGGCTCCGACCCAGCTTGCCTGCGCACCCTTATCCCGTTGAAAGGACAGAACATGCGACACACCCTCCTTGTGGATGGGAACAGCATTGGTCACGCTGCCCAAAACTCCAACCCGCTCAAGAGCGGGGAGCAAGAGACCCAAGCCGTTTTCGGCACCCTTCGCACCCTTCATGCCATGACAAAAGCCGCCCCCACCCGTGGTGCGCGCATCATCGTCTTTTGGGACGGCGAAAGCTGGCGGAAGAGCGAGAACCCCGAATACAAAGCCAATCGCGACGACGACCCCGAGCAGGCCCGGAACCGCGAAAGCTACAAGCAACAGCGCCCCTTCATCACCCGCTCGCTCGCCTATTTGGGCATCACGCAGGTTTCGGCCGCCAATCTCGAAGCGGACGATCTGATCGCCTCTGTTGTGCGTGAGAACCAGGGCCGCAACGTCATGACGATCATCTCCGGCGACAGAGACCTCTGGCAGCTCGTCGGGCCGAATGTGCGCTGGCACAACCCGATCAACTACAAGCACAACGCGCCGAAGGTGCGCACCCTGCGCCACGAAGACTTTCACGACAGCACCCAATACGGCAGCCCAATGGCGTTCCTCGAAGGCAAGGCCCTGATGGGCGACGCCTCTGACAACATCGCGGGCGTGGGCGGCATTGGTGAGAAGGGCGCAATTAACCTGCTCGATCACTGGGGCAGCGTGAAGAACATGATCA
>Ga0208522_1000106_pt1 | contig 54976 bp, 47 predicted proteins | sample ETNtaG_25_FD_185763 | JGI IMG/M metagenome (GOLD analysis project Ga0208522, IMG submission 185763) | Marine microbial and viral communities from oxygen minimum zone, Eastern Pacific Ocean - ETNP201302SV86 (SPAdes) (version 2) | ecosystem: Environmental > Aquatic > Marine > Oceanic ... | reverse complement strand
GTGCCTGAAAGAATCATCTGTTTGGCTCTACGCATACCAACCATAGATGGTAGTTGCAACATGGCGAAAGGAGGATAACAACCTACTGTAATTTCAGGAATACCGATTTTGCAATCATCGGTTGCAATAATCAAATCACAGGCTAGAGCAACCTCAGCTCCGCCTCCAAGACAAATGCCATGAATAGCCGCCAGAGTAAGTAGAGGAGTCCCCTCTAGACATTCCAATAACGCTGTCATCCCTTCAATCATGGCGGGTGCCATATCCGGTAGATGCTCTTCTATCGAGGCTCCTGCACTGAATCCCTTATTTCCTGCTCCAGTGATTATTACGGCTCGGCAATCTAAATCCGCCTCAGCCTGTTCAAAGGCCAACAGTAATGCTTCGATAACCTTAGAATCTACAATATTAACAGGTGGGTTATTGATTTCAATTACAAGAATTGAGTCTAATTTATGTGAAGCAATTGTACGGTTCAAACTAACCCCCTCGTCTTGTGTGAGCCCTATGGGCTCTCTATCTGATGTCCGAACATATTCGGATTCCTCATCTAATTCTGATTCAATTTCCTCTCTTGTCCATATAGTCCAAACTACATCGGAACGGGCACCTATACAAGCTTCACATACCTCTTCTTGAGTGATATTTTCTTCTTGTTCAAGTCGCACTTCTTTGCCTAATGATTCGAATAGCAGACACATTTCAGAAAGTCGTGGTTCTGAAGCAGTAAATTGCTTCACCCAACCATCTAAGGAAATCTCCTCTTCATCTAACCCCGTAGAGAGAGGTAGCCTCATTGTCAGCCTCCTCTTTTTTCCAATCTTTGTCGGGCTAATGTTGCTGCACCTAGAGCTCCAGTATACTGGACCAAGTCTCCTTCAGGAACGTTCACCCCATCTCCTAGACCTTCAGTTAGTGCTTCAACCATTGTTGGGAATCTCATAATCCCTCCAATCAATGTATAATCTGGCTCCATCTTCACCCTTCTCATTAATTGAAGAGATCGACCTACAAGAGAGTGCATGGCACCATTCATGATATCAGATGGAGAAGAACCTATCGAAAGTTGATTGATAACTTCTGATTCAGCGAAAACTGCACAAACTCCTGAAATTTCAACAGGTACTGTAGAAGTGGCTGCAAGAGGTCCAATTTCTTCCGTGCTGAAATTCATGTAACGCGCCGTTTTTTCTAGAAAGGCACCAGTTCCTGCAGCACATTTGTCATTAAGTCTGAATGATTTTACCTTGATACGCTCATCGAGTTTGCTTGCTTTCATCGTTTGGCCTCCGATATCGAGAACGGTTCGTGTTTCTGGGAAAAGCCAGTTTGCACCTCGAACAGCGGATGTCAGGGCAGTGACTGTAACATCGCGAAATTCCACTTGATGACGGCCATAACCTGTAGAAATCACATAATCAACATCCGATTCACTTGTTCCAATTTTCTTCAAAGACTCTTCAAAGGTTGATTGGGCAGTCTGCCCCAACTTGAATCCAGTCGATTTCATTGCTCTGCTCGCTATGTTATCTTCTTCGTCAAGTAGAACTGCTTTTGTGTAGGTTGAACCTACATCAATACCTGCAACTAGACTCAAGCGACCACCTCGGGGGGAGAGAGGGCTCTGTCCATGGCGAATAATGCAGCACCTAAGGCTCCCATGTAATGTGAGTCCTCACTGACATTAATCTCAAGACCAAGATTTTCATTGAGAACATGTATCATTCCTAGATTCTTAGCCACGCCTCCTGTGAATGTGACTTTGTCATTGATCCCAACTCTTCTAAGCAGACCAATAGATCTCGAACTAATTGATTGGTGAACTCCCATGAGGATATCCTCAATCTTCTTACCTTTACCGAGCCAAGAGAGGATTTCTGATTCGGCGAAGACCGTGCAAGTGGTGCTAATTCTGACCGGGCGTGTTGCTTGAAGAGCGGTTGGTCCTAATTCACTCAGTGGAATGTCAAGTGCACTAGAGGCAGCACCAAGAAAGCGTCCCGTTCCTGCCGCACATTTGTCATTCATACAGAAATCGACGATTTCTCCAGTATCGCTTACAGCAATTGCTTTTGTGTCCTGACCACCCATATCTAATACCGTTCTAGTATCAGAAAACATGTGTACTGCGCCGCGACCATGGCAGGAAATCTCAGTCACTTGGTCATCACCAAATGATACTTGATAGCGTCCGTATCCGGTTCCAATAACGTAAGAAATATCATTAGCATTTAGAGTAGAATCGTCCAGAGCAATTTGAAAGGCATTTTCTGCCGCTAGCACAACATCTGCACCCGTATCAATAAGTGAACGACCCATGATTCCTCGTTGTTCGTCAATGATGACTGCCTTTGTCTGTGTTGAGCCGACATCAACCCCTGCAGTGTGAATCATTATACAGCCTCCTTTAGACGTGCAGCCTTCCTCATCTCAATTCCTTCAAAGAAGGCGTCAATTCGATTCTTCATTTGGGCTACCGAAACAACTCTTCGATCCATCATGTCAGATTCAATGAAAAGACTTGGCAAATCGGTTTTCTCCATTAATTCGCGGCGGTTATCTGCAAGCCCTGTAGATGTAGTTCTACAACTCTTTATTGGGTGATAAACAACGCCTTCTATTCCAAACTCTTCCAAGTTATCAAGAAGAACTTGTTCGGGGTGGAACATCGAGTCCATAGCATCACGTACATGAATTAGAGTGACTTCTGCAAGAGATTCTAGAGGATCTTCAAGATCATACTGAACACCTAGGTTATTGCCACCAGAAGCAAACCAAAGATAGGTTGAGATTACGAAAACACCGCCCCAATCTGTGAATAGTTCATTAAACTCTCTGAAAATTGGATAACATGGCACTCCAATGAAAGCAAGTCGATGCTTTTCTTCCTCTACAACTCCTATACTATTCTCATTCATCCAGCGTTTTTCTTCAAGTAATCGCTCAAAATATACAGCGCCTTCTTCTGTTCCACGCCAAATGTTGTTCACACCAAGATATGCAGTTCCATCGGATAGAGCATTGAAAACTGCCGGACCGGTTTTATTACACTCAAGAATACCCTTCCAAGCAGCAGACATTCTGTTTGAATACTCAAGGTTCTGCTTGAGTCGTTCAATATCGAATTCTTTTCCTGTGATTTCTTCACAAGTTTGTACTAATTCATCAATTTGAGCTCTAACATATCGCTTTTCACTCTCGAATTGTGAGTCACCAGGCCAAGTTTGAGTTCCTCTAGCACGAGTGCCGGGTACATCTAGGGTAAAGAGAGGTGTTTCGAACATTCTCTCCCAAATTTCCCCCCATTTCAGATAGGTGTTGCAAGCATTTGTCAACAAAGCCAATCCGGGTTTTGGTAGTCTCCCTAAGGGGTGTTCTCCTCCTCTCGCTTGAATTGCATAGTCTGCCTTGACATAACCGCAAATATCAGGCGAATATCCATAGTCCTCTGCTTCGTTTAGAAGAACAGCAGATTTTCTTCTGACTGCGGTCTGTAACGAAGTGATTTCAGGCATAACAATTGGCATATCAAAGGTGTGAAGAATCTCTGCTAGACTTCCCATTACGAATACATATGCAGCAGATTTACCCTCTTCAGATGCTTGATCTAAACTCTGAAACCACTTATGGAAAAGTTCTGAACCTTCTCTATTTCCTCTTCTCATCATTTCTTTTTCTACTTCTTCGCCCATATTTTCACCTCAATCAAACAAAATGTTCTCCACAAATGTCTCCAACTGAATTTCAAGATGGTCAAAGGTAGTCATATTCTCCTCAAATTCGCTAACAAAGAATGGGATTCCTTCGGCTTCAAGCATATGGGTGTAAGCCACTTGTTCCTCGAGACCGGGTTCACACATCTTGGCGGCTGTGACAATGACTGCCTCGGCCTCAGCCGCACGAACACGCTCGAGAAGCATCCTTTCCTTTGGTTTATTCAGATCATGTTGAACTGGACTGTAAGATGATTGATCGATGTAGGCAGAGGCTAAGGCGGCTACTGGGTCATCACCCGCTTCTACATCTTCCGTAATCCAACGAAGACCAATGAGAAGGTCATCATCAACAACATAGCAGGAACGCCCAATTGTTCTCAAGAGATCGAGGGGGGGTTGTTCACAGAATCCGCCTTCAAAGACTACTCTAATTCGGTCCTGTTTGCGAGAGGGGCGGTCGGGTAATAGAGATAGGACATAGGACAGTAAATCGTTGTGTTCCTCACGCGGCATGAATCCGGCCAATCGAGTTAGGGTATACGCTTCATCAGCAGTTATCAACCACGGCTTTTCTCTTTTGATATCATACAAACGCCTTAGCAACATTCGATTTTCATTGAAGACGGTGATTGAAGTTCGTAATTCCTCGTTAGTAATTTCCTTGCCTGCTACATCCTCAATTTCGCTCTTCAACCTTGAGTATTCATCGGTTAGGTATTGCTTAGAATATCCTGAATTTGGGTTCTGCGGTAAATATAGAATTTGACAAGGATAGTCGAAGTTACGCCCCCATATCGCTCCAAGATTTCTAGCAGCATCACAGATTGGGTGAGTGACAAACATATCGAGGACTACACGGCCACTAAGTGCCTGTTCCAGATTGGTTTTCATAATCGAACATAGATAAGAGCCGAATCGACTATCTGACAATCGAGGTTCGACCGTGGCTCCAGCCATTTTCAATGGCAACATTCCTGCTGCATGTGCCAATTCTTCGGGGAAATATACTTGGAAATGCCCGAGAACCTTGCCTCCATTTTCACGCCAAGCCTTGACTGTCGGCCACGAGATATCCTCTAGAGTTTCTCGACAAAGCCATAGTACTTGCTCGATAGATTCACTTCTCCATCCTTGTAATGTTTCATTTAGTGAGTCTCCGCCTAACGAAATTTGCATCTCGCCGCCCATAATGGTCGAATTACTGCTTTGTATGTCGAATTACTCCCGAACATGTGTTCAGCATCACGATTAAGATAATCAAACCCCCTGATTCAAACTGAAGCAAGGGGTAAGGTCTGCTACTGGCTCAGAGATGTCCACAATGACCACAGCCCCAATGCCGCAGCAGCAAACCAAGCCACCTCGAGGATGAAGAATGCCCATTCGTCGATTAGGTACGCGCGGACGGCGAGCAGTCCCGAGCCTAGTGCCATCAATCCCAGGTACGGTGCTGCTTTGCTATGCAGGATATCTCGCGTTTCCATGAGGAACGCACTCAGAATTAGGATCATTCCCAGATAGGCAACCAATTCGCTATGTGCGAAGTCCAGTAATGCGTCTAACACGGAAATTCCCTATCGTCCGACCCACTTTGCTTCCGAGCGCTCCAAGAAGGCCTGAACTCCGATTTCCTTGTCCTCCGTGTCGAACAGCGCGACGAACTCCGAGCGCTCCATCAGAACTCCCTCAGAGAAGGGGAGGTCCAATGCCCCCCTCACGGCTCGCTTGGCCACCTTGGTCGTATAGGGTGACTTCCTCGCGATTTCACCGGCCAGTTCCATTGTGGCACTCTCTAGCTCTTCGGCGGGGACTACCCTGTTCACTATCCCCATTTGCAATGCATCTTCGGCCGGTATCATCCCACCTGCTAGGACAATCTCCATGGCCCTCCCGTAGCCCACTAGCCTGCATAGCCGCTGAGTCCCGCCGCCTCCCGGGATCAGACCGAGGTTGATCTCCGGCTGGCCGAAGGTAGAGCGATCCGAGGCTATGCGGATGTCGCATGACAGGGCTAGTTCGGTGCCCCCACCCAGGGCGAACCCGTCGACCATGGCTATGGTCGGCTTGGATAGATTCCAAACGGCCTCCCATGCATTGTTCTCGAAGAAGGGACGCACGTCGTCCGAGTCCTTTCCTGAGAACTCAGAGATATCGGCCCCGGCGGCGAATGCGGGGGGCTTTGGACGCCTTCCTTCCTCGGGCTCTGGAGGGGTGGCTCCTCGAATGACTACGCATCTGACGCTGTCATCCGACTCCACCCTAGCGCATTGTTCCTTGATTTCCTTGTGGGACTGGGAGTTCAGGGCATTGAGCTTCCCGGGTCGGTTGAGGGTCCATACCGAAATGGCCCCTCCCTCGGGGCTGGAGCCCTCTACGGGGACGTCCTCGAACAGAAGTGCGTCTTCTCCCATGGCACGTCGAGGGTATTCCCTCGCTTGAACGTATCCGGGGACTATTCGTCTTTCACGACGGGGGGCGGGAGATCGGGCATTCCGGGAGGTGGCAGTGGGGGCATCCCGGGGGGTGGAGGCAGCGGCAGGGAAGGGTCCAGTGGGAGGATTTCCTCCGAGTGGGCCTCGGCGGGTGGCTCTATTCCATCCATGGCCCTTTCCACGTCGAGGGACATGCGAATCTTGAGCGCTCTCTGGTCATCTACTCTGACGTAGGATATCCCCTGCGGGATGGTTGGATCGGGATGCTCTGGCTCGGCGAACACCGCTAGGCCGTGTCCTGGGATCTTTAGCAAGGTCGAGATGTCCTCACCGTCCTCCGAATCAGACCACTTGCTAGCCTCGATCGCGACCCGCTCTGACTTCTCCATCCTCCTATCTCGGATCATCTTCTCCCTGATCTCGTTCCTCAAGAGCTTCTTCTGGGCCAAGTAGAGGTCGACTTCGGCCTCCTGCTGCATCTCGGGGTCTGACTGTGCGATGTAAATCTCGGCCAGGTCCTCCCTGCTAGTCACTGGCATCGGGCTATCGAGGTCGACAGCGAGGGGAATCGGGGGGAGTTCGGGAACAGGGGGCAAGGTTGGCTCCGAGATCTCCTTCCTCCCCCTGCTCCTGCTTATCTTTTCCTCGCGGGTCTCGCTGGCGCTTAGCTCGGATAGCACGGGAGGGGGGAGCTCGATGTCCCCGATTACTGTCCCCTGGGACTCTGGTTCGGTGTTATTCTGGGAGAAGGACGGCACGGAACCCTTGTTGGTGAACAGCAGCATGGATAGTAGGAACAGGATTAGGATGGCCCCTGCGATTTGTATCAACAGGCCCTCGCTAGCGAGGAAGATGAAGTAAACCGGAATGGTCAGTACCAGCATCAGGACGAGGAGGTTGCGGAGGGCGGAACCCATGCTATCAGCACTGCACGAAAGAGCTCATCTATTCACTTTGACGGGGATTTGAGGAGTTCGGACAGCCCCTTTAGGGCCCTGGCCCGATGCGAAAGCTCTGACTTCTCTAGTGATGACATCTGTCCGCACGTACGCCCATCACCCTCGTCAGGGATGAAAATGGGGTCATATCCGAACCCGTTATTGCCAGACGGAATGAGGGAGATCGTTCCTCTGCATATTCCCACGCAACTCATAACCTCCTCTCCGAACGCGAGGACTGCAGCTGCTCTGTACTCGGCTCCGCGAGATTCCTCCCCCTGCATCAGCTTCAGCACGGCCTCAATGCCCACAGTGCTCTCGACGTATGACGAGAATGGCCCTGGGAATCCCCCCAGGGAGTCGACGAAGAGCCCTGAATCCTCGGCCATGACTGCGGAACTGACGGATTCCCCAATTATTCCTCGTGCCTGCTCCAGCTTGGCCAATGCCACTTCCTCGATCCCCTCGGCCTGTGGTTCGACCAGGACTGGGCACTCGCCATTAACCAAGAGCTGTTCGACGACGTAGCCATGCAGGGCCAGAATTTCCGATGCCTCACTGACCTTGTGGGCGTTTCCAGTTGCGAATAGAATCTCCATGCCACTACCTATCCATGATACCTGACCCTAGTGGTAATCTTCCTGAAACGCTCGATGACATGTTCTGCATCTTCGGCTTCTGATCCAGTGGATGCGAACTCAGAATATCCCTTGCAAACGTAGTCGATCGCATCCTCAATCGTAGAGTGGCTGGCTTTCAAGCACTCGTTCAAGACTTGGATATCCAGCCCTAGGTGCTCCAATTCAGGAGATTGTCGGGACAGCCCGAAATCTATCAGCGAGAGAGAGAGGTCAGCGGATGCAATTATGTTGTGAGTGGTCAGGTCTCCGTGGGAGACCCCCGACTCGTGAAGTCGGCGAATCAATGAACCTAGATCTTCAAGCTGCTTCGTGCCAGCCTTGCCGTCCTTCAGGAGACTGTATATCGGGAATCCCTCGATCCTCGACATCAGGATCTGTCCACGTTGCTGGTCCAGATGAATGATTGACGGGCAAGGAAATCCCAACCTCTGCAATCTTTCCAATGCCCTGGCTTCTGCAGAAAGCCTCTGGCGAGTTAGCTTCCGATCCAGGTGCGGGTGCCTGTAGCCACGGGGACGTCGCTCCTTCAAGACGGTGGAGCTGCCTAGCCACGAGCCCTCGATCACTGTCGCCTCTGCACCCTCATGGAGTATCTTTCCTGGCTTCCACGCAGGGATCGCGTCAATCTCCACGCTGGTCCGAAGCCAGATGACTTGAAAGCGGTTGCACTCCAGCGATTGGTTGATAGCATGGTCATTGATATGCCGGCTGCACCACTCCCGAGAGGGTCCTTCGGTACCTTCGGATACTCTGATTTTGAGATTGAGAAGGAGGCGATTAGGCTACAGATCGCAATAAAGCAGCCTAGGAGATGGAGTATCGACATTTGCAGGTCGATTGCCCCGCTAACGATGGAGATAAACCGACTGAAGAAGGAGAAAGACGTTTTCCTTATCGCGCATACATACCAGACCCCGGACATTACCTACGGCGTTGCTGACTCAGTGGCAGACAGCTACGCGCTATCAAAAGAGGCAAGAGACGCACCGCAGAAGACAATACTCTTCTCGAGTGTTCGATTCATGGCCGAGACTGCAAAAATTGTTAGTCCGCATAAGACTGTGCTGCATCCCTCTCCCAAGGCCGGATGCTCCCTCAGCGATGGCATCTCCGCACAGGACGTTAGGGACCTGAAAAGTGCGAATCCCGGGGTCCCTGTGGTGTGCTACATCAACACCAGCGCGGAGGTGAAGGCGGAGTGCGACGTTTGCGTTACTAGCAGCAACTACCTCGATATTTGCGAGAGTCTCCCCGGTGACCGCCTTATCTTCGTTCCAGATCGATTCATGGGCGGTCACCTACAAGATTTCCTCAAAGGAAGGAAGGAGGTTCTGGTCTACGACGGGGAGTGCGAGGTTCATGCAGATTTCACTGGGAAGAAGATCCGGAGATGGAGGGGCAACATGAAGGAACATGGTATCGATCTCATGGTCCTGAGTCACCCTGAATGCGGTCCCGATGTTCTCGAGGAGAGTGATATTGTAGGCAGTAGCGAGATTCTGAAGAATGAGGCCATCAGGCTCGCCAACGAGGGCAAGAGGGACATCATGCTGATTACCGAGTGTGGCACTGCAGATCGTGTGCTCGCTGAGACGGAAGAACAACTCAATCTGATCGGTGCTTGCGTGATGTGTCGTCACATGAAGACTACGCGTCTTGAGGATATTATGCAGGCACTAAGAGACCCGACTTCCGAGCAAATAATCGAGCTTGATGAGGAGACGATAAGGAGAGCCTCGAGGAGCCTAGAAGAGATGTTCAGACTAGGGGACTGACTCCTCTCAGTCAATCCTGGAAGACTGGTGGGCCCAAAGGAAGAGCAATGGCAGCAATGCCAGGACAGATGCCTGGAGTAGTAAGGAAGAGTATGGTTCGATGGCTGCCTCGAACGGGTACCACTTGACAACGGAATCCCCATCATCCATCTTCTCTATCCAAGCAACTCCATTTTCGAGAATCTGGGGGTCAGACTGGTCAACATCCTCATCGGAAGTAATCCTGATTATCTTCTCGGATGCTAACTCATACAGAACCACATCGTTGTTGCTTGGAGAATCGTCGTTGGGGTTCCAGGACTCGTCGCCCGTAACCTCTAGGAATGCCACTCTACCACTGGAGATGCTGGGCGAAGAGGAGTCCCAGCGTGGATTCGATAGCAGTGTCTGATTGAAGGAAAGGGTGTCCACGAGGATGGTCCTGCTCAGGGGTCCCAAGTCCACAGTGGCGACGAGCCAGTGAGAATCCATGACAATGTCAACCACAGTGGAATTCTGGAAGTCCAGGACCAGCCCGGAGTCGAACAGGGATTGCTCGACCCTGTCCCCGGCTCTCATGTCCAATCTGATAGATATGGTCAGATTCGATTCTAATGACGTGATGTTGACTAAGGGGCCATCCGTGTTATTGCCCGAAACAGCCATTCGGGGGCCATTTGAAGCTATGACCGAAGTATTTGGGATCATCGATGATTCGGCAATCTCGTCCGCCAATGCCTGCATCAGTAGCAATTCGTTTCCCGACTTCACAGCTAGGTGGGCCTGTCCGACGGAGTCGGTCATTATTGCCACGTCCGTGATGTTCTGACTGGTCTGCTCCCTGGATAGGGGATGGAGTATCCCTGAATCCTGGTTGTGTTCGAAGTAGTCTATCCTGTTGTCTCCAAACAGGACGAAGGAATTGCCCGAGGCGATCACGCTTGGTGGCTCTACCCATGATTGCCCCCCAACGGTCCTGTTGGCCTGCGATGTTAGGTTCCTGGAAGTGATGGAAACACCCTCCTCTTCGGTCTGCTCGACCCAGACCAGCCACTCCCCAGAGCCGGATGCCGTCGTGGGAGAATGTGCCTCGTCAATCGAGATTCCTTGGTGGGTTGCATCCCATAGCAGGACCGATCCAGTCATCACTAGCAGAGTCATGATTAGCGCCTCAGTCTGATTCTTTCCTGGCTCCTTTAGTGGTTCGAGTGAGGAGGCAAGAGAATTCATAGTTCTACTAAATGCGACGACTGGTTCTTCTAGGGCCCGGGCCAGTCGCCTGGAGAATAGCCTCTCGTCCGCTATCCGCCAAACTGGGCCATGGGTCCTTTCTGTGACGTATACTGCCATTATCGCGATTACCATGCCACCGATGATGTCGACAATCCAGTGTATTCCCAGATAGATGATGGCGAAGGATGTGAGAGTCATGAAGGCTATCAGGAAGAGCCTGAACTTTTCCCACCTGCCATCCTCGTCCCACTTGTGCATGCACAGCCAAATCGCGAATGGGAGGCCGATATGCAGGCTCGGCATTCCGTTAGTGAACGGATCGATACGGCTGAACCAGTTATGTATCTCAGGAGTTAGGTCGTAGGCGATGGTTTCCATTCCCTCGATGTAATTTCCAGTTACCCTGACGTTGAGGAAAAGGTAGAAGGGAATTGCAAGGACATAAACCCAGAACATGGAAAGGGAGACCCTGTCTGCCATATGCCTATCATCGAAATATATTGGATAGATGAAGGAGGCAAATGTCGCGGTCATGAATCCCATCACATAGAAATGGGTCAGGGCTACGTCCAGAAATTCGCTCCTCATTCCTTCTTGTATCCACAAGACTATTTCACCCTCGATTGCATAAACGAGGAATGTCATGTCCAACTGTGTATTGGCCATTAGGACGCGATCTAGCCCATCTAGGATGTCTTTCCACAAGTATACAGAGAATACCACTATCATGTGCGCCCAATATCGTCTGAACATGTCAATGAAGCCCTCTAGACTCATTTTTGCATAGGGGGGTTTGAAGATAGGGATCATCGCTATGCTGATCAGTATCGCACCGGTTACCCAAGTGATGTAAATCCCGGTTTCAGCTGCCATTACAAGCTTCTCGGGATGGGGCTATGACATCAAGTCGACGCATTATAGGGACCCTCTCAAATGATTCTGAGAGTTCGTCCGGAGTCCCGATCAAGCTCTTCGATAATCCGGGACACTATGGCGTCGAATGCTGTGGCGGTTTCTCCTTCTGGTTCTGCGACGATTCGATGAACCCCGTCATCGCCTCCTCGGACGATTCCGGGGTCGAATGGCAGAGAGCCGAGGAAGGGCACTCCCAGCTCCTCGGAAGACGCCCGGCCCCCTCCCGACTTGAAGACGTCCAGGACAACCTGCCATTTTCCTTCTTGGTCGGTCTCGGTTTCAATCGGGACCCCACTAGGGCCCATCACAGATACCTTGGAGTTTGGGCTAGCCTCGCCCTTCAAGGTGTATCCGCTCATATTCTCCACCACCCCAAGCACTGGAACCGAGATTGTCTTGGCGAAGTTGATTGACTTGCGGCTATCAAGGAGTGCGACCTCCTGGGGAGTTGTTACGATTACAACGCCATTGATTCCCGGTAGGTTCTGGCTTACAGTAAGTGGCTCATCACTCGTTCCAGGAGGAAAGTCAATGATCAATGCGTCCAGTTCCCCCCAAGCAACGTCTCCAATGAATTGCTGAATCGCCCCGAGTTTGATGGGTCCGCGCCAGATTACGGGTTTGTCTGGATCCTCGAGTAGGAAGGCCATCGAGATTACCTTCAGTCCATGGGGCCCTAGCGCAGGGTGGATCTGCCCGCCCTCCACATTGAGCTCGGCGGACTCAAGGCCCAGCATCTTTGGGACGTTTGGGCCGGTAATGTCGATGTCCATCAGTCCAACGCTCTTTCCCTGGCGGGCCAGAGAAAGTGCCAGTCCGGTCGCGACCGTTGATTTGCCTACTCCTCCCTTCCCGGAAAGGACCATCACCTTGTGCTTGATATTCTCGTCCATTTGGTCGATTCTCATCTTCCTCTGCATCTGCTGGTATGCTTGCTCCATCTGGGCTCGTTGCTCTTGAGAAGGCTCTGCCTCGGGTTGATCGAGGTCCCCTCCGGCCGGGTGATGGGAAATAGGGGAGTCCGCCATGTTAAGTGGGAAATCTGTTGTCTTCTTGAATCCTATTCAAGTCCTTTCTGGGCTCCGTATTCTACATTCGTTCGGTTAATTAGTATCCTTTGGATGGCAATTTCGTGCGTCTGCTCTTCGTTTGCGTTGGGAATACATGCAGGAGTCAGATAGCAGAGGCAATAGCTAGGAATCTGGGGCATGACGCGCAATCCGCAGGTACCGAACCAGGAGAAAGTGTCGCTGGGGAAGCCATTGAAGTCCTAAGAGAGATAGGGATCGGAGCTTCGGGCCTATACCCCAAATCAGTGGACGCGATTGATTCCGATGGATTTGACAGCATCATTAGTATGGGATGTGGAGTATTTTGCCCTATTCTACCCATAGACGACGACTGGGGCTTGGAAGACCCTATTGGCATGGGTGCCGCATTCTACAGAGAGACTAGGGACAAGATACTAGCGCGCGTGTCCAAACTCGAATGAGTCAAACCGACGCTTAGAAAAGCCATTCTGGTTTGCGATGTCTGCGCGAGTGTAGTGTAGCGGTTATCACCCCACGTTGCCAACGTGGGAACCCGGGTTCAAATCCCGGCACTCGCACCATGCCTCACTCCAACTCGGAGTTCCTGACAATGTAAACGAAGGCCCCTATACCGAGAAGGAGCAGGGCACCCATCGAGACTAGCACCAATTCGACGGAGTTGTCGGTTATCCAGGATGGCCCTGGACCGGGAGAGGACGACTTGACGATTGCAACGTTATGGGACTGCTCGTTAGTCGGAGTCATGGACAGGTAGATGTCCGTGGCCCTGATCATGATTACCGTGTCCCCCTCCCAAAGAGAGGAGCGCGCTGAGAACTGGAGTGAGAATACTCCGTCTCCGGTGACCCTGTCGGGCCCTAAGCCGTCATCCTTCAGCAGCATCCAGGTCTCTGACTGCCCTATCGGAGCCAGCCTACCTATCTTCGCCTGAACAGATGAAACTCCGTCGAAGTCCTCCACGGTTACCTCCATTGAGTAGTTTATCGGGTCGCCGGAGGTTGGAGAGGCGATAGCGTCGACCATGGTTTGTCCTCGCAATATTGTGAGGTTCGAAATTCTCGGTGACTGGTTGTCGATCTGTAATTGGTTGGCCGCCTTGAGGTTCTCACTGGCTTTCACGCCCCCTGTCATGGTCGTAGACGAAGATGCGCCGTCGGCATCTTCGACGAAGATCGGGACCCTCTGCTTCCCCGGTGGCATGCTAGTTGGTACAACAAAGGTCCCAGTCCAAATCTCGGCGTCGTATAGTTGATCGGTGCCCACTCTTGCTACTTGTATCTGGTGGGGGGCTAAGTAAGCCAAAGGGGTTTGTCCACCTCCAACTGCCTGGAAGTTTACCGATACCGCAGAAACCCCATGCCCATCGTAGACTACCAACCTAATTCCGACTTGTTCGCCGCGAACTGTTTGATCGGGGGTGAACTCTATGTCTAGGACTCTGGGTGGGGAGTTAGTGACTTCGATTGCTGCCTCCTGCTCTACAGTGACCCATACGTCCTGCATTGCGATAGTGATGGGTATCTGCCCGTGCTGTAGGCCATTGTGCTCAATCCTAGCCGTCCAAATCCCATCGTGAATTACCGTGTCACCAAAAAGCCCGGAATCGGATAGCTCGATGATTCCGGAACCCAACCCGGATAGGTCGGCACTAACGCTGATTGTGTCGGTGTCAACATCTTCGACAGATACCTCGAGATGGGCTTCACCACCCTCTGCGGTCAGTATCCCCTCACGGAAACGGGCGGCTGGTTGCCCTCCATTGATAAGGGAGGGAGGCGTGTTCTCGTCCAATGTGATGATTGAGGGGGAAGTGATCCTGTCTATCCTTTGGTTCTCAATAAAGGAGATGGTGCTTTCGTTCCCTTCGGCTAGGTCGATCATCACGGTTCTGCTGATCTCGTTGAGCAGCCCTGCTAGAATTCCCTCGTTGATCACGCTACCAGATGCTTCGCTCATATCGCCATAGGCCCCTTCCCACTCTGCAACAGAAACCCGGTGCCCGTCTACAGTCTGAATGCTTGTTCCGACGACTGTTACGTCTAGGACCATTGCTCGGTTCCCTAGCAGGGAGAAATGGTCGTCGACCAGGACGATCTGGGGGCAGAGGCCGGTCTCTCTGGAAATGTGGTCAGAGAAGATGGGTGTGGCTTCTGGTGGATCCGCGTTTCGAATCAACGGGGAGTTCGCGGGGTACTCTTCCTCGACCGTTCCGTTGTCCTCGACGTAGGTATATCGAATGGTCCGATTATACCAGTCCTCTTGTGGGACTATGTATTCAAAGGTGAGATTGTGCTCTGCCTCAATTTCCTCATCTATCGGCCCAATCGGCGTGGCGGAAACGTTGAACCAGAACTCGTTCCTAATCTTGTCAGCCTCGAATTCCACGCCCGTTGCGTTCTCAAAGACGCCGGATTCTACTATCTCGCGTACTAGACCGAAGCTTCCCTCAGCGTCGCCGTCATAGATGCCGTCCACAACAATATTGTCCGCAACCGTCTCACCCGCTTCGGATTGGAAATGGAGGATTGGGATGGTCCCATTGACCTCGATGTAAGGGTATTCATCAGAAGCCACGAAGTCGAACTCGCCGCTTCCGTAGATCCTCATGTACTGGTCCGTTCTGATTCCCTCTTCCCACTTCTCTCTGAAAATCAGCTCATCGAGGTCAAATGAGAAGCTCTCCCCGATTCCTGAAATCCTTGCTGTGGCGTTAGCCTCAATCTGAATGTCCTGAAGCCTACGGAAGTCACCTTCGTCCCATGTTTCGAAGTAGAAAAGGAAGACCTCTCCGAATGCACCTCCGCTACTTTCGTTGTCGCCTCCATTAAGGGAAATCCAGCCATCGCCCTGAAACCTCATCCTCTCGGAAACCTCTCCCTCGGAGAAAGTCCTGAGGACGTAGGCATCACTAATCTGGGCATCAATAGTTACCCCTTCTTCCCCACCCAGCAATAAGAGCGAGCCCGTTCCGGACATCTCGAAGTCCTGATTGATCAGCTCCGTTCCATCGTACGTCTCGTTCAGCCATATCCTGTCTAGTTCGAGTTCCACTATCGGGCCCTCGGTGCCGTTTGTTAGGTCTAGTGACAGAGTCCCGTTGCCGAGTTCGTTTGACTCTAATATCGTCCCGACTCTCCTTTGCCAGCCCCTTCCATCGAATGAAATGCCCTGGCCTTCTCCTTCAGTCCCAGTGAGCGCCCAGTGGGTCTCCCGGGTGACCTCGTGGTCGTACACCGGCTGATTCCAATTCGTTATGCCGAGGGTCCTGCTACAGTAAGCCTCTGCCGTCGAAACAGCAATTGATATTGAGTCGCCGAAAGAAGGTTCCTCTCCCAGCACAATATCGACCTCCCCCCCTGCAACGAGCGTCGATACGTTGGAGCCCGTGATATCAGAATCGCCACTGTTGTGTGTGACGGATACGTTTGTCAATCCCGGTGATGAGCCGTTCAAGAACGGGGGATCGAATGAGACTCGGTACCTGTGTAGGATTTTGGGGCGAAACTCCCCCGAATCTGCCCACTGCCATTCTTCATCCCAGTCGACATGGATACTGCAGGTCCGCTCCTGGTCATCCTGTGCACCTGCTGGAGACAGGGGCAAAGACATCATCATGATGGAAGCGACTACCACGGTCGCGAATCCACGTGACATGCCATCCTCCGAGCATTCCGGCATTTCAACCAATGCCCGTCATGGCACTCGAATATCAGAAGAGTGGTTCCTCGTAGTCGTCATCGGCTCCGGAACGCTCCCTCCAAAGGTTGGCAGGCATTCCATCATAGATGTGAGCGTATGGATCCTCATTTGCACGCTTTTTCCTCTCTGCATCAGCGGCCTCCTTAGCGAAATTCTCGGCATTCGTCTTGAATCTCCAATAGTGGATTCGCCACTCTCGGCCATCCCACAATACTGTCTCCTCTGACTCGGTGGTAAGCAGGTCGTAGTCTTGCAACTGATAGAATAGGTTTCGATCGGTGGGCTCCAGTGCATTGTCGATGATCCTATTGGAAAATCCAAAGAATCCCAGTGCGTGCTCGGCGATCGACTCGGCGACGGTTGTCTCCATGTCCATGTCTACCTTACTCTTGATCGCCTGAGTCAACTGTGCCAGCGTCAGCCCCATGTGTCCCACCCGTATGACGTTGGAAGCCGAGGTTATTTCAAACATCTTGCTAATTGCTCTGAAATCAACCTCTGGCCACCCGAAGCCGTTAATCTTGGCTTGCTCTTCGATTGAGCGTGGACGCATCAGATTCTCCTACATTCCTAGGTCTAGAGGAGTCAGAATACGGCCCCTGGGATGTGGTTGTATTACAGGTTCCTCTGGAGGTTTCTGTCAGCTATGGAGAAGGCACTGAGCTAGGTCCCAGAGCATGTGTAGAAGCTAGTTCGCAAGTGGAGCTTCATGATCCGATACTAACCGAGGACCTTCCCTGCGGAATCAAGATTCATACTGCAGAACCGTGGTCTTCGGAAGCCCCGACACTGAGGGAACAACTGGACTCGGTGAGGGAATATGTCAAGGGTTGGATATCTGATGTGCAATTTCCACTGGTGCTTGGGGGCGAGCACGGAATCCTCCTCCCGATTATCGAGGCTATGGAGAGTCATGACCTCGTTTCCGAGCTCTCAGAGCTCACAATTGTGCAGGTAGACGCTCATGCAGACCTGAGGGACGAGCTGAACGGGGAGAGGTTGTCGCACGGGACAGTGATTAGGAGGTCCCTGGAGTCTGGAGTGGGGAGGGTGATCCAAATTGGGGTCAGGGCATTCAGTGCTGAGGAGGAGGCCGTGATTGAGGGGGACGATAGAATCCATACATGGTTCGCTAGAGACCTCTTGGCAGTTTCTGGAGAGAATGCGCAATGGGAGGAAATGCTGGCGAGCCTGTCGGAAGTCGAGGGTCCTGTGTGGCTCACCTTTGACGTCGATGGTCTTGACGGTGCCTTGGTCCCATCAACCGGGACTCCGGTTCCTGGTGGACTTAGTCACTGGGGTGCAGTTGAGATAATCGAGAGGCTTTTCTCTTCGGAAAAATGCGAAGTAATTGGTGCGGATGTCAACGAGATTGTCCCTGATATAGAAGGGACTCTCACTCAATTCAGCGCAGCGTTGCTAGCAACTAAGATTGTCGCCTGTCACATCGCTAAACTTTCGAACAGAAAGGGAGAATGATTGTAGCGGATGGCACCAACAGCGGCGCTATGCGCCGCTCACTGGCAGTGATGGTCCTTGCTTCGTTGGTCGTTGCATCAGCGTCTCCGATGGTCACTGGACAGGTGGGGCAACCAGATATTGTTCAGGAGCATTGGTACCACAGCTACGCTACACTGACGCTTGATGTGAATGCATGGGCGGACGAATATCCAGAGATTGTGGATTTAATCATCGCAGGAGAAACAGAGCTTGGAAGGAATCTCTGGGTCCTGCAGATTTCAGACTGGAGTGAAGAAAGAAAACCTGATGGGACTGAGAAAGACGTGGTTTACATCGATGGGGGCCACCATGGCAATGAGCATCTCGGAACAGAGCTTGCATTCCTAACTGCAGAGTTCTATATCGAGGGGTGGGCCGACGGAGATCAAGAAGTCGTCAATGTTCTTGCAACGACGGAGTTGCACATCCTCATCATGCTCAATGCAGATGGAAACGATATTGACACCCGATGGAATATCAACCAAGTAGATTTGAATCGAAATTATGACCATTATTGGAACAACTGCCCTCCCAATAACCCCACTCAACCGGGAAGTGGCCCATTCAGCGAGTCTGAAACGCTCGCAAATTCAGTCTACATGAACGCAGTAGTCCCGGATGCTGACCTATATATCACCATGCATACTGGAGTTTGGATCATGTTGTACCCTTGGGGAAGATGGCCAGACCAACCCTCGGACTGGGAGCTGTTTCACTTCATCAGAGATGATGTGAATTCAAACATCTCAGACATCCCCATTCGCAACGCGAATCAGGGCCTGTACCCAAACTGTGGGACTAGTCGCGACTATGGATATGGGGTAATGGGGTTCCCCACATTCACTTTCGAGACCGACGACGAACAGTGGTTACTGGGAACTGCGGAGGCACTTTCGGAAAGGTTGGGCGAAGAGCTTGAAGTGATGAAGTACCTAATCGAGAATATCTGGTACTGGAGGGCTCGCCTTGTTGTCGATTCCCTATTCGTGAAGGACGGATTGGTTCACCTAAGCGTCTCCAACCTAGGACGCGCGAGTACATCTAACGCCACATTGACCTACGTCACGGAAGAAGGGGAAACCTGGCTACCTAGTGGGGTCTATCCTAGCAACTCCCCTTGCGATGGTCCGGAAATGGATTACAACTACTCCGCACAGGGATGCGGCTTTGGAGTGAATGCCACGAATAGAACCGAAACAACCCTTGATTTCGGAGATGCCCCCATTTCGAGCAGCGAGGGTCGGTTCTACCTTTTCTACCAGAAGAGGGTGATAGATGCATCAACCTGGGTTACCGAGCCGGTGAACGATTCGATCATCGAATTTGGAAGCAGTGAGGGTGGGGCCCTGTTTTCGCCATCTGTAGTTCTCAGTATAGTCTGTGTTCTGCTTGCAGCACTAAGTCCTAGAGAAGATGAAGACTAGTTCTACAAATTCTTATTCTGCTCTGAAATGGTGATTTTTCAGAGGAATCGTTTGTAAACTATCCACTAATCGGACAGTTGGGTCTATTTATGGAAATGAGCAATAGTGAATTTATGGAATTGGGGTCGCAGTTAGTTCTGCCACTCTTCGAAGGGAGCGACAAGCCTCCAAACAACTCCCTGGCAGGTTTGAGCAGGAGTCAGAGGAACCATGTAAGAGAAGCACTGGTTTCTGGAGATTTCTACGGTAAGAAGGGGAAGAGGATGACGCTGTGGACGCCGGGGTGCAACATCATACTGGTTGGAATGGGAGAAAAGGAGTCACTCGGACACAAGAGGGCGAGGAACACAGGAGCGAGGCTAATCGCGGCTATGTCCAAGAAGAAGGGCCTCGATGTTACAGTCAGGTTCACTACGGGCTGGTCGGCCAAGCGAATGATTGACTTCGCAGAGGGAATGATGCTCCGCGACTACGAGTTCCTGGAGCACCAAGAGGCCCCAGAGGATCACATAGGCGAGGCTTGGAGTATTGCCTTTCAAGCAAGCACCAGGCACCAAGAGGCTCTCTCGGCGGGACTGGCGACTGCACACTCTGTAGTGGGCGGCGTTCACCTCGCTAGGAACCTTGGTAACGAGCCCGCAAACGTTCTCTACCCAATGGAGTACGCCCGCAGAGCAGAGGAATGGGCAAAGGGTAAGGGCAACGTCAAGGTAGAGGTGTACGACTGGGACAAGCTGCAGGAACTTGGTATGGGCGGTCACATCAACGTAGGTAAAGGGAGCGAAAGGAAGCCCTGCATGGTCCTATTCACCTTGAATCCTGATGCGGACGAAGGTACACAGAGGCCCTGCATCGTAGGGAAGGGGATTACCTTCGATACCGGGGGAATCTCGATCAAGCCGAGCAGTGGCATGTGGGACATGAAGTACGACATGTGCGGTGCGGCTACGGTCTTCGGCCTGATGGAGGCGCTACATGCCACAAACTACGAGGGCAGGGTGGACGGAATTGCGTGTCTAGCTGAGAACATGCCCGGATCGGGGGCTTACAGACCAGGAGACGTGTTCAAGACGTACTCGGGCAAGACTGTAGAGGTCTTCAGCACTGATGCGGAAGGGCGGAACGTGCTCGCGGATGGCCTGTGGAAGGCCGGTGAGTTCGATCCCGAGTACATCGTTGACCTAGCTACCCTTACCGGGGCGATAGTGGTCGCCCTTGGTAATCAGATCACGGGAATGTGGTCCAATGACGAAGGAATCAGCAAGCGTTTGAAGAAGGCCGCCAACAGCTCTGGAGAACCTGTCTGGAGGATGCCTCTGAACGCCCAGTTTCGTAAATACATGACTGATTCTGCATTCGCCGACATCAGAAACGGATCGATTGGGGGGCGGGCTGGTTCTTCGAACTCAGCAGCATCGTTTTTGGAGTTCTTTGTACCTAAGCGCGGCTTTGACGAAGATGCAGAAAAGATCCCCTGGGTTCATCTGGACATAGCAGGGACTGCTTGGGGACCGGGTTCCAAGGCCAGGTCCGAAGGAGTGAATCCCCTGTTCCAATATGGGGTCTCGGGAGTTCACGTGAGGACGTTACACAGGCTAATCACAGAGTGAGTGATCACGATTCGTCGTCATCCTCTGAGTCTACAACCTCGAAGTCTGCGTCAACTACTTCCTCTGAGTCGTCCCCGTTCTCTTGCTCGGCCATCTCGGCAGCTGCTGCCTCGTATAGTTTGGTGGAAACAGCGTGCATTGACTGCTCGAGTTCACTCATTGTTGCCTGGATGGCCGCCTCGTCAATTTCCTCAAGAGAAACTGGGACCTCATCCTTCACGATCAGTGACTCTAACTCGTCCAACTTCTCAAGAACTGGTTTTGAGTCCTCCTTGGACAGTTTGTCGCCGGCCTCGTCGATCATTTTGCGAGTCTGGTAGACCACACTATCCGCAGTGTTACGCATCTCAACCTTGGATTTCCGCCGCTTGTCCTCTTCGGCGAATTTCTCGGCATCCTCGACCTTCTGCTTGATCTCGTCCTCGCTCAACGAGGTCTGGCTCTCGATCTTGATCGACTGCTCCTTTCCTGTCCCTAAATCCTTGGCTGAGACATCGACTATTCCATTGGCATCAATGTCGAAAGTGACCTCTATCTGAGGAATCCCTCGAGGGGCTGCTGGTATCCCCATTAGGTGGAATCGCCCGAGAGTGATGTTGTCCTTGGAGAACTCACGCTCACCCTGCAGTACGTGCACCTCTACCGCGGGTTGATTGTCAGCGGCAGTGGAGAAGGTTTCGGATCTTCTTGTTGGGATCGTGGTGTTTCGCTCAATCATAGTAGTGGTTATTCCCCCCAATGTCTCTATTCCAAGGGTCAGGGGAGTAACGTCCAGTAGTAGGACGTCAGTCACTCCTTCGTCCCCAACAATAATACCAGCTTGGAGAGATGCACCCATTGCCACAGCCTCGTCGGGATTGATTCCCTTGAACGGGGCCTTGCCCACCTCTTTCTCTATGGCTTGCTGAACCGCGGGAGTCCTTGTCGAGCCGCCGACTAGCAGAACCTTGTCTACGTTCCCCTTCTTTATTCCAGCATCCTTCATCGCCTGACGAGTAGGGCCCATGGTCCTCTCGACGAGCGAGGAGGTTAGCTTCTCAAAGTTGGATCTTGACAGGGTCATGTCAAGATGCTCTGGTTGTCCGTCCCTCATGGTGATGAATGGGAGATTGATCTGCGTCGACATGGTTCCGGAGAGCTCTATCTTTGCTTTCTCGGATGCTTCCCTGATGCGGCTCATCGCCTGGAGATCCTTCTCGAGATCTATTCCCGTAGACTTTTTGAATTCTGCAGCCACCCATTCAATTATCGCCTCATCGAAATCGTCTCCACCCAATCGATTGTCCCCGCTAGTTGCCTTTACCTCAATCTGAGGTTGTCCATCAACCTGGTAAATCTCTAGAATCGAGACGTCGAATGTCCCTCCTCCGAGATCGTAGACTAGTATCGTCTGGTCTTCTTCCTTGTCGACACCATAAGCCAGGGCGGCTGCAGTGGGCTCATTGATTATCCTGAGGACCTCAAGTCCTGCAATCCTGCCGGCATCCTTGGTGGCTTTCCTCTGAGAGTCCGAGAAGTAGGCAGGGCAAGTCACAACAGCCTGCGTCACCTCGACTCCCAGATATTCCTCCGCATCCGCCTTGAGTTTCTGCAGGATGAAGGCGGAAATCTCCTGAGGAGAAAATTTCTCTCCATCTATCTCCTTGGTCCAACCGGTCCCCATTTCCCTCTTGACGGAAATGACCGTCCGCTCCGAATTAGTCACAGCCTGCCTCTTTGCGGTTACTCCCACTAAGCGCTCTCCGTCTTTCGTGAAAGCAACTACGCTAGGGGTTGTTCTGGAACCCTCAGAGTTGGGGATCACTACGGCTTTCCCTCCCTCTATCGTTGCCACGCAGCTGTTCGTTGTTCCTAGGTCAATTCCAATCACAGTTGAACTCATTCTTTTTCCTCCTTTTCCTAGCTGCTATCTATTGCAGCTCGAATGTAATGTCGAGAATCCCGTTGGTCAAAAGCCAGCGAGGCTGTCCCTTTGCAGCTTGAGGAAGCACTAGAGTCTTGAATGGCCTGATCTGATTGGTCTTGAGCATCTGTAGAACCTCGCCTCCTCCGGTCAGGCTCAACTCTAGGTTATCCTCCCCTACTTCTTCGAATCTTGAAATGTCGATTGTAATATGCATTTCATCATCCTGGATGAACACATCTGACTCAGGAATTGAGTTTTCCTCCGTTTCGAGCTTGCTTTCTTCGATGTTCACCTTTGCTTCGCTAGAAGCGGGCTTGATATGGATGTCAACGCCCATCTTCTTGAGGAACTCCCCGAGGCCCTGGGGCCCACTTAGCATTGACTCCATATTCTTCATGAATTCCTCTGGGTCCGAGTTTATTCCGAGTTTTACCTCACTCATGGCCATCTTTTCAGGATCTATCCCCATCTCTTCGAACTGGCTCCTGACCTGCTCAATCATGGAACGTAGCGTCTTGATGTCAACGGGCATGCCCATCTGCTCGAACATCCTAGCCATCTCCTCTATGGCCTCATCGTCGAAATCGTGAGCGTCGCTTCCTGTCATGGTATCACTACTTAACCTCGAGTTGTATAGTGGGATAGTGCAGGGGTATTTGAATCAAACGGATGGAAATCGAAGAAGGACACTCAAGAATACATGAGCGCATTGAAAACGGAGCGTATGCTGGAAGTCTTGCCATGGTAGAATCTGAACAGGATATTGCATTGGAGGATACTGACAGGATCCAGGGCCGATCGGCGCTGGTGAACAACGTCAAGGCGGCGTCATCCCTAGCAGGTGCGATTCGTTCGACACTTGGTCCGAAGGGCCTTGACAAGATGCTGGTGGAAGCCGATGGCTCTGCCATTGTTACCAACGACGGAGTCACAGTTCTCGAGACTGCAAAGGTGGAGCATCCAACCGCGAGGCTGCTAATTGATGCATCTTCGTCTCAAGATAGGGCGGCAAGGGATGGGACTACTACTACGGTAATTCTAGTGGCTGAGCTGCTGCAGAATGCCTTGGAACTCGTCCGAATGGGCGTTCATCCTTCAGTGATAGTTAATGGGTATGATTTGGCAGTGAATGAGTCAATCGGCGAGTTAGAGAGAGTGGCAGAGGTAGCTGACAGGCCACAGAAGAGTCAGGTCGTGGGCACGTCGCTCCAAGGAAAGGGCGACAGTTCACTTTGCAATTTACTGGCAACATTGGCAATGGAAGCAGCTGAGGCCCTTGTGGATCAAGAAGGTGGTGATGATCTAGAGCGGTTGAGGGTGAAGCGCCTGCAAGTCAGGCAAGGGAGTTCAATGGACAGTAGTTTGGTCAACGGACTGATGCTACTAAAGTCCAGAGTTGACATGGCAACACCTGCATCATCTGATGGTGGTGTGATTGCTATAGTAGATGGTGGACTGGAGAACAAGAAGCTCGAGATAAATGCCTCCATCGAAGTAGAGGACACTGGGGTCCTACAAGGTTTCCACGACAGGGCAATTGAGAATCTGCAGGCTTCTGTGGGACATCTGAAATCACTGGGAGTGGATTTGTTGATTGCCAGAGATGGAGTCTCGGATGAAGCCATTCCTCTTCTCTCGAAGGCTGGGATTGTGGCCTACAGGAGGTTCGAGCGGAAGGACATGGAGCTGCTCAGCAAAATTACTGGGGCCAGCTCAGTCAGAGATGTGCTCAGTCTGAAAGAGAGCGATACGGGGGTTTTCTCGAGGCGTTCTGAAGAGAGCATTGGGGAGGTTAAGCATACGCTCATTGAAGGTTCTATGGGAGGAGGGATGACCTTGGTTGTCAGAGGTTCTTCGCCTGCTGTCAGAGAGGAGTCTATTCGAATCTTTAATGATGCAATTGGAGTTGCTTTCAGATTAAACAGAAGCCCTGAGATCCTGCCTGGTGGTGGGGCAATTCAAGCCCATCTGGCCAGGTTCCTTAGGTCATATGCACTCAAACAGTCTGGAAGGGAACAACTGGCAATAGAGGCTTATGCCGCTGCAATGGAATCGATTCCTAGAATACTAGCCGAGAATGGGGGAAGAGATCCAGTTGACGTAATCCTCTCACTCGCGGCGGACCAACAGGAAATGGGCCCATGGATTGGTTTCAACCTGGACGAGGGTCGTAATTCTGACATGAAGGAAGCTGGAGTACTAGAACCATTATTCGTTGTTAGGCATGCCTTGTCTGGGTCCACAGAAGCAGCAATCAGTGTCCTGAGGATTGATGATGTTCTATGGGCCAGGACGGATCCCAGCACTCCTGACTGGAAGGGTGAGGAGTTCGAAGACTAGCCCTCTGAAATGCCAGTTAACATGGCATCCACTAGTGCGTTAACGTCGTAGTCTGGTGACCAGCCCCATTCCATTTCTGCTACTGAACCATCGATCTCGTCCGGCCAAGAGTCAGCATAATTTTGCCTGACGTCGGGGACAAAAGAACAAGTGAAACCGTCAACACGTTCAGATATGGCATCTGCCAACTCTTGGGCAGTGAAGGAAAGGCAGGGAATGTTGTAACCCGCCCTAGAAGGGCCGAGAGACTCAAAATGTGCATCCATAAGCGAGATTGTTGCGCTTATGGCATCGTCGATGTACAGCATTGGGAGCCGAGTATCAGACCTTACGAAGCAATCATAGTGCCCTGATTCAAGTGCTGCATGGAATATCTCAACAGCATAATCTGTCGTTCCCCCTCCAGCTGGGGCTTTGTAAGAAATCAGCCCGGGATATCTGATCCCCCTGGTGTCTACTCCAAATTGCTCCATGTACTCACTGGCCATGGCCTCTCCTGCTACCTTGGTCTCCCCGTAAACAGTAGTTGGATTCAGGGCAGCATCCTGTGTGGCCCTCCTAGGGGAGTCGGGGCCAAAAACTGCAATTGAAGAGGGGGCGTATACTCGTAGTGAGCAGGCCCTAGCCGCCTCCAGGACAGATGCAGTCCCTCCGAGGTTAACCCTCCTGCATAGTTCTGGATTTTTCTCTCCTACAGCCGAAAGGAGGGCCGCCAAATGGTAAATGGTGCCAACTCCCTCTTCTTGGCAAATCTGAATAATGGCCTCACTATCCAATACATCTAGTTTCAAGAAAGGGCCATCGTGGGATGAAGTATGGCCCGATGGGTCCCTTATATCAGTAGCAATGACACATTCTGGTCCGTGAATCCCACTTAGAGCCGCAACTAGGTCAGTGCCGATCTGCCCAAGGGCCCCAGTAACCAGAATCTTGTCGCCCCGTGTGTCCGACACATACGACCCTATTTCAGACGATACTTGAAGGTAAAGACTCGCGAGTCTTGTTCTGAATTGCCAACGTTGATATGCGAGGCACAACGGCTTCCAACCCCGTTGATGAGATGAAGTACGTCGTCGTAACGGGAGGTGTCCTATCCGGACTAGGGAAGGGAGTTACGGCTAGCAGCATCGGAGTTCTCCTGAAAAGCGCTGGACTGCGAGTAACTGCAGTGAAAATTGATCCATATCTCAATAGCGATGCTGGCACTATGTCCCCCTTCGAGCACGGAGAGGTTTTCGTCCTAGATGACGGTGGAGAAGTTGACCTTGACCTTGGAAACTACGAGAGGTTCCTCGATGTGTGCCTTACCAAGGAGAATAACATCACTACCGGAAAGGTCTACGACAATGTAATCCAGAAGGAGAGGAAAGGGGACTATCTCGGGAAGACCGTGCAAGTTATTCCACATATTACCAACGAAATCCAGGAGTGGATAGAGAGGGTAGCCCACATCCCGAGTGATGGGAACGGGAAGGAACCGGACGCCTGCGTCATAGAATTGGGAGGTACCGTTGGAGACATCGAAAGTGCCCCTTTCATCGAGGCATTGCGACAATTCCAATTCAGGGTTGGCGAGGAGAATGTTTGCTTTGTTCACGTTAGCCTGATTCCAGTAATGGGTCCGGTGGGGGAGCAGAAGACGAAACCAACCCAGCACACTGTAAAGGATCTGAGGGGTTTGGGGATTACGCCCCATATGCTCGTATGTAGATCTAAGAGCCTGTTGACTGAAGAGACAAGGCAGAAGGTTTCAGCATTCTGCCACGTTCCTCCAGAGGCTGTGGTATCGGCACACGACATCTCCAACATTTACCAGGTCCCGATAATGCTTGATTCCCAGGGAGTAGCCGATATGCTTTCAGAAAGGCTCGGTTTCAAACTCCCTTCCAAAAGGCCATTGCTTGAGGAATGGAGAAAAATGGCAGATCACGTAGACTCACTTGAAGACGCGGAAGAGATACACATTGCAGTAGCAGGAAAATACACCGACTTGGCCGACTCGTACCTGAGCGTGATAAAGGCCCTACAGCACTCCTCTTTCAAAGTAAATAGGAAGCTGGTAATCGATTGGATTGAGTCTTCCAATCTAGATGACGAGGCGGCGAAGAATGACTCTGATGCTCATGGGGAAGCATGGAAGGCGCTGGAAGGCGCTGATGGAATCCTGGTTCCGGGAGGTTTTGGGATCAGGGGAATTGAGGGGAAGATAAAGGCAGCCGAGTATGCGAGAGTGAATGGGGTCCCATATCTAGGAGTATGTCTTGGCCTACAGGTTGCGACAATCGAGTTTTGTAGAAATGTTTTGGGAATGGATGGGGCGAATTCCACAGAATTCGACGAAGGGACGCCAAATCCTGCTATTGTCTTCATGCCTGAGATTTCAAAGACGCACATGGGTGGTACGATGAGATTGGGGACAAAGCCTACTCCTTTCCTAGTTGAAGATTGCAAGATTCGCCGACTTTACGATGGAGCGGCCCACGTAGATGAGCGTCATAGGCACAGATACGAAGTCAACCCCGATCTTATCGAGCAAATCGAAGAGGCGGGACTGTTGTACGTAGGCAAGGACGAGTCTGGAAAGCGATGCGAGATCATGGAGCTGAAAGACCATCCCTACTATGTTGGAACTCAATATCATCCAGAATTCAAATCTAGGCCATACAGGCCCAGTCCTCCATTCCTGGGACTTCTAATGGCTGCAAGTGGCACTGAAGTCTAGTCAACGGATATGGGAAGAATTCGAGTCGTGCGGTAACCCTGTAGGACCTTCAGATACTTCTTGGATGCGAATTCTGAATCAAGAACCTCGTTTCCCGTCTCGATTCTCAGGGTTCTAACTGAAAGAAGCTTTGCGGGAGTCACGACACCAAGAATGCTGTCTATCCCCACCTTCTCCAGTACCTCAGGGGAAAGCTGCAGATTGCCTCGGCCGATTAGGAAACCCTGGCCCCCCATTGGAGATAGGAGCAATGAGGTGTCTCCCTCATGGCTAGCAAGAAGAGAGAGGATTCCCTCTTCGTTCAAATCTGTTCCAACCTGGGTTTTCCCTACTGTAGCATCAATTCCCAAAGTAGTCATTTCGAAACCAATGGCATTCCCAATACTGCGAAGAGTGCCTCCCGAACCCCACAATATCAAGCGTTCATCGCTAACCATCATCTCATTGATGTGATCAGCAAGACCCTCTAGGATTTCCTCCTCTGAATCGGTCTGAATTAGTTCCTTGGAGCCCTGCATCCATCGGGGCGAGTTGGGGGAGTATGCCTCGGCGTAGAGCCTGACTACCCATTCCCCTTCCCTGTACCTTTCCTCATCGAGATCTAGGACCTCAGTGCTAGAAACTAGCAGATCACCCGAAACCCATGCTGATAGGACCTCAGCAGCTGCTTTGGGAGAGCTCGCGAAGCAACCTGAATGCATCTTTACGCCGGAGGGGATTCCAATTACGGGAAGCGATGGTCTTTGATTTTCTGAAAGTGCTGTGACAATATCTCGAGTTGTCCCATCTCCCCCTGAATAGATCAGTATGTCTATTTCCGACTCTATGAGGGATTTCACGGCTTCATTAGTATCCGATGCTGAGGTGCTTGCTCCGGATTCGTGAACTGTTCTGATTTGACCCAACTCTGAATTTTCGGGGAACCAATCTGTGCCCATCCTTCCTTGACTAGTAACCCACTCAAACCCATCAAAACCCAATCTATGGATTCGGGAGAAGTTTTCTAACATCATTGTGACTCTTGGGCCTGATCTGTCCTGGGCTCCCATTGACCTAGCCTCCTCTGCCTTTCCATCGCTTCCCTTCAGCCCCAAGCGACCGCCCAAGCCCGCATCCGGATTAACCAGTAGCCCCAGTCTCACGTCGATGCGAGGGGGAAGGGCGTTATTATCGCTACATACCTCCTCGGAGGGGTATGCGAGTGGTGGTTGCGCTAGGAGGAAACGCACTCCTACGAAGAGGGGAGCCGTTGACTGCAGATAATCAACGCAAGAACGTCAGAGTTGCTTGCAAGGCCCTATCGCCAATAGCAGAATCAAATCAACTGGTAATTACTCACGGAAACGGGCCACAAGTAGGACTGCTGGCATTGCAATCGGCTTCTTACGAGGAGGTGGGGGAATATCCCCTCGACGTTTTGGGAGCGCAGACTGAGGGTATGATCGGGTACATGATCGAGCAAGAGCTGGGCAATTTGATGCCTACTGAGACTGCCTTTGCTACCATATTAACAATGGTCGAGGTCGATCCAGAGGACCAAGCATTCCAGAAGCCGACAAAACCAATCGGGCCCCTATACGATAAGGAGATCGCGACGATTCTGGCAGAAGAGAAGGGGTGGAGCATCGCCAAAGATGGCGACAAATGGAGGAGAGTGGTTCCCTCTCCTATCCCACACAGAATTTTCGAACTCAGGCCAATTCACTGGCTGCTGGAGAAGGGGGCAGTGGTGATATGTGCTGGAGGAGGAGGGATTCCAACGGTCTACAATCCCGACGGAAACCTTGAGGGCGTCGAAGTCGTAATTGACAAAGACAGGGCTAGTGCACTACTGGCCAGGCAACTCAATGCGCGACTACTGATCCTTGCCACAGACGCAGATGGGGTATACTTGGAGTGGGGTTCGGATGATGCCAAGAAAATTGAAAGAACCACTCCGGGAGAAATTGGGGGGTACGATTTCGATGTGGGTTCGATGGGCCCCAAAGTCGAAGCGGCGTGTGACTTCGTAAGACGTACCGGGGAGCGAGCTGTGATAGGATCGCTTTCCGAGATAGAAGGGATGGTCGCGGGGACTGCTGGAACACAGTTCACCATCGAATGAGAGATTATTGCCCGAATATTCAGGCAAGGGCTTCATAATAGCCGGGCGTCGGCTCGTTTGAGGAGGAGCACCAATGGCAATGATTTCTGTAGACATCGGTGAAGATTCGCCTCACGAATATACTAGTGGAATTAGCGTGGGTGAGGTCATCAGAAATGTACACGGGAAGAAGTCTGGGGCGGTGGCTGCAGTGGTGGATGGCGAGCAGCGAGATATGTCTTTCGAACTAGGTTCAAACTGCACAGTTGAGCCAATCATGGGGGAGTCCGAAGAAGGATTATACATCCTTCGACACAGCTGTGCTCATCTTCTTGCTCAGGCAGTAACAGATATTTTCCCAAATGCGAAACCGACAATAGGGCCACCGATAGAGCATGGTTTCTACTATGACTTTTTTATGGATCCAATCGGCGATGAAGGGCTACGCCAGATTGAAGAGAGGATGAGGGAGCTAGTCAAGCAGAACCTTACAATTGAGAGGGAAGAGTATGAAAACGACACTCTGAGGGAGCTTTTCTCTAGTAATCCATTCAAACTTGAGATAATGGACGACAAGATTGGCCATGATGTAGGCTCATCGGCATATAGGCAGGGAGAGTTCATTGATCTCTGTCGTGGTCCACATGTTTCCACCACCTCCCAGCTAAGATGGTTCAAGCTAACCAGCACGAGCCAAGCCTACTGGAGGGCTGATCGAGACAGGGAGTCCCTTGTGAGGGTTTACGGGATGTGCTACGCCTCAAAGGAAGGCCTGAAGGAGAGGGGGCGTCAACTAGAGGAGGCTGCAAAGAGGGATCACAAGAAGATCGGTCGCGAGATGGACCTCTATATGATAGACGAGCTAATTGGGAAGGGGCTACCGGTCTGGTTGCCAAATGGGGAGATTCTGAAGTCTGAGATTGAGAAATTCGCAATTGAGACCGAAGAAGCCTACGGCTACAACAGGGTAACTACCCCTGTGCTTGGGAAGAAGGAACTGTTCGAGACCAGTGGGCACCTTCCCCACTACGCAGACGGGATGTACCCGCCAATGGAGATGGATGACGGAGAGTATTACCTCAAAGCGATGAATTGTCCGATGCATCACCTCGTCTTCACCAATAGCAAGCGCTCCTATAGGGAGTTGCCGATGCGTATCGCCGAGTACGGCACAGTGTACCGAAACGAGCTCTCTGGGACTCTATCAGGGCTACTTCGAGTAAGGATGCTGTCGATGAATGATGCTCACGTGTACTGCACCCTGGGACAAGTCGCAGACGAAGTCGCGGCCATTATCCGAATGAGCGAGGGTTACTATGACGTATTTGGAATGGGGGACTATTACTACAGGTTATCACTCTGGGATCCCGATGACAAGGGAAAATACATCAACCAGCCGGAGAACTGGGAGACCACTCAGGATCATCTCCGCAAAATAATCGATGGCTTGGGAGTAGAATACGTTGAGGAGACTGGAGAGGCGGCCTTCTATGGTCCAAAGATAGACATCCAATACAGGACAGCTCTGGGAAGGGAGGAGTCGGTCGCAACCATCCAACTTGACTTTGCTGCAAAGGAGAGATTTGGACTTTCTTTCATGGATGAAACTGGAAAAGAAAACGGCGAGGTCTTCGTTATCCACAGAGCCCCTCTTTCTACTCACGAACGATTCGTTGCCTTCCTCCTTGAAGAATGGGCTGGGAACCTCCCAACTTGGTTGTCTCCAATCCAAGCTCAGATAATAACAATCTCCGAGAGGCACAAGGATTACGCCGAGGTGGTCCGAGAGGCACTTGAGGTCGCTGGAGTAAGGGTCAGGGTCGACGACTCGGACAATACGATTGGGAAGAAGATTAGGACTCACCGAAAGATGCGTCCGGCATACATGGTCATCTTAGGTGATGAAGAAGCTCAGAATAGGGAAGTGTCAATTCGTTCTAGGGGTGGAAATCAGAGAAACGGAGTTCAATTAGAGGAGTTCGTTGCAGACATTTTCGCCGAGATTTCCAACAGGAGCAAGCACCTCTCCATCGTCGAGTGAACTATCAATACAAGGACCCGCCTAGGGCAGGTACATCATGGTCGCTAAGGATGAAAATCAGGCCCCGGATAGCTTGGAAGCAATGCTGTCAACTGCTCGTTCAGTCGTCAGGACCTGCCTGCAAATCAGGAGAGAGGAAGACGTCCTGATAATCACCGACCCGGAAACCTCGGAAATTGGACAGGCTCTCTATGAAGAGGCCTCAAGGGTTACTGACAGGATACTATTGGTAATGATGCCGCCAACGCAGAAGCCGGGAAAGGAGCCCCCGCTACCTGTTTCGGACATCATGCGAAAACAAAGGGTGATACTAATCGCAACGAAGGACTCTCTTTCCCATACCCGTGCTAGACTGCAAGCCTCCAGAGAAGGAGCCAGGATAGTCTCGATGCCGGGAATCAGCAAAGAACTCTTCGAAGGAGGGGGGATGACTGCCGACTACAACGCTCTTCAGAGAGAGATTAGTGGGATGGGTTCCGCATTTAGGAGGCGGAGGCGGGTCAAAGTGACTTCTTCTTCGGGAACCGATGTAGAATTCTTGACTGGTGGAAGATGGGTGCTCGAGGACAATGGAATCTGTAATAGACCTGGACAAGTGTCCAATTTGCCAGCAGGGAAGGTTTTCGTTTTGCCCAAAGAGGGAACAATGAACGGCACTATTGTGATTGACGGGGCCTGGGAAGGGAATTTCCTAGAGGAGCCGGTTACTTTCAAAGTTGAAGAGGGAATCGTTGTGGAAGTCAGTGGAGGGCTTATGGCAGAGGAAATAATATCAATTTTCGAACTGGCAAAGACGGGTCTGAGGGGTTCAAAGAAGGAATTGGTATGGACAATTGCTGAATTTGGCATCGGACTGAACCCTAAGGCAACTCGGATAGTGGGAAACAGATTGGAGGATCAGGTTGTAAGAGGTTCTGCATACTTTGGTTTTGGAGACAACACTCATCTTTCAGGTTCTACTAGAGTAGGATTCCACCTCCGAGGGGTGATGAGGGAACCCAGTGTGTCACTGGAAGAAGCAATACTTCTGGAAGATGGAAGGGTTTCAATTCGCTAGGGTAATTGCATGAAAGGTGTCCTCTGGTGCAATGGTTCGATTCCTAATGAATCGGTTCTGGATGACACCATTGCAGATGGTGTACACGTCTTCGGAGTTGATGGGGGCGCGGACAAGGCATCCGAAGCAGGAATAGATGTCCGGGAGGTTTTCGGGGATTTGGACTCGGTGGATGATTCCAAATGGTCCGGAAAGACCACTGAGCTACCCGATCAGACAAGTAGTGACCTTGCGAAATCAATTCGTGAGCTAATTGACCGGGGTTACACACAAATTGACGTAGTTGGCGCAGACGGGGGCGATTCTGGCCATATCCTTGGTAACTGGGCAGCGCTGACTGATGCCCCTCCCGGAGCATCGGTGCAAATTCACCACAATGACTCTGTAACCCGTAGGCTCCATCCAGAAGAAGGAGAAATTAGGATTAATGTTGAAAATGGGAGGGTGTTCTCTATCTTCGCTCTAGAAACTTGCAGGGTTTGGGTTTCTGGTTCGAAGTGGGATGTCCAGGGAGACGTGATTTCATTCTCCACCAGAGGTCTAAACAACGAAGGGTTAGGTGGCGATGTTTCGATCAGGGCGGATGGAATATTGGCAATAATTCGAAAAAGGTGACTACTCCTCTTCCACTGAGGCCTGCTTTGCTAACATCAATGCGATTGGCTTGGTCCTCTCGTCCTCCTCAAGGGCGATCCTGGCAATAATCATGATTGGCACCCCGATTATCGCTCCAGATATTCCCCATACCGAATATGAGACCATCACGGTCATCAAGAGTACGAGCGGGGAGATCCCCAGCCTCTGCCCTGACAAATTTGGCTCGATTATTGATCCGAACAGTTGTTGGTTTCCTATCATGGCCACTCCCAATAGCAAGGCCCCAATTGGATCGAGGACTATTAGAGCGATAATCAGAGGTGGTATTGTCGCGAGAAGCGCCCCCAGTACCGGAATGAAGTCCAGGAGGAAACAAAGTGTACCGAAAAGGAACCATCCGGGGATTTCCATGAACCAGAGCAACAGTGCCAGTACTATGGCCTGACCAGCACTACAAGTGGCCTTGGAGATTACATAGGTGGAAATAGACTCGGAAGAGTCTGAAACAATTTTCTCCACCCTGTCATAGGAATCGGGGAACGCAGCCTTGAATCGTCCTGGAAAGCTCTTCTCTTCCAAGATGATGAAAATCACGAATATCGCCACAGTGCCCAAGGTTGTCATGAACTGTGCAGCATCAGCAAGGATATCTGTTGCAAATTGCTCAATATTTCCTGGATTCAGCAAGTCTTCAATTCGGTTGTCCTGGAATAGTTTCTCCAATCCATAAAGATCGGAGTTCGCGAGGTTTTCCCATTTCTCGTCGAATTTTGCGATTAGGCCGTCCTCCTTGTCCATCTCATCAATGAAATCGGAGAGATTTTTGTAGAGGAGGATGGAAACTACGTAGGCTACTATAGAACCAAAGAACAGGATAATTGCATACGCGAGTAGGGGAATCTTGCGGACGACTTCGAATCTCTCCAACAGATAGTTCTCAGGTGCCCTAATTAGGAAGTATATCAGAATGGCAATTGCCAGGGGCATCAGAATTTCCTTTAGGTGAACTAGAGCAAGGAAGGAGACCAATGTCACAATTGAGATGCTGGCCGCCGAGGTTGTCTTAGAGCGATTTTTGTAAATGACTCCCTCCGGCATCGCTCTGCGGAAGTGGCAACAGCAATCAAGAGTTTCCCCGTCAACCTGAGGACTCTATGGCTCGCTGATAGATGGAGACGAAAGATATGGCATTTCCCTCCAAAGTGAAGCTATCGAGGACTCTCCTCCGACCTTCCATTCCCTTGGAGTCAAGGATTTCCCTGGATGAGATCTCTTGAGTGATTGCATTAGCCAATGAGTCGTAGTTTCCTATCTTGAAAAGTGCCCCTACATTGTTGTCGACCATCTCTGGAAGGGGGCCATGATCAACTGTCACGACGGGAGTACCCGATGCCATTGATTCTAGGGGTATCAAGCCCTGACCCTCATACACCGAAGGAAACACGGTCAAGTCACAACATCGGTAAAGCTCAGCCAAATCATGGAATGGCATTCCTCCCTCTATCGAAACCTGTTCGCTGACCCCTAGCCTGTTAGCCAATCTCAGCAGCTTCTTCCTCAGTCCGCCTCTACCAACGATAACAAGCTTGGTTCGGACTTCGGAAGAGTCGTTGATCAGAGGTAGGGCCCTAATCAGCATCCCATGGCCCTTCCGAGCTGCGAGCCTTCCCACGGCAAGTAACAGCATAGTTTCCCCGGTTGCCCCGAATCTGCTTCTAATCTCATTGAACCTGTGCATCGAATCCTCACTATCACGATGTAATGGGGCAAATATCGTGGTGTCAACGCCCCAGTGAACTACCTCACAGTCCCAGCTTGATGGTGCATTGTATCTGGCATCAAGATCGTCCTTCGTTGCCTCTGAATTGGGAACTACTACTGCTGACCCGCGTAGAGCTATCTTCTCGAAACGAGAGTATCGTTTCGCCAGATATCTTATTGCAATGTCATTCGGGTTTGACCAAACTGCTGGCTCCCCCAATTCTGCTGCCATGAGAAGTCCGTCTCGCTCTCCAAGCCATGTTCCGTGCATCGAGGAGACTATCGGGGCCACGTTCGCTCTGCATCTGTCAAACTGCCCTTCGTCCCAAGAAATAAGCGGGCAGTGGAGGTGTACTACATCAACGGGATCTTCGGAATGGAGCCTTTCGAGGGCCCTTAGCGAGTGACGGCCGAAGGAACGTGTGAACTCCATCGGAACAGGTAACCAAGATACCTCAATCACCCGGACTCCATCCAATCTAGGAATCACATCACCGGATTTTCTAGTTACCACAGTTACTCGGTGACCTAGTCCAATCAAGGCCGAAGAGAGAGAGAAAACAGTGGACCCCATTCCCCCCCATCTAGGTGGATATTCGCCGCTTAACATACAGATATGCATGACTTTCCCGGACAACGGGCTCGGGAGTGCATTATTGAAGCGATTGGGGGATTATGAGGTTACAATGGTTCAATAATATGCTCCTTTTCGGCTGTTTCCCATGTCAGGAGTGCTTCCAGTTCATGTAACAGTGGTCATTCCTACTTTGAATGAAGAGGAGGCAATTGTTCAGACGATTCGAAGCATTCCAAACGACGGATGGTGCGATAAGCTAGACTTCCTAATCGTAGACGGGAACTCAACCGACAGGACAAGGGAGCTAGCAGAGCAAGAGGGAGCCACGGTTTTCGTCGAGAAAAGGAAGGGTTACGGGAGAGCTTACCGAACAGGATTCGCGGTTGCTTCCGGTTCCATCATAGTGACCATGGATGCCGATCTAACTTACCCAGGTGAAGAAGTCCCCGATCTCGTAAGGAGGCTGATAGATGAGGAACTGAAGTTCATTACCTGTGATCGTCTTAGACTAGCAGAGAAAGGGAGCATGTCCGGGATTCACGGATTTGGAAACTGGGCATTGTCGTTCACTGCAAGGATGCTTTTCTGGTATGGAATCCATGACTCGCAGTCTGGAATGTGGGTATTTCGCAAGGAGATTCTAGAGAACCCCAAGATGCGTCCAACGAATGACGGCATGCCTCTCTCCGAAGAGATGAAAATCAACGCCCGGCAGAATTTTGGCAGGAAGGAAGCCATAGAGATCTCGGTTCCTTACCGTCCTAGGGTGGGACTGGCAGAGATCAACACCTGGGGCGATGGTTGGAAGAACTTCAAGTTCCTTTTCGTCAAACGTCTGGGCCTGAATAAGGAATCCACGAACTGGGGTCCCGGGAATTAGGGTTCTTCCGAGTCGAACTCCTCGTCAAGTTCCCGTGGATCGAATGACGACCATGACTCTATCACCTCGATGTCCTTAGCAATCTCCTCCATTCTCCGTCGTTGGAACGCCACCCCTCCTGCCGCGAATGCCAACATGGAAACTATCAACATTGGAATTCCAACCTCCATTACCCAGGAAGAAATCCCTCCAGAATCCTGATCCTCTATCGGGATGGTGAGCGATTGCCCGGAACTGACAAGATCGCCATCAAGTGCCCAAACCTCGACAATTGCCCAGGAACCTCCCGAAACAACCCAACTGAATCGGGATGTCCAGATATTGTCACCTGCTACTAAGTCACCACCAGTTCCATCGTCGTAGAAGTACATGACCTGAGAAATTCCCCCTGCGGTGAGTCTTCCCTCCACTGCGTTGGCGGTCCCGTCAAGGTCCTCCAGTCGCACTGTGGTCATTACGTCGGTAGGAGTCTTTTCATCTACCTTCAGAACAGATGCAGTTAGTTCGTGTAGTGATGGTGCCGAGGAACCGGCTGTTATGTTGATTGAGGTAGTCGACGTAGCCCCCCTCGAGTCTTGAACAAGGAGATCGACTCGCGTGGGCCCGGGAGAAAGGAACAGGTCAACCATGATAGAATCGCTAACTATGATTCCACCTATGCTCCACTCATACAGAACTATGTCGTCGTCGTAATCTATCGATTCTGTGGCACTCAGAGTTGCAAGCTGTCCCGGAGGAAGGTAATGGCCGTTTGACAAGCCGGTGATTACGGCTACTGGTCCTGTCTCGTGGACAACCAATTGTTGGGAATAGCTCCTTCGCATACCTTGTTCATCAGTCAGTACAAACGACAGGTTATGGGTGCCGGCGATTAGGTAATCATTGTACCAGAAATCGGTTGTCTTGTCCTCAAGCAGCGTCCCCATAAGATCAGAGGTCACTGTGACGGTGAAGTCATCTCCGTCGTAGTCCACGGAGTTTCGGAAGTCGAATAGAACTGGAAGATTTGAGTAGACCTCCACACCAGGGACTGGGGAGACAAGGACAAGTGCTGGAGCGGAGCGCCCGACTGTGACCATGACCTGATCGGAAACCGGTCCGGTGCCATCGTCTATTATGAGTGTCAGGGTGTGCTCTCCATGAGGGAGCCTGGTCTCAAGGTGCCAGTCGCCCCCCATGGGCTCTTCGAGCGAATCTATCACCCAGAGAATGCTGACTAAGTCATCACTAGAACTCAATGATGGGTTACAAAGAAGCCCAGTTCCGTTTTCCGGCATTTCGGAGCATGCCATATCCCAATCACCGGAACCGGTCGCATCGAGGGATAATAACTCAGAAGAGTCGGTTGACAATCCATCAATTGGTTGCGAAATTTGTGCATTTGGAGGGGAGTTGAGTACCTCCAAATCAATTTCAACAAAGTTCCAGTCGATACCATGTTCAGGCCTGGTATCGCTGGATCTCATGGTGACTGAATGACTTCCCTTGCTGAGAGTCCCGATCCATTCAATCGTGTCATCAGGGGTAGAGCCGGAATGCAGTAGACCGTCGATGTCACTCCAGAACTCGAACTTGATCTCGTCACCTTCCGGATCGGTTGTATTCGAGCCATCCAACCTCACCCAGTCCGCAGAGGTATCGCCGTTTCTAGTCAGTTCCATAGAAGGTTGGGGAATCTCGTTGATCAGTTTGATGTTGAAAGTCCACAGCACTGATGGGTTTACTCCATCGAAGGCTACGACTGAGACTGTGAACTCGTCATCAGGTGCATTCGTGAACGATCTGACAATCTCCATCGGGCAATATGGGCTATTGGGATCCGGATCAGGCCCCGATTCGAAAGAAGTCTCTACCCAGCACCAAAGATCGCCGCCCTCTGGGTCGAAGGTTCCATCCAGGTTGATTGTGACCTCCGCAGTCTCTCCTAGGTACAGGGTTCCCAAGGAGGATATCGGTGGAGTCGTTCCCACGGATAAGACGGGTGGCAGATTTTCCAGCTCAATTTCCCTCGTTTCATTTACGCAGTGCCCATGTGTATCGCAGACCTCGAGGGTAATCAGATGGGAGCCGTCAGAGAGGCAGGGGTCTTCATCACTGTTCGCGACGAAAGTCGAACCGTTGGTATCATTAGCATATCCGCAAGAGGAAAGCAGATCTCCATCAATGCTGCTAGTCCATGAGTAAGTGAGGACTTCCATATCGAGATCCCATGATGTTGAGGCATCGAATGGGACTTCACTACCACTGGAGAAGGGAGTACCGTCCAAGGGGGATTCCCATTGGATGAATGGTGGTTGGTTTGACAGCTCCAGCCTGCAGTAGATCCTGTGGTCTCCATCAAGAACAAGCGGCGCAGAGTCATTGTGAGTCCCATCATAATCGCATCCAACGTGTACCTTGTTGACTGCAGACCATCCTTGGAGTGGGGTCCAACGCTTGCCGATGAAGGGTCCGTAATCGGCAAACCCACCATAGGGTTGAGTAGCGTTGTGACCTTCCTCGAATTGGTCGAAGGTCAGGTTTACCGATGCGAATGGAATGTTCAGGAGATTCTGATTGATGGTGTGAACATCGGTTTTCCACATGATATCGACGATGTTGTCAAGACCGATGTTTCCAGGATCCTCCATGGTTTCAGAGGATATCCATCGAAGATGCGAGTTGCTTTCGAGGACGAATGATTGAGAGGAGTTTTGGTTCTGAATCAGAGAAGAGCCAGTGAAGTTAACTGCACTCTCGTCGAGTGTCGGGCTGTTGGCATCACAAAATAGCGAGACGTTGTCTGCAATGAGCTCGGAATGTCCAGAAATGTCTAGGCAGTGGGTCGTGCTTTCCCAAATTACTGAGTCTGTAAGGAGTGAGGGCCCCTCATTGCCAGACCAAAATAGCCCACCGCTAATTCCACTCAGATCAAGTCCCTTAATTTCGGCATCTACCTCGTTCAAGTATGCAGAATAGAAGTCGGAGGAGTCTGAGTTTATCGTCATGTCATCAACAATTACGGTACCTGAGAAGAGGGCATCGCTGTTGTCGATGTCTAGAGCGGGTGCGGAGAGAGAGTTTGAAATCGATATGGACTTCAACTGTACATCTATGCTGTCCCTAATCACAATCCCATGCTGATCAGAGTTGCTTGTGCATTCTAGGCAGGTCACATTCTTTCCTCCGCTCATGACGTAGTTTGACTCCTTGAAGTACAGGCCAGCCCCTTCCTCAGGCAGGGAGGTGCCGATTCCATTTTGTGAAGTGGTTACGAAAGAGAGCTCAACGTTGCTGGAATCAAGCACTGCGACTCCGTGTTCGGAGTTGTCTTCGCTTACAAGGTGGTCAACTCTGGGATGGAATTCGGTGAATATCACTCCAGAAGCAGCATTATTGCGAACTGTCCAGTTGCTTCCTATGACTCCGCCCTTTGCCATATGAACTCCCGTGCCCGTGGAGTTTTCGACGACCAGGTCAATAACCGAAGCTGGACCCTTTGAAGTCCAAGAAGTGCTTCTGAACAACATCCCTGCGCCATTGTGATCGCTAGAGGGCGAGGTTGGTCCGTTGTTTCGAAGGGTGATATTCCTCAACGTAGTTGAGGAGTCGGTTGTGTAGGCCCTGAAGCCAATCAGAGCATTGGCCTCTATCAGAGCGTCTGTGACTCTGACTCCAGTTGTGTTTACATCAAAGGCAGCACCTATCCCCAATCCAGGAGTAGTTGCTCCAGGGCCACCGGTGCCTCGAACGACCAGACCCTCGAAAATAGCATTAGTCTCCAGATTAGAGAAATTGGTGTGATCATACCTCTCGACTAGTATGCCCCTGTTCTGCGAGTCCTCTACAGTCAATCCAAGGAAGGTAGGTCTTGTTACGAAACCCGGGCTCTGATGTCGAACAAAGACCCCGTTGTCGGACTTTGTAACCATGGAATCAGTAAACAAGGGGATCGAGTCCTCCACCCAAATCCCTGCAGCGGCTGCCAGAGTGGCACCACTGACATTGGAGACGTTTACCCCGGCTAGCAAACCCCCCCCGTTGGCCCAAACGTTAACGCCCCTAGTGACAAGCCCATTGATTTGGGCATTCTCTACTATTGGGGCGGAACCGTCACCGAAACTCAGGCCGATCCCATACCTCCAACTGAGAGAGGCCCCGTGGATGTCCTGCCCACCACCCTCGATGACCAAGTCTCTGAACTTCGGAGATGCCCCGTTGAACATGTCAACAGAAACCCGGTCGGCGTTGTTCACGGTGAGGTTGTTCATCTCAGGATCACTGCCATAGATCGTCACCCCGTATACAGAGGAGATGATTGTCAGATTTTCGACAACCGAGTTCTTGCCCATGCTGGTCGTGTTGAATTGCAGGCCCTCGTGGTCACCCGATATTGAGTCGATTAGGACTGGTGAGCCCAGGGTCCCCTCCACAGTCAACCTCCCGTCTACTCCGAGTCTCTCTCCCTCGCCCAATAGCACCGTAGTTCCAGATTGGATTACCAGAACCTGGTTCGATTGGACAAGATAGCCATCCGGCAGGCTGACGGTTCCGGACCAAACCGTTGTAGATCTAGGCAGAAGCGCAGAAGCACTTGCAAGCAACGGTGAGAGGAGGAATAGGATGGCCAGAACAGTTGCACTCGTCTTGCGTTGGAGCGAGTGCATGAGCCCCGCCGTTCGCTTGCCAAGTTAATGCCTTGCGCAGGTTGAGCGGCAATCAGATGGACATAGTAGGAGTGATAAGTGGCCAGTCGGCGCGATGACGCGATGGCATTGGCATGGGTCTTGATTTCATGCGAGCCCGGATGTGAAAGAGACGTATATGTGCATCTTCTCAACATGCCTTCGGTCTCGGAAGTATCAGTAGTTTATGGCGAACTGGACCTTGTGGCAAGGATCGACTTCGAGAATGAGAAGGAGATGGCCAAGACGCTGATTGTCGACATGAGGACAGTTGGAGGAATCCGGAAGACGGAGACCCTGATTGCGGTGGAGGTGTGAAAATGGCAGTAGGTTTCGTTATGATTACCACAGTGCCCGGAGAAGAGGTCAACGTACGCGAAGCGGTGAGCAAGCTAGACTTCGTTTCGGGAATTTGGATTGTGTTCGGCTCGCATGACTGCTTCGTGAAGGTGGAGGCCGATGACGAGGCCGATTTGACCAAGGCTATTGTTCACGGAATTCGGTCGGTCAGCGGAATCATCGACACTAGAACACTTATCGGGGCCGAAATCTAGAGCTCATTGGATAGTCTCCTGATTAGCTCCTTTGCCGCTTCACCGCATTCAGCGGTTCTGAGCCTTGCGATGGCTTCCTTCCAACACGAAAGCCTGTTCTTTGGTTCTAGCGCCCCCCTCCAGAACCACCAGTGGGAACAGGCCCTTCTGTGGGAAGCTAGATCCCCTCTGAGCGAGTCGGGGGGAAAGGAGGAGTGCGCTTCCATTAGCCAAGTTGGGTGATTCGGAGAACTGGCATCCAAGGCCAGGTGGATTGTCCGAATGCTTTCCATGGGTGTTAAGGAGGACTCAATGTGTTGTCTGGCTGCTCCCATTGCCTCCGCTGATGGGCCGCCTTCCGATCTAGCCATCAGCCTGGCCCGTAAGTCGAGTGAGGTTATCCGTGAGTCGTCGGGGCCCATCCGTTCCTCCAACGAATCACGAGTCCTAGCGGCTTCTTCCAAGTTGCCAGTCTCAAGTGCTATTGAGTGCCTCAGCAAGTCGAGTGCGAGGCCGGCCAATTCGCTGTCGGCTGAACTTAACTCCGACAAATCCACCGAGGATGCTCCTTCAAAGACGGTTTTGGCCAACCCGGTTTCTATGGGACCGGGGAGACGGTCGTCGAACTTCCGGACCAAGGAGGAAATCTGCGCCCTGACCCTGTCACCAGGAGACATTGCTGATATCGCAGAACCCTCTAGCTGATCTGCCTTAGAGTAGTTTCCCTCAATCCTAGCCAATCTGGATTCCCGAATTTGCCGGCTAGGACCATCTTGTAGGCTTCCGATGTGAGCATGTGCAATCTCGGTCTCTCCCCTCTCAAGTGCGACATCGGCCGCCATGGCAAAAAGCCCCTCGTCCTCGATCATCCCCATGGCCTGTTCCAGGACCACAGCTGCAGCGGAGCTATCGTCTGAAGATATCGCAGGCACTTTTTCCAGTATCCAATCGGGACTCGCCTCGTTACCAGAGCTGAGCCTGTGGTGGGCCTCTATTCGCAGAGCCCTTGGCCCATCCCTGGTAGACCACTTCTGAGCTTGCTCAGTATGCATCTGAGATATCTCCTCCTCGGACCATGCAGCCCTCCTTACATTCCTCACCAGATGGTGGGGCTCAATCTCGTCCCCAGACCAGCGGAGGATTGCAGAGTCGTCTAGCTCGTCCGCTCCTTCGGGCTCGAATAACTCGTCCAGCCTCAGTGCAAGAGGGGAGAGGGAAAGCTCGTCCAGCGAAGAAGTCCCTTCTTCGCTCAATCTTCGCAGCACTGTATTTTCAACGTACTCCTGCACTGCTCCAGAGCCTGGTAGTTCGTCCTCCGGAGACCATAACTTTAGTCCCAGGGGATGGCCGGCCATTGCCTCGCAGACATCCATTGCCACCTGTTCATCGAGATCCTCGGGCAGGAGGTAGACCGCGTCTTCCGGATTAAGGCCTTCTAGCCTCTGTTCGACGAAACCAGCCATCCCCACTAGTGGATTTGGGGCCCTGGCAACTATCAGCACCGAAGAGGAGGTCTCGGAGCAGGACTCGATCAGAGCCCTGATTGCACCTAAGTGCCGGTCACTGATTTGCTGGGCCTCGTCCAAGACGAGGAGAGCTTTCTTTGAGTCTACCTTTGCCGAAATCGACTCAATAGATGAGGGGGAAGACCTACCAAGCCACATTGAGGCCACGGAACGGGAATCAGAGTCCGGATGGCAAGTAGCCCATCTGACTGTCCAACCTTCAGAACTAAGCGCCTCGCAGACGGCAACGGCCAGGCTTGTCTTCCCTATTCCTGGCAATCCCTCTAGAAGGATGCTCTTTCCCTTCGATATCTTTCCTACAATGGAAGAGATGTCATCATCCCGGCCACTAAGCTTAACAGGATTAGGAATTGGGCCAATTGGCAACCTCCTTTTCGGTTTGCGGCTTTCGATTGAATCCGAAACATCCCTTCCAGATTGGGTGATGTGCACTACCTTCCTTCTTCGGTTGGAGCCAACCACATGAGCCGTCCTGATGGTGACGTGCCCCGCTTCCTGGAGAGCCTTCAGGGGCGGATTTAACGCTGACCTCACAACCCCAAGACGTTCTGCAATTCCGACAAGAGATAACTCTCGCGGAACATCCCAAGTTCCCTCAAGATCGCGCCCGAAGCCGGAAAGGTGAGCGAGAATCGCGAGTTGCCGGTGGTTGAGCACGGACCCCCGGCTTGCAAATGTGTAATCAAACCCGGCACCAACCGCTTCAATCAGTATGCCACTAGATTCGTGCGGTTTGGACCTTCCCAGCAAGCCTGGGGTCTACATTTTCCGCAAGTCCGACGGAAGGGCCAGATACATCGGAAAGGCATCGGACCTTCGGAGCAGGGTCAGGTCATACTTCTCCAAGAACCCCGACAGGGGGATGGTCCCGAAACTACTAGAGGACTCCGACAAAATTGACTTCATTGTCACCCGAAGCCCTTCGGAGGCACTAATTCTTGAGAGGCAGCTAATCAGGAAGGAGCAGCCGAGATGGAATAGCCAGATGAAGGACGGCACTAGCTATCCCTTCATCGCATTGACAACGCATGACCTCCAGAGGATTCTCTACACCCGGAACCCTCCCGATGGAGCTAAGATTTGGGGGCCATTTCCCCATGCAGGTGCTGCCAAGCTAATGATCAAACTTATTCGAAGGCACTTTGGAATCAGAGACAACAGGGGAAACCTCCCTTTCGGGTTCCTGGAATCTGGAGAGGAGGACTATCAGAAGCGAATCAAGGCAGTTGAAAGCATTCTCGACGGAGATGCGGGATTGCTGATCAAGGGGCTGCAGAAGGAGATGGATCAGGCATCGGAGAAGATGGATTACGAGAGGGCTGCAAGTGTCAGGGACATGATTGCAGCAGTACAGGGGACTATTTCCGAGAACATTGTCTCCTGTAGGCTATACCAAGACTGCGATGCAGTGGGGTTCGCATCCCAAGGAGACGTTGGATTCCTAGTAATACTCCATGCCAAGGACGGGATTATTCAGGGCCATGTGGAATACCCATTGATACACCGGGGAGATGTTTCTGACTCTGTTTCCCTGGTCCTCTCCGAGCACTATGGAAATCGCAAACCACCCAAAACACTGCTGGTTCCATCTCCTTTGGGAGACGCAATGGGGGAATGGCTCTCTGAGAGAAGGGGAGGAAAAGTTGGAGTCAGGGTCCCCAGAAGGGGCGAGTTAGCCAGGCTGAGGGTGATGGCGGATAGGAACGCGGAGATTCAGGTCATCAGGCACGCCAAGGTCGGATCTGGAAATCTGGAGCAGTCAGCTGCAGACGAAGGTGCGCGACTACTAGGCCTGAACTCCTTGGATCACGTGGTTTGCGTCGACATGTCACAGAACCAAGGCGAGGGCAGAGTGGGAGCATCGATCGTGCTCCGAAAGGGTAGACCTTCCAAGAAGGAGTATAGAACATATCGAGTCAAGACGAAAGCGGCAGATGACCTCCGCATGATGTCAGAGGTCGTGGAGAGATGGGCGAAACGCCAGGAAGAGTGGCCTGATTTACTAATCCTAGATGGTGGGGAGACGCATCTGTCTCATGTCACCTCAATCCTAGAGGGGATGGGTCTAGGCGGCCGGTTTCCCGTTGCGGCATTGGCCAAACGAGAGGAGACGCTGCACATCAGCGGTTTCGATCCTATCGTCCTAGACAGGCGTGGGAGGGCCATCGTACATGCACGCGACGAGGCTCACAGGTTCGTAAACCGCTACCACAGGAAGATCAGGAAGACAAGTGCGCTGAGCGACCCGCTGGAGGAAGTCGAAGGCTTGGGGGCGAAGAAGATCCAGGCACTATTGAGGCACTTTGGCGGAAGACGGGGCTTGGAACACGCCAGCATAAGAGAGCTCCGCCAAGTCCGGGGAATTGGCAAGGCGATGGCCGAGCGCATTCACAGTCACATTAACGGGTGAACAAATGAGGAAATGGGACCCTCACCGAAGGCTCGAGGAATCCCTTCTAGACCGATTCGACGGTTCGTTACCAGGCACCATCCCCCGAAAGTGGGAGAAGTTCGCAGACGTCGTGATTCTTCCCGCGGATTGCTTCGAAGATGGCCTTTGGAATCCCGACGAAACTCTTTGGAAGTTGGTTGCTGACGCCCTCGGGGCCAAAAGACTGGGCAGGATGGGAGAGGTGAGTGGGGAGTACAGGAAGAGCGGAGTCGAGCTCCTGCTTGGAGAGAGCGACTGGGTGGAGAGGACCGAGAACGCGACATCATTCGGATATCACTTCACACGAACCATGTGGAGCCGTGGGAACGTCAACATCAGAAGGGCGATTGCCGAGGGGGTTGGGGCCGGAGAGGTGGTTTGTGACCTATTTGCCGGTATTGGATACTACACACTCCCAATCCTAGTTCACAGTGAGGCCGCAATGGTACACGCCTGTGAAATCAACCCCGAGAGCGTGGATTCACTAAGATGGGGATTGGGTGCAAATGGAGTAGAGGGGAGGTGCACTATTCACGAAGGGGACAACAGGATAGCGACGCTCGGACTCGAGGGGGTTGCGGACCGTGTCCTCCTAGGCCTCCTACCCAGTTCCGAAGATGGCTTCGAACCTGCGATGAGGGTGCTGAAACCAGAAGGAGGGGTCCTGCACGTACACGGTCTTGCTGCACCAGGAAAATACGAAACCTGGACTGATGAAGTAGAGAGGCAACTGTCTGGACTGAGGCCGGGGGCATCGCTATCAAGTCGGCCCTCCAGAGTGAAGTCGTATGCCCCGCATTGGGAACACTGCTGCCTAGAGATTGACGTGGCGTAGCCTCAAACGCGGGGTCTTGCAGCACCTGTCATGACGGGAGACTGGCTGGAAGAGGCGGTGGCCAAATACAATCATGACTCCTTCGAACAACGAGAACGGTACTCTACTCACCTGTTGATTCCTGTAGAGGTGTTGCGAACGGTGATCAGGTGGAGCATGGAATCGATTCCCGATGAAGTGTTGATTGGATTCGACCCCGATCATGGGAAGCCGAACCCGGGGGCCGTGGAGGAGGCCTTTGGACCATCGAAGTCAAGCTTTGCAGGATACGGCTTCCTACTAGGTGATCCACATATCGTCAATGTGGGAGATAGTTTCAGTGTCCATCACGTACCCGAGGAATGGACTGATGGGATCTTCTCTGAGGAGAGGGGTGCCAGAGGGGCCAGATTCGCTTCTTTTCTCCATTCCCACCCACAGGCATACGCTCGCCCGAGTCAGGCGGATGCGGAGGCTGCTCAGTGGAGCGAAGGCTGCGAACTGATTCTTGGGATTCGCTTCAGCCCCGCCCCCCTGGGACTAGAGTGGTATGAAGAGGGGGACGGTCACAGGAGGGAGCTCTCTCCTGATAAAGAGGAAGATTTGCCAGTACTTGCCAGAGTGGCCGGAAGGAGTATTCACTGGTTCGAGCTCATCGGGTACCTTCGCTCCGGAGAAGGAGTCAACCTGCTAATTACCGATGAAGTGGGGAATCCAATTGGCATCAGTCTCAACTGAGCATATTGGCCTAATCCAAGTCTATCTCGGTGTAGTTTTCGATGTAGAACCTAAGTTCTTCGAGGCTTCCCCTTGCATCGGCCAAGGCGGTGTGATCACTTCGCTTGAAGAAGCGCGGTCCGTCCGGGGATATCCTCCGGAATAGCTCTTTGAAGGAGCTAACATCAATTATTCGGAAGGTTAGGAAATCGGAAAGAAGAGGCATTTCCCTACGGATAAAACGCATGTCATGATGAACTGAGTTTCCCGCGATTATTGCGCCGGGCTTCATGTGCCCATTCAGCAAGGAAAGGACTCGTTCCTCGGCCTCGGCAATCGAGACGCCCTCCTCATGTATCCTACGAACGAGACCGGATTCCGTATGCGTCTTGGAGTTCCAGGAATCCATGGAGCCGAGCACCGCGAGGTCATCTGGCTTCACTGCTAGACACAGCTCGGCACCCTCGATCGGAGATAGGTCGCCCTCGACAATGAAGCATGCCACCTCGATAATGCGCTCGGTTTCCGGGTCCAGTCCCGACATCTCGAGGTCGAGTAGGCATATTCGCGATTCCTTCGCCATGGGACGCCCATTGGAAACACGCTCTTATTCATGTTGGCAGGAGAGTGATAGTCATAGAGCAGGTGTCGTGGGAGATTCGTGGATTCCCCTGGATATCTCTCCCTATTGAGGAACAATCGCAGCTTCCGTAGGCTATTCGCCAGCGAGATCACAATGTTCACAGGAGATTGGTTTTCTATGATCGCGATGTTCCTGTTAGCTGCAGAGGCGACTGACGACTCCCCACTGGCAATAGCCGGGGTCCTGGCGGTCCGAAGCTTCACTTTCGCTCCATTGGAGCCGATTACCGGCATGTTGGCCGATCGTTATTCACGCAAGTTCCTGATGATAGCCTCAAACATCCTGTCATTCTGCGTCCTTGTCGCGTTCCTGACAATGGATGTGATAGGGGGGCTAGTCTCGGTATATCTCCTGGCAATTTGCTTGGTAGTTGGTCGGGCAATCTATGATCCGGCCCAGACGGCTTACCTTCCCAATATCTGCACTGACGAGGAGCTTCTCACCGCGAACGCTCTGGTATCGGGGGCATGGTCGGCTTCGATGGGCATCGGTGCAGGAATAGGAGGACTTGTGATCTCCAAGTTCGGGGTCGAAACCGGACTAATGATTGACTCCGTCACCTTCCTCTTTGCTGCGATGGTAATCGCAACTCTCCCAGATGGGGGGCCCAACAGGTACGAGAAGAAGTCGGCCAACCCCATCGAGATGTTAAGGGAGATATTCGCGGGATGGAGTCATATCCTGGAACGGCCCCAAATCAGGCGGATAGTGCTGGCAAAGGGCGCCTGGGCAAGCGGTGGAGGAGCACAAATAATGTTAATCGTGCTAGTGGGAATGGAGGCAGGTTTCGGAGATGTCGCTGCTGGGATAGGGATAGTGTACCTCTGCAGAGGGTTCGGTTCCGGGTTCGGCCCCCTTGTTGCTCGTCCGCTGATGGCAATGCCGAAGGTAATGCCCTACCTGATTGGTTTCGCCCTATTTGGAGCGGGGCTACTTTACACTGGGGTTGCGACCTTCGAGTGGGGAATACTGACACTGGTTTGCATTTTCTTCAGCCACGCCTGTTCAGGGGTTTCTTGGGTGTTCTCAACCACTCTCCTACAGAGGAGAGCTGCGGACGCTTATCTGGGCAGGGTGTCGGGAACTGATAACCTGATTATCACCTTGACAATGGGAGTATCGACCATTCTTGCTGGGTTTGCGATGGAGGAAGGATTGTTCCAGCTGAGAGAGATGCTACTGCTGACAGCATTCATTCAGATCTCAATGGGAATCCTATGGCTGACTTTTGCTTCCCCCAGAGAGAAGGCTTTCATGGGTTCCTAGAACAGCCTGGGGAGTCCGAGGAGGACCACTAATGGGAACAACGAGAACAGGGTCCCAGTAGCTAGAGAGCGCTTAGAGGCCCGGACTCTCTCCTGAATCCTGCTCTGTATCTCGGAATCTATCTTGTCAATCGCGTCGCCAGCAGGGACTCGGACCTGATCGAGAGCGAAGTCCAAAACATCGACGCCAAGGTCCAGTACCCCCGAAACCAGTCCCATTACCGGGTTGCCGGAGCCTCCCTCTTCCGAATCGCTTTTCCAAGGCCTAGGTATTCGAAATTCCTTGACTGTCTGGAGCATCTCACGGCCGTAGACTGCGGTATCCACCGTTTGCTTGGCCACGTCTAGATTGAGCTGCCCTAGCCTCCTAATGTCCATTCTGGATTGTGCGACCCTCCCGAAGTCTACACCGATCCATGCCAACCCTGAAACGACTAGCAGAGTGATTCCCAGTAGGGGGATATCCCAGTCGTCCCAACCAATCGGGCCTACGTAAACTCGTGCCGCGAGTGCTAGGAACGCTGGAAGGACAAAAGCTAGGACCTCATTCAGAACTATTAGCCAGAAGCCCTGAACAGGAAGGCGCTTGATACGGTCAATGAACCAACGTGCATGCTTTGCACGATCGCCCTTGGGGGCATAGGTCTGAACCAGGTCCAACAAAGGCGGTGCGACGAAGATTAGCCGCAGAAGAAAGGGTACGAAGATGATTATCAGATACCCCTCCCACGGGGAAATCGGGGGTATGCTTGGCGGTGCCAGCACCTCTGACATGTGCCTCTAGGGGTGGTGGACACCAATCAACCTCTCTCTTCGATGCAATGGTTGGCCGTACCTCCCAACATGTCTTGTGAACCTGAATTTCCCAGACACACCACCACACTAGTTCAAGAACCTGTTTCCAGCGGCTAGGCACATGGCGCAGGGAACTGTAAAGTGGTTTAACCAGACAAAAGGATATGGGTTCATAGAACAGGAAGAAGGTGAAGACCTCTTTGTTCACAAGTCCCAGGTAGACGGGACGATTCGCGATGGCGACACCGTGGAGTACGAAGTAGGAGAGGGTCCGAAGGGGCCCAACGCTACCAATGTCTCCAAAGTAGAATGATTGCTAAGGCAATCCATCCCTAGTTGGTTGTCACGCAGTAGGGGCAATGCTCACCGATGACGTATTGCTGTGATTTCTGCTCGACTACTGACAGCGGTTCACGGCACTTGAAGCACATCTCTACGTCTGTCTCGTCTAGTTTGTGATCAAGGGCGACTCTCTGGTCAAACACGAAGCAGTCACCGTTCCAGTGGGAGCCGCCGCACTCTTCGAAGTAGCCTAGAATGCCCCCATCGAGCTGGCGGACGTCCTCGAAGCCAGCGTTCAGCATCACCACAGAGGCCTTCTCGCATCTTATTCCCCCGGTACAGAACATCACCACCGTCTTCGACTTGTATTCTTCTGGCAGTGATTCGATTACACTTGGGAATGTCCTGAATGAAGGGATATCTAGCTCCACTGCCCCTTCGAAGGTGCCGACTCTCGTCTCGTAGTCGTTCCTGGTGTCAAGGACTACCATGTCTACGTCTTCATCGAGCATGCGCTTGAAGTCCTTGGGTGAGATGCGTGGCCCGGTGAACTCTGAAGGCCTGATGTCATCCATTCCCAGTGAGATGATCTCCCTTTTTCGCTTAACAAGCATTCGTCGAAAGGGCTGGTAGTCGGTGTAACTGATCTTGACTGGGATGCCCACGAAGCGGACGTCGGATTCCAAGTACTGCATGAAGGAGTCGGTCGATTCTCCAGTTCCGGACAGGAAGAAATTGATGCCGTTGTGGCTGAGCAGTACGGTCCCCCTGAGTTCGAGTTGCGTACAGCGTTCAAGCATCGGGTCTCGTAAATCGTCCCTGTCGGGCAGATCGACGAATCGATATCCGGCAATGTTGACAATCTCGTCGTTCACTGTCCGCTGGAGAAAGAATGGCAGTAAGAACACTGGCATGGTAATATGAGAAAAATCCTATTACGAGGTGTTTTGAATCGGAGTCGCCCACGCGGGACATGGCAATGAGCGCCCTTGAGGTGTGGCGCATGATTCCACAGACCCCGGAGGTTGTCGGATTCTTCACTGGAATCTTCGATGTGATAGGGGTGACAATTGCCGAGACGGGGGAGGAGCTTACTGTCGCCATAGAGGGAGATGCAATCAGAATAGACCCTGGTCTTCCCGAGAAACCGGACTTCGTGGTCCCGATTGCATGGCAGAACGTGGAGAACATGGTCGCTCACGCGGACGATGGCATGATTGACCCCCGGGAAGCCTGGAGGATAGTGTCGGTCCTATTCACATCACTAACCCAGGCGACCCTCAGGAACCCAATTATGTCGAATAATATGATGCGTCGAGTCGCTGGAGTGGAGGACATCGCCCACGTCTACCTGATAGCTCCGGACGGAAAGGAGGCAAACTGCCACACCCTCATTTACGTGAAGGGTCAATGGCTCGTCATCTCTGGACTCTATGGGGAGCCGAAGAGGACATTCAGAATGACTGCTGAAGACAGCATTGAGTACCAGAGGAAGGTCTTCTCCGCCATCAAGAAGAACACCATGATAGAGTGGTTCAGGTTCTCCTCCTGGTACAAGAAGTGGAGGAAGGGAGTATCAATTCGAAACTAATTATTTCCTTGGCCTCAGTACATGTCGTTTGCGAAATCCAACAGACCTAGCTCGTCGAGCTTGGCGGAGGGTGCTAGGAAAGTAACCTGAACCACTCCGGGGGCCCTCCCAATCTCAATCGAACCGGTGATCGTGGCCCTGTTCCTGATCTCGGGAATCGTGACTCCGAGGAGCTCGGCGGCTCTCTCCAAGCCGTTCTCGGTTGCTGAGTTCAAGTCTGGACCCGAGCCTACAATCGAAATAGGCACTGAGTCCTCCACGCCGGACATCCCCCATCCGCTTGCGACCTCCTCAGCAATAGCCCTCTCCTCTTCAGAAATCGGCTTGGCCAGGAACGGGAGGTCCTCTTCAACCGGGAAGATGATCGGTCCGTCTATCCCAAGCCCCTTCAGAACGTGCACTTGAAGAGTAACTGTTCCGGATACATCCGTAGTGTGTCCAGCTATCTCCCCATCTCCCTGCATTGCATGCATGTCTCCCATGTATACCCCCCCACCAGGGACCTTGACGGGGCAAATCAATATCGAACCGGCCCTCACGGCATCTATGTCCATGTGGCCATCTGTTCTGTGCTTGAGGTCCTCAGCGGAAATTGCCTGAGGATGTGGGGCACCCACCAGGAAGGTCCCGAAATCGCCAGCATTGTGAGAGTCGGGCATTGCTATCGAAGGACAGGTCCCAAGCTGGCCCATGAAGGGCCTGAGCCTCGCCACGAGCCCTACGAGGTGGTGTGGGCAGAATGTCAGGATTGAGTGCTGGATCGAGTTCTGGGGCATTGCTGCATAGTGCTTAGCGTCATGGGCAATCTTCTCGGAGGCAGACTTGTCAAGGGTGACTCCCAAGCTCCTGTTGTTGTCAAAGGCAATCGTATAGCCATTGGTAAACTTGAACGGGCTTGCGGGCTTGCCAGTGGACTTGAACCGAACTGCATCCTCGCCAATTCCCTCAACGTAACTCTCTGGGTTTAACTCGTCATTGTCGGGATCATACTTGGCTACGTATGGGTCACCCAAATACAATCCATCTACCCAGTAGTCATTTCCCGATGCAGTTGCAACCGAGGTCACGGAGATATCCTTGATTCTAATCGCGATTGCATCCCCTACTTCGGCACCCTCAACGGCAACGGGTATTGTGACCTCGTGGCCTCCTCTTAGCTCGGGGGTAATCATGGGCCCCCAACACCCCGGGGCAGTGTTCGCAATGATGTGCCCCCCATCCTTAACTGGACCAAGCATCTGTTTATCCGGGTCTAGAATACCATCAGTGAACTCATTTACGTATATTGTTTCGCTTCCATTCATTTCTTCTGTCATTTTCTCATCTCTCAGTCAACCTCCAGCAGCAGGCATGAGGAGTGTGATCTCCTGTCCTGATTGGATCTCCTCTGCAGCTCCCCTGTGGTTTCCAGCGGCAAAGGGAATCGCCTCCATTATCGTATCGGACGACGTAGGAAACCTAGAGCTAATCTCGTCTATGATGTCCTGAATGGTAGCTGGAACACCCACTGCGACGCTCAGTCGCGAAGTGCCCAACTCCTCGGCTAACTTTCCGTTTACCCGAACGAAAAACCTGTCCGTGCCAGAGTTTGACATGGCTGCCCAGAGGGCAAATCGCAAATAAAATTAATGCGATGATGATCAAGGATGTCTCTGAGAAAGTAAAGTAGCGGGACATCCTCCGTCGTGCGTGGAAACCGGGCTTAATGGGAAGATTGTGCTCGTCACTGGCGGCGCTGGAGGAATAGGGCAGTCCATCTGCAGAGCGTTCGCTTCCGAGGGATCACGAGTGGTGGTGCATCATCATTCCTCGTCTACTGCGGCTGAATCACTGGCCGAGGAAATTGGCGGAATGGCCATTCGTGCGGATTTGCGCGATATCGAAGAAGCCCTGGCGATGGTTCGGAGCATCGTATCTGAATACGGGGGACTCGATGCATGCATCGCTAATGCTGGCCACTATCCCAGCACGTCCAAGCCATTTTGGGAGATCGACGTCGAACGCTGGGAGTCCACCCTGGACTCAAACCTGGGAGTCACTGCGAACACTGCTCGCGCCTTCCTCGGCCATGCCGCAGAGGTCGGTCGTGGTTCGATAGTTCTGATCGGCTCGACTGCGGGCATCTACGGCGAATCGGGACACTCGGATTACGCTACAGCGAAGGGCGCAATCACATCTGGTCTGCTGAAGACACTGAAGAACGATGTCTCACAAATCGGCTCTGTGCGTGTCAATGCCGTCGCTCCGGGGTGGACTGTCACCCCAAAGAAAATCGAACAAGGGGTCGACGAAGAGCTTGTCGAGAGTGCAACTGCTACAATGGCACTGAAGAAGTTGGCGACCCCGGAGGATGTGGCCAGCGCTGTGGTCGTATTAGCTTCAGACGAGCTTTCGGGGCACATCACTGGCCAAGTTATCGAGGTCGCTGGCGGAATGGAAGGACGGATAATTTCCTGAGCTAATGGGTAGGGAAGATGATGCCACGCAGTGTAAGGGATGCTTTGTGATGCCAGCAAAACCATGGGCATTCTCAAGCTACACATTGAAGACGGATGAGTAGTTGGATAATTCAATGGCCGTAACGAGAGAGCTCTTTGATTTGGTAAAGCAAAGACATGGCGAATATGCCAGTTGGGCGGTTTGGAATGAGCCAAAGGAAGGTGATGGGAGACTATCGGGGGGCATGGATGATCCCATTTTTGACAACATCACAGATGATTTGTTGGGCCAACTAAATCCAGAGTATATGTTTGTGGCACTAAACTTCTCCATAGGGAGTGTCCCAACTCTGATGAACTTTCATTCTGTTGACAAGCATATTGGAAAATTGAGATATG
>Ga0208522_1000104_pt1 | contig 55543 bp, 36 predicted proteins | sample ETNtaG_25_FD_185763 | JGI IMG/M metagenome (GOLD analysis project Ga0208522, IMG submission 185763) | Marine microbial and viral communities from oxygen minimum zone, Eastern Pacific Ocean - ETNP201302SV86 (SPAdes) (version 2) | ecosystem: Environmental > Aquatic > Marine > Oceanic ... | reverse complement strand
AATGATCCGGATTGTGCTACGCCGGTCTCTACTGGGAATTATAACGATGATGGCCCCTTTGGAACCTGTACAGAAAGCCCAGCACCCTATACACCGAGTTATCTGGAAAATATTAGTCTCACTCCCGGTCAGTATTACGTTGTTATAGATGGCTTTGGAGGAGCCACAGGTAACTATGAAATTTCAGTATCTGTGACCGGAAGAAATGGTGGGGAATTTACAGGGAATACGATCAAGGATGCATGGCCCCTGGAACAACTGAAAATGGCAGAACAGGGCTATAGCCAGGGTGAAATTGATTCCTTTACTGATATTGTATATGACCCGGCGCGCTATGCCCACCAAACCAATTCAACTCGAGATATCCCAGAAGAGTGCGGGACCTTTTCCACCTACCGCGTTTATAATGCTGCAGATAGTTCACTCATTGGTGAAACAACTGAATTGTCCTATACACATGCATCGCTCACCAATGGCCAGGAATATTGTTATTACGTAACTGTGGTTTATGATGAAGGAGAATCTGAAGGTACAGATACGGAATGCGGCACGCCTGCAAGCTGGGTGGCTGCACCTCCAACAAATCTTTACGCAGAAGTATGGGATGAAGAAGTATCCCTTTACTGGACGTCGCCTGACGTAATGGTACTTGGTGTCCCTTACGAAGAAGGATTTGATGAAGGCGGTTTACTGGACCTGTGGCTGGTAGATGGTGGAGAGAACTGGTTCTGGAATGATTTTGCCGGTAATCCAACACCATGTTTTCAGTTTAATTGGAGCCCTACTGCTACAAATTATGACCAGAGTCTTTATGCGCCTACAATACCATTAGGAGACTTGACTGACGTAACTGTGTCTTTCGATTGGGAATTCAGCAACTTTTCAGCAACAGGATTAGAATTCTTATCAATTGAATATAAAACCGGCACGGATGTAGAATGGACTGTTTTGGAAGAGTTTTCCAACACAGGGGAGAATTTTTCATTTACTAATTTCAGTTATGATGTCACTGGTTTAACGGATATTATACAGGTCCGATTCCATTGCTATGGTGCCACTACCTTCGATATAAACTGGTACTATATTGATAACTTTTCCGTCACATCCAGCAGCGGCAGAACCAGCCGCAATGAATATGATTTCCTGGGATACAATGTTTACCTGGACGGTACTCTAGATAATGATTCTGTTATTGATTCAACAAATTATACTGTTTTTAATCTTTCCAACGAAATTGAATACACATTTGGAGTAAGTGCAGTTTATGAAGGCGGTACAGGCGAAGATAACTATGAAAGTGACACTATGTCTGTTACGGCGCAGCCAATTTATGTTTTTGGCGATGTAACAGGCGTGATTTACGATCCGAACGGGGTACTTATGGACAGTGTCATTGTTTCTTCTGGCGGTGCTTCCGATACGACCGGTACGGATGGTGCCTATACACTTTGGAATCTTAATACTGGTATTAATGCGGTCACAGCACGCAGGTCCGGTTTCTATACGTCAACACTAGATGTGGATGTTCTCGCACAGGCTGACCCCACGGTTCAGGATTTTGTTCTTAGTCCGGATATGCCGCGGCCTTTGGGATTAACAGCTGATGCCGGGGATGAACTGGTTCATTTATCCTGGCATACTCCTGGAGGCATGGAGCTTTATGAATTGTTTTACGATGATGGTGTCCATGAATCATCCATTACAGGAGGCAGCGATCAAATTGAACTGGCTGTGTTTTTTAATCCCAATGTTAGCGGTGAAGTTGTTCAGGGCAGGATTATGTTCACTGATATTGACGGCTGGGGTTACACCAGTGATCCTGTTGAGATCCGTGTCTATACCACAAGCCAGACAGAACCACCTGTTTTGGTCTATACCAGTGAAGAACTTATGGAAGTGAGTGAACTGGATGTGTGGCTTGATTACGAATTTCCCGCACCGATACCAGTTGATGAAGAAGGATTCCTTCTGGGATTCAGGTTCACGACAGGCGCCGGTCCTGGAATTGCCAGGGATGAGACCGGGTATGTGCTAGACCATAGTTATGTAAACTTTGGGGATAATGTATGGCAGGAAACAGGTTACATTGGTTTTCCAGGTAATTTTATGATTCGTGCCGTGGCAGCATTGGATGGAGAACCGGAAGGGACCCAGGAAAGACATTTAACGGTGCTGTCCGGAGGCAGTCAAGTCTCTGCAATCATTGATCACGAAAATACTGGCGGGTTTGAATATTCAGAAGAGAATATCACTGTACATCCAAGATTGCTGCCCGGTAACAGGACCCGGGAAGATGTCCTGGACGAATATAAAGTGTATGGATTGGATAGCCTGGAAAATGAAACTCTGGTGGCAACCACAACAGATACTTTTACCACCATTGCTGTCTCTCCAAACTATCAGGAATATTGTTACCATGTTCGCGCTGTCTGGACCACTGAAGACTATGGTGTGCTGGAATCAAGAGCCTCAAACCAGGCTTGTACAGTTCCCTATACCCTTGGTGATGCCGACTTCGACAGCGATGCTGATATTACGGATGTTCTGGCAGTTGTGGATTTCATTCTTGAAGAAGTCACCCCCAGTGATGACCAGGTCCGTAATGTTGACGCGAATATGGACGAAGCGATAAATATTGCCGATGTGGTCATGATTGTTGATATTATCTTTGGCGGTACTGCCCGCCAGGCCGGTTTTGATGCGGACGAAATTGCCTATGTGGATCTTTTAACTGATTATGAAAATTCACAATTAAAATTGGATATAGAATACAGCGGTCCGGTCCGGGGGTTGCAGTTTGAACTCAGTTATGACCCGCAGATGGTGATTCTTGAGGCGCCCTCCCTGATGGAAATCCAGGAAAATGTAATTCTTTCCTACGTGGTAAAAGAACCGGGCATATTAAAGGTCATTGCCGCAGATATTGATGGCGGTGCCATTGAACGGTCAGAGAATACAATTTTAAACATTCCCATGGAGTTCAGGGGACAGGCGCGGGATGTCAGCCAGGTGTCCATGGATGAGATTGCCCTAGCGGGAGCGAATGGTGATCTGGTAAAATACATAGCCAGAACATCTCACTCTGAAGTGAATATGATTCCAGCTAGTTTTGCACTGCACCAGAATTATCCAAACCCTTTCAACCCCAAAACTGAGATTCGGTTTGATCTGCCTGAAGAAGGAATGGTTGAACTGGCGATCTATAACCTGATGGGGCAAAAGATCCGAACCCTGACTTCCAACCATATGACACCTGGGTATCATGCCATTGTCTGGGATGGTACCAATGATATTGGAAGTCAAGTTGCTACTGGAATGTATTTTTATTCCTTGTCCTCCAGGACTTTCCATTCAACCAAGAAAATGCTATACCTGAAGTAATTCATTAAAACAATCCAAAGGACAGCCCCTGGAATTCAGTTTCAGGGGCTGTTTTATTTTTTGGAACCTGATACAGTCCTTGGCATTATATTAATAAATAAATTTGAAGGAATTATGAAACGGTTATACATTATTTTTACAATTACAGGGTTGCTTGTGGCCCAAAATTCTGTCGTGCGGCAATTCAGCGAAGCGTTCGCTGATGTTGCAGAAAAAGCAAAACCGGCGGTTGTGACCATCGTTACCAATAAAAAGATCTCCATGAACTGGCCCGAAGATAATGATATGTTTTTCTTTTTTTTCCCTGATCGGAGAAATGGCCACCCCCGTGAATTCAAGACGAACGCGCTGGGTTCCGGGGTTATTGTAGATGCGGAAAAGGGATATATACTTACCAATAACCATGTGGTAGATGATGTGGATGCCATCCAGGTAAAACTCATGGATAAGCGTGAATATGAGGCCACTATCATTGGAACGGATCCGAAGTCCGATCTGGCAGTCCTACAGATTGCAGCAAAAGATCTAGCGGACATACAACTGGGAAATTCTGATCAAATACGTGTGGGGGAGTGGGTCATGGCTGTGGGCAGTCCATTTTCAGAAAACCTGAGCCATACGGTGACCACCGGGATTATATCTGCCCTGGGCCGCAGCAATATTTTGAATTCACAGAGTTATGAAGATTTTATCCAGACTGATGCTGCGATCAACCCTGGCAACAGCGGAGGTGCACTCTTGAACATGAATGGGGAATTAATCGGTATCAATACGGCCATTGCCACCGGCGGGTATGAACGAGGTAATCGCGGTGTAGGATTTGCAATTCCATCCAATATGGCCTCCCGGATCATGTCGGACCTTGTTGAGAGAGGGTATGTTACCCGATCCTGGCTGGGTGTGTATATCCAGGAACTTGATGATGAAACAGCCCGTGCCCTGGAGATCGATACCCGTAATGGTGCTTTAATTACAGATGTGGTTGAAGGCAGCCCCGCTGAAAAGTCCGGTCTTCAAGAAGGGGATTTGATTATTACATTTAATGGTGAACCAATCTCCAACCCAGCGAACCTAAAAAATGTAGTTTCCCTATCTTCACCCGAGACAACGAGCAAAGTCAAGATTATACGTGACGGCGAACACAAAACGATCAAAGTGCAGCTGGAGGAACTGCCAGATGAGCCACGGCAGCTGGCTACAAAATCGAAAAAAGAATCAAATGAATTTGGGTTCAGATTGAAAGAAATCACAGACAGTTTGCAAAAAAAATATGGTCTCACCAATGAAAATGCCCTGGTAGTGACCAATATTGATCTAGATGGTGAGGCTTATCGAAAAGGAATCCGGGAAGGAGACATTATTAAACGCGTCGGTACGCAAAGAATTACAACGGTATCTCAATTTGACAAACTAGTAGAGGCTGCCCGGTCCAAGGGTGCCATACTGGTGCTGGTCAAAAAACCAAGTGGCGCCTCCAGATTTTATACGCTGGAACTTTAGGTTAAAAAAATAATTGAAACGCCCCGGTCGGGGCGTTTTTTTTGAAAATGATCCGTTACAATCCCCGTATATAATAGATAATTTCCCCGCCCTGACTTCATAAGAAATCACCTTATAAATGAGTATCAAAAAAGTAGACGCAAAAGTTGATTTTATTGCCAATGAGCATGTGATTCTGTCCTATTGGGCTAAAAATAAAATATTTGAAAAGCGCCGGGCCTTAAATGCAGGAAAAAAACGCTGGAGTTTTATTGATGGTCCCATTACAGCCAACAACCCCATGGGTGTACACCATGCTTGGGGGCGAACCCTGAAAGATATTTACAACCGTTATAAAGCCATGTGCGGGTTTGATTTACGCTATCAGAATGGGTTTGACTGCCAGGGTTTGTGGGTGGAAGTGGAGGTTGAAAAAGAATTAGGCTTTACATCCAAGCGGGATGTGGAAGAGTTCGGGATTGAAAAATTTGTGAACCTGTGCAAGGAAAGGGTCCATAAATATTCTGACATACAAACGGAGCAATCCAAGCGTATGGGTTACTGGATGGATTGGAATAATTCCTATTATACCATGTCCGATGACAATAATTATACGATCTGGGCTTTTTTAAAAAAGCTTTGGACCGAGGGCAAGATTTATAAAGGGAATGATGTTGTCCCCTGGAGTGGACGGTCCGGGACTTCTTACTCTCAAATGGAAATCATTGAAGGGCGCAAACTGGTGGCCCACAAATCTGTTTTTGTCCGGTTTCCTATCAAGGACAGGGACAATGAATATCTATTGGTTTGGACCACGACACCCTGGACCCTGTCGTCCAATGTGGTTGTGGGTGTGAATGTGGATCTGGATTATGTAAAGCTGAAAGCGGTCGACGACTCAATCTATTACTTCGCAGAAGAAAACCTGGAATACCTGAGATTGGATAAACAATTCAAAGAAAAAAAACAATGGATTGATGGTGTCCCCAAACTTAAAACAATTGCCCAGATCTTCAAGGAAAGGGGCGGGTATGAACTGTTGGATACCATCAAGGGTTCCGAAATGCTGGGATGGAAATATGAAGGACCCTATGATGACCTGGAAGCCCAGAATGTGGCTGGGGGTTATCCTTATGTTAAAGAAGAATTAAAGGCTGAAAATGCAACAGGCGTTTCCCAGCATCAGGTGATCGATCCCGGTAAAGACAGTATCGGTAATGATATTGTTATCGCAGGTGAAGGAACAGGGATTGTACATATGGCGCCTGGTTGCGGGGACATTGATCATAAAATTGGGAAAAATCTTGGATTGGTGAATATCGCACCTTTGGATGATAATGCAAAATTCATTGAAAAATTCGGCTGGTTAACCGGTCTTCCCGCCACAGATATGCAAATATCCGTAAAAATTATCGGTGATCTGAAAGACCGGGGATTTTTAGTCTATGCGGAAGATTATCCGCATATCTATCCTCACTGCTGGCGGTCTGGAGATGAACTTGTTTTCAGGCTAGTCGATGAATGGTATATCAATATGGATTGGCGTGGTAAAATCAAAAAGATTGTTGATGATATTGAGTGGATTCCTTCCTGGGGTCAGGAACGGGAGCACGAATGGCTGGATAATATGGGTGACTGGATGATCTCCAAGAAACGGTTCTGGGGTCTGGCATTGCCGATCTGGACTTTTGAAGACGGTTCATTCTTTGTCGTGGGTTCAAAAGAAGAACTGCAGGAACTGGCTGTAGAAGGCTGGGATGAATTTGAGGGACAGTCCCCTCACCGCCCATGGATTGACAAAGTAAAAATCAAACACCCGAAAACTGGGCTTATCGGGTCCCGGATCAAAGATGTGGGCAACCCCTGGCTTGATGCAGGGATTGTTCCTTTTTCTACCCTGCAGTACAATACAGATAGGGATTACTGGTCCAAGTGGTTTCCAGGCGATTTTGTGACAGAATGTTTCCCCGGTCAATTCAGGAACTGGTTTTATTCTCTTTTGGCAATGGCAGCGGAACTGGAAGGGAGAGCACCCTTTAAGACCCTGCTGGGACACGCTCTGGTCAAGGATGAAACCGGCAGGGATATGCATAAATCATGGGGAAATACCATCTGGTTTGACGATGCTGCAGAAAAGATGGGTGTGGATGTGATGCGCTGGATGTACGCTTGTCAAAATGTTGAGCATAATCTATTGTTTGGTTACGGACCTGCCAATGATGCTCGGAAAAAATTGATCACGCTCTGGAATGTTTATTCATTTTATGCAACCTATGCCGCTGTAGATGGCTTTGACCCCGGCACTCACAGTTTAGATCCCAAAACCATGACCATCCTGGATCGCTGGATTATGGCCAAGACCCATTTATTAATTAAGGATGCCTGGAAAGCACTGGAAAGCTATGAGGTTGCAGTTTTCATGAAATCCTTTCATGGATTCTTGGAAGATCTCTCAAACTGGTATGTTCGCAGGAACAGGAGGCGATTCTGGAAAACGGAGGACGACCAGGATAAAAATACAGCCTATTTAACCTTGTATCACGTGTTAACCCATACGATAAGAGCAGTTGCCCCTGTATTACCTTTTGTAACGGAAATGATCTACCAGAACCTGGTTCGAAATTCGGAGGAAAATACCCCGGAGAGCATTCATCATTGTGATTATCCTGATTCGGACGATAAATGGATAAATGAGGATCTGATTCAAAATGTTGATTCACTGAAAAAGCTGGTGGAGCTGGGCCGGTCCGCAAGAAGTCAATCCAGCCAAAAAATAAGACAGCCCCTCCCAAAAGTGAATTTTGCAGTTGAAAGTAATAGTATTGCTACATTTGTACTGGAAAATCAGGATATTGTTCTTGATGAATTGAATGTGAAGTCCATTGAAAGAATTACGGAAGCTGATAATTTGATTTCCTACCGCATAAAACCAAATTTGCGTACTCTTGGCCTAAAATATGGAAAAGGGCTCTCTGAGATTCGTACCCTACTCGAAAATAATTCTCCTGCTGATATGGTCCGGGAAATCCAGTCCAACCATATTTTGAAATTGAAAGGGGGTAAATATGAGCTTACGAGAGAAGACCTGTTCATTGAAACAGTGGCGGAAGCAGGATTTGTAGCAGCAAGTGACCGCGGTATTACGGTGAGCTTGTCCCTTGAACTTACCGCAGACCTGGTGCAGGAAGGAATTGTCCGTGAAGTCGTCAGGATGGTTCAAAATCTGCGGAAAGACGCAGGATTTGCTGTGGAAGATCGTATCGAGGTATCGTGGGATTTGGATGGAAAAATTGAAGATGCCGTGCGTAAATTTGTGACGTATTTCTGTGAGGAAACATTGACAGTGAAAATCAAAGATAATCTGGATAAAGCTGACCATTCGGGTACACTTAAGATCAATGAAAAAGAATTTAATATACAATTAAAAAAAGTTTAGAAAGGGGAAATAAAATGCCCAAGAAAAAATATTCAAAAGCAGAACTGAACAAATTTAAAAAAAGTATAGAAAAAAAACTTAAAAGCGTTTCCGGTGACTTTGAGGATATCAAAGACCGTTTGGATAATCCAAATAAAGGCAATGCGAGTTTGGCCCAGGATTCCGTTTACAGTGTACATATGGCTGATGCTGGAACCGATTCTTATGAGCGTGAAAAAGGTTTCCACTTCATGAACCGCGAATCAGAGTATTTCAAGCACCTGGTGTATGCATTAGACCGTATTAAGGACGGTTCATTTGGGATTTGTAAGATTTGTAGTAATCTTATTCCGGAAGAGCGCATGACAGAAGTGCCTAATGCAACCAAATGTGTTTCCTGTAAAGAAAAAGAAAAGTTAAATCTCGGCTAGCACACAGTGTACATTCTCTGGCTGACTGCTTTTGTCTTTGCATTGGATCAGTTGACGAAGCGGGCTGTCCAATCTTCACTCAGTCTGTACCAGTCCAAACCTATTATCCAGGACTTTTTCCACTTGACCTATGTGACCAATGACGGGATGGCATTTGGCCTGTCCATGCCTGGTGGAAGATCAATTCTTTTGATTCTGTCTATCCTGCTTACCATTTTTATATTCTGGTTTTTATGGCAGGAAAGGAATGGGCATGCACTGGTGCGGATTGGATTGGCTCTGATCCTGGCTGGAGCATTTGGCAATCTATTGGACAGGGTCCTGTATGGCAAGGTTGTAGATTTTCTGGATTTTATGATTGGTGATTTTCACTGGTATATTTTCAATGTAGCTGATTCCTCCGTAACGATAGGAATGATCTTATTTATATTTCACTCGTTTTTCATTGAATACAGAACAGTATCGGCTGAATCCAAGGCTTGATAAACCTGACCATAGATCAGGTCGCTGATGTCAAGCTGAGACTTGATAAGTATCTCTATAAAACAATTGGCGGCTATTCCAGAACCCAGATTCAATCCTGGATCAAATCCGGTTTTGTCCTGGTCAACGATGTTGCTGTTAAAGTCAGCTATGCCCTGGAGTTGCATGATTTAATTTCCGTTCAAGTACCAGAAGGTGATAATAATGGACCCGAACTGGTAGCCCAGAAAATGAACATAGAAATTCTCCATGAGGATGAATCCATTGCGGTGATCAATAAACCTGCCGGTCTTGTGGTACATCCAGGCGTAGGCAACAGGGATGGAACATTGGTCAATGGCCTTATGTATTGTTTTAATTCATTATCAGATATTAATGGGAGAGCCAGGCCCGGAATCGTTCACCGCCTGGATGCAGGTACCTCAGGTGTGATGGTGGTCGCTAAAACGAATCAAGCTCATGTTTCTCTTGCGGATCAGTTTCAGGATCGACAGGTAAAAAAAGAATATGCTGCGTTGACCTGGGGGAAGTGGTTGGAGAGAGAAGGCGTGATTGATCAGGCTATCAAGCGTAAACGCCAGGATCCAACTGTGTTTGCGGTCCAAGACCAAGGGAAACCGGCCACCACCCGGTTTCAGCTGGTAAAGCAATTTCGCCATTTGGCGCAGGTGAATTTTTTTCCAAAAACAGGCCGTACTCACCAGATCCGCGTTCATGCGGCCTGGCTGGGTCACCCTGTTTTTGGCGATGAGAAGTACGGCGGCGGTATAGTAAAGGCCAGGGGCTTCATCCCGGAATTGAAACGGCATTATGGGCACGCAATACAGGAATTCAATCGTCATGCCCTACATGCGGAAAAGTTGGAGTTCAGGCATCCGGTAACAGGTAACTCTGAAAATTTTCAAGCAACTTTGCCCCGAGAATTCATAAATTTAATAAAGTCAATAGCAACCTTAGATGACCAAAACCCGGCAAACCATTATTGACGACTTTTTAGCCTATATCCAGTTTGAACGCGGATATTCCAATCATACAGTCATAGCCTACAAAAATGATTTAAAGCAGTTTATGAATTTTGGCGGGCAATATTTTTCAAAACAGCTGGATGATTATTCCGTGGTGGACCGGAAGATGATTCGACATTTTCTCGGCCATGAATATGAGCAGGGAAGATCCGCAAAAACGGTCTCCCGGCGCCTGGCGACTTTAAAATCATTTTTTAAATATCTGGTCCAGGCAGAAGTGGTTACTGATAATCCCACTATCCATGTGAAAACACCAAAAGTGCCGAAAAATATCCCTACATTTGTTCAGGAGAGTTGGATTGATACTCTGATGAGCAGCCCGGATACTGCGACCCGGATCGGGCTCAGAGATAAAGCGATTTTAGAATTGTTCTATGCAACAGGAATACGTTTGAGTGAATTAGTGGCGCTAAATATTGGATCTTTAGAACTGCAAACCAATTTGATGAAGGTACAGGGCAAGGGCGGCAAAGAGCGCATTGTCCCCTTTGGTAATAAAGCCAAATACGCAATAGAACAATATTTGAATGAGCGCGGACAGGGCTGGACGGCAAATCAGGACGAACCATTGTTTTTTGGCCGCAGTGAGAACCGAATATCAGTTCGGACTGTAGCACGCCGCATGGCGCAGTATTTGAAACCGATTGTAGGCAGGGATGGAGCCAGTCCGCATACATTACGCCATACATTTGGAACTCACCTTTTAGATAATGATGCGGATATTCGTGCTATCCAGGAATTGCTGGGCCACAGTAGCATTTCCTCTACGCAGATCTACACCAAGGTAAATCCTAAAAAAATTAAAGAAATTTATAAAACTGCCCACCCTCACGGCTCATAAGGGAAACAAATGAAAATATTAAAAGAATTAGGTCTGGATAAATTGGGGATCACCAATATTGGTCACCTTGAGCGAAATTTGTCTGTACAGGAATTGGTAAAAGATATACTGGTTAATAATGAAGGAGTAATTGGATTGAGAGGCGCTGCCATGGTAGATACAGGCAGTTATACTGGCAGGTCTCCCCAAGATAAATATATTGTAGCAGAATCCAGTTCAGAAGAAAAAATCTGGTGGGGCCCGGTCAACCGGAGAATTTCTGAAAGCATTTTTAACATCCTTTATAAAAAAGTCATTGCCTATTATAATCAATCCAGTGGGACTAAAACCTATTTATTCGATGGGTTTGCCGGTGCAGATCCGAAATATGCACTAAATGTAAGGATTATTGCCAAAAAGGCTTGGCAGGCACATTTTGTCCACAATATGTTTATTCGAACCAATAATGATGATCTAGTGAATTTTGAGCCTGGATTCACCATCATTAATGCATCGGACGTGACTAATGCAGATTTTGAAAAATTTGGTATGAATTCAGAAACATTCATTCTTTTTCATCTGGGGCGCAGGATTGCAATCATTGGCGGTACGGAATACGGCGGCGAAATGAAAAAGGGTATCTTTTCAGTACTCAATTATATGCTGCCGCAACAAGGTGTGCTATCCATGCATTGCTCTGCTAATGTAAATAAAGATGGCAGCAACCCAGCGATCTTTTTTGGATTATCAGGGACAGGTAAAACGACCTTAAGTACAGATCCAATCCGTCCTTTGGTTGGCGATGATGAACATGGCTGGTCAAATGAGGGTATTTTCAATTTTGAAGGTGGATGTTATGCAAAGGTTATCAACCTGGATCCTGAACATGAACCGGATATATATAATGCAATTCGTGAGGGTGCTCTGCTTGAAAATGTGGTATATGATGTAAAAACAAAGGAGATCGATTTCAGTGACTCATCGAAAACTGAAAACACACGGGTCTCTTATCCATTGAATCACATTGAAAATTCTATTTATGCATCGGGTAAACCGAGCATGGCAGGCCAACCCCAGAAAATTATTTTCCTTACTTGCGATGCATATGGTATACTTCCTCCTGTGGCGAAATTGTCTCCTCAGCAGGCAATGTATCATTTCATCAGCGGATATACCGCAAAAGTAGCCGGTACTGAGCGAGGCATCACAGAGCCGGTTGCAACTTTTTCACCCTGTTTCGGAAGCCCGTTTTTAATACTTCACCCATTGAAATATGCAGAATTACTTCAGAAGAAAATGTTGCAGCATAATGTGCCTGCCTACCTAGTGAATACCGGTTGGGTGGGAGCCAGCGCAAGTTCAGGAGCAAAAAGAATTAAACTGCCATTAACCCGGGCCATCATCCACGCTATTCTAGATGGTTCAATCGAAAATAGTGATTTCGATACGGATCCTTATTTTCATGTGAAAATTCCAAAATCACTAGGAAAAATAGATAGCAGTATCTTAAATCCGCTTCATGCCTGGACCAATGAGAGTGAATACCATTCAGGTGCCAGGGAACTTGTGGAAAAATTTCAGGAAAATTATAATAAATACGATCTGGGCGACCCTGAAATTCTTCAAGCAGGCCCCACGATTTAACAATAAAATAAGGAGACAAAATGGTAATAGAATTCACAGCGCGCCATTTTCATGCGCCGGATAATATTCGAGTCTATGCCGAAAGTGAAGTTGAAAGACTAAATAAGTTTAATCACCGAATCACCAACTGTCAGATCATCCTGGAACATAGCCATAATGATTATATGGTAGAAATTAATGTCTCGATTCCAGGAAATAAATTCAATGCCAAGGCTGCCACAGATAATATGACGAAATCCATAGATCTGGCTGTAAATAAAACAGCCAATCAACTAAAGAAACATATGGAGATTATTCAGAGCCACCATTGAGTATTGATAAATTGGAAAAAATAATATTGCTGTAAGATCAAATAAAATATTAGTATATTTACCTGTCGTGATTTGTACCCTATTGCCGCGACATAAAATAATGGTGCTAAAAAGGCCTGAAACCCTGATTAGCATCGGGGTTTTTTATTTTGAGTCAGTTTACAGACATATTTGAACAGCGAATTTTGATCCTGGATGGTGCCATGGGCACTATGGTTCAAACTTATCAGCTTGGGGAAACGGACTTTCGTGGCCAGCGGTTCAAAAAGCATCCTAACGATCTAAAGGGTAATAGTGAGATATTATGCATCACGCAACCGGATATAGTTAAAGAGATACACCGGGCCTATTTTGACTCTGGTGCTGATATCGTCGAAACAAACACTTTCAGCGCGAATGCTATCTCCCAGCACGATTATTGTACGGAAGACCTGGCGTATGATATCAACCTGGAGGCGGCAAAAATTGCTAAATCGGTGGCCAGTGAGTATTCGGATAAACCACGTTTTGCGGCTGGGGCTCTGGGGCCCACGAACCGCACTTCATCCTTAAGTCCTGAGGTAAATGATCCCGGTTTTCGAAACATCACATTTGATGATCTGAAAAATGCGTACCGAGAACAGGCCAGGGGCCTTTTGGATGGGCAAGTCGATCTCTTTCTGGTTGAAACTGTTTTTGATACCCTCAACTGTAAAGCAGCTCTGTATGCCCTTCGTGAATTATTAGAGGAACGAGAAACAGATATTCCCATTTTTGTTTCCGGAACAATAACCGACGCAAGCGGCCGCACCCTGTCTGGCCAGACTGTAGAGGCATTTTGGTACTCAATCCGGCATGGAGGCCTGACGGCTGTCGGACTTAATTGTGCCCTGGGTGCAGAACAAATCCGACCCTGGATGGATGAACTCGCTACTGCTGCGGATACCTACACATTTGTTTATCCAAATGCCGGTCTGCCAAATGAATTTGGGGAATATGATGAAACACCGGAATCCATGGCCGGAGTCATGAAAGAATTTGCTGAAAGCGGTCTAATCAATATGGTGGGTGGATGCTGCGGAACTACACCGGCTCACATCAAGGCCATTGCTGAGGCAGTAGCGGGGATTGAACCCAGACCGGTTCGCCGGATTGATCCTTTTACCAGACTAAGCGGTCTTGAACCAGTCACTTTGCGTCCAGACATCAACTTTATTAATATTGGAGAACGCACCAATGTTACTGGTTCTGCAAGATTCAGGCGCTTGATCAATGAAGACAATTATGAGGCAGCGCTTACCGTGGCCCGGGAGCAGATTGAAAATGGCGCCCAGGTCATTGATGTGAACATGGATGAAGGGTTACTGGATTCCGAAAAAGCTATGGAAACGTTCCTGCGTCTGATTGCTGCTGAACCCGATATTTCCAAGGTGCCGGTGATGATAGATTCTTCCAAGTGGACTGTGCTGGAAACGGGATTGAAAAATTTACAGGGCAAGGGCATAGTTAATTCTATTTCTTTAAAAGAGGGAGAAGAAGAATTTGTGCGCCAGGCCGGTATCATTCAGAAATATGGTGCTGCTGTCATTGTTATGGCTTTTGATGAGCAGGGTCAGGCGGCTACCTGTGAACGTAAAGTTAAGATTTGTAAAAGAGCCTATCAAATTTTGACGGAAAAAGTTGGTTTTTTGCCTGAAGATATCATTTTCGATCCCAATATTTTTGCCGTAGCTACTGGTATCAGCGAACACAACGATTATGCAAAAGCCTATATTGAAGCAGCAAAAGCGATTAAAGAAATCTTACCGGGAGTACATATCAGCGGAGGGGTAAGCAACTTATCTTTTTCCTTCCGCGGCAATGAAAATGTGCGGCAGGCCATGCATTCGGTATTTCTTTATCATGCCAGCCGGGCTGGAATGGATATGGGTATTGTTAATGCGGGGCAACTTACTGTTTATGATGAAATTGAACCGGATCTGAAAGAACGGGTTGAAGATGTGTTATTCAATCGTCGGGCAGATTCCACGGAGCGGCTGGTAGAAATTGCAGGACAGTATCAGGGCAAGAGCAAGGCAAAGAAAAAGGATCTGTCCTGGCGCAATGTTCCTGTTGAAGAGCGGTTAAAGCATGCACTCGTAGATGGGATTGTTGAATTTGTGGATGAAGACACAGAAGAAGCCCGCCAGAAATTCGATCGGCCCATTGAAGTGATTGAAGGTCCCCTGATGGATGGTATGAATGTGGTAGGCGATCTCTTTGGTTCAGGAAAGATGTTTCTGCCTCAGGTAGTGAAATCTGCACGGGTAATGAAAAAAGCTGTAGCGCACTTATACCCTTTTATTGAAAAAGAAAAGGATGAATTGGGGCTGACTGGAAATACCAATGGTAAAATCATTCTGGCCACTGTAAAGGGTGATGTTCATGATATTGGAAAGAATATTGTTGGTGTTGTGCTGGGATGCAACGGATATGATGTGATTGATTTAGGCGTTATGGTTGCGGCGGATAAGATCCTTTCAGCAGCCCAGGATGAGAGTGCAGATATGATAGGGCTGTCAGGCTTAATTACACCATCACTGGATGAAATGGTGCATGTTGCCTGCGAGATGGAGCGCCTGGATTTCAAAATACCATTACTCATAGGTGGTGCCACGACCAGCCGCAAGCATACTGCTGTAAAGATCGAACAAAACTATACCGGTCCCACAATTCATGTGCAGGACGCTTCCCGGGCTGTGGGCGCAGTAGGAAAACTTTTGAATAAAGAGCAGAAAGATTCTTATGTTGCTGAAACACGGAAAGAATTTGCGCAAATTCGAGAAGGGAGAGACAGTCTCAGGAATATAAAGAAACTGGAGCTGGAAACCGCCCGCAGCCGGAGACCCAAAATCGACTGGAGTATATACCAAAGATTGAAACCAAACTATACTGGTGTGCAGGTTTTTGATGATTATCCATTGGTTGAATTGCTCGATTATATTGACTGGTCGCCATTTTTTCATGCCTGGGAATTAAAAGGTGTTTATCCGGGGATATTAAACCATGAAAAGTTAGGTGCTGAAGCGGAAAAATTATACGCGGATGGACAGAAGGTATTGAAAAATATCATATCGGAAAAATTACTCACCGCCAAGGGAGTTATTGGCATCTTTCCGGCTTACTCAGAAAATGAGACGGTATTTTCGCAGAATGCTGCCTTCAATTTCCCCCGCCAATTGATTGATAAAGGTGCCGCAAAGCCCAATTTTAGCCTGGCAGATTTTATTGCCCCAGAAGATGATTATCTGGGGATGTTTGCCGTAACCACCGGCCATGGACTCGAAAGAATTGTTCGGGATTTTGAAGAACAAAATGATGATTATAATGCGATCATGGCCAAGGTCATCTCCGATCGGCTGGCGGAGGCATTTGCAGAAAAAATGCATGAAAGGATCCGTAAAGAATTCTGGGGATATGCCGCGGATGAAAATTTAATCAATGAAATATTGATCAAGGAAAAATATCAGGGAATCCGCCCGGCGCCGGGTTACCCTGCCTGCCCAAACCACCGGGAAAAGGATAAAATATGGAAATTGTTGGATGTGGAGGAAAACACGGGTATACACCTTACCGAAACCAGAGCAATGTACCCCGGGTCTTCCGTTTGCGGGTGGTACTTTTCACATCCAAGGTCACAATATTTTTCAGTGAAGCGCGCCGAGTGATAAACCCCTGATTTTATTAATAGAAGATTAACAATATTGAATATGCATAATAAAAAGGAAAGAATGTATGCGAATCAGAGATAAAATAAAGCGCCCACGCCGGCCTGTGGTTGCTTATGAAATTCTGCCGCCCCGTGAAAAAGACGGAACTTTGAATTCATATGCCGAAACAATCAGTTCCCTGCTTTCACAAACCCACATTGATGCCATCAATATTCCGGAAGTACGAGATGAAGAAAGACAAGGAGATAAGCCAGTTAAAAGCCTGACCCGTGCCGAACCGCGGGAATTTGGACAATTGTTGCAAGACATTGTTGGTGTGGAGGCTATTGTAAACCGGGTTGTTGTGCACCAGGAATTGGATGAAGAAATGCTCTGGGTAAAGGAAACAAATCAAAAATATGAAATTGAGAATTTGATCGTGGTCGGTGGTGAATCACACAAAGTAGATTACCCGGGTCCCAGTGTTAATGAGGCTTTAAAAGTAATAACCAGAGAGTACAACTTCAACGATGGTGATATCTTTTGCGGCGGGATATCTATCCCCAGACGGAAAGAAGAATCGAAAAACCTGATTAATAAAAGTGATCATGGGGCTGAATTTTTTACCACCCAAGTACTCTATGATGCCTCCAAGATCACGAAAATGATCAGCCATTACCAGAGACGCTGTGAGGAACTCAATACATTTCCCCGGAGGGTGCTACTCAGTTTTGCCCCTGTTTCATCGCAAAAGAATATTGATTTTTTAAAATGGCTGGGTGTTGATATCCCTGCAGATACAGAAAAATATTTGAATGGCCGGCCCGGTGCCATGATTGACCGCTCACTAGATGTAGCCATTGAAATATTGAATGATACGCTGGATCATATCATCAAAAATAAATTGACCGTACCCATCGGGTTGAATGTAGAGCATATTATGAGCTATAATTTCCAGTCTTCTGTGGAAATGCTGCAGGAACTGGCCCGCATATACCGTGAATTTTGTATAAAAGCTGATTTTTATATTTAAACTGTCTTTTTATTTTTATTACCTTTGCGCCGGTTTTTTCTAAAGTAATTCGACTTTTGATCAAACCAATAATATAGGAGAAAATTATGTCCAAGTTCTTGTTTACTTCTGAATCTGTTACTGAGGGACATCCGGATAAGGCCTGTGATGCTATTTCCGATGCTGTACTGGATGAATTTTTGTCCCAGGATAATGAAGCCCATGTTGCCTGTGAGACCCTGGCAACTGCAGGGCTGGTTGTTGTATCCGGTGAGGTGCGATCAACGGGAACGGTTGATGTAGAGAATCTGGTCAACAAAACCCTGGCTGAGATCGGCTATAACAATGAGAATAGCGGTGTGGGTGAAGATGGCCTGAAGATCATATCCAAACTGGATGAACAAAGTCCGGAAATTGCCCAGGGGGTTGATTCCGGGGATGTTTCAGAACAAGGTGCCGGCGACCAGGGAATGATGTTTGGTTTTGCCTGTCAGGAAACGCCTGAATTTATGCCCCTGCCCATCCAAATCGCCCAAAGATTGACCGAGCGTCTGTCCATTTTACGAAAGGACGGCACTTTGCCCTGGCTTCGTCCAGATGGGAAATCTCAGGTTTCCGTTGAATACAATAATCATACCCCAGTGGCCGTAAAAAAGGTAGTAATAGCTACACAGCATGATGATCTGCTGGCTGAATATGCCACTGAAGAAAAAGAGCTGGGTTTTGTTAAGAAAGAAGTTATTGAACACATTACCAGGCCTGTTCTGGACTCCTATGGTGTTCCCTATGAAAATGATTTTATTGTGAATGGCACTGGCAGATTTGTATATGGTGGCCCTGCGGCAGATACGGGTTTAACCGGCCGCAAAATCATTGTAGATACATACGGAGGCTATGCGCCACACGGGGGTGGTGCTTTTTCCGGAAAAGATCCCTCCAAAGTAGACCGCAGTGCCACCTACATGGCCCGCTACATTGCGAAAAATATTGTTTCAGCAGACCTGGCGGAACGGTGTGAAGTACAATTATCCTACAGCATAGGTGTCCCTGAGCCCACTTCCTTCTATGTGAAATCCTTTGGAACAGGGAAACACGATGATGAAAAATTAACCAAAATTGCACGGGATGTGTTCCCTATGCGTCCAGGCGAGATTGTGGCTCATTTGGATTTGAAAAAACCCAGGTATAGACAAACGGCTGCCTATGGGCACTTTGGTCGAGAGTTGGAACAATTTACCTGGGAAAAAACAGACCTGGCCGATTCATTACGGTCAAAACTCTAAGGGGGATATTATGGCTGACGTAGCAATACAACCGATCGTAGAATCAGTACCTTTCAAGATCAAAGATATTGGTCTTGCTGATGCAGGCAGAAAAGCAATTGATATTGCGGAAAAAGAGATGCCGGGACTCATGGCCACCCGCGAAAAATATGGACCGCAAAAACCACTGTCCGGGAAAAAAGTTACCGGATCCCTGCACATGACTGTGGAAACTGCAGTTCTTATTGAAACACTTGCGGAATTAGGAGCAGATATACGCTGGGCCAGTTGTAATATTTTTTCAACCCAGGATCATGCTGCAGCAGTTATTGCCGAAACCGGTGTACCTGTTTTTGCCTGGAAGGGTGAGACCCTGGAGGAATACTGGTGGTGTACACTGCAGGCCCTTACCTACCCCGATGGTACAGGTCCTGATCTGATTGTGGATGATGGCGGTGATGCCACTCTGCTGATTCACAAAGGCTATGAACTGGAAGAATATTTTGCAAAGCATGGTGCCGTACCGGAAATAACCACCACAGTAGATGAAGAGCGGATTATCGAAGAATTGCTCCGTGATGTATTGAATAAGGATCCAAATCACTGGCATCAAGTGGTAAAGAATATTATTGGTGTCTCAGAAGAAACGACTACAGGTGTCCATCGTTTAATGCAGATGGAAAAAGAAGGTCATCTGCTGTTTCCCGCTTATAACGTCAATGATTCGGTAACCAAGTCCAAGTTCGATAATATTTACGGCTGCCGTGAATCCCTGGCAGATGGCCTTAAACGTGCCCTGGATGTGATGGTTGCCGGAAAAACCGTTGTTATCTGCGGCTACGGTGATGTAGGCCGCGGTTGTGCACAATCCATGCGCGGGTATGGTGCTCGAGTCATCGTGACGGAAATTGATCCCATTTGTGCCCTGCAGGCAGCGATGGAAGGATTTGAAGTTACCACTGTGGAAGATGCACTTTCCGAAGGGCATATTTTTGTAACGACCACCGGCAATAAAGATGTGATAACCAAAAATCATATGCAAGGCATGAGAGACCAGGCCATTGTATGCAACATCGGGCATTTTGATAATGAAATCCAGATCAATCCCATCAATCAGGATCCCAATATTGATAAAGAAGTAATCAAGCCGCAGGTTGACCGGTATACTTTCTCGGACGGCCATCAAATTTTTATACTGGCTGAAGGCAGGCTGGTAAATCTTGGCTGTGCGACGGGTCATCCGAGCTTTGTCATGTCGAATTCATTTACCAATCAGGTTCTGGCGCAAATTGCGCTGGCAACGGGTGCTCCAGAAATCGGTGTTTATGTATTGCCGAAGGAATTGGATGAAGAAGTGGCACGACTTCATTTGAACCATTTAGGAGTCAAACTGACCAAGCTTACAGATGAGCAGGCGGACTATATTGGGGTTCCTAAAGATGGGCCATACAAACCAGATCATTATCGATATTGATCTAAACCCAATAATATCAATAACAAGCCCCGCAATAATTTGTGGGGTTTTTTCTTTTGGCAAGTCTCATAATAATTCTCCAAATTTGAATGCGGAAGTCCTATACATTTGGCAACAATTTGAAGGTAAATCTGAGACAAATCGCCCGTAAATGGCAGACGGGCATTCTACATACTTTTCTGGCCGTTTTCCTGATGGCAGCGGTGGCGTGCGACTTTGATATCCCGGAAAAATTTGAGATGCCTGTATGGTACCTGGATCTCAAGATACCCTTGGTGAACAGCAAATATGAGATGACGGACATCTCCAATCCAGATATTGGAATTTTTCCCACACCGGATTCTATGGGTTTTCAAATTGTTCAGAGCGGGGAAATGGAGCCGCAGGTTCTACCTACCTTACCAACTCTGCCAATGGATGTGGATTCGGATATTTCAACAGGAGAGTTGCCTGGTATACCTTCTGCTAACATTGTTATTCCTTTTCCTGAAATAGGTCAGAGCATTCCTCTTACGGACCCTGGTATACTTTATCCAACATCAACTTTAGGACAATTTTTTCAATTCCCTACTACTGACACAGTTGTAATGAATGCCAGTGATTATGAACAATTGATTATTACACCGTTTAACACCGTGATGCAGACACTTTTGAATGTGCTTAACCTGCAAATTCCGATACCGTTTAATGCTATAGATCTTTCATTCACACCAATGATTGCCAGTATTGATACTTTGATTATGGGTGAGGGGAGCAGATACATATCTTATTTTGAGAATAATAGCGCAACGGAACTTATACAGGTTTATTCCAACATTGTAACTGGTACCACAGATATTACTGATACTTTAGCAAACCATAATGGACAGCCTATTTTATCATATGGCCAATCTTATGCGGATACTACTGATTTATCTGGCAAGGGCCTTTGTCCGGTTATGAATGTAGCTACGAGTTTACAATTGGCTTCCCCGGAATCAGAATTTGTTGTCATTCCCCCTTCACAATCATTATTTGTTGATTTTTCTGTTCAATTGGTGGTCGCCGGGTTTGACAGTATTGACATAACCACGAGTAATTATTCTCTTTCGGATATAGTAACAATTCCCAGTCTTGATTTCCCGGAAATGGATATGTCTGAATCGGGCATCAGTAAGATGGAGATATTTCGATGCCAGCTGAGGGAGATTGGTGCTTTATATAATGAAAACAGAGTGCATATCACTGGATTGGAAAGTACATTGCCTTTTGACTTGAAATTTCTAATGAATTTTAAAAACTTTGCACCTGATGAAGGCGGTGACTCTGTGAAGATTGATACAGTTCTTAAAAGGGGAAGCCCCGTAGATAAAACGTTTGATATGCGCGGCTATTCGATAGCTGCTCCAGGCTACCCCAACACAAATAGCCCGCTTAACAGCTTTGATCTGGACTTTGATATAGGCTTCGTGGAACAAAAAACAAGTATTCCCCTTGATGGATCTTCTTTCGGCCATTTTTCCATGAGGATGCAAATGGAATTACTTTCTTTCTCTCTTTTGGAAGCGGATCTGTTTATGCTGCTGCCCACTGATTCCACAGTGCAGGAGTTCCCTCCAGGATTGACGGGAGCAATTCCCACGGAAGCGCTTTTTGAAATAACAATGAAGAGTCAAATACCTTTGCCTATTCGCATGAAATTGGATTTTAAAGGGTATAATTCACTTGGTGAACTGACGTATGTATCCATCAATGTGGACACCCTTGCGCGCATACCGGATGATGCAATGCCATGGGATACTGCCCTGACAATAATTGGCCTGGATAAACATGGAACCCGGATTACGATTTATGATAGTGTAGATGATACTTTACCATCCTATGATGTATTGACACCACCTTGTGACACCTGTGCTTCTATCATTGGATTATTAGGATCAAACCCAGTGCAGTTGGTCATTGATCCAGAAGTAAAGGTTGAAGGGCGAGGAGCATTGGTGGAAGGAAAAGCTATTCAGGGAGGATTTATAGTCACCATTCCTTTCGCATTGCAGCTTGAACCCATGACCTTTATGGGTGGTGTTGGCTCGGAGATCGATTTTGGTGAATATGATACTCGATATAAAATTCGTAATTCTCTCATTCATTCTGATATGATAACCACAATAACCAATTCTTTCCCTTTTGGCGCGGAACTATCTGTGCTGATGAGCAACCTGGAAACTTTTCCAGTTGGCAAAACCCCTGAACTTTTGAAGAATTATGTTGATACATTATCTACCCTGGGACTTGCAGATTCCACAACCGATAGTGTATATATTGTTGCCAGGTGTTCAGATTTAAACCTTGACAGCAGTGAAATATATATATTCAATGTTATGTCCGATTATTCGGAGTGCGTAGACCGTCTCCCTTATCTTGTAAAAACAAATGGTTCTGGAACAGATACGGTGGTTGCCTATGTGGATACATTATTCAAATTCTTGCTCCCATCACCTGAGGAACTTTATGGTGCAGATGATACCTTGGGCTATCCGGAAGGAATGGTTGCAGTTCCTGGAAGCGGTACGTATTACAGTACCATAGATACCAATAAAATTTTTTTAATGACAAAATATGGCAGCATTCCTTATGTGATGCCTCGTTTCCATATTCCTGGCACTGGCGGTACAGGTGTATTTTTATCCAAAGAAGATTATCTAGAAATAAATTCATTCATTACGTTTCGCTTGAGCAGCGGCGGTATTTCAGGATCTGCTGATGATGTATTGGTTATTACTTATCCAAATGGCGGGCAAACATTTTATACGGGTCAAACCGATAGTATTGTATGGGAATCTTTTGGTGGAGGTGTCGGATCGGTTGACCTATACTATGCCAATGAAGAATCCGATCCAGACAGTATTGATGTGAATGTGGAAAGTGATTGGACATCAATTGCTTCTGGGATAATCAATGTTGACGGAGAAAACACCTATGCCTGGACACCCAGTGGACTGGCGGTAACCGATTCATTGCGCCTGCGGATCGTTTCATCTGATGGAAAGGCAAGAGATATAAACGGCTGGTATATAAAAATCAGCAACCCAGCCGGAACTTCAGCCCCTAGATTTACAACAATTCGACCAAGGCTGGTTAAGAGATGAAAAAAATCCTTATCCTTTCTTTGTTTGCATGTGTGTTGTTTTCCCAGACTAAACGGGACCCGCGGGTGGTGGGACTTTCCGGAGCCTACACAACCATAGCTGATGGAATATTTTCTATCGGCTATAACCCGGGACTGATAGGTCTGCAGCAGAACCAGCCCTTCATGATGCACATTGGACAACTGGATTATGGAGTACTAGGCAATTTTTTTTCCATTCAAAATGTAGCTCAGTACAGTGGCGATACACTGGATACTAAAGAAAAAGATGAAATATTCAGGCAGCTGCGAGACGCAGATGGAATGGCATTTTTTACAGACCTGCATTTTCCCACCCCATTACTAAATATTTCCAAAGGTAATTTGGCCTTCACAACCAATAACATTTTTTTATCAAACACACGTTTGCCCATTGGTCTTCTCGAGTTTCTTTTTTATGGAAATGCTGAAAAGACAGACCTAGATATGGAACTGAATCGCGAGACACTCGGTTTGACCGAAATTGGTGTCACATTCGGCATGCCTTTTGAAGCTTTTTCCCTGGGGTTCACGTTTAAATACCTGCAGGGGCTTTTTTATCTGGGTGTGGATGAAAAAGCCAGTGTAGCCAATCTGGAAACGACGGATATAGGTATTATTGGGACCGGTTCCTATATTATCCGGCAGGGGCTGGGCGGCAGAGGTTTTGCCCTGGATATGGGTATCGTTTCCAGACCAAAGAATGGCTGGTCTGTGGGGTCGTCTCTCATTAATGCCTTTGGCAGCATTGCCTGGAATAAAAGTATAAGTGATCCGGGGAGCGGATTTGGGTTTTATCCATTTCAATGGGGTGATGAGCAATTGGATCCTGGCGAATCAATTTTGGTTACTTACACTATTGATACACTGAGAATGGATAGATTAAGTCAGGATTCTCTTTTTAAGAATGATACCCAGTTTTTTCCGGACACGTCAGAGTTTACTACGCCCTATCCGGCTTTGTTTCGGTTTGGGGTCTCGAAAAAACTGGAAACCATCCTGATTGCATCAGACCTGGTAGCTGGATTCCAAAATGCGTATTACGCCCGAGCCAACTGGAAATGGTCCATTGGTGTAGAATGGTTCAAAATGGCGAATCTGCCCATGAGAATCGGTTATAGCTGGGCAGGCGGGAACTTGAGTGAACTGGGTATGGGGTTCGGGTATCACAAGGGTCCAATTATTTTCGACCTGGGTTTTGCCTTTCGCAACGGTATGTGGCTGCATACAATGAAAGGGTTTAATTTTTCCGCAGGGCTTACCATAACAAGCCCCAAAAGCCGGAAAGCTGTACCATCCGATACTACCGAGGAAGGAGAAAAAGATAAAGGTTTCCTGGGTAAATTGTTTGGTAAATTAAAATTTACCAAGTAATTAGATGTTTAATATCCAGTTTTTACTAGCAGACAATACTTTATAAGAATTCAGGTCAGGTCCTGGCCCGCAACAGCAATATAATACCACCAATGGTAAAAACAATATTCCCCAGCCAGGCAGATAGAATAGGTTCTATAACACCCTTGAATCCCATTGATTGACCAAACTTGATAAATGCATAATAACCAAAAATCACAAATACACTGAGTCCGGCACCGAAGGATAGGCTGTTTTTTTCTTTTATCACCACCAGAGGAATACCGCAAAGCACGACAATTAAGTTGGTGAAGGTGAAAGATATTTTCAGGTAGCGTGTTACTTCCCAGCGCAGGGTATCTACCCCATTGTTCTTAAGTTGCTTTATACGGGCAGTAAGTTTAAAATAATCCAGTTCATCAGGTTTTCTGGCTTGCTGCTGAATTTCCTGCGGGGTAAACCCCAGGGATAGTATGGTATCTTCTTCAGACAGGGAAACAGATCCTTCAACTCCTAATTCGTTAAAGTCACGTATGGAATAATCGGATAACATCCAATTCAGAGAATCTGGATGCCAGGTGATTTTTTTAGCATCAATTCTTTTCTGTAGCGTAGATGTACCCAGGTCTACCCAGGTTAAACCGTATCCTGTTTTATTTTTTATGGAATATTTGGTAAGGGAAATATGAGTGCTTGTATTTTTTTGGAGAAATACATCCTTCAATGTATTCTTCAGCTTATGGCGCGATTTTCTTTTTACATAATCGCGATCAATTTCAAATCGCTTTTCATTTCCATAGGCAACCAATTTATTATCCAATACAAATGACCCCAAACTCATTACCATTCCGATCGTAAGGAGGGGCCAGGCTGTACGGTAAATACTGATGCCTGAAGCTTTCAGGGCTGTCCATTCATTCAGCTTGACCATATTGCCCAAACTGAATACCGTGGAGATGAGCATAGACATGGGCAGGCCAATACTGACAAACCAAGGCAGGGTATATAGATAATAACTGACCACCACCCGGGTAGGAACATTATTATCAATGAACCGGTCCAGGTTCTCGATCAAATCCACAATAACGAAAATGGAAACGAAACCCAATATGGAAAAACCCAGGATGGTGAGGAACTGGCGGACAAGGTATTGATCCAGTTTGTACATAGTCTAAATAGAGAATTTCCTTAACTTCATTGTAAGGTAAAATAAAACGATCGCGGATAATTCCCCACTCCTTAATCATGGTTTAACCGTTTGCATTCGTTAGACAGGGGTTTAAGTTCACATTCATGAAATTGATTCAATCATACAAAATTCCTGCCGTGTTATTGATTCTGATACTGGGATTCGTTTTTGCATCCGAAACAGGAAGTATATCTTCAGGTGCAGGTGAATATTCTATTCTATCGATCCTGCCGCCGCTGTTTGCCATACTGCTTGCTCTGGTCACCCATGAGGCGCACCTGTCCTTATTTATAGGCATATGGCTTGGATCGACCTTGGTTGTGCAACACCCGATCTCAGGTTTGACCTATGCTCTGGATACCTATATGGTTCAAACTGTGACAGATCATGGACATGCATCTATTTTGATATTTACCATGGTTTTTGGCGGGCTGATCGGTGTTATTTCCGCCAACGGCGGGATGGCTGGTGCGGTTCACGCGGCGGCCAGGTATGCCACTTCAAACCGTCGCAGCCAACTGGCAACAGTATTAATGGGGTTTGTAATATTTTTTGATGATTATGCCAATACACTGTTGGTTGGGAATATGATGCGTCCCTTCACAGACCGGGTAAAGATTTCCCGGGAAAAACTTTCCTATTTAGTGGATTCTACGGCGGCACCGGTGGCCAGCCTCGCTATAATCAGCAGCTGGTCCGTGTTCCAGATGAGTCTTCTGGAGTCTCCTTTTGAGCAGTTCGGCATATCGGTGAATCCTTATTTTACTTTTATACAAAGTATTCCATTTTCTTTTTATTGTATTTTGACCCTGGTATTCATACTCATTAATGTGATGTTGAAAAGAGAATACGGCCCTATGCATGCAGCAGAAAACCGGGCCATATCAACCGGAAAGGTACTGGCCGATAATGCTAAACCGTTATTGGACCCCAGTTTAATGCAGGGAAAAAATATAACTCCTTCTCATTGGAGCAACGCATTTATACCCATCGGTGTTGTAGTGGCTGTTACAATTGGTGGTCTGATTATTACTGGTCTTAAAAGTGTTACCATGGAAAATCCTAGTCTGCGGGATATTATTGGTGCCGCTGATCCCTATGCCAGCCTGATCTGGGGTTCCTGTATCTCCAGCATTACCGCAATTGGTATTTCAGTCGGAAAAGGTGTCCTCAACTTAGAAAAAGCACTGGAATCCTGGGTAAATGGAGTTAGATCCATGGTTATGGCCTGCATCATTCTAGTTCTAGCCTGGACCATAGGGTCTGTCTGCAAGGATCTACACACTGCAGAATACCTGGTAAGCATTTCTTCCAATGTTCTGACTCCTAATATGCTGCCGTTTATTACATTTGGGACTGCAGCAGCAATCAGTTTCTCAACAGGTTCATCCTGGGCCACCATGTCTATCCTGATACCGGTGGTTGTGCCCATGGCACTGCACCTGATGACCTTAGACCCCAACGCGGTGGTTGAATCGCCAGTATTTCTTGCCACTTTCGCTTCCGTACTGTCCGGGTCCGTTTTTGGAGATCATTGTTCGCCAATCTCCGACACCACTATTCTGTCATCTACAGCTTCAGCTTCCGACCATATCGATCATGTAAAAACGCAAATGCCCTATGCACTCACTGTGGGTGTTTTGGCCATGACCCTGGGGTGCCTTGGTGTGGGGTTTGGTGTACCTGTATCAGTGATATTAATTACAGGAAGTGTCATTTTATTTGTAATTATACGCTACGTGGGTCAGCCTGTCAGGGCGGTCTAATTTAACCAGATAAAAACATGACCCAACTTGACCGTCTCGTGTCGGCCTTCGCCAATTTGATGTGGGGACCTTTTCTATTAATCCTGCTTGTGGGTGGCGGTTTATATTTCACTGTTTACTGCCGGTTTACACCTTTTCGCTATTTTCGCCATGGATTGGATATTTTATTAGGAAAATTTGACCGAGAGGAAGATCCTGGAGATATCAATCATTTTCAGGCTTTGTCCAGTGCATTGGCTGGTACAGTCGGTATGGGCAATATCAGCGGCGTAGCGGTTGCAATCCATACCGGTGGACCGGGAGCCTTATTCTGGATGTGGGTAAGTGCCATGGTGGGCATGTCCACTAAATTTTTTACCTGTACATTGGCGATCCTTTTTAGAGGGCAGGATGATCAGGGTCATTTACAGGGTGGGCCCATGTATGTGATCCGGGAAGGTCTCGGGAAAAGATTCAAACCACTGGCGATACTTTTCAGTGCGGCTGGAATGATCGGATGCCTGCCCATGTTCCAAGCGAACCAACTGACCCAGTTCACCCGGGAATCAATATTAATTCCATCCGGTTTGTTTCCAGCCAATATGAATGCAGGGAATCTGGTTATTGGTCTCCTGATAGCCATTCTTGTATCAATGGTAATATTAGGAGGCATAAAACGCATCGGACTGATTGCGGGTAAACTGGTTCCTTTTATGGTAAGTTTGTATTTACTGGCCGGTTTAACGATAGTTATAAAAAATATAACTGAATTGTCGTCTGTTGTGGAGCTGATCTTTCATGATGCCTTTACGGGACAGGCAGTAGTGGGTGGTGTTGTGGGGGAAGTTATCCGTCAAGGTATCAGGCGGGCTGTATTTTCAAATGAAGCAGGGCTGGGTACAGAAGCCCTGGCCCACGGGGCAGCCAAAACAACGGAACCTGTCCGTGAAGGCTTGGTGGCCATGCTGGGACCATTCATTGATACAATTTTGGTCTGTTCCATCACTGCATTTGTTATACTTGTTTCCGGAGCCTGGACCTCAGATCTCAATGGCGTATCCATGACTGCCCAGGCTTTTTCCACAGAATTGGGCCTGACAGGTACAGTTGTTTTATCTATCTGTGTTATCACATTCAGTGTAACCACTATGTTTGGTCAATCTTATTATGGTGCCAAATGCACGGGCTTTCTATTCGGCACCAAGAGCAAGACGTATTATAATTATTTTTATATATCCTCTACTATCATTGGAGCCACTGTATCCATATCCTTTGTTATTAATCTGATTGATGGAATGTATGCGGTGATGGCAATACCAACCATGACTTCTGCAATACTGTTGTCGCCAAAAGTGATGACTGAAGCCAGACGTTATTTTACTGCTTTAGATCGTCCCGCTGAGAAGTAACCAGCCATCCTGCTTATCAATCTGATCAAATCTAACCCAGGTCGCAAACGTTTCGCGGATCCGTATTGCCTGGTCCGGCAATATACCGGACAGTACCAGACGCCGGGCCGCGGCCGATTGCAATACCGGTTCAATGTCCACGAGTACATTGGCAAGGATATTGGCTACCACAATATCATAGCGGCGTTCAACATTGAAATTTTCCGATGGGAGCAGTTCAATATCTGTTCTGTTTAATTCTATATTGTGCCGGGCATTGTTAAGCGCCTGATCATCCAGGTCAATGCCAGTTATTCTTTTGGCGCCAAAAAATGCCCCTGCGATGGCCAGAATGCCCGAACCGCATCCATAATCCAGCAATGAGTTACCGATTCGCAGGTTCCTTTCCAGCCAACGCAGACAAAGCTGGGTGGTGGGGTGAGTCCCGGTACCAAATCCGGCCCCTGGATCGATGATGATGGTAATACCTTCAAATTTTCTCTGGGCATCCCAGGGAGGTGTTATACGCAGGTTTTCTGAGATCATTATTTCCCTGAACTGGGACCGGGTGTAGGTGACCCAATCCCGGTCTTCAAAGATCTCTTCCGAATATTGGGGTATTTTTTCCAATTTGAGCATGAATTTTACTTCGGAGAGCAGGTCCTCGGTGTCTTTGCTCATGTCTGCCAGAAGAATCAAGCTATGGCTGGAACTTTGGACAGGTGTGGTTCGTCCTGTTTCTTCAAACCACTGGGAGTCTTCCTGGGGCAGTTTATCCACAATGGTGATGGACAGCACGTCCAGGCCGCTGAGTTGTTCAGTGGCTTTTTTCAAATCCCAGTCTTGAAGATGAACTGTAATGTTTTTCCAGGTCTGCATGTATTGGTAATTTACGGGCTATGAAATCCCGCGGCGACCTGAATACAGAACAGCAGAATACTCAATCTTTAAATATAGACTCGGTATCTGTTGAAAAAGTTTTACAGACAATCAATCAAGAAGACCAGACTGTGGCGCAGGCTGTTAAAAAAGCCATTCCAGAAATTGAAAGTGTTGTTCATTTGACCACTGGCAGTATGAGAGAAGGCGGCCGTGTATTTTACATAGGCGCGGGCACCAGCGGCAGGCTGGGTGTACTGGATGCCTCAGAAATTCCGCCAACGTATTCCGCACCTGAAAAATGGTTTATTGGAATCATTGCTGGCGGAGATAGAGCATTACGCAAGTCTATTGAAGGAGCGGAAGACCAGCCGGAAAGCGCAGTCAAAGACCTGGATCCTTTTGGAATCAACGATAAAGATGTGGTGATTGGAATATCCTGCAGCGGTGCGGCGGCCTATGTTGTTTCGGCGCTGGAATACGCCCGAAAGCTGGGGGCCAAAACAGTGTACCTCGTTACCAATCCGGATCCTTATAAAATGGCGGAAGTTGATATAGTGATTGTTGTGGATACGGGACCGGAGATTATCACAGGTTCAACGCGCATGAAAGCTGGAACGGCAACAAAAATGGTCTTAAATATGATTTCCACAGCAACGATGGTCCAGCTGGGAAAAGTATATGGTAATCTGATGGTGGATCTTATGGCTGTGAATGAAAAATTGATAGACCGCGGAGTGCGGATTATTATTCAGCTCACCGGATTGGACAGAAAAGATGCCCTTGAGCGGCTAAAGGAAGCAAAAATGTCTGTAAAAAAAGCGGTAGTGATGGAGACAAAAGGCATCCCCCTGCAGGAAACGGAAAGATTGCTGGAAAAAGTTAAGGGATCATTAAGACAAGCCCTGGTGTAGAGAAGGAATACTTTTGTTATGAAAAAGACTATCCACCTTTTTATAGCCCTGATTTTTTTTCAGGCTCTAATTCCGGCAGCAGATTTAACAATTACCGATGGAAATTTTACTGCAACCATTAAACGAGATAATTGGGGTGTCCCTCATATTTATGGTAAACGGGACGCTGATGTATCCTTTGGCCTGGCTTATGCCCATGCACAAGATGATTTTACTACCATCCAGGATGTAATTATAGCAACCCGGGGAAAACTCAGTGAAATTTATGGGATTAGATTATGGTCGACCCATACCCTAAAAAATCTATTTCGTCGACGTTACAATAAAATTAACGGCATTTTCCGTGTCGTTAATGATTATTATGTACATCTTATGAATTTCTGGGAAGATGTGGAAACCAAGTATGAAGCTGAAATACCAGATGATGTAAAAAAGATATGCAGAGGATATGCCGCCGGGCTGAATCTGTTTGCGAAAGATCAACCGGACCTGGCCAATAAGAAGTTGCTGCCTTTCCATGAAAAAGATATTATTGTTGGATTTTCCCATCGCATACCCCTGTTCATAGGATTAGATGGCGTCATTAGAAAATTAGGTAAAGAAGAGCGTCCTGAGATCATTGGCGGATATTTTTCCCCTTCTGCAATAACACCGTGGCCCATGGATATGGTAGCCAGTAATGTGTTTGCAGTTTCACCTTCCAGGTCGGATGATGGATATACCCGTTTAATGATCAATACCCACCAGCCCTGGACAGGACCCGTGGCCTGGTATGAAGCACATGTGGTCAGCGAAGAAGGCTGGGATTTTTTTGGCGGTTTATTTCCAGGCACGCCAACGCCTCTGATTGGACATAACCCTGACCTTGGCTGGAGCCACACAGTGAATGATCCGGACCTGGTGGATGTATACCAGCTCACTATTAACCCAAAAAACAAAAATCAGTACTGGTATGATGGCCAATGGGAGAACATGGAGGTTCGAAACATCAAAATCAAAATAAAACTCTGGGGTCCCTTTTCATGGAAATTGAAGCGCCAGGTGAAAGAATCGATCCATGGCCCGGTATTGGAATTCAGCCATGGCACCTATGCCCTACGCATTGTAACCAGAAACGAATTCCGATTTGTGGAACAATGGTACCGAATGACCCGTTCCAGAAATATTGACGAATTCAAAGAAGCCATGGAAATGAATGCCATCCCCATGTTCAATACCGGCTATGCGGACAGAGAAGGAAATATTTATTACCTGTATAATGCCAAGATTCCCCTGCGGAAAAATGGTTATGACTGGCAGAAAATACTGCCCGGAGAAACTTCCACCAACCTCTGGACAACATTCGTGCCTTTTGATTCTTTACCTCAGGTGACAAATCCCCCAAGTGGTTTTTTTCAAAACTGCAACAGCAGTCCCTACCTGGCAACTGGTGACTCTGCAGAAATGCCCCTACCTCTCCCGAATTGGGCTGGAGTGGAAAGGCACCAGACCAGCAGGGCCCTTCGAGCACTTGAGACCTATGGCGCTGACACCTCCATATCCCGCCAGGAATTCTTTAATTATAAGTACGACCATCGTTATTCAGAAAAATCACAAATATCCAGGACCCGTGACCGTTTTATCTCCGATATGGAAAATGATACAAACCGGGCATTAGAACCAGCATTGGAATTATTAGCTAATTGGGATCTGGAAGCTGATTCTACCAACAAGGCAGCAGCCCTGGCTTTTATGGTATTGCCTATGTCATTCAAGGACGAAGATTTGAATTATGAACTTGAAGCAGTCATTAGGAATCTGAAGAAATCCATCAATTACCTCACCGAAAAATTCGGTACTGTTGAAGTTCCTCTGGGAAGGGTGTTCCGATTGGTGCGGGGCAATAAACAATATCCTTTATCCGGCGGTCCTGGACTACTAAGGGCAATTTATTGTAATAAAGTTGATGGTATTTATCAAGGCCGGGCCGGTGACTGTTATATTCAGGCAGTAGAATGGGGTCCAGATGGCGAATTCAATGCCTGGAGTATACACCAGTTTGGCAGTGCAACACTGGATTCAACGTCACCTCACTACAGTGATCAAGCAGAGTTATTCCATAGGGAGGAAATGAAAATTATCAGGCCTCAATGAAGAGAACCATTTTAATCTACATCTTTCTATTGCAGCTGTTTGCCTGTGCCGGGGTGGCTCTGGTGCCTGCCTCTGCAGAGACTATTATGTCAGAAGTGCAGCGTACTAAAGGGACACACGCAGTACTGCTCAATGTCTGGGCTACATCCTGTGCGCCTTGTGTGGCCGAATTTCCCGCAATTGTGGAACTGGGAGAGAACAATAGTAAATTACATGTCTTGTTTGTGAGCACAGATTTTCCAGAATATGAGAAGCGAGTAAAACAGTTTTTACAGCAGAATGGTGTTGCAGGTAAATCCTTTATCAAAAGTCAAAAAGATCAGGCTTTTATTAATGGATTGCACCCTGATTGGAGCGGAGCTCTTCCTTTTACGATCCTATTCGCAAAAAACAGTGGAGATGTGGTAGATTATTGGGAAGGAGAACAGCCCGAAATACGGTTTAAAACTGCTATTGAACGGGCAATCAATCTATAGGAGTCATTATGAAAAAGAAATCTATCCTTACACTCATTCTTATTTTTTCCAGTCTTTTCAGTAAAGAACTGGAACTGGGATCCATGCTCCCCATGGGTGACCACCGTTTACTGGATATCGGCGGTAAATATTTATCCCTGAACGAAGCCAGGGATGAAAATGGCCTGCTGGTCATCTTTTCCTGCAATACTTGTCCTTGGGTTATTCGCTGGGAGGATCGTTATGTTACCTTGACCGAGCAATATGCCCCCAAAGGGGTCGGTGTTATTGCTGTGAATTCCAATGAAAGTAATTTCAATTCCGTAGACAATTTGGAGGAGATGCGCAAACACGCTAAAGAAAACAGCTATAATTTCCCATATGTCCAGGATTTTGGATCACGGCTGGCACGTGAGTTTGGTGCCACCCGCACACCCCATATTTTTCTTTTTAATGATGAGAATACTCTGGTCTACCGCGGTGCGATTGATGATAATGCTAGGGATGCCAGGAAAGTGGAGGAACCCTACCTGGCAAATGCCATAGAGGAGATGCTGTCCGGTAAACCGATAGCGGTTGCATCCACAAAAGCACTGGGCTGCGGTATAAAATTTAAATAAACAGGAGCAGAGCATGCCTGCGCAGAAATGGAACAAACATATTATCTAATCATTATTTTTGCGCTGGCGGTGGAATATCTGCTCTCCACCGTCAGTTCCATTCTGGACATGGGCAATATCGTTGAGGAAGTCCCGGCAGATTTCCAGGACGTTTACGACAGGGAAAAATACGCCAGGTCCCAGTCGTATCTGAGAGACCGTACCCGTTTCGGGATTTTTTCAAGTACTTTTTCCCTGCTGCTGATCCTGGTGGTGATCCACACTGGGCTTTTTGGCGTATTGGATCAATTTGTACGGGTCCAGACCAACCAGCCAATCCTGGCAGGGTTGCTGTTCTTTGGAATTATCTTTATCATCCAGGATATTATCAGTCTGCCTTTCTCCATCTACAGTACCTTTGTGATCGAAGAAAAATTCGAGTTTAACCGTACCACCCCTAAAACCTTCGTGATCGATAAATTAAAAGGCTATGCCCTGACCGTTATTTTAGGCAGTGCAGTGATAGTTCCGATCCTGTTCTTTTTCGAGAGATTTGGTCCCAGGGGTTGGTGGATCGCATGGGCGTTGGTTACGCTGTTTATGATTGCGGTGCAGCCCCTTTTTGTCCACGTGATCGCTCCACTGTTTAACAAATTTACGCCTTTGGAAGAAGGGGAATTACGAACTGCCATTGAGGAATATTCAGAAAAAGTAAAATTTCCTATTGGCCGTATCGATGTAATGGATGGCAGTAAGCGCTCTGGACATTCCAATGCTTACTTCAGCGGCCTGGGTAAATCCCGCCGCATCGCCCTGTTCGATACGCTGCTGGAAAAACATACAACAGAAGAAATCATCTCTGTGGTTGCCCACGAAGTTGGCCATTATAAACGAAAACACATTATAAAAGGCACAGCGCTGGGTATTCTTGAGACTGGTGTTATGCTTTTTATATTTAACCTGATCATGAAGGATGCGGCACTTTTTGCCGTATTTGGCGTCAGTGATATATCTGTCTATGGCGGGCTGGTCTTTTTTGCCATGCTGTATGCACCGGTCAGTATGATCACATCCCTGCTTACCACTGCTGTCAGCAGGAAAAATGAATTTGAAGCAGATACCTTTTCTCTTGAGACCACCAAAAATCCACAAGCTCTGGTGAATATGCTCAAAGGGCTGGCTGCCAATAACCTGGCTCACCTTACCCCGCATCCGCTGAAGGTATTCCTTTCCTACAGCCACCCGCCGGTGATATCAAGAATAGCGGCTGTTACACAAAAATAACCAGTAATTAAATCACCTAAAACATCCTAGTTCCAGCAACCATTATACATGAGTACAATATATGAAAAAGGCCGGAGAATCCAACTCTTGACGAATTTTCTTCTCCGGCCCATAACCTAACTCCCTTTCCGGTTAATTAAAACCTTCTAGTTTCTCCTTTGCTTGCGCTCCGGCGCGTCAGGTTCGGATGTCCAAAGAAAAGAAGTTTTACCTTTTTTCCTTTTTCAATCCTCACGTGAATATAATGAAATACTGTTTAAATCACAAGTATTTCCCAGTCAGAATTCGGATAAATTATTAATTGGAAGGTCAGTTTTGCTGCAAACGATAGGCCTGGTAATGTTGATCCAATACCTGGGGATATTTATTACCTTTCCACACATAGCGAAGAGAATCTGAAATATGAATTTCCTTGACCTCTATATACGGTTTTTGGGCGTGATAAAAAAACTGCTTTCCGATCCGGACGATCTGTTCTTCAGCGGGTTCATAGCCCAGAACACGGGACATGAGGCCGAAATGTTTTGTTTTCATATGATCCACCAGCATATTTTCCAGTTTGCTTTCAAGGCCAGGTATATAACTGGCCTTTGAGGCTAGGCTTAAAATATTATCTACCTTGGGATTACCTTTTCCCTCCAGGGCAATCCGGGCAGCAATCAGGTTTTCAAAATCAACATCTGTCATAAAGATCGCCGGTGTACGGATATTCATTTCCATATTGGAGGATGCTTCGGCGGAATTCATAATTTCCTGCCAGAATTCCTGCGATGATATAAACCCCTCTGCGAATTGCACTGCGGTCTTGTGATTGATAGACGTAGCAAGGCGGGTATCGTCCCGGCCCAGGGGAATGGTGCAGTCAACAGAAACAATGGATGGAACTATCACGACCTTCCCGGCACCCACACTCATTTTAAGCTGGTTTTGGATGGATCTGCCAATACAGCCGTAACTTAACAGAATAATTTCTTCATAATTATTACGCCTGGTTTTTATGGGCATTGTGAATAAGGTATTGTTATTCTCTATTTCTGAAAAAGAAAGGGACCGTTCATCCAATTCCATCCTAAAATACCCCATCTGTTTATTGAGCTCAGTGATTAATGGTCTTGTTTGGGTCCTGCTCAATGGATTCTCAGCCAGGGTCAGGCTCAATAAAAGAACCGAAAAACCCAATCGCATGATTATTATCCGAATAATCATCCTAATATATTTGAAATGAAAGCCTGCTGTTAAATCCTGCACTTTCGCCAATTAGGGTGCCCTGGCCATCATAACGCAGCAATTGCCAGGTGTAGGCCTGCTGGACCAATAAACCCCCGGTCTGTTCATCAGGAATAGGAAAAATATTGTACAAGTGCGATTTTTCTCCATCCAGCATGATGGTCTTTGTAAATGTATGCATATCAATATTGCCTGCTTGCCAAGATTGTTCAGTACGATTATACCCTGAAAAATAACATCTTTCACCGATTGTGTCCATGGCTACATCGGTTACGAGCATATTCACCAGAATTGTATCCAGTTCTCCCTGATGTGTGATTTTGTACAAACCGGTTGAATCTGCTATCCAGGCGGCTCCAGCGGCTTGAATTGCGGTGGGATAATGAAAGCCGTCAAATATTTTAATATTATTTGTGCTGCTGTCTGCAGCAATATACAATACAAGATTAGAATCTGGAATTGAGACCCAACAGCCTCTGGCCTGAGGATCAAAACTCAATTGTGTATTCCAGTTCAAGTCCATTCCCAGGGAATGCTCTGCTGCGATTTCCTGGTTTGAATTGACACTTATAAGCAGGCCGCTCCGGGTGGCTATATAAACGACACCCTGATCCTGGTCCACATCCAGGTCCAGGGGATAATCAGGTAGATCAACAGACTCCATGTCTTTCAGGTCCGGTGTTAATAATCGCAATTTCTTATCGTAATAGTCTGCAATACAAAAACGATTATCCATGGTACGCAGGCAAATATCCCGGGGACTGAATACCGGGTAGGATGCAATGGTATAATTTCCGTCCCAGGAAACAATTCTGATACTGCTGTCCCAAAAGTCGGCTACGTAGATGCTGTATGGACCTATGGTGATGGTTGCGGATTCGGACAGGGGAGATGTATAGGTCTTTGTTTGTACCTGGACCCTATAGGTATAGGATTCGTAATAATGTACTGAGGTGTCCAAATAAGATGTGAGTTCGGCTGAAACATTCGCGAGCAAGGTGCTGGTCTCCCCGGTATTTTCCCGGAATACGGAATAATGGGCAAGGCCGGTTACATCCACAGGATCCCACGCTATTTGTACCGCTTTCTGGATTGGGAGCAGGTGAAGACCGGTTGGTTTACCCTCCGTATTTGGATTATCCGGATCTAGGGGGTTCAATGGTTCCCGGTCCGAGCAGCTCAATAATAAGATGCTTAAAATAAACCCTGTAATTATTCTAATGGTCATCAATATAAGTGTAGATCAGTAATTGCATAAATAGCTGCGAACCTACCACCATCCAACCGGAGGCCTGGTCCAACTCCCTGGTTCTATTCCACGCTGTCTGGCGTTCTTGGGGGTCGCCGCTGTGCAGATAGCGTTCATATTGTTTATCCGCATCCTGCTGGACTTTCCAGGCCAGACCGCCAAGAAAAATTGTTCCAGCCGCCGCCGCTATGCGAACGAAGCGTTTCCTGCTGGAAATGAGTACCCTGCCGCTTGCCTCATGATTTATCCTTCCCAAAGTGTCTATGGAAACTACCCGCTCCACAGCAGGTAATCTTGCGGTCCAGTTTTCCTTATCCTGGCCGGATAAAAGGCAACCCATGAGCAGGATAATCTGTAATCCGGTTTTCATTGATAGAACCTCATTTGGTATTTTACGTCCTGTATCAAAAAACCAGATCCGGCCGGCCAGAACCCGGTCAATCTCCGCAGGTGTTCCGAGCGCCATATTTCTTTACCTGTACGGCTATCCACATTGAGGGCAACTCCCCTGGCGTAAGGGAGGAACAGGTGGTCACCAGCGTGGATGAAAGATGCACCGGGAATCCCAAGGCCAAAATCAGCAGTCCAGGAACGATCGCCATCCAGGTTCATTTTCGATACCCGGCCATCTCGGTAAGCCAGAACCAGTTCATCATTTTCCAAGGTCTCAAAGTCAAATCCGTTCCTGAAAGGCAGTTCCAGGTGGATATTGCCTGTTTTTTCATCCAGTACCCAAAGGGTATCTCTTCCAGGTCCTGTAAAAATACGGCCTTGATGAATATCTGTTTTGGATTCAGAATTAAGACCAATAGGCTGGGTCCATAATTGAGAAAGCTGGTGGTCGTAGCACTGCAGGTCCCCGGCATCTGTTACCGCCAGGAATCTGTCCAGTCCGGCGGCAAATAATTTGGTGATGCCAAAACGGTTATAGTTTTCTTTTATCAGTTCCCCATCTAAGGCATTGTATAATTTCAATTCTCGGCGGGTGCCCATGACCACGACTGTATCAGTGAGGATCAGGGCACCGCCCCTGACGAGATGATCCATACGGTTTTTCCAGATCTGTTTTCCTGAGCGAAGGTTATAGGCACCTGCCTGCCTGTTTTTCATGGAAACATACACAAACCAGTCAGCATCCCGGTTTACCGTTATACTGGTGATATGCCCCATGGAAGGACTCCAAGCAGACCCCTCTTTTTTCCCATCGTTCAGGTTCAGGATCATTACCGTGCCCCGGTGGGTCCAGGCCAGGGCCAGGCTGTCATTGAGCGGGATCAAATCCTGGATTGGATCTCTGGTCTTCCGTTGCCATTTTAAGGATGGTTCAACTGGAATTATTGATTTTTTCTGACGCAAAAACTTTACATCATTGTCAAGCTGAACCGTTCCGTAACAGTTCAAAATAAATATTGATACCAGTATGAAAATCAAAAGTCTAAATATCTGGATCTTCATGGATCAAAAATCCCAGCCAAAAAAGAATTGGATAAATTTATCATCGGGGACCGTGTTCACCTGCAGTGACCTGATGCCCATATCCAGACGCAGGACCAGGGCGCCCACCAGAGCACCCCGCAATCCAAAGCCGGCACTGGTATAAACACCGATCAGATCGTGCTCCCAGGCATTGCCCACATCCAGGAACAGGGCACCGTGAATGGGAGCCAGCCAGATCGAACCCGAACGGAAGTCCAATCGCAGACGCTGGGCGAAAGGAAAACGGAGTTCCTGGTTCAGCATGGCAATTTTCCGCCCTCTCAAGTCTCCAAATTTATAGCCGCGCATACCCCAGCTGCCGCCAATGTAATAACGGCGGATGTCCCGGCCATCGTTCATCCAGACCATGGTGCGGTGGGCCAGAGTGACCTTGGGGATCACCTGCCAGTAACGGCGAACATCCAGCCAGGCAGTAAAATTATGATACCGTCCTTTCAAGAGGTCAAAGGTGGGTCCAATGGTAAAGCGGGCCCGCCAGCCGTCCCGCGGGCCGATCACGGACCACAGGGCATTGTCGTGAATCGTAGAAATGAAATTAGACACCAGCAAGGAACTCTCCGGCTGGTCTATATAGTTATCTTTTGCAGCATACCACATGCTGGAACTGAGTTCCAGGCGCCTGTACAGGGAGTATGGAAAATTCACCGCGCCCCGCAAGCCTACGGTTCGTTCAAAATAAAATGCTTCGTAAGGGCTGAAATATTCGTTGGCAAAATGAAATACGCTGATGCCCCAGTTTGTCCGCCTGGTCATGTTCAAATAGGTAACAGCCACATTCCAGTGGTCCACAAAATCGGACTGGGTCTGGGCAGAATTGGCCAGGAGAAAATGGAAATATCGGTTTCCCAGCTGGTCCGAGAGTGACAATTGAGCACCGCCCAGAATACCATAGATGGGATCCATAGCCACGGATGTCTGGGCGAAATCCAGTCGGTAGCGGAGTTTAAAAGGCAGGTGACGGGTATTTTCTCCCTGACCCATCCTGGGAGGCCAGTTACCGCTGGTTTGCATATCCGGATCCGCAGCCCAGTCCAGGACAGCGATGGAGTCCAGTGGCAGGGCCGCTACCTGGTAACTGAAATCCTTAAATACACCCGCCACAGCGCTGTCGGATCCCAGGGGCTGGAACTGGGAGATACCGGTATGGAAATCCGTTTCCTGGCGCAGCGTCAAATTTCCTGCCTGTACTTCATTCCGAGAAAGGGACCAGATATTGGTCATGCCGGACCGGTCAGACAGATAATGGATTTTATCAGGGTTAGTTTTAGACCACGATGGAAATATTTTCCTGGCCTGGTCTTTAAGGAGCAACCGGATGTTTCCGGATGAAAGCTCCATCATAAACAGATCCAGCCCGGTATTGTAATTGTTCTTTATTCTGTCGGAACTAAATACAATATTTGCTCCAGTCGGGTCAAAGGAGGGGTCCCGGTCTGTAAAGATATCATTGGTCAGGTTGAATATCTGATCCTGAGCGATGTTTAAAAGAAAAATATCGGACCTCCCGCTGAAGTCCTGGCCGCCGAATAGGATTTTCTTTCCGTCTGGGGACCAGCGGGGGGAGCGAATGGTGACCAGGCTGTCATGGCCGTAGGTGGCGGTGATCTTTCCTGAATCCAGGTCCAGTACCTGGAGTACATCCTGGCGGTTGGACCGTGCGGCAATAACCAGTTTTTCACCCTGGTAAACATCCATGCCTGACTCCAGGAAGTGAACTGATTCAATGTTGGTGTTCTGGCCGGACCTGGCCAGCCGCCGGCGCTGGTTTTCACTATAAAGCGGATGTTGATAAATGACCGGAAACCCTTCGCGGCTGGATAAATAGACCACGTGGCGCTGGTCCCTGGAATCCAGGTAGGTGACTGGAAAAATATTTACTCCTTCGCTGGTGATAAGTGAGCTTTGGCTCATGCCAGGAGTATCACCGGCCAGGTCATCCGCGGTCCTATGCCGCAGCGACTGCAGCCACTGGGAATGGAGATCCTGGAATTTTAACCCGGCAATATGTTCCAGGCATTCCTGGAAAGTTTGGTAGATCCAGTAATCTTCCATAAGCCTGCGGATGCGCTCTATGCCATATTGCTCCTGGAACCAGCGTAGAAAGGCCTGGCCCTCCTTGTAAGAAAGATAGCCGCCTACTTCCGAAAGGGGAACCAGGGTACCATTGACTAGGCGGTCCCGGATCACCATTTCCGACTGGGTGTCCCAGCCTACGGACCACCATTCCGCCAGTCCTTCGGAAAACCAGTGGGGTATTGCCGGTGGACTGTTGATCAGTTTCATCCGCACCGGCGTCATCATTTTACTAAAGGTAAATACGTGGGCCAGTTCGTGGGTCAGCACATTGCGGAAGGCGGACAGGTCTCCCAGGTAGGGGATTACCACCCGGCCCTTGCGGTGTTCGAAGAAACCGCCCACCCCTTCCGGGATCATCATGGGCAGGATATTGGTCTGCTGGAAATGGATATGGCTGCCGTAGATGATCAGAGGCACTGTGTCCCAGAGGGTGTGGTTGAATTTGATCTCCAGGTCCCTGTAGGAATCCTCCAGAACCTGAGCGGCGATGCCGGCAATTTCTCCTTCCTGCTGGTAATAGTATATGTGGAAATGGTCTGTTTTCAGGATCCGCCAGTCGAACTGTTCATACTGGATTTTATTGCGCCCGAAATAGAACTGGGCACTGGCAAAACTGATCAGCAGGAACAGGATGCAGAATATGCGTTTGCGGGGCATGGCAGGACCTGCTACCAGGGCAGGTGATCCAGGTCGACATTGCCACCGGACAGGATTAACCCGACCTTGGAATTCTTAAACTGTTTTTTTTGGTTTAAAACAGCTGCCAGGGTAATGGAGCTGGAGGGTTCAATCATGATCTTCATTCGTTCCCAGACCAATCGCATGGCGACAATGATATCATCTTCTGAAACAGTGATAATATCGTCTACGTATTCCTGGATAATGGGGAAGGTGATGATTCCGATCTGGGCCCGCAGGCCGTCGCAGATGGTATTGGTTGTTTCATTGGGTACAATTTTTCCCAGTTTCCATGAGCGAAAGGCATCATCCGCTTCCCGGGGCTCTGCGCCGATCACTCTGATCCGGGGGTTTATCCTTTTGGCAGAGCACAGCGTACCGCTTAAGAGTCCGCCGCCGCTTAAGGGTGTTATTATGGAATCCAGGTCAGGATGATCCTCCAACAATTCCAGGGCAGCGGTACCCTGTCCAGCCACAATACGCTCATCGTTATATGGATGAATGATAACAGCGCCTGTTGAATTCACCAATTCATCCAGGGTTTTTTCCCGTGAGACCTGGTTTGGCTCGCACCAGACAATATCGCCGCCGTTGCGCTTCACATTTTCCACCTTGATCCCCGGCGTATTGCTGGGCATAACAACTGTTGCTCTGCCGCCGCGGCGCGTAACGGCCATGGAAAGACCTGCACCATGATTTCCCGAAGATGTAGTGGCTACGCCGCGGTCAAGGTCATCCTGGGGTAAAAGTTCTACCGCATTGGTGGCACCGCGGATCTTAAAGGAACCGGCCCGCTGGAAGTTTTCACATTTAAAGAAAAGGTTCGCGCCGCTGAGTTCATTCAGGCTGCGGCTGGTGAGTACTGCAGTGCGATGAATATGGGTACGAATGCGGTCTTGTGCCTGTTGAATATCTGTAAGGGTTACCATGCAATAAATTACAGCAACTTTTAGGCACAAAGCCCGGTGGAATCGGGCTGAGACTGCCGGACAGAATAGATTATCCGGGCACTATTTCACATATTTGTTATACCAGCCAACCAGCCGCTCTATATAGTCCAGCTGGTGGGCCCGTTCCCTGAGCCCGTGGGGTTCCCGGGGATAGAATACCAGTTCTGTATCCACGCCTTTGATTTTCAGGGCCTGGTACAATTCCAGTCCCTGTTCCGGGTGCACCCGTTCATCCTTAAGGCCGTGGATGACCAGGGTGGGTGTCCTGGCCTTATTGATATGCGCCAGGGGCGAACGGTCCCAGTGCAGGTCCATTTCATCGAACCACCAGGAATCCCAGTGGACAATGGACATCTCATAGGGAATATCGGTGGTGCCCATGAAACTGATCATGTTGGTCAGTCCGGCACCAACCATGGATGCCTTAAAACGGTGGCTGTACGCGGTGGCGCCCAGGGCCGAAAAATACCCGCCATAAGACCAGCCCCCTGTACCCACCCTACCAGCGTTGACAACTCCGGCCTTGATCAGGTGATCCACGCCCTGCAAAACGTCCTGGTATTCCAGTCCGCCCAGGTCATCATGGTCACTCTTGGAAAAATCGACACCCCGGCCGCCGCTGCCCCGGTAATTGGGCTGGAGCACTACATATCCTTCCGCCGCCAGGAGCTGCACAGGATAGCCCGTGGAGGTATTCCAACCTTGAAGGGTAACACCTTCCGGGCCGCCGTGGATCTGCAGGATCAGGGGATAGCGGGATCCTTTTCTGTAATTCGGCGGATAAGTAACCACGCCCTGTATCTTTAAACCGCCCATTGAACTCCAGGTGATGGTTTCCTGTTGCCCCAGGTCCAGATCCCGTAAAAAGGGATTTGACCTGGTGATCCGGACCAGATTATTCTGGAAAAGGTCCTTTACAAACAATTCGTTTGGATGTTTATTGGAGTGTCCGGTGATCAGAAGCTGGCCTGATCTGCGGTGCAGCCTGGCAGAGGAAATAATGTACCCGGGGGAGTAAATGTCTTTCTGGAACACCGCTTCTTTATTTTTGCTGTCCTGATCCTGGATCAAAGACAGCACTGTCTTGGTACCGCGGACAGACCGTGCAAGGAGTGTTTTGTCATCCACCCACTGCAGATCATAGAAGGATTCATCCTGGCCCTGGTGGGAAATTATTTTCTCTGGTTTATTAAGCAACACAGTGAACAGGGTCTGGGGCAGGGGGTCATTGCGGCTTACGGCCCCCAGGAAAGCCAGTTTTTTGCCATCCGGTGAAATATCCATGGCGCCCAGTTTCCCTGGCGTGTTCAGGATCTTCCTGGGCCTGTTTCGGGGAATTTTCACCTTGAACAGCACACGGTCCATGAGACCTGGATCCGCTCCGGGCTTTTCTGTCCCCTGGAAGATGATGGTTTTACTGTCCTCAGACCAGATAAAGTCATGGACATGGAGATCATTGTTAAAAATCAGGTCTGTTTTCCCGGTGCGGATATTGTGAAGCCACAAACGCTGGTAGCGGTAATCCTTATCCTTGACCACCATATCATAGCCTTTTTCCATAATCTGGGTCTTTTCAGCAGAAAGAGTATCGGTGGATACAAAAGCGATCCAAGCGCCGTCCGGGGACCAGCGGTAAGGGCCAATGCCCGCAGGATGCTCCAGGAACAGGCTGGCTTCTCCGCCGTCAACAGGAATGCTATACAACTGGGTTAGATCCGATATCTCTTTGCGCCGGGATAAAAAAGTGATCTCCCTGCCCTTCAAGGACCACTGGGGAGCATAGGAGTCGTATGCCGAGGACGTAAATTGCACTGGCTTCTTATCGTCAATTCTTTTAACCCAGATCTGGGAATGGCGCGGGCCCGGCTTTTCATCATCTCCGCGGGGAACAGATAATACATAGGCAATATTGTCTCCATCGGGACTCATGGCCGGCGAAAAGACATACTGCAAATTAACAATATCTTCCTTGGTGATGGTTCGGCCGCCCTGTAAAACGGCATTAACCAGGAAAAGCAGGCAGGTAAAAAAATATCTATGTTTCATATTAGTCTATTAGATTATTGAGAATGCTTAAAAAGTTAAATAGGAATTATCGGAATATTTTAGCCAATTGTAAAAGACTTCATTAAATAATAAATCAATAGAATTGCCATAAATTTGCAACCATGAACCCGGTCTTATTTATTGAATCACCCTGTACTTTATGCTGAGACCAACCCAGGAAAACATCATGTCCGCTGCTGATCGAATCAGCAAATTTCAGGATCCGACCCCCTGCGTGCTGCAATCGGGGCTCAGCGAAATAATCGGCACTGAAACGTACGCGAAAATTGAATATTTAAACCCGGTACGCTCATTCAAGCTTCGGGGTGCGGTTAATCTGGTCCAGCAGCTTGCAGAATGCAAAAAATTCAGCCGGGTCCTTACTGCTTCTACCGGGAACCATGGTGCCGCCATGTCCTTTGCCTGCCGCGAATTCGGGATGCCTATCACAGTGGGCGTCCCGGTAAATGCTGATAGAAGAAAAACAGAATTAATCGAAGAGTTTGGCGGCCAAATGGAGTTTCTGGGTGATGACCTGGATGATACCAAGAAACACATGCTTAAGGGTCCTCTGGATCCTGGTCATATTTTTATCGAAGATGGATCCAGCCCGGAAATTGTAGCAGGCACGGCCACGATTGGCCTGGAAATCCTGGCTCAGGTCGAAGATCTGGATACCTTGATAATCCCTGTGGGCAACGGCGCCCTTATTGGCGGAATCGGCACCCTGGTAAAAGAGAAAAACCCCGGTATTAAGGTTATTGGCATCCAGGCGGAACTCGCTTCCTGTATGGCACTCTCTTTTAAAGCGGGAAGGCCTATTGATACAAAAAGCTGTGCCACCTTTGCCGGGGGTATGGCGGTTCGAGTTGCCATCCCCGAAGCGGTAGACCTGCTATTGGATGTGGTAGATGAAATGCTGGTGGTAAGTGAAGAGGAAATGAAAAGGGCTATGGTTCTCTATTACCGCTGTACCCAGGAGATTGTGGAAGGGGCCGGTGCGGCAGCCCTGGCAGCGGCCTTGCGCTATCCAGAAAAAATGCAAAACCAGACTATTTGTCTTATTGCTACCGGAGCCAATGTTGATCCGCAGCTGAAACAGGACATTTTTGGTCATCTGGATTAATATTCATCTGCTGTAATAATATTATGATTGATACCCTTATTCGCAATGGTATGGTGATCGACGGAACTGGCGCCGCAGCAGAAGTAAAGGAAGTGGCGATCAGCCAGGGAAAAATTATTTCCGTCCATGGGCAGGATAAGCCTGAGGCGATTCAGGAGATTGATGCCAAAGGGAAGGTGGTCTGCCCGGGGTTTATTGATATACACAGCCATTCCGATTTTACACTGCTGGTGAACAGAAACGCGGAGAGTGCCATTCACCAGGGAATCACAACCCTGGTAACGGGCAACTGCGGCCATGGGCCGGCGCCCTGCAGGGATAAGGAGCTGGCAAAACAGGTCACCATCGGGTACAGCGATAACTGGGAAACAGATATTTCCTGGAATAGCTTTGGCCAGTATGTTAATAACCTGTTTTCTCCGGGTCTGGCAGTAAACGTAGCACCATTGGTTCCCCACGGCGCCATTCGCATGGCGGTGATGGGCTATGATGAACGTAAGCCATCAAGGGTGGAACTGGATGAGATGAAAGCAATGGTGGCAGAAGCCATGAGCGCTGGTGCTGCGGGATTTTCCACCGGTTTGGAATATTCTCCAGGTCAGTATGCGGAAAAAGAAGAATTGATTGCCCTAAGCTCCGTGGCCGCCCGGCACGGCGGGATCTATGCCAGCCATATCCGCAACCGGGCCGATACATTCCTGGAAGCAGTTGAAGAAGCATTGACCATCATCCGGGAAGCAGGGCTTCCGGGCCAGCTCTCGCACCTGGCGCCGCGGCCCTACGCCAACGGACAGTTCCAGGATGTTCTCACTGCCATTGATGATGCCACAGTGCAGGAGAGCCTTATGGTGGGCATTGATACATTTCCTGATATCTGGGCTCCCGGTCCTGCGGTTACCCTGCTCCCGTCCTGGGTATACGAAGGTAACCAGGACGAAGTCATCTCCAGGCTGGCATCCAAAGATGTTTTGGATCGGTGCCGGGACGCGATCGTAAATCCCACAAATTATCTCCTTCGTCTTGGCGGTTTTGAATCCTTTTACCTGACCTGCTCTAAATCCTTTCCAGAACTGGTAGGGAGAAATTTTCAGGAGATCAGTGATATTTTTTCTCTTGATCCAGCAGAAACAATATTCAAACTGGTGCGGGCAGATGGTGCAGACTTCTATAATGTGATGTTGCGCCACATTTACGCAACAGAAGAAGACCTTAAAACACTGCTTTTGCAGTCAAACTGCAGTATCGAGAGCGATGGTGTTACAGCAGCACCCTACGGCCACCTGCGGCATTTTGTCTTTAACCGGGCCAGCTATGGCTATACCATACGCTTTCTCCAGGAATATATCCTGGAAAAGGAATTCTTTACCCTGGAAGAAGGCATTCGCAGGCTCACATCCCTGCCCGCAGATAGCGCCGGGCTTATAAACCGCGGCCGGATTGCCGCGGACTGCGCAGCGGACCTGGTGATGCTGGATCTTGAGCAGATGACAGACCGCACCACGGATGATTCACCGCAGGCGTATCCAGCGGGAATTGAAATGGTAATGGTGAATGGTGAAATTGTACTGGATCATGACCGTCATACACTGGTTTTACCCGGCCAGCTGCTTCCCGATTAAGAAATAAATACAGGAAAGGCTCAGATGAACCCGGAATCGATTCAAGTGGGTATTTTTTCTTTGTAAATTGACATACAATATTCTGACTCAACCCACATCCTTAACCAGACCGAAACAGCACCCCTGCCCAGCTGCAGCACAGATCAAATGCTTCAAAAGGAACAATATTAATGGAAGAAGGCCTGCGTTTCTCAGCCATTGATATCGGCAGCAATGCCATGCGACTGCTGTTTACCCGGGTTATTATTAACGGCGGTGATCCCAGTTTTATCAAGGAATCCCTGATCCGCATGCCCCTGCGCCTGGGGCACGACGCCTTTGTGAACAGATCCATCAGCAGCGAGGTCGCTGAGAAATTCATTCAGACCATGCATGGATTTATGCACATGATCAACGCCTATGAGCCGCTGCGCTTCAGGGCCTGCGCCACGTCTGCCATGCGCACCGCCAACAATGGGCTGGAACTGGTTCAGCGGGTAAAACAGGAAACGGGACTGGAGATAGAGATTATTAACGGCAAGGATGAAGCGGCCCTGATCCTGGCCAACCATATTGAGCGAACCTTAAAGCCTAAACGCCATTACATCTATATCGATGTAGGCGGCGGCAGCACCGAGCTGACCCTGATATACGACAAACAGGTACTGGCTTCCCGGTCCTTTTCCATTGGATCCGTGCGGCTGCTGGAAGGAAAGGTCACTGAAAAAAACTGGCATGATATGGAAGCCTGGGTCAAGGAAAATACCGCAGAATGCCTTCCCATCAAGGCCATCGGCAGCGGCGGAAATATCAATAAAATCGCTGCCCTGCTGGGCAAGAAGAAGGGAGACAGTTTGAACCAGAAGGAGATCAAGGATACGTTAGCAGAGATCAAGCCGTTTGATTACCACGACCGCATCGTAAAACTGGGTATGCGTCCGGACCGAGCGGATGTGATCAGCCATGCCGGTTCTATCTACCTGAATTGCTTAAAATGGTCCGGTGCAAAAAAAATGGTGGTGCCCCAGGTAGGACTGCCGGATGGGATCATTACTCAGTTGTACAAGGAATATAAAACGCAGCTGGTTTAAATTTATCCTAGCATAATTATTTTACATCTATCCCGGCAGGTTATTCTAGAATTTACCTGTTTAATTATTACAGAAACCGGCATTCTATAAAATAATCACTTTATCCTTCTGAAACGTATCAGTATGATACATTAATAAGTGCTGTATCATAATGAGACATAACCTGTTTACGATTTAATAATATTTTATCTTATTTCACGACGAGAAAATAATTATAATAAAATTATAATTTTTGGCATGAATATTGCAATTACCTATATAAGGTATACAAATGCATAAAAAATCATTCTCATTTTTCATACTTTTTTTGTTTTCAGCGGATATTTTTGCTGAAAACCACTCTCTCGATTTTGATGGGATTAATGATTATGCTAGTGTTAATGATTTAGCCACTAGTGGAGAATTAACTAATAATATGGCTTTTACGTTCAATACCTGGTTTAGGGCAGATGGAACTCTTGAGAACCAAAGGTATAATAGCATTATTTTTTCAATGCATACATCAAATGGTGGTAATCTTTTTAGAATAGGCTTAGATAGACGAGCAAATAACGGTTCAATTTTTTATTCAGATAATTCTACTGGAGATATAAATATTGGTTCAGGGAACTGGAATGACCAAGTTTGGCATCATTTAGCGATCACCAGATCATCCGGTTCTGGGGGGCAATTACTAACAGCATATATTGATGGGGAAGTAGTAGGGACCCAATTAAATGCCAATCCTAATTTCAATGCAGCAGCTTTAGCTTCTATTGCTATGGAATATGATAATTCTACACCTACAGATCACTGGTCAGGTAAAATAGATGAAACTATGATCTGGAATTATGAACTCACACAAGTAGAGATTCAATCCAATATGTTCGCATTACCAACGGGAAATGAATCTGGTTTGATTGCCTACTGGAACTTCAACGAAGGTACCGGCACCACGCTAACGGATCAATCTTCTAATGATAATAACGGCACCATCAACGGCAATGCCACCTGGAGTGACGATTTGCCGCCGGGTGATGAGGAACATTCGCTCAGTTTTGATGGAGGTACTGGAAACAGCGTGTTTCTTCCAAATGATTTGATGAATGGAATTGGGAACATGACAATAGAGTTCTGGGTTCGTTCAACTGATATATACAAACCCATTAATACAGTGTTACATGCTACCCATACCGGGGGTAATGATTTCTCGATAGAATTTGAAGATGATCGTATCGATGTCGGGACTCAGTACGGTTGGACTACAGCCTTGGTTTCTCACGAAAATAACCAGTGGTACCATGTTGCGGTGGTTCGTGAGGGGACTACACTTCGAATTTATGACCAGGGCAATCTTATTGTTGAAAATTCCCTGAATTCGTCTTCACCATTAAATATAACAGGTGCCGTGGTACTCGGGCAGGAACAGGATGCAGTTGGTGGTGGTTTTCATTCCAGCCAAGCTCTAGAAGGCCAGCTTGATGACCTGCGAATCTGGAATACAATCCATACTGCCGAGCAAATCCAAGCTGATATGTATTCCGATCTCAATGGAAATGAAACAGGTTTAGTCGGTTACTGGAAATTCAATGCAGGTACAGGTAATATTCTTTATGACCGCACAGGAAACGGAAACCATGGGAGCATCAATGGTGCCACCTGGAGCGATGATGTACCTGTTTTCGGATGTACTGATTCTTACGCTGATAATTATAATTCCAATGCCAATGCAGATGACGGGAGTTGTGCGGGTTATCCAAGTGATGGTGAACATTCCCTCAGTTTTGATGGCTCTGGAGATTATGTTTCTGTTACATCTCCTAGTATTCCAATTGGTGATAGTCATTATACAATTGAAGCATGGATTTATACTGAAAGTATGAATAGTAGAGGATGGATCGGTTGGGGTAATTATGGAAGTTGGAACCAAGTTAATGCATTGAGATTATCTGGAAGTGGAATATATAACTATTGGTGGAGCTACGATCTTCATGTTACTGTTAATGTTGCTGGTGGTTGGCATCATGTAACTGCAACATATGATGGTAATACTCGTTCTATTTATGTTGATGGAGTTTTAATTGGAAGTGATTATCCTTCTACTCCACATAATGTTCCAAACTCGAATAATTTTAGAATTGGATCAACAAATATGGGTGAATGGTGGAATGGGAAAATTGATGAGATAAGAATTTGGGATTATGCTAGATCTCCAAGTGAAATTGTAAATAATATGGATAGTGGTATAAATGGTAATGAACAAGGCTTAAATGCGTATTATAAATTCAATGCAGGCACAGGTAATATTCTTTATGACAATTCAGGCAATCAGAATCATGGTACCATCAATAATGCCACTTGGAACAATGATGTGCCTCAAAATGCAGCTCCTACAGCAACTGCCCAATCGGTAGCAGGCAATGAGGATGTGGTGCAAACAATTACCTTAGCTGGAAGTGATGCTGACGGCGATGCCTTGACTTATGCATTGGCAACTAATCCATCCAATGGAACTGCAACTTTGGGTGATCGGGTAAGTCTCAATTTTGATGGTAGTGGTGATTATGTATCTACTCCCATAGGAACCTATTTTGGACAAAATAACGCACTTAGTGTCGAGGCTTGGGTTAATGTTACTGGGACAACAAATGGACCAATTTTTACGGTTACAAACACTCCTCCTGGCGGTGGTTGGAATATGCCTTTTTTGAGTATCAATGGTACCACCGTTTATGGATGGATATGGGGTGTTAATAATAATACAGCATTAAGTCATACCACCTCCATTGGGTGGCACAAATTGGCAATTACTTATGATCCTACCGCAAATACAACTCTGAATTTCTATGTTGATGGTACCTTAGTTGCTTCTGCTGCGGGTCAGTATAGTCCATCAGGTTCATACAACTATTGGACGACCTATAATCCTGGAGCTAAACCTTCCGGTGTAAATTCCTATCTTAATGGCACAATAGATGAAGTATCTCTTTGGAATAAAGCCTTAACAGCTGCTGAAATTTTATCTAATTATAATGGTTCACTGAATGGTAATGAGAATGGTTTAGCGGGTTACTGGAACTTCAATGAAGGCTCAGGCACAACGTTTGCTGATCAAACCTCAAATGGAAACAATGGTACTATTGTTAACGCAACCTGGAACAATGAAGCCAATGTGGTAGTGTCCTACACACCTAACGCAAATTATAACGGCTCTGATAGTTTTACATATACTGTCTCAGACGGTCAACTAACTTCAGAAGCGGCTACCGTAAATATTTCTATAACAGCAGTAAATGATGCCCCCACGGCTTCGGCACAATCTGCATCGGGCAACGAGGATGCGGCGCAGACAATTATCCTGGCTGGAAGTGATGTTGATGGTGATGCTCTTACCAACACAATAGAATCCAACCCGTCCCATGGTACATTGAGCACAGAAGCCAGTACTAGTTTTCTAACTTTTGATGGAAGCAATGATTATGTCCATGTGCCAGACCTTACCAGTTGCTCCAATGCCACCGTCTCTTTTTGGGGGAAACATAATGGTGCAGATGGTGGATATGACCGATTTATTGGAAACACAGGCCATAAACTCAATATTGCCAAAAATGGTGGTGGCCAATTAAAAGTGTACACGCCGGGAATAGGTTGGCAAAATGTTAATCATGTACTAAGTGAAGATGTCTGGACTTATATAACAATAACCTCTAATGGAACCACGCTTATCGTTTATGTTAATGGGTCAGAAGTCAGTTCTTTTGGACAGTCTAACTTGAATATTAGTGACTCAGATGACTGGTATTTTGCTTCACACCATGGCCCAGGAGAATACGGAAATATCAGTATGGATGAAATTGGCATCTGGAATGAAGCATTGTCACAATCAGAAATAACGGCAATTTATAACTCTGGAACTTCTATTGACTTAAGTTCAAACTCTGGATCCTATCAATCCACTGCAAATCTCAAGGGTTATTGGAAGTTTGATGAAGGATCAGGCAGTACCGTTACTGATGTTAGTGGAAACGGTAATGACGGTGTCATTTATGGTGCCGCCTGGAGTGGAGAGTCAAATGAAAACGCAGTGACCTACACGCCGAATGCAAATTATCATGGTACTGACAGTTTCACCTATACTGTCTCTGACGGCTCTGTGACATCTCAATCGGCAACAGTAACCCTTACAATAGCGCCAGTAAATGATGCCCCGGAAATTACTTCTGCATATATTACAGATATCAACCAGGACAGCAGCTATAGTTACACAATTGAGACCCAGGATATAGATGGAGATGCGGTGACCGTATCTTCTACTGGCCCCAGTTGGCTGACAATAAGTGGCAACACTCTTTCCGGTGTCCCGGGTTCTGGTGATGTTGGCCTGCACAATGTGGTTCTGACTGCCGATGACGGCAATGGGGGAACAGCCTCCCAAAGTTTTTCTGTAGCTGCCAATGCCACCAGTACTACAATCAGTGGTGAGTCTGGCTTCCGTATGCTCTCCAGCCCCGTATCCGGAGCTGGTGTTTATGCCGATCTCTTAGATGAGCTTTGGACCCAGGGCATGGCCGGGTCTGATGATCCCAACCATGGCGCTGCCAATGCCTGGACCTGGACCAATAACGGCTGGCAGGCAATCGCAGATCTGGACAACGATATATATGAAGCAGGAACCGGTGTTCTGGTGTATGTATTTGCCGATGCCAATTTTGACGGGCTTGAGGGTGATCTGCCCCTGGATCTGCATATTACTACTCCCCAGGTGAGCCAGGATATAGATATAGACGCTCCTTCTGGAGAATGGAGACTGGTGGGCAACCCATATGGTGTACCTATGGATATTTCTATGATGACCGAAAGAAATAAAGATCAAAGTAATGTGCGGCCTGCAATACATGTATATGATCCCCAGGCAAAACAGTACAGGGTACATAATGGTACGACCGGAGAAGGGATCCTGGCAGTGGGCCACCTGGCTCCTTTCCAGGCTTTCTGGGTACATTCTCCACCTGATAATAAATTCAAGTTCAAAAGAGGCGACCGGCTGGCTCCTGCCGGCGGGAATGGCCGTAGTACTGTAGATTCAACCGGCAGCGCTCTTATCGCCTTTAACAGTGCCGATCGCTCCAGTTCAGCGCACATGAGTTTTAACCTCCATGGACAAGTGGACCGGGATGCAGCCGATGGTGTACGCCTGATGCCGCTTTCTAACCAGGACCACCTTGTCAGTATGTTCTATATGAGCGATGAGGCCCTGGCCATTAATAATCTTCCCTACGACTTTAACGCTGATATCACTGTTGACCTGGATGTGATGATGCTTGCTGGTTCAGAAGAAGGTTTTGAGACCACGGCAGAAGAGATTACCATGAACTGGGATTTTTCCCAGCTGCCTCCAGGCATATCCATGATTCTTATGGATAATATTACACATGAATTAATCAATATGAATGAAACAGACAGCTACACTCTTGCTCTGGAGCCCAAGGGCGGGTTTGTACATGATATCAATTCAGTCTCTGCCTATCCCAGCGTAGGAGAGTCCAGGTTTACTATCTTTATGTCTTCCGTCACAGCTGGTGGATCAGAAGAAGCGGTACTGGCTCCGGAAACATTTTCATTGCATCCGGCTTATCCCAATCCATTTAACCCCAGCACCACCATCCATTACAGCCTGGATAAGACCAGCCATGTGCAGCTGAAGGTTTATAACATTATGGGACGTGAAGTGGCTACCCTGGTGGATAAGATGATTGCTGCTGGCGAGCACAGGTTCAAGTGGTCACCGGATAACAGCCAGGCTGCTGGTGTTTATATGGTACAGATCAATAATGGACAGAAAGTATTTAACCAAAGAATAACCTTCTTAAAGTAAATTAACATTATGAAACACAAATTATTCACTATCCTGCTTGCAGGCATCGGCCTGATGTCGGAACTGGTGGCCCAGGGACCTGATGATTTTCCGGATGCCCCGACCCAGGGTGCCCCTATCACGGGCATTGCCTGGATTGCTATTGCCGGCGGGCTGCTGTTTGCACGGAAGATCCGTGACCAGCATAAGAAATAGACTTTCCTCTTCCCCTGCACTGTATTTTTTGATCAAGGTTGGAACCGTCTGCATTGTGAAACTGGGTATGCGCCCGGACCGGGCTGATGTGATCAGCCATGCCGGTTTCATCTACCTGAATTGCTTAAAGTGGTCCGGTGCAAAAAAGATGGTGGTGCCCCAGGTAGGCCTGCCGGATGGGATCATTACCCAGCTGTACAAGGAATATAAAACGCAACTGGCTTAAAAAATATCATAGTATAATTCTTTTTACCTATATCCCGGCCAGTTATTTTAAAATTTACCTGTTTAATTATTACAAATACCGGCATTCTATAATATAATCACTTTATCCTTCTGAAACGTATCAGTATGATACATCAATTATGGCTGTATCATAATGAGACATCCCCGGTATTCAATATGAAAATATTTTCTTGATGAGAAAATATAATAAGATCAGAATATCTAAATTTTGGCATAATTATTGC
>Ga0208522_1000101_pt1 | contig 56241 bp, 35 predicted proteins | sample ETNtaG_25_FD_185763 | JGI IMG/M metagenome (GOLD analysis project Ga0208522, IMG submission 185763) | Marine microbial and viral communities from oxygen minimum zone, Eastern Pacific Ocean - ETNP201302SV86 (SPAdes) (version 2) | ecosystem: Environmental > Aquatic > Marine > Oceanic ... | reverse complement strand
TCGTCGGGGATTGTTTCATCTTCAGATGGAGCATCTTCCATGGCGCGGTGTTTTCACCTAAACTAATTGAGGCTATCCTCCCACATGGATACAGAGGGGGCCCTTGCGCTCAAAATGAGTGAGAGGGTGCCCTCTGATTCAGGATAGAATATCATTGAGGAGATTTCTGTCAATCGCCTTACGAATGCAGCGCGCGACCCTCTGACCAGTAGATAGGCCAGGTTCGTTGATGTCCGAATAAGGTGAGCCACCAATCGCCACATTGGATCCAGCTACAATCCGGGCACTGACCTCGAAGACACGGAACTCCAATTTGTCGGTGACAATTGTCTCTAGGCAGAAGGGGCCAATCATTCCACGGGCATCTTCTTCCAATTCAAGTGATGCTGCGACCGCACCCTCTCCTAATCGGAAGGCCTCTGGAAGCAAGGACTCGCGAAGCACGGCAGGGGTGTTTCCAGTGACTACGAATGAGGGTTCTAGACCCATATCACGAAGGTCACGCAGGCTTCCCAATTTGTAGAACTCGTCCACGTTAGACTCGTCACGACGGTCGATGCTCATCAGTTCAAGGCGCCCACAGTTCTGTCCCTCTCGGCTGCCCATGCCTTCGACCTGATAGCCGTCATCTGCTGTTGGATCGAAGAAGAATTGGAAGTAATAACGAGTGCCGAGAACGTATTCTTGAATTGTGAAATCCTCTTCCAAATCGACATTGCGTCGGAAGTCGCGGAAGTTTCGTGCGATGAAGTAGCCGCGGCCGCCTTTGGCGCCTGCATATTTCACAATCACTGGCCCATCAATTTCGTGAGGGTCTTCAATCACTCTCGGCATGGTGCAACCGCCGGACTCCAACCATTGGCGTTGCAACTCTCGGCTGCCCTCCCATTTCAGGATTCGACGGTTGCCAAAAGTGGGTACTTCGAGTTTGATGAAATTATCGGGACTTAGATACTCGACCAACGAACCGTGTGGGATGATGATGACATTGCGACTGCGCAACTCTTCGGCTTTGTCTAGAAGTTCGAGATAGTTGTCCAACATCATCCATTCATCCGGTTCTGCCCCCGGGAATGCCTTGTACAACTTCTTGCGGCCTTCCCCCACGCATATTCCAAGGGTTCGAAAGCCCTCTTGGCGGGCCCCATGAAGTATCTGAAGAGATGAGTGCGAGGCTATGACGCCAATCGTAATCTCGGCAGGATTGTACTTCGCAAGCCAATCTGGCAGGTGCGAGTGAGGGGTCGCCATTAGGGACGGCTCCGGTGTCGGGTAATTATCGGTTGCGGAAATTACAGAATTTTGTTGGGGAGAATGGGTGCATCAAATCGCACTGTTAATATATGGGGAGATACAACCCAATACCTCGTGATTCTGTTGTCTTAGCGAACCTGATCTGCACCAAATTGGTCACAGGAGCGTAAGCGCTAGATGGATATCAAAAAAGAGAACAATGAAAACACGAAGCAAGCAAGAGAAATTCAGAAAATGGTCATGCAACTAATACAACTTTGGATACCAACACTTGAGGATGAACTGCACGGACAGAAGAGCGCACTCAGAAGTCGAGCAATGAAACTGATGGGGCTTTGGATTACAAGATTGGAATTTGACAATGCGGAAGACCTTCTGAGAAAAGAAATTCGAGAGTGGGAAAACGAGAACAACGAAATGAACTGTGGTGTGGACCAATACGACTGGGACTTCTGGAATGAGCACGTTTGAGATTGTCAAAACCCCCTGTGAAACCTAACGGTGGAGGGGGCAAGACATTCAAGTGTCAATCCAGTGCGTCGATTGAGCAAAGATTTGCTTAGGGGTGCCGATATGGAATTCAATGTTGAAGAAGAGAGTATTCTACTCCCTACATTGGCATTGATGTTTCCCGAATCGACAAAGTCCAAATTGCGAAAAATGCTGACTGAAGGTAGAGTATTGATCAATGGAATACCTGTTTACAAGGCCAAAGAATTGCTCGTTAAGGGTGACACTATTGTGATTATCAATCGCTCGGATGCGATGAAGAAATCCCCTCCACCTGAACCGAAAAAACAATTTTCAAAATTGAAAATTCTATTTGAGGATGATTATATTTTAGTTGTTGAAAAACCGGCCGGCCTGCTTTCTGTCGCCACAGACAAACTCGAGAAAGATACGTTGCACAGTCGTTGTGTGGATCACGTGAAGCGCCAATCGGAACGCGCATGGAGTCATATTGTGCACCGATTAGACCGCGATACATCTGGTGTCATGGTATTTGCAAAAAATCGAGAAATCAAAGAATTCTTGCAAGCACAATTCGCTCAACGGGATGTAGAAAGACTGTACCATGCCCTTGTGGAAGGGGGTCCAAAAGATTCCGAAGGAACAGATTCATCTTGGCTCGTGGAAGACAAACATCTGCATGTTAAACGTGTCAAATCAACGTTCAAAGGGTCGAAACAATCTATCACACATTGGAAAACCGAAGATCAGGATGAATTTGTATCTTTGATGGAAATCAAAATCGATACCGGTCGTCGGCATCAAATTCGAATGGCGATGCAACTCCAGGGTTGTCCGATTGTCGGTGACATTGTACACGGGGCTACAACAAACCCTCTCAAACGAATCTGTTTGCATGCAACTGCGCTTGGTTTTTTGCACCCTGAAACAGATGAATTTGTGTTATATGAATCGAATGTTCCCTTCGCAAATCGAGTCAAAATCGATTTTGAAACCTGAACGGTGAGTGGGGCAAGGCATTCAAGCATCAAGGCGATGCGGAACAACATGGGCGAAGGAGATTCGGGCGGCGCAAGGGGCTCAAACCGAACATATGGAGGCTATCTAGGCCTGCATGAACTATTGTCTCTACAACGTGATGACGAGGGTGTCAGCAACGATGAAATGCACTTCATCGTGACTCACCAAACCTTTGAGCTCTGGTTCAAGCAAGTGATTCGCGAACTGAAAGAGATTCGCGATATCCTAGCGACGGAGCACGTTCCCGAAGCATTGGTGCCCAAAGCGGTAGAACATCTTGGGCGGGTGACGGAGATCTTCCGATTGCTCGCCAATCAATGGAAAGTCATGGAGACGCTAACTCCACAGGGCTTCCTAGCATTCAGGGATGAACTTGGTACGGCGAGTGGATTTGAATCGTATCAGATGAGGGAAATGGAAATTTTGCTTGGCCTAGAACACGTGGGCCGGGTTTCAGAGATGGATCCTCTCGCACACTTCCGAAAACTTGCTTCACGAAGTGAGGCTGATGCAGCAGCATTGTCAAGATTGGAAAGCGCACTTGAAGAGACCACGTTGGTTTCCGCCCTGACGACTTGGTTGTCAAGAACACCAATCATGGGATCATTCTACGGCTCAGAAGGTGATTCTGAGGCGGTGCAAGATTATGTGGATGCACATCTGTTGGCTTACAGTAGCATTGGCGAAGCAGCCAGTGCACGCATGGAGGCGCAAGGTGTAGACAATATCGAGGCGGTGAAAGCACGTTTTGAGGCCGCCAGCCAAGGGGCACGGGATTTCCTCAAACCCGATGGAGAAGTCAATCGCGCACGCGCGGGATTGTTGTTCATAGAATCGTATCGAGAGTTACCCTTACTCGCTTGGCCTCGCGTTTTGATTGATGCCGTGGTCGAACTGGAAGAAAGCATGGTCCTATTCCGCACGTATCATGCGCGTATGGTCGAGCGAATCATCGGTCGGCGTGTGGGTACAGGGGGCTCTTCTGGAGTCGATTACCTCGATGCGACCACCAAGTACCGAATCTTTGGCGACCTCTGGGGGGTACGAACGATTCTACTCAAGCCAGAATTACGTCCGGCGTTGCAAAATGGCGAAATGTATGGATTCGCCGGTGAAGGGACGAATTGAATAGGGGTCAGAAGCATGCCAGGGGTTGTCATCTGTGCTGTTGCACGTACTCCTGTCGGGCGCTATCGTGGTTCCTTAGCCGACCGCTCAGCGGTTGAATTGGGAATTCATGTGGTCAAAGGTTTGCTTGCGCGTGCCGAGATTGACCCAGCCAGTGGAATCATCGATGAAGTACTGTTCGGGCAAGTGTTGCAAACCGGTGCGGGTCAAGCGCCTGCGAGACAGGTCGCACTGGGCGCAGGTATGCCAGTCAGTACTCCTGCGACCACAGTCAACAAGGTCTGCGGATCTGCATTGAAAGCGGTCATGATGGCTGCTAACAGCATTCGCGCTGGTGAATACAGCGTGATTGTAGCCGGTGGAATGGAATCAATGAGTAATGCACCTTATTTCGGCCGGAAAATCTCTAGAACAGAATTCGGAGAGATGAGGCCTACTATGGTTCACGACGGCCTTTGGGATGTCTACAACGACGAGCATATGGGAAATACTGGCGAGGCGATTGCCGAAGAATGTGGCATTTCTAGAGAAAGTGCAGATGTCTTTGCCGCCCGCTCTCATGAGTTGGCGGATGCTGCCTGGAACCAAGGCTGGATGGATTTCGAAGTTGTTGAGACGTCTGGAATCGAACGCGATGAAGGCATTCGTCCAGGGGAAGATCTCAGCGAATTGCAGGCTGCATTCACAGAAGGTGGACAAATCACAGCAGGTAATTCATCGCAACTCTCTGATGGGGCTGCTGCTGTTTTGGTCGCCAGTCGGGATGCTGCTGAAGCAAATGGTTGGCCGGTACTGGCAACAGTTCTCGATTACTGTACCTCGGGTGTCGCGCCGGCCAGAGTAATGGCGGCGCCGATTCCTGCGATTGGATTATTGCTTGAGCGAAATGGATTGACAATGGATGATTTGGCTTATGTCGAACACAACGAGGCTTTTGCAGCCGCTTCATGTGCCATTGCAAAGGAGTGTGACATCCCTGCTGAGAAACTCAACCCCCATGGGGGGGCTGTTGCTATCGGTCACCCACTGGGTGCAACGGGGGCTCGCTGTCTAATGGCACTCATCAATGCACTTCGTCGCTCGGGGGGTGGCAAGGGAATTGTCACACTCTGTCTGGGCGGAGGTAATGCGGTCGCCATGCTTGTTGATGTTTAATCATCGGAATCTCTGACCTACCATCTGAGGAAGATTTGATGGTGGCGTGCGAACCGGGGGCGGAGGAATTTTCCTTCGTCCAGTGAATAACACAATGATGCCGAGAAGAACAACGATTGCAATCAGACCTAGAATTACGCGCGTATTGACATCGATGGCAAATCCGCCGCTTGTCGTCGTGTTCCCATCATCTGTTGATTCAGAGGGTGTGTCTGGAATCACCTCAGGCTCTGGTTCAGGCTCTGGTTCAGGTTCATGCCATACGGTGTAAGTGACCGACCACGTGTTGGTGATTATCTCGTAACCGTCTGATATGGAAACGGTGACAGAATAGGTGTCTGTTGTGCCGTTCTGTACACATATCTCTGCAACGAAGTCAGAGACGGCACCTTGGCAATTGAATGGCCCCAACGACATCCATGATTCGTTCGTAATTACCCAGCGCGTGCCTTGTTGACTGTCCTCAATGAACCAACTCGTTTCTATGTCGAGGATGGAATCTGTTGAAATATTCACAAAACTCTGTAGGAACAATGGGTCGGAGGTCGCGTTCAACTCCAACTCCGATTCTGCTGGAAGGACGGAGATTTGGCCTGCTCGATTAACCATCTCATCGATGAGGTCATTGCAATTCTGATCCAGTCCATCCCACATCTCAGTCGCGTTTGGATGAATGGCTGAATCATTGTCATCACAATCGACAAACCATCTGAAGCCATCGCCATCAGAATCGGGGTCTGGCACCAACGGATTGGTGAATGTCACATTGAGTTCAATGCCATCATCGAGACCATCATCATCAGTATCATTGTCAAACGGATCGGTAAGATAGATATTGTATTCGTTCAAATCGAGTAATCCATCCAAATCAGAATCTATGCCGGCATAATCCTCGTCAATCTCATCGTCGCAATCGTTGTCAATCCCATCCAGTACCTCGGGCATAGCTGGATTAATCAAAGGATTTGACTCGTTACAATCTTGGAACCAATACCAGCCGTCAGCATCCGCATCGGGGTCTGGAACCAGCGGGTTGGTGCCGTGAATGAGAATCTCATCGCCGTCGGTCAGATTATCGCCGTCAGTATCAGGATTAGTCCAATTGGTCCCAAATACATGGTATTCTGGATAATCGGCTAGGTCATCGTTGTCTGAATCCGAGACATTGAATCCTTCATCCCAATTGTCATTGCAATTGTCGTCGATTCCATTGAGCAGTTCAGACATCCCCGGATGAATCAGTGGATTTGTATCATTGCAATCTTGGAACCAATACCAAGCATCTGCATCGGTGTCGGCGTCGAATGTCAAGGGGTCACTGCCGAAGAAAAGGATTTCTTGCGCATCGGTCAGACCATCTCCATCTGTGTCGTTAGACAGTGGATTAGTTCCATACAAATTGACTTCGGCACCATCCAGCAACGTATCATTGTCGCTATCCTCCTCTAGAGGGTCGGTGTTGGTTACCATGATCTCTTCGTAATCAGTCAAATCATCATCATCTGTGTCAGCGTCATAGGGATCTGTGCCATGAACGTCTGTCTCATTATCGTTGGTCAACCCATCTCCATCTGAATCGAGAACCATGGGGACGCCATGGATGATGAGTTCCCAATCATTCCAGGTTCCAGTATCCCCATTGCCATCATCTTCCACGGACAAGGTCCAGTTACCTTCAGAAGGCTCATCCCAATTGTGGACGGTAGAGAACATCCAATTGTGGTAGTTGTTATTGGCATCACTCTGTTTCTGCGCAAGTGTGCTCTCGGTCCCCGACGGGGAAGTGAGAGTGATAATCAGGTCGCCCCGATAGACATGATCAATGTCGACGATGACTTCGACGTGTTCCACTCGTAGTCCATCGTTGATGGCCACTGTATCGTTCAATCCTTGAGGGGTATTGTCCGGAATTGCAGTATTGATTGTGCGTGTATTGCTGGTGATGTTGATTGCCGGGTCAACATTTGTCCAATTCTCTGCGACGGCGACCGCTCGGCCGGCATCTACGGCTCCGAATCCATACTTGTGCGAGACGTCATGGCCGGCACCATTGACGTTCCATGAACTGTCACTGGCATCGTTCTGTCGAGAACTATGAACCAGAACATGTTGCACGTCACGCCAAGTCAGATTGGCATTGGCCTCGAGAATCAAAGCGATGACACCACTTGCCAGAGGGGTGGCTGATGAGGTGCCGCCGAAATTGTCGGTGTAGTCATTGTTAGTATATCCAGATGAACCCTCGATATCGGTCGTAGTGATGCCTTCGCCACTGCCATCACTGTGTGCTGCAACCAAGATGTTGGCACCTGGTTCTGCATACCATGACTGGTCGCCCTGATGCGTGATGGCGGTCACTGCGATGGTTTGGCGTGCATTGGCATAGCCATCCTTGTTGGAATCATCATCGTCATCCAATCCATTACCAGCAGCCCATGTGATGATGTTGCCTAGACCCCCTCGGCCGTTTGCCACATCATCTTCGAATGCGGCAATGGTCAAAGGACCGGGTGCCTCCAGTGTACTTCCATCGTCTGATGGCCCCCATGAATTGCTGTAAATGTCGATAATCTGATTTTCATGACCAAGTGCATCGGCCTGTTTTGAGTCGCCTGAGTTACAAGAGATTAGTTCCAATCCAATGAGATTGGCATCGGGGGCGGCACCGGACACGCCGACGTTGTTGTCGCCGGTCGCTGCAGCAACGCCCGCCGCAGCTGTGCCATGCGCATCCCAATTTGAGGGAGAGGGGTTTCCATCATTACCGCAGAAATCGTAATCATTTGTGGTGTCATAATTGGTCATCAGGTCAGGATGCTCGTGGTCCAACCCATCGTCGACAATCCCAATCATCACACCTGTTCCCTGATAGGATTGCCATGCACCCGTTAGATTCGCATCTTCACCAGAAAGGCCACCACTCGTCTGCCCGGTGTTTTGGAGGTGCCATTGATCGCTGAATTTTGGGTCGTTTGGTGTCCAACGGAGTTCCTGTTGGCGTTCTACCTCGGGACAGGCAATCTCGATACGATTGGAATCCATCCACAGACTGATTTCAGCCGGCGATGCATCGACCAACCATGCATGGGGGATATACGGGGCTTCTTCGCCCAGAGGAAATGTACTGACCACCAACCAAGTACCATCGTGAGCAGGTAATTCTGCGCACCGGGCAAACGCTAATTGAACAGATTTGGAATACTCTGAAAGATGGTCCGTTTCCTCAAAAATATCGGCTGCTGAAGCGATTGGAGAAAGACTTGAGAAAACCAACAACAAGGTGATTCCAATCCACTTCATGGCCCGTAGGGCCATGAGTTCGTTATTGAAACCATGGATGAGACGCTCAATCCGAAAGGAATTCTTGCACAGCCGCTTCAACCTCGGAATCAGGCATCAAACGACGTTGTCCCTTGGCGATCTCGAACAAATGAGCCACGATTTCGTCGGTCACTTCATGGCCATGTTGCTCAAGCCACCAGACGATGTTTGAACGACCACTCATGTGTCCGATTCGAATGACTTGTTGAAGACCATAATCTTGAGCCGGAACGCCCGAATATACGCGGTCGGCAAGCCAATGATCGCCCTTTTTCATGGCCTTGATTACGGCACTTGCGTGAACACCAGTGCCCGTTTCGAAGGCATCTTCCCCGAACACGGGATAATTGCGTGGCAAGGCAACCTCGACGTAATCATGTGCCTTCTGCATGTATTCGTTGAGTAAGGTCAGATCATTCTCGATGACGCCCATTAGACTCAGGTTAACCAGTGTCTGGTCCAGTGGTGCGTTACCGGCTCGCTCACCCACACCCAGTGCAGTGCCATGAATGACATCCGCACCGGCCTCTGCGGCAGCCAGATTGTTTGCAACCCCTAGACCACGGTCTTGGTGACCGTGCCAATTGACTTCGATATCTCGACGTTTGACGCCCGCGTCGGGAATGACCTCATCTTGGATATATGTGAGCAATTGTTTGACGCCGTTGGGCGTAACGTGACCGCAGGTATCACAGACGCAAATCCGGTCCGCGCCCAGCTCTATTGCCCGAGTGTATACTTCCTTGATTTCTTCGGGTTTGGAGCGAGTCGTGTCTTCTGTGACGAACATCACAGGAATTCCATTGTCCACTGCGAAAGTAACGGCTTTCTCAGCAGTACTGAGAATTCTTTCCATCGTCCAATTCTCTGCGAATTGTCGTATGGGGCTGGTGCCGAGGAAGGCGCTTGCCTGAATCTTCATCTCGTGTTTGGCCTGCAAATCAACCAATGGTTCGATGTCCGAAACAACCGTTCGAACAGCGCAACCGGGACGAATGCTGTAGTCGTTATCCACGATATGAGACAGCATGGCATCGATGTGGTTGACGTGAAATGGGCCTGCACCTGGGAGGCCGAGATCCACTTTCTGAACACCAAGTCGTTCCATATAGGACAACAACTCAATCTTCTCTTCAATCGTTGGATTACGGGCACTTGGACTCTGAAGGCCATCTCGTAATGTCTCATCATCGAACCAAATTCCATGCGGATGATTTGAGGCATCTCGCTTGAATTCATAATCGACGATGTTCCAATCGTAAATCAAGTCACCCTCTTGCATTGGCTCCACCACTCGCACGACGCGCACCACCCCAAGGGGTGGTGTAGTGTATCAATACAACGCCGTTCAGCGCACAGAAGTGGTTCTTTTCGAAAATCGGGAAGATAGAATCCTCATCATGACCAACGCGAGCAGGAAAATAGTCAACTCGGGACTGTAGAGAACGCAGACTAGAGAGACAAACATGAGCGACAAATATTGTAGGGAGATGTAGAATGAACGTGCAGCTGAAGGGATACGTCCATCTGCATCACGGGGCTCATAGATGTTGATTGTGATTACAGATTGATTGTACCAAATCCCAAGGACTAGTACGATGAGTGTGTAGACATATGCGGCGAGTTCACCCACTTCAGCTGGATTCAACCAAGGCATGGCAGCGATTCCAATCAAGAGGAGTGCGTAAACACGCATCTCAATCAAGGTTCGTTGAGGGCCGTGGACCCATGGCATCATCGGGATCCCGGCTTCCTTGTACTGTTCACTACGATACAAGGCCAGAGCCCAGAAGTGTGGAGGAGTCCACAAGAAAATGAGAGAGAACATCAGCCACGGTAGAAATCCACCGAGGTCGAATGGGTTTGAGATGGAGACTGCATCACCAGCAGCAGCAGCCCAACCCACCAGTGGTGGGGTTGCCCCTGCAATCCCTCCGATGACGATGTTCTGGACACTGGTACGCTTGAGCCAAAGGGTGTAGATGAACACATAGAAGACGATGCTGAAGGCGGCCCAAAAGGCGGCGACAGCATTAGCGAATTCAATCAGCCAGAGGGTTCCAGCCATTGACAAGAACAATGCCCATGCAATGCCAGCCTGTGGCGAGATGATGCCGCGAGCCATGGCTCTGTTTTCGGTGCGTTTCATCATAGGGTCGATATCTCGGTCGAGGACGTTGTTGAATGAATGTGCACCACCTGCGGTCAGATATCCGCCGACGAATACAATTCCCATCGTCTCAAGGGTGGCAAGAAAATCGAAACCTGTGCGGCCCGCCGCGTTCCATACAATCAGATCGTGAATCAGTATGGTGCACATCGCAGTGACTTGCAACAAGGACAAAACGCCAGGTTTCATCATGTGAAACCAATCGGAAAGTGTGGCCTTGGCCGTACTCTCCATCGCATCCATGACGACTCGGGGTCGTAAGCAATCTATCAATGACGCCCTAATAGGGCGTCCCTAAAGCGGAATCAATCCTCGTGAGGATCCACGTCGATTGGAATCAGATGTTGCTCATATTCCAGAAGCGCAATCTTGAGAGGATCCAGAACAAATCGTACATTTGCTTCTTCCACACCGTAGAGAGCAACCAATTCTTCACGGAATTCTACACGGAGAATCTTCTCGCTAACATAAAGCGGGGCTCCATGGCTAATTTGCAGGGCTCGGGCTCCGATGATTCGGGCCTTCTCAAAGCGGGTGTGGGGTCGTGCTGGTTTAACCATGAGAATCACTAACAGCGGTTCGCTGCGACTCGGCGACCTACCCGGGTGTCATAAGGCCATCGGGAGCCCCGTAGGGGCTGTTTACTCATTCCTCCTCGGCCAAAGTCGGCGCAAGGGCAGCGTTTCGCGCAAGCAATGCTGCAAAACCGATGCAGAGGAATGAGGCGGAGGCAATCAGCAAATGGAACAGAGATAGAATTTCGATGAAACCGGATGTCGCTGTGAGGACATACACGCCACCAAGCAGTAGATTGAGGATGTACAATCCGATGCAAGCGTGCAACATCCTTCGGACCGTTCCACGTTCTAGGCCCCGAAGATTCCACAGAAGCCAGCCACCGACAATGACGACGGCAAATCGATGTACGAAATGCATATTGTGAGCGAAGGCGAAGAGGTCACCATTGCACAGAGGCCAAGCATCCAATGAACCGACACTGCAGGCCCCGTTCTGACCTTCCATAGACGACACGAATGCCCCCAGAACCAGTACGACAAGAGTGGATAGCGTCAGATCGTACAGGCGGGGTCGCATCTGAATCGCACTCTTTCGTTGTAGTTTCATCCAATTCGGAAGAATTCCCTCTGCATCCATCCAACGAATCCATGCCCATAGTAGTGCCAACGCCAGCGCTTGGGCAAGGATGAGGTGTGCGGCCACAGACCAAGCGATGTTGTCGTATCGAACCGTCAGCATGCCCATCGCACCTTGGACAATAACAAGTACCAGTGCTGCAATGGAGGCTTTGTGAACACTCGGCATTTTCTCTTTTCGTTTGAAAGCTAAATACCATTGCAGTATGCATAGAGGTCCAAGTAGAATTCCTGTTACGAATCGGTGAATCCACTCAAGGAAAATATCTCCGGTCGTGTATCGTTTCGCTGATCCATCAGAGTCGTATTCCCCGGTATCGTTGTACCAGATTCCCTGATCCTCCTCGGAGATGTCAAAGCCCCAAGTTCCGAAGCACTGTGGCCAATCGGGACAGGATTCTCCCGCATCATTAATTCGAACAGCACCGCCCAATGCAACGGCGATTAGGGTCAGCACGAATAGTGCAAATGGCAGATGATGTAGGCGGCACCATCTCGAACCTTCGGACACAAACAACCGTAGAGTCACGCCTACTTAAGATGAAATCAATCCGCGTCTTCTTCTTCTGCGGCTTCAACGTGCTCCAATTCAGAAGAACTCTGCCAATCTCGCTGCCATTCTGCATCAACAGCTCCACCCGACCATTCGCCTTCGATCATAATCTCCTCAACCTCGTAGTCCTCGCGCCAGATGGGTTCTCCCTTTGAGCCAGAGACAATGAGTCGATTCGTCTTCTTGTCCAATCCTTTTCGAATGAGTTTCACACCCCGGGTAACCGGCAGAAGATGGCCTACAGGAGTCCCTGGTGTCACAATCGGATTGTTCGCTGTGCAGATGAAGATTCCGCGTGAAGGGGAAATGATGTCCGCGCTTTCAGAAGGGCGCTGTGGGTCGACGATTCGACCGATGATTTCACCTGTCTCAACGAACGAGCCGCGACTCACGAAGAGGTCGACCAGGCCGCCTTCATCAGCACGAACCCAAGTCGAACCACTGGCGAGAAGACGAAATTTCGGGCGAGCCGCATTGCCGGGAATCACATGCAGGCTTCGAAGCACATTCAAGACACCGTGTATAGCGATCTGGACCGCTTCGTGATCTGCTAGGTTGGCACCCCCACCCTCGTAGGTGAGTGATCCGATTCCGAGTTTTGATGCAGCACGACGCATCGAACCTTTCGGACCTTTGGAATCAAGGATGACTTCGATGCCGAAAGCGCGTGCGATTCGATTGCTTGGGGGGTCCGCAAGGTCGGCCCGGACCTGTGGAAGATTGTCACGACCCGTGGCTGCGGTGTGCAAATCGAGGAGGAAATCTGAGCCAGTGATGAGTTCGCTGAGAACACGATGGGCGACTCGGCCCGTGGTTGAACCCATCTCTGAACCAGGGAATTCACGATTGAGGTCGCGACCATCTGGGAAATATCGGAGCTGACGAGTGAATCCAGGAGGATTCAGAACCGGGGCCAGCCGAACAGTGCCGGCCATCATCTCGGGATCCAATGGTCGACCGGGTCCAGTGAACACTGTCTGGGAGAGCAGGCTTGCCGCAACCTGGCCCACCATCTCATTGCCATGAACTCCGCCTGTGATTGTGATGGTTGGACCTGGGCGGCGCCCATGGATGATTGTCACAGGAGTGGACCAAGAGTCGCCCAACTTGACGTCGAGGAGTGGAAATTCGATTTGACGAATAGAGCCTGGTTTGATTCGCTTCCCAAAGAAGCGGTGTTGCTTGGCCCCTGTAAGGCGGTCCCATTCTGGTCTTGACGGTTCGTGGGCGTCCAAAGCGCGCTCAATCTCACGGCGTCGCTTTTTTGGAATCTGGTTACTGACCTTCAGCGTCTTCGTGCGCTTTGGTCGTACCGTTTTCTTCGTATCGTCGCCCTTCTCAGGCATGGGTCCATCCCCCTCAATGCTGTGGTTGTGATACCTCTGTGCTGCTACCCCTCTTTGAATGAACCGTCCGTTCGACTCCGTAGGAGTCAATTTCGTCGGTCAATCCTCAATAGGGGCCGATTTCCTGCTCATTGTATGGACGGAGAAAGCGTACAAGAGAAGCATGCTCCGAACAGCATCTGCTTTGGATGTGGCCCAGCCAATGCCGATGGATTACGGATTCGCTCCTTCCCCATAGAGAATGGCTTGGAAATGACTTTTCAGACTTCGGAACATCATCAGGCGTTTCCAGGCATGATTAATGGTGGAATCATTGGTACATTGCTAGATTGTCATGGCAATTGGACCGCAGCCTTGGCCATCATGGCCGATCGGGGGGATGATGTGGCACCCTGTACTGTCACTGCCCGTTATACAATCAAATTACGGCGGCCGACACCGCATGGTGTTCCCCTTCAAATCACCAGTCAGGTTGAATCTGTGGAATGGAATCGTGCGGAGATCAGCATGACGTTGATGGCTGATGGCGAAGTGTGTGCCCAAGGTGACGGGTTATTCGTCGCCGTCAAGGAAGGTCATCCTGCGTGGCATCGTTGGCATTGAGTGCCGGATCATGATAGAATGAACCATCTTCTTGCTCCCACCACCATCGGCCCTCTGGGTCAATGTATGCAGTAAATCCTGTCGACTGGTCATACACCCCTCCCCCCATGAGGTGGGTGTGATCCGGGACATGATGGGTTTCTGACGTCTCTTCAATTTGCGCCGGGGATTCTGAATCCTCTTCGTCTTCCTCAAGTTCATCTTCAAGTTCATCTTCAAGTTCATCTTCATGCTCACGCCGTGCCTTCAATCTGAGGGCTAGAATGACAGTGAAAACAGACAGGGCGATAATTGCCAAAACAACCAGAATTGCGAGCATCGAACTGACACCGCCACCGCTCGATTGCGAAGTGGACTCCTCCTCATTTCCAGAATCATCGACCGATTCATTCTCCTTGGGTGGAATGTCGATTTCAAGTTCAGAGATGGTCACGAGATTTGCACCGTCTGTCACTCGGACGTACAGGTGCGTGTTGTTCCAATCATCCCACAAAATCAAGCCGTCCACCGGATAATCGTACCAAGTTGAATTGTTTACTGACCATTCAATCATCGAAGGTCCGCTTCCTTCGCCATCGTCGATGCTCAATTCAACAACCAGTTTGGATACGGGAGAACGTTTGGCTTCGATTTGCTCAATGGAAACGATTGGGGCCTGACGGTCAACACGAATCCATGTCGCATCAGCGGGGCCAACATTACCTGCAGCATCGATGGCACGAACTTCAAACGAGTAGCGGCCATCCATCAGCATCGTGAGATTGGCTATTGACTCGTTTTCATTGACTGGAGCCCACAATCCACCGGCCCAACGGACCTCATAATGGGATGTCCCAGATAGATTGTCGACGACTGGTGGCCATTGGATGACAATCTCATCCGCATGCGTCCACTCATCCATCGAGATAATCTCCGGGGCAGGTGGTGGGACCAAGTCGGTCTCTGTACTGGCATCTGCTGTCACGAGTCTCAACTGATACGGACCACCGGGGTTGGATGGATCCCAAATGACGCGGACGTGGTAAAGCAATGCCATGCCCTCTGAATCGTCATTCAATGCTGAGATAGTGACCCAACGAACCTCGTCATCCACAATCCCTTGACCCAAAGATGCTGAACCATTCAGGACGGCGACCTCCAGATGCGCGCCCTCAGCACTCAGGGCGATTGAAGTCTGATTGCCCGAATCAATGACAATAGCATACCAATCGATCTCGTCCATACCCATGAGGCAGCCATCCAATGTGAGATTTGGATTGGCACCCAAATGGTGCGCTGATGAGCGGGTCGCAGCGGCATCCGAAGGGAATTCTCCATCGGTCTGTGGGTTATCGCAGCCTGGAAGTGTTTCACCTGCAGGTGGGGGGCTGTTTGAATCAATTGTGAGCGTGTTGTTGGATAATCGAATGTTGTTGCTTTCATCGTCTTCATAGTGTTCTTCCCCCGCATCTATTACCAGAACAATCCACCAGACACCTTCGATATCACCCACTAGATTGACTACTTGAGAATCAGCCAGTGTGGAACCACTGAGAAGAGAGGGTACGCGTGATTGCGAAAGGCGGATGTCGCCGCTGCCTAGAGAACGATCCTCGGAGAGCCAGATTTCTACATCGAATCCGAGGGTTTCCTGTCCTAGATTCTCAGCACCCCATTGGATTGTTACCGTCTGCCCCGGTTCAGCAGATAGTGGGGATTCAACCCATGATGCTAGCAAATCCTTCGCTGGAGCTGAGATGGTGAATGCGATGCTTGCTGCGGCGTTGTTGGTCTCGTCGTCTTCAGCGACCTCCGAGGCTGTATCGACAATGACGACCCAATGAAATTGGCCGATGTGTTGTCCTGGAATGGTTACCGTGCGCGTTACCTGAATGGTCGAGCCACTGGTCAAAGGATTAACCTGAAAACTGTCCACTTGGGTATCATCGGTTCCGCCTTGTGCATCCAGAGAGAGGAGGAGGTAGACATTGAAGGAACCAGCATCGGAACCACCTGAATTACTGATGTTCATGTACACGGTCGCAGATTGGCCACTCACCGCATTTTCAGATGCACTGATTGAATCGATGACGATGTCGGCTTGCTCTACACAGAATTGACCGCTTGACGGCATGGCATTGTTGGTCTCGTCCATCTCTGTAATCGAATCATTGGGGTCAACTATGATGCCCCAATACCAACAGCCATCCCCCAGATTCGAGGGGATGCCGAGATTTACGTTCCCGGACCATGATCCTCCCGCCGCAACCGAATTAGCAACATCAGAACCGATGAAAACGTCATTGCTTCCTGAAATGGATGAGTCACTTGAGAGATAGATGTTGTAATCGACATTGGTGGCATCCTCCATACCGATATTCGCAATCTGTACCGAGACCTGTGCGGTTCCACCCCTAACGCCTGAAGTGGGCCCTGAAACCGAGGTTGGTTCAATATCGGGGCCACAATCGATGACTGTCAAATGGGCAGTGGATGATGCAACGATGTTGTTGTTCTCATCGGTTTCAGAAATATAGTCGCCATAATCGACGTAGAGGCCGATGTAGTATGTACCCGGTGTGATGGTCGTCGGTAGTGTGGCCATCATGCTCGTGTGCGTGTACGAGGGTACGTTGGGTGTGCCACTGGCATAACCCAGAGATGTGCCGGTATAGATTGCAGATACAGAGTTCCCCGTGGAAACCAACGCTTCGTAATAGTGTGAGCCAGCATTGTCTGAACCTAGATTCGTGACACTCAATGAAATGTAGATATCAGCGCCTTCACAGACCTGCCGATAACCCGAATCTACCGAGATTGAAGTCGCTTGGAGATCGTAATCTGGAACAGTGATGTAGATTGAATTGCCAACTTCGATATTGTTTGTCTCATCGCCTTCAGTAACGCGGCTGCTGCTATCAGCAATGATTCCGAAGTAGTACGTCCCTTGTGCTAGATTGCTGGGCAATGAGGGGGTGTAAGTTCCACTTCGATAAGAGCCTCCGGAAATGCTGTTGGCCTGTTGGGTCGAGCCGAGTTTGGTGTCACTGGTCGTGATGGTTGAATCGGTAGAGATGTACATCTCCCAATAGAACCAGCCAGATGCATCGTCGCCATCATTGTCGATTCTCCAAGAGATGCTAACCTGTTGTCCAGCCTGTGCGGAATTAGGACCGGATGGAGAGTCTGGAACTAGATCTGCGGGCTCTTCGATGTCAATTCTCGAACTGGATGAAACGATATTGTTAGTCTCATCCAACTCATTCACACCGTCCCGATTATCGGCAATCATCCCAAGATAGTGATATCCTGTATTCATCCCTGTGGGGATGGGCACACTGTATTCGTAACTGGAACGGTAAGATCCACCACTGATACTGCTCTCGCTGAATTCATCGACGAATGTATCGGATGTGGTGATTGTGGAATCTGTGGACAGATACAACTTCCAGTAGAACGACCCCGAATAATCGGTTCCGATATTGTCGATGCGATACTGCACAGTGATGGTGTCGCCCATGGTAACAGAAGAGGATGAGGTGCTAACTGAGGTTGCCTCCAAATCAGGGAGATCCTCCTGAAGGGTAATCTGGTCACAAGTACGAGCGTTGTTCGATTCGCTGGCTTCATCGACATCGGAGTCGACATCAAGGATGTAGCCCCAATAATAGGTCCCTGCGTTCATGTTAGAGGGGAGTCTGGTGCTGCTGGACAGTGAATCTGTTCGGTAACTACCTGAAGACAAGCTGGACGAGTATTGGTCGCTGCCAACCTGGGTATCGCTAGTTGTGATTGTTGAATCGGAGGAGAGGTACATTGCCCAGTAAAAGGTCCCTGTCGATTGACCGTGGCTGCTGGAAACGTCGTTTTCATATTGAATAGAGATTGATGAATCGAGATAATCTCCGATGGTACCTGTGGCTGGTGTCGAGCAAGAAGATGAACTCGTTCGAGGAACCAAATCGGACAATTCGTAGACATGAACGCGGCCTGAATCGTAATCGTCGTTGTTGTTCTCATCAGATTCACTGACTTGACTGTTGATATCGACAATCATGCCGACATAGTAGTAATCCCCCGTAATCGATGAAGGGATGGTTACTGTCTTTGTCGAAGAGCGCGTGCTTCCTGCCGTAATGCTTGACTGCGTCCAATAATCCAACTGGAGATCGTTGGTTGTGATTGTTGTGTCTGTGGACAGGTAAAGCGCCCATCGGAACGAACCTGATGATGAATCGCCATCGTTTTTGATTCTCGTACTGATGCTCTTGGAATCCCCTGCATCAGCGGTGGTCCATGAGGCTGATAGGTAATCGACAATCAGATCGGGGCCGCTTCTGGCTCCTGTCTCCATCGACCCATCAGAATCGGGGAGTGTGTTCCCATCTGTGGCTGGCACGAGGGCTAGGAGGAATGAGGTCAACGCCGCAAGAACGGCGATTCGAAGCAGGGTTCCACTGGGCGCCATGGGCAGTTAGCGTAACGGGTGTTGAACGAATATGTTGTGGTGGGCCTATAAGGCCCAAATCTTCGGTCAGGTTGATGAACGGCGAGGTTGAGGAAGAGGCATGGAGGATGAAGTGGTTCTGGCAGAAATTGCCAAGACCGTTGTGACAACGATGCGCCAAATCCCCCAACTTAGCCTATTACCAGTTGAAGAATTGGAAAATATTCCACTCGGGAGACTTCGCAGAGATGCCACCCGACTCCACGCTGTCTGTCGATACCAGAAGGGCATAAGAAAATCAGAGATTTCAGGGCCAGAGGATGTTCGATGCGTCGACGTGCATCCCGCGGCTCTCGCAGATGATTGGCAACGTTATGCCGCATTCCTACTCTACCACGAATATCTGCATGCGCTTGGATTTGCAGGTCACGACAAAACATTTCGAAATCTTGAGGCATTGTGGCCCGATGAAGAGGCGAGATCGATGGGAAAATCATTCGGTAAACATCTCCGAAACAGAGCGGCAAAATGGTTGTGGACCTGTCCTCAGTGCGCAAAGGAATATGCAAGAAATCGACGTGGGAAAGGGCGGTATCGTTGTCGACAATGTAGCATCGCTTTGGTCGATGTGAAGGCCGAAGCGGTGAAGCCGAAGGCCTAAGCATCATTGCCCCAACCTAAGGACATGGGGTGCAGAGTTTGGCTCATCGCCCTAACCTTGATTTTCTTGTCAATGAGTCCACAAGTTGCAGCCGATTTGTCGACCGAACATCAGACGCTGAATCTCGTTTGCTCAAACGATGATTGTTCCTTGTCACAGGATGCGGTTGGAGATGCGGTGTTGAGCGAGGAAGAACGCGATGCAAATCCCTTGCAACCGGTGACTGTGACCCTAGAATTCCCGATGAGGCCAGACCAAACCAGTGTCAGTCTTCTGCCCAGTCTCATCGAATCCATGACCATTGATTTCAGAATTCAAGAGGATGGTACAGGGGCCACAAGACCGGATTTGGATGTGGAATTGATTCTCGGACCTTCGACTAATTCGTGGACGCTCTCAGCCCCCAGTGCTTCACCGGGAAATCAGAACCCATATGTGTTGGAAAATAGTGATCTCAATATTGCAAATGGGCGAATCCTGTCCCCCCTAGATCAGGTGCTATTACGCATTACTTTCGAAATCAATCAACCAGTGACATGGGAATTGCATCTTGCTGGAGATTCAAACATTGAGTTGCCAATTGAATGGAGCATTGATGCGCAAGCCGCTAACACGGATGAGCCCACCAGCTTGACTGAACCTCGCTCGATAACACTTGTCGGTGCTACCACATTCGGGGGATTGATGGATTCTGATGTCGACTGCTTTCGATTTGATGTCGATGAACATCTGAGTGCACTGACTGTGACAATCTCTTGGGATGCGACTCCACTAGAGGTTGAACAAGCACATATCGTCCCAGAATTCTGGGATGAAGAAGGGGATTCTGAAAACACACCTGAGATTCGGACGCGATTTGAAGGCGATATCGTAGTCAATGAATTCCGTTGGGCTGAGCCGAATAATGGAGAGCACACGCTGTGTTGGACTGGAGAGGAGGGCCACTTCCAAACCTACAGTTTCATCGGTTCGCAATCGATGTTGGGTGTAGGCAGTACGACGCCTTCAGAATTCACTGGAGAAGCGACATGGGATGCAGGAACCTCCCATGTTGGGCAAGTGGAGAAATCCGGTGAGACCGATGGTGCTGGTTTGTTCACGATGGCGGTTGCAGCCATCGGAATATTTGTTGCAATTGTTGGATATCTCATGCCTTTGTCATCACCATGGTTGCCACGATTCTTGCTACCACTCTCGATTATTCTGCTATTATTTGGAGGCATAATTTCCCCAGCTGTATCGATTTCAAACGAATCACCGAATCCCGGTGAAATGACTTTTGATGAACTTATTGAACAACGATTGGAACGTGTGTATCAAGGTGTAATCAATGATGATGAAGGTGAATTCGGACCACAATGGTATGGTGGATTCTTAGGGATTGCACCCGGTGAAAGATTGCAACTTATGCTGACCATTGAGTCCGTGCATCCCCTGGGGGATGGGAGGTGGCAAATTGTCGCTGCAGAACTCGATGGGGTTGACTTGGATCGATGGGTGTTCGGCAAATTGAACGATGGTCGACTATCCGCAGATAACGAAGTGAGGTTCATTCTTCGCTCAGGCCGACTTCTAGCACTTGATTTATTGTTACTTGAAGCGTTACTCATTGTCGATGAAGAGCCACGTGGAGATGTTCTCCATATCGATTGGCAGATGGTGGCAGATCCCGGGCTGGGGTCTCTAAGTGCGCCCGCTTGGACCAGCAGGCCAGATTCCATGTCTGCCGATGATTGGAATCAAGTCACTGGAGCGGTCAAGCCAGAATTGCTCTCAGTATCATTCTGTGATTGTGGAATAGATGCTATGGAACTCTCGATTAGACCCAATATTCTCTATGCAAATGATCTCATCGCACCCGGGGGCATCAACTCCTCCAATGGGCTCATCCCCTACGATTTCTGGGTGGCTTGGCTCGGGCTGTTGATATTGGTTAGTGCAGGCTTTGTCGAGAAAGAGCGACGCGCGCAAGGAATGGCACTGGCAGAAGAAGTTCTGAGTCGTTAAGTCACTCTTCTTCAGTGTCGATATGGTGTTCTAAATCATCAGGGATTCCGTCATCATCTTTGTCGTCATCCTCCTCTGGAATCGAACCGAGCATCTCATCGAGCATAGTGCGTTCTTCAGAGTCGAGGTTGTGATCGCGAAGGGCTTCGACAATGCGGGCCAATTGTTCATCACCGAGTCCGAGTGGGCGGGCGGCACCTACAATCAGGTCAAGCTCGGCCTCCGAGACGTGGTCATCCGCCAATGCAGATTCAATCGCCGCACGAGTTGCCATTCGAGCAGCACTTCGCTCTGGGACTTGCAATACACGGGCTAGGGCGCTGAGTTCTTCCATTTCTTCATCGGTGAGAATGCCATCAGCATACGCCATCTCATAAGCGTCATAGAGAAGTTGTTGATACTTGTCGGGGTGCAGTAAAACATCGCGAATTAGGCCGTAATCTATACTGTCGCCGTCGTCATCCATATCCAGACGCACAATCGAAGTCCTAACCTCTTTCAGCAACATATCCTTGATGCCATGACCAAGCAGAATGAATCCCATTGCGACGACGGCTGCACCGAGCCATTGCATGACGCCCGTTTCAAACAGGCCCCCGGGGTTGAACAATTGATGCAATCCCATTGTAATCATGGCAGCGCCTAGTGCCACCTCGAACCAGTCGTTGATATCTGGTTCATCGTCGAAGAGAGCGAGCCGGGAAGCCAACTCATTCTCTGCGCCACCATCACTCGCCATTGCACCTGCTTAACCTGTGGGAGCACTTCACACTTCCGCGGCTTTACACCCCTATCCTTTTGGGCGGTGAACGCTGGTCGTCGCCCATGGTCGAAGACGTGCGGGAACTCGACCTACCACCTGATGTGGTCAAACTTCTCGTCGAAGTGTGGGGAATCGAACGGCTCCACCCTCCACAGGCCGAAGCTATGCCAATTGCACTCTCTGGACAAAATCTGTTATTGGCTATTCCAACCGCTAGCGGAAAAAGTTTGGTTGCATATCTGGCAATTCTACAGCGGCTACTCGTAGATTCACCAGGGAGTCGTGCATTCTATCTGGTTCCACTCAAGGCTCTCGCAGCGGAAAAGGTCGATGAATTGCGTCAAGCCGGTGACCTTCTTGGGCTATCCGTCGGCATGGCGATTGGCGACAGATCGGGTGAAACGGTGTCTTTAGATGAAGCAGACATTATCGTTGCAACCAGTGAAAAATTTGATTCCCTAATGCGCAATAAAAACGACTTTCTGAGTCAGGTAAGCATTGTCGTTGCTGACGAAGTACATCTCATTCACGATCGGAGTCGGGGGCCAACTATGGAAGTCAATCTCGCTCGCGTGAAACATGAAAGGCCAGAAGCACAGATTCTTGCATTGTCTGCGACAGTTGGTAACGCCAAGGAAATTGCAGAATGGCTTAACGCTGAAAGCATCGAATCGAAATGGCGACCAGTGATTCTTCGATATGGGACAGTATGCAATGGCCTAGTGGAGCCTCGATTGCAAGTTGGCCCAGGTGGAGAAGATATGGAACTCCCTCCACCATTTGAACTACCAGACGAGAGTGATGACCTTCGAAATGTTTTGATTTCAACCATCCATGATTCTGGACAAGTACTCATTTTTCGTGGAACGAGACGCTATGCGGAAGGAAGTGCGTCAAAACTCGGCGATTGGATGTACAAGCGGATGCAATCTTGGCTCAAAACCCCAGAAGATGCGCCGGAAGGATTGGATGTTGAATCTCGTCTGACTGCTCTAGCTGAGGTGGCCCGAAATATCGAAGGTAGTGAAGAATCCACAATGATGGGTGAACGGCTCGCTGAAGCATTGCGAGGAGGGGTTGCCTTCCATCATGCAGGTTTGACAGCGAGTCAGCGCCGTATCATCGAAACAGCGTTTCGAGAACGGATATTGTTTGCAATTTGTGCAACACCAACGCTCGCTGCCGGTGTCAATCTACCCGCACGACGCGTTATCGTACGTGATCTGTCGCGATGGGAGGATGGTTTGAGTCGTCCATTGCCACGAATGGAAGTTCACCAGATGCTCGGACGTGCGGGTCGGCCTCGATATGATACGGTAGGAGATGCATGGCTAATTGCAAGACACTTAGATCACGCCGATGAAATATCGGAATTGTATTTTGAACAGGATCCAGAGCCGGTTGAATCGAAACTGGCAGCAGAACCTGCCATGCGCACACATGTACTCGCTGCAATCGCCACGGGTGGTCAGCGTGACCGAGATTCACTCGGGCGATTCTTTCAACAAACCTTCCTAGGCTATGGTGTGGAAAACGATTGGTTGCAAGGACGAATCGATGAAATCATCTCTTGGCTAACTACACATCGATTTATCACGAGAACAGGGGAAGATCCCGCCGTGCTTGAACGCCTCGCAGAGATGACTCCAACAGAAGCAGAAGAAGAATGGGACGATGAAATGCCGCAATGGGCACAGAGTGCACAATCAATCGATGGAGTGGAATTCGTAGATTATGTGGAACCTGCGCCACGACCGAAACGTCCCGCTGTCATAGGTTTTCAGAAAGCTGGCGAATTGAGTGAGTCCGAGCCAAAGGATGTCATTCCAGATTCTCTGGCCATGACATATGCGGCCACTCCATTCGGTGAACGAGTCAGTCGACTGTATCTTGACCCATTGTCCGGACTGATTCTTCGGGAAGGCCTCCGTAAAGCACGAAAGATTCTATGTCGCATTATCGAGGATCGTTCAATCTCTCCTTGGACCCTGCTCCATCTAATCGCTTGTACTCCAGATTTCCCGCCACTTTGGCCAACTGGAAAGCAGATGCAGATGATGACGATGAAAGTGAATGCGATGTCGGACCAGATTTTGTTGGATGGTCACGAACTAAACACACTCGGATTCATGCCAGAGGCGGAAAGTCTTGCTAAGAGTGCATGGACACTCAGTCAATGGATTGAAGAAAATTCTCTGAGGGAAATTGAAAAGGAAATGGGGGTCGCACCAGGGGACCTCAGAGTTCGCGTTGATCATGCAGATTGGTTGATGAATGCTACACGACAAATCTGTGCCAACGATGACGAAATCGATTCTGCGCTCACCGATTCGGATATCGATCTACTCGAGATGCTCGATGTCATGCGACATCGTGTATCCAACGGTTGTAAGGAGGATCTGTTGGCACTCATATCGATTCGTGGTGTGGGTCGTGTCCGCGCTCGAACATTGGCGAATCATGGATACAGAACACCACTGGAAATTTGTAGAATCACAAAGAAATCGGCTCAGAAACTCGCCGATGAACGAGGTTGGAGTCCCCTATTGGTTCAGAACATCATGCAAGCGGCTGATAGAGCCATACAGACCCGCGGTCGTCGGCCGACCGATTGATGAGGGGGGAGCGCTCCCCTCAATTCATGTCCCGTACCCCTTATCCTTGCTGGGGCATGGCACTGACAGACCCAGTTTCGGATTCTGAAAAATTAGTGGCAACTTTTCTTGAATGGCGAAATGATGAGCGGTGGCTGCTCCTGGGTGGCCCCGCTGCTGTAAGTGACAAACAGTTGTGGACAGCTTGGCTCGGACTTGGTTCGCGACATGCGAATTCCAATATGCGTGCAAATGGCCTCGATGTTGAATTCATTCGACTTATTGCAGGAACACACCAGATTCGAATCGGATTTGAGAGAGCTGGGTTGGCAAAGGGCGATCGGACGGCATGGCTAGTCTATCTCCCAGAGTTTGTCAACAGCACCATCTCAGAAATGAATTGGCCCACTCTGGATCGATTTGCACTGGACAAAGAAGCGGATCGATTGATGCGAGTACTCGATGCGAAACTGCTACCACATGCTCCAATTCCACTTGAAGAGAGTGTTCAGCGTCTAGAACTTCAGATTGAGAGTGGTCAATCAGCAGACCATGATTCGATTGAACGTTCGGCACTGGCTCATATTGCGTTGGCGGATTTCCATTGATTATTGAAGAAAATGCTTGGCGAAACGCCTTATGGCTTCGATGTTCCGTCACGAATTATGGCGAAGCATCATGCTTGGCGCAAGTGCGCAGACTGTGGAATTCAATGCACACCGATGAATTTCGTCGATGTGGATAGAGAGCGATTCTGTTTGGCATGCTGGACCGCACGTGTCAATCCAGAACACCCTGAGATGGATGCTATCATCGAGAAAGTCGAGGCCGAGGTTGAAGTATGGCGATGTCAGAAGCAGGCTTGGGACGAGAACGGGTTGTCGGACGGACCGAAATCGGTTCGTTCGCAAGGAAACCGTGTGAACAATCCCTGAGGTGAATAAATGGCTTCTTTCGAGGGGCTCGATGCAACAAGTTGGCCAGAATTAGAACCGCATTACCAGAATTTTCTCGATGCTGGGATTGATTCTGCAGATGCGCTCGAAACTTGGTTGATGGAGTTGGGGCGATTCGATGCATATGTTGGCGAAGCGGGTTCGATGCTCTATGTCAACATGACATGTGATACTGAGAATGAAGAGATCAAACAGGCCTACCTTGAATTCGTCGAGAATGTTGAGCCAGAATTGGCTAAGATGTCCGATCTATTGAATCGAAAATTGGCCGACAGCCCATATGCAAATGATCTCGACCAAGATGAATACAACGTGCTACTGCGTGATACTAGAATGGATTTGTCACTGTTCAGAGAAGAAAATATTCCATTGGGAACTGAACTTACCAAACTCGGCCAACGCTACAACGAGATTTGCGGGTCGATGATGGTCGAATTTGATGGCGAGGAACGAACCATGCAACAAATGGGGAAATATCTACAGGTCAATAACCGAGAGGTTAGAGAAAATGCATACACAACCGTGGGAAAGCGACGGTTCCAAGATGCGGAAGAGATTGACGAACTCTACGATTCGATGATTGCACTGCGCCATGAGATTGCTCAAAATGCAGGATATTCGAACTATCGAGATTACGTCTTCGATGCAAAGCATCGATTTGACTACACGCCCGCTGATTGTGAGGCATTCCAAGACGCAGTTGGCAGCATTTGTGTCCCTCTGATGAGAGATGTGGATGAAGAACGGTGCGAGACGTTGGGGCTTGAATCCCTACGAATGTGGGACCTAGGGCATGATGTGCAGGGGAGAGAGCCCCTACGCCCATTTACTGAAGTCGAAGAGATGGTGGAAGGGACCAGTCGAATGTTCCAGAGGTTGTCACCTGAACTCGGAGGGTTTTTTGACAGCCTTCGTGATGGGACCAGCCTAGATCTCGATAGTCGAAAAGGGAAGGCACCGGGTGGATATCAATTACAACGTGATCATAGTCGAAAGCCATTCATTTTCATGAATGCAACCGGTCTTCAGCGCGACCTTGAAACCATGGTTCATGAAGCAGGTCACGCCTTCCATTCCATCTACGCAGACGATTTACCCTTAGTCGATTATCGCAGTGCACCATTGGAGTTCTGTGAAGTCGCATCGATGTCGATGGAATTATTGACGCATGAATTCCTCGATGAGTTCTATTCACAGGAAGATGCGCAACGAGCAATCAGATTGCATTTGGAAGGTATCGTCTCAATCCTCCCATGGATTGCAACTATTGATGCATTTCAGCACTGGGTGTACACGACCCCTGGACACTCTCGAGAACAAAGACACGCAAAGTGGTTGGAACTCGGTGAAAGATTCGGTTCAGACTTGGATTGGTCGGGATTTGAAGATTGGAGAAAGGTTGGGTGGCAAAAGCAGCTGCACCTGTTCTCATATCCATTCTATTACATCGAATATGGAATTGCTCAACTCGGCGCATTGCAGATGTGGTTGCAGTATAGGGCCAATCCAGAGGAGGCGTTGGCTAACTATGCAACCGCCATGCGGTTAGGGGGTTCCCGCCCATTGCCAAACCTGTTTGAAGCTGGTGGGATGAAATTCGATCTAGGTCAATCGACCGTCCAAGGGCTCATCGATGCTGTGAGAGACGAACTGTCCACACTTCCAGCTTGATTGTAGCGCCGACGGCACCGGCGGATGGGAAGAACCGGTGCCGTCGAAGCCACAGGCCTGCACTCAATCGCGCAGACCTTCTGCTGTGACGAAGAACTTGGCTTCGCCTTCAGGCAGATTTGGAGAGTCAATTAGGCGGGCAATTCTCGAGCCTGCTTTGGACTTCTTGAGATAAATGCGGAAGGTGGAGGCGTGGCCCACCACGTGTCCGCCCACTGGTTTGGTCGGATCTCCCCACATTGCATCGGGCTTCGACATAACCTGGTTTGTCACGAGAACCAACGCATTGTTAACATCGGCCAATTTCTTGAGTTCCTTCAGGTGTCGGTTCAATTTTTGTTGGCGATCTGCCAACATTCCACGACCAAGGAATTCAGCACGGAAATGTGCAATCAATGAATCTACGATGATTAGTTTGACTTCAATGCTTTTTGAAGCTCGCTGAATCTCATCAACCAACAGCATCTGATGTGATGAGTTGTAAGCACGTGCTACGTGAATGCGTTCTAGCGCAACATCGGGATCAAGGCCTACACCGCGCGCCATCTGAGCGATACGCTCCGGGCGGAATGTGTCCTCAGTGTCAATGTAGAATACTTCTCCACCAAGTCCGCCCTGCTCCTTAGGAAGGAGGCAATTGACTGCAAGTTGGTGCCCTACCTGGGTCTTCCCACTGCCAAATTCACCAAACACTTCACAGATTGCTTGTGTTTCAAATCCGCCACCCAATAATTCGTCAATGGCTGCGGAGCCGCTGCTCAATTTGAGCACCTGTCGGCGTCTTTCAAGCAGTGAGTTTCCAGATACGAACCCGCCGATGTTGGCGAGTTTCTTAGCGGACGAAATGATCTTCGCGGATACAGCCTCACCTAGTTCGGCTGCATCTGCAAGTGATTTGGGAGTCATGACTGCGATGGCCAGAAGTTCGTTGAATCCGGCTTCTCGGAGTTTCTCCGCGGTCGCGGGTCCGACGCCTGGAAGGTCTTCCACGGTCAGCTCGGGTTCTTCTGCATCGATTACGACGACCTCCTCGTCATCTTCGGTTATTGTCTCGGTCTTTGTTGTCTTCTTCTCTGTTGTCATATTCTCACCTTGTGTTGTGGACCATGCTGGCGTGCCTTAGTATATGAACCAACGAAGGACGGATGCGTTGTTGCGATTCAAAAAGTGTACTTCAATAGACTCGCAGTGGCCTCTTTATCCACTTTCATTTCACATTCATCACTTTCGCGAAACCCGAGAGGTGTGATTGACTCGTTGGTAGCGGGTGATCGATTTGAACGATCGGTCTCCGGGTTATGAGCCCGACGAGATAACCTGGCTACTCCAACCCGCTGGCTCTTCGTGGCTACTACCCCTATTTCAAGGGCTCCGCGACCACGGAAGGCTCTTTGAGTCGAGGCCTGAGCCCCTCCTCTGATGACGGGCGACCTGCTCATACAGAATGCGACGATGGTCTTGCCTGACCGTATCGTCGAAGGGGATCTCCGAGTCGTCTCCGGCACGATTCGTACGGTGGCTGCCGGAGGTGGCCTGTCCCCGTCTGGTTCCGAGACGGTCATCGATGGTACTGGAATGCATCTTCTCCCTGGTGCCATCGACCCTCAGGTCCACTTCCGTGAGCCGGGTCAGCCTGAGAAGGAAGACCTTGGGAGCGGTAGTCGGGCAGCGGCGGCTGGAGGTGTCACTGCTTTCTTGGACATGCCCAACAACAAGCCAGTGGCAACCACGCGGGCTTCTATGGAAGCGAAAATCGCCTCTGCTGCAGCCAATGGGGTGACGCATCACGGCTTCTTCATCGGCGCGACCCCTGACAATGTCGCTGACTTACAGAGCGTTGCAGGCATGGATGGTGTATGTGGAATCAAGATCTTCATGGGTAGCAGCACTGGAGACCTACTCGTCCATCAGCAACAGCATCTCGAGAACATCTTCGCCAACACCGGCGGCATCATCGCCACCCACGCTGAGGATGAGGATCGACTGAATGCACGCTTCCCCGACTTCTCTGGTCGCACAGATATTGCCGCTCACGCGGAGTGGCGTGACGTTGAATGTGCAATGTTGGCTACCCAACGTGCAGCTGCCCTATCCAAGGACCACGACCACCGACTCCACGTTCTCCACCTGACCAGTGGTGCCGAAGCAGATTGGTTGGCAGCCAACAAGGGCGACCTCATCACGACAGAGGTTTGTCCGCAGCACCTAACCTTCGACCAGAATGATGTCGAAGAGCGTGGCGTACGTCTGCAAATGAATCCACCCATTCGCTACACTGAGGACAAGGAAACATTGTGGAGACGCCTCAAGGACGGGACGATTGATTGTATCGCTACTGACCACGCCCCACACACAATGGATGCTAAAGCGCTCGGATTCCCTAAGGCACCCTCAGGGATGCCTGGAGTCGAGACCGCACTCCCCATGATGCTCACGCACGCGATGGATGGCAAGTGCAGCGTGTCCGATGTAGTTCGCTGGATGTGTGCTGGACCTGCCAAGGTGTACGGCATGGATAACAAAGGTTCACTCATCGAGGGCTATGATGGCGACTTGACTCTCGTTGACTTAGAGACCCGGCGTAGCATTAGTGATGCAGATGTATGGACTCGAGTTGGATGGACGCCTTATGCTGGGATGGAACTCACAGGACTGCCTATGTGGACCATTGTCGATGGAATTCCTGTTCACAAGCGAATTGCGAGCGGCTCGTTCCGTGGTGAAGCGATTGGTGCGCCAGGCTGCGCCGGTCGGGCGCTGAAATTCTCCTGATTAGTCCTCTTCTTCGGGTGGTTTATCTTCGGAACCAGTTGAATTATCGCCGTCAGATTCTCCGTCCTCTACTTCTTCTGTCATGACGTCATCGTCGTAGTAGTACGGTTCTGAAGTCTCATAGCCTGGCAACTCAAGCATCGCTGTCGTGTTCATATCTGCATACGATGTAACGCTAACACCTGCACTTGAGAATGCGTAGACGTAGTCGCCCATGAAGACAGATCGGCGTACGTTTGAATCGCCACCCCACCAACCGCTGACACCGTTGCCATCATTGTAGAATGAGGAATGGTCAATCTCGCCATATTTGGTTAGTGTTCGATTCAAGGGGTCAATTTCGATTAGTACCAGTTTGCTAACATATTCGTACCCAGAATAGGAGTAAGTGCGTCCATCAATCTCAATCGTATCATACACGTACCTGTGCGTTGAAAGAGGAATTGCGAGCAATCCAGCAGCTTCCCAGTAAGTGAAGGCCTTGTGCTCATAGGTTGCCTCAGAGTACGACCATGACCATCCGCACCAGCGGATGCTGGTGCAATCATCGTCCATATATCCGGGCGTCAATTGCTGAGTATCTGCAAGTGTTGGATTTGTCAGATCACTCAGGTTGAACAGACTGATTTGTGTGTGGCTCCAATCCAATCCCAATCCGTCCTCTCCACCGGGCATGCCAATGGTCAGCAAATCGCCGTTGGACAGCGGGTGGATGTAAGTGGAGACACCGGGCACTTCGAGTTCACCCAAAATGGTTGGATTCTCTGGGTCCGAGAGGTCGATTGTCCACAGTGGGTCCATATTGCGGAAGGTGACCAAATAGGCCATGTCGCCAACGAATCGGGCACTCCAGATGCGCTCGCCCTCGGCGATGCTGCCCAAATGGCTGACTTCGTCAAGGTTTCCTGCACCGTCACTTTCGAGTATCGTGATATGGTTTTGTGGTTCGATGACCTCCCACTCGCCACCCTCAGTCAGCCACCAACGGCCCCATGAATCGGTCGTGCTGGCCACGCGAATGTCGTCATTGTACTCGGACATCGAGAACTGGTCCTGAACAGTACCCACAACTCGGCCGCTGCCGATGTAGGTCGTTTCACCCTCAACACTGATGTCGAAGGCGTGGATGTTGGTCGCATCCTCGTAGTCGTTGTTGCGCCAGAACCACCACCAGTCGTTGGCGGGCTCTGCGAGAACCATCATATCGCCACTCGCATATACCTCAACCCATGAAGATGCGATGTGGTCAACCTCACTGCTGAATTCCTCACTGAGAAGGTCCACGGTCATGATTGAGGTGAAGCCACGGCCCACGCCATCGGCAGAACCACTGAATTCGCTACAGTCACCACTTCCCGATGAATACGAGGAGATGGTGCCATCGGCATTGCGCTGGTGCATTTGAGGTGCGAAGTCGGCCAGAGTCAAGGTGTTGAGTACAGCAAGATTCTCATCGACTAAGTCCTCGACGGATGAATTCCAGAGGCTCATTCGATCTTCCCAATCTTCAGTGTCCCAGTAGTCGTTAGACAGAGATGGATATGTTTGGATTCCTGGGATGTAGGACCACATGTGTGACACGCTTCTAACAGTCCCATTGACCATTCGTGCAGTCTCATGGCTGCCCTCGATGAATATCTCACGGCCAACGTTGGGGTCGCTTCGATTGGTAATGTCAATCACGGTGTACTTGACCAAATTTGAGGAACGCCAGTTCCCATCAGAAGTCTGCATGATAGAGCGTAGTGGGTCATTTGAAGGGATGTTCCAACTGTTGATGGCTGAGATAATGACCAAACTGTCACCCTCCTTCATCATCTGCAAGGGTTGGCCTTCCAATTCCATGTCCGATACGAGCGTGACATTGCCATGCTCGGGTACACCGATGATGACCAAGTGGTTGTTGTTGATCATGTAGAAATGATGGCCATCGAACTTGAGGAAGTCCGCCTCATCGACACCTGATTCCTGGTTGTTGGTCTCAGAATAAGTGCCAGAACGGTCCTCGCCACCACTGCTTGAAGGAGCTGTGCCGCCTGAATTCGCATCCGCAGATGCCTCAGGCATACCGCCATCCATTTCCATTGCCACATCATCTACCATTCCTCCGCCCATTAACCACATATTTGGGCTGGCCCAGTTCCAGTAGGCGTTCTGGTCAATCTCGACCAGTGTCTGTTCCCACAATGCGTCTTTGAGATCCTCTAGTAGAACCGCGCAGTCATCGTAAGTCTCGAGTGTTGGAGTGGTTCGGGTGCGTTCACCCAGACTCAACTGTGGCCAGTCGCCCTCGGGGGACCTCTCCCAGATGACGATATCGTCTATCTCATCGACTATGCCACTCAGACATCCGGGTAACAGTAGTAGTGCAACAAGAAGTGCGGGCACTCGTACGTTGGTTTTCATGCTCCCTCCAGCACTTTGTCCCTATTAGTGGACTCGGTCTTAGGTGTAAGAGAGCATGCCGGCATAGGATTCATGGGAGATGGCTGTAGTCCGCGCTATTGCGCGGACGGAGACAACCGAGATGGCACGAAAGAAAGGAGTCGATTCTGATGATGATGATGTCATCATTGAAGGTCTCGAGGAAGCACTGGATGCGGCTTCTGAGGAGGCGTTGGCTCGTGCTGCCGATACCGTTTGCAAGGAATGTATGCAGATTCACCGAAATGAGAATGTTCTGATTGTTACCGATCCACAAACCTCTACGATTGGGCAGGCACTTTACGAAGCGGCTGCCAGAATCTCGGACCGAGTCTTGTTGGTGATGATGCCGACCACACATCGCCATGGAGACGAACCCCCCGGGCCCGTTGCCGAACTAATGCGCAAGCAGGATGTTGTTCTAGCTCCCACACGGTATTCACTCACACACACGCGAGCGCGCATGCAGGCGTGTCGTGAGGGAACAAGAATTGCGACGATGCCAGGAATCACCATGCAGATGTTCATCGAAGGTGGAATGACTACTGATTTCAACGCCATGCAGTCAGCCATTGCGCAACTTGGCAAGTCGCTGAAACGTCAGCGCAAGGTCGAAGTGAAAACCGATTCGGGGACTGATATCAAATTCGAAATTGGTGGCAGATGGGAACTCGGAGACAATGGCATCTGCAATCGCCCAGGTCAAGTCACTAATCTTCCCGCGGGCAAAATTCTCGCCATGCCCAAAGAAGGAACAATGGAAGGTACAATCGTCATCGATGGAACATGGGATGCCGCGGTTGTCTCTGAACCTCTCAAAATCAAGGTCGAGGCAGGGATTGTCACGAAGATAACAGGGGAAGGGAGTGATGATGTCAAAGCGATGTTTGTCGAGGCCAGTAGAAAACTCAAACCTCAACAGCAATCCAATGTCTGGACTGTTGCTGAGTTCGGATTCGGAATGAATCCAAGGGCGCGTTTGGTAGGCAACGTGCTTGAGGATGAGAAGGTGCAAGGCACATGCTATTTCGCGTTTGGAGACAATACGAGTCTTGGTGGAAGTTCCTCTTGTGGCATCCATGTAACTGGTGTTCTCAAACAGCCAACTGTCAAGATTGGAGATGTTGATCTATTGGATGACGGAGATATCCGCATCTGATCAAATACTCGAGCCACAGACTGGGCAATGGCGCCAATGGTGTTCAACGCCAATATTACAGCCACCACAATAGATTCCAGTCTGTAGAACGTGATGAATTCCAGATACACCAGTTCGCTGTCGTCCAGCGGCGGAGGGTTGTGCCATGGCTTGGGGAATTGACTGAGGCATAGGCTGGGACACAGGCTGTGGAGTGGCCTGAACAGGTGTTCTCACCGGTTGAGCGACGGGGGCACGCTTTGGAGCGAGGAAGGGTGCATTCGTCTTCTCTTCGGCAGCGGCAGTAAATTCCTCATATTGGAGGACGTTGTCCTTGTTGATATCGATTCGTTCAAACATCTCATTTTGGACCGCCTCGGGAAGTTTTGCAATCACTGGTGATGAAGTGAATTCTTCTTGAGAAATGACGCCATCCTTGTTGATATCCATCTCATCGAAGGCCTCGCGAACCTCTTGTGTACTGAGGGGTGCATCGAAGGCTGAAGAGATGCTGACTTCGGGTGCTGCGGGTTCGGGCTCTGGTTCAGGTTCGGGCTCCGGTTCGATGACTGGGGCTGCAACAGGCATCGGCTCGGGCTCGATGACCGGGGCAGGAACGACCATGGGCTCTGGCTCAGGCTCTGGCTCTGGTTCTGGCTCTGGCTCTGGTTCTGGCTCTGGTTCAGATACGGGCTCAGGGGTAGGCGCGGGTTCGGGCTCAGGGATTGGCTCGACAGCCTGAACACCTTCGGGGGCTTCGACAGAGACTGTGGTGACTGGTCCACCGGTCAACGATGAGAGGCTAGAGGCATCTCCTCCCCCTTGGGTTTCACGCAAAACACTGTTCATCTGTTGATGTAAAGCCAAGAATCGAATCTTGTTGGCGGGCATATCCTGCATCCATGCTTCAAAATTCGCCAGGTATTGGTCGAGTTCCTGCAGACCGCCACACATGTGTCCGATTGCAAGCATCTTCAGCAATCGGAATGGATCATTGAATGCTTCAAGTGCATCTTTCTCGGTCGCTGCCAAATCCGGGTCGGGGCCCCCTGGATTGCCCATCGAATCCTCTTGGCCTAGAAACACTCGAATTGGATCAGTCCACGAAAGAATTCCAAAGGGCTCAGAAATCAACCAATAGATTTCGCCCCCTTCGACCTCTAGTCTGGTGGCAGCCATCTCAAAATCAAATGTCGCTTGCTTGAGAAGGAGGTCGCCAGTAATTGAAAGGAATTCGCCGAGGCCATTCAATCGGTCGGTTTCGGCGAGACGATTGATGAGATCGCTGGAATCCGTAATGCCGAAATATGCCGATGTTTCGTCGACCTCAATGCCTTCGGGGAGAGTGGCGCCTTCGAGTTCTTCATCATCAGCCATCGAGTGCCGCCTACACCAAGCGCAGCGAAGGCCATTCAATAGGTTGACGCCGTCGTAGACGGCGCCCCTGCGTACACGCGTTAGGGCCGAGCGTGTCCAAGGATGTGTTTGGATTGCTTGACATTCCAGCCCTCAGATTGCAATCGTGCTAGAACGCTCTGTTCTGAATCACCGACGATTAGTCGCTCCTTTGCAGCGGCAACGGATGCATCGAAATCGGCCTTCTCGTCCGGGCCGAATAAATCGTCGAAAGAACCACTGGACTTTCGGCGCCTTGATTGCTTGGCCGGAGTTGCTGTTCGACGGGTCTTGCGAGTTGGGGCAGCTGCTGCAGTGGCGGGGCTACGCGAGGTCTTGCGAGTCTTACGGACTGGGTGGTCGTCGGTTGCAGGTGTCGTTGTGGATGTTCGACGAGTTTTCCGAACAGGTTCCGTGGGCTCTTGGCTCACTTCTCTTGTTGGAGCGCTGGGTCGCGCACTTGGGCGGGCTTGGCGTGAAGGGGCAGATGATGGAGGTTGACTTCGAGTTGGAGGGCTTTCGCTGCGTGTTGGGGGGCCTCGGCTACTGCGAGTTGGAGGGGCTTGGCTGCGTGTTGGGGGGCCTCTGGACGAAGGTTCCCGCGAAGGTTCAGATGAGAATGATCTCATTGGTGCTGTGCCTGAACTGGTACTGAATGGGTCCCAGTCATCATCGTCATCATCATCGTGATAATCATCATCGTCATCATCTTCCTCGTCCCAATCAATTCGGTTTCCACGAATCCGTGAGATTACCATCATTAGGATGACAATAGCAAGGATTGCGCCAATTGCAATCACACCAAACTTCATCGGTCCATCCATAAATGATGATTCGGAATCTTCGGCTTCCTGCAACTGTGCCGGTGTGCAACCAGTCTCATCTACAAGGTCGCTCTCTCTCCAATCGGTATCAGCACACACATCATCGGCATCGCTCACACCATCTTCGTCAGTGTCGAGTTGAGAGTCTGCACAACCGTCAGAATTTCTTTCCTCATTCTCAGGTGTACCTTGGCACTGATCTAGATGATTCAAAACTCCATCATTATCCTCGTCGGGAGTTGGACAGCCATTTTCATGCACGCCCCCTTCACCATCAGCATCAGCAATTCCGGGTTGGCCAACACATTGGTCTCCATTGATACCAGATGAGTTGTCGCCGAAACCATCGTTATCGAGATCTTCCCATTGTGATGAGTCAAGATTGTCCCAATCAATTGAGTCTGCCCATCCATCACTATCGATATCAGGGCAGCCTAGAACAACCTCAGTTCCAGGGCTAGCTCCTGCTGAATTGTTGGATACGCCATAGTCTTGAGGGCAAGAATCAGGAGATGTAGCATTCGCAACCCATTGGCCTACAGTTCCTTCGCGCGATTCGTTCCACGAAGAATCGGCCCAATTGTCTCCAAATCCATCATCGTCGGAATCAGTCCACTGTGTCTCATCAGCCGGGAAATCATCGACCGCATCTTCAATTCCATCAGAGTCGGTGTCCGCACCGACAACGATGCAACCATCAGCAGTTACTGTTGCACCTAATGTGGTGCCAGGGCAGAGATCCAAATCATCGGTGACACCGTCTTCATCCGTGTCTAGTTGTGAGGGTGCACATCCGTTTGCATCGACCTCGTCGTAATCCGCGGGAATCGTGTTGGGGCACATGTCGAGTTGGTCCGCATTTTCATCAACGTCATTGACACCATCGCCATCGGTATCGATGTTCGTTTGTGTAGACGAACAGCCCACACTGTTGACTATCTCACCAAGAGGGGTGTTCGGACAAATGTCGGCGTCGTCGGTGACTGAATCTCCATCTGTATCGATTTGAGAAGGTGAACAACCATCGATATTGGCACTCTCTCCTTCAGGTGTATCTGGACATAAATCTTCTTCGTCAGGAATATTGTCTCCATCCTCGTCGCCTACAGGCATCGGGCAACCAGGACCCGGGACACCGAGTAATGCACCGGGAATATCCGGGCAGCGATCCCAATCTCCGACTGGGTTCTCTCCGAATCCATCATCATCGCGATCACGCCATTGGTCTGGGTCATCAGGTAGTGCGTCTCCGAGTTCATTCTCACGAAGGCCGCTCTCAGAATTGATGTCGTAGGAGTAGATGTTGGAATGGCCATCACCATCCGTATCTGTGCAACCTTTCTTGTCGATTGTGGAATTGCCCCAGATGCTTGGACAGTCATCGGCATTGTTGCCACTGATATTGTCACCATATCCGTCCTCATCAGTATCTGCAAACTGGGTCCAGTCTTGAGGGAAGGCGTCTCGATTCCAAGCATCATGGGAGTTGTTGTCGCCATAGGTATCGCCATCGAGGTCGCCCCATTGGTGGTGACAAAGGGTGCCACAGAGGTTCTCAGGAGAGGTGTCATCAGGCGCCCAAGGGAATAAATCAGCACAATGTTCGCCGGCGGCATGTGAATTGCCTTCATCGTCCACCCAAGAGTTGTAGCAACGTGTTACGTTGTAAGTCCAACCGTACGGCTTTGATGACGTAGGGGGCGCAGGATCGGACCAGCCATCTCCGTCGCTGTCGAGGCATCCGCCGCGATCATAGATAGAGGAGCCATCGAACCCAGGACATTTGTCGCCCGTAGGAGCGCTTGAGTTGTCGCCCCAGCCATCACCATCTTCGTCAACCCACTGTTGGGGATCTAGTGGGAATTCATCGGATTCAGCATTCTGCCCACAGCAATCTGGTCCGTGGTTGTCGTATCTTCCGTCACCATCTGTGTCGATGGCTTGCATCCAATTTGTTGGATGTCGGTCGCCATTCCAACCAGCTGCGCCTGAAGGATCGGACCATCCGTCGCCGTCTGTGTCTGGACACCCAAGAGCGTCACGCCATGATTTTCCACTGTTTGAGCAATCGTCGACAGCATTGGCAAATCCGTCGCCGTCGACATCGCCACAACCATGGTGGCCATAGGCGCTGTAACCAACAATTGTCGGGCATTTGTCGACACTTGGTGCATCTGGGTTTTCACCATAACCGTCGCCATCGGAATCGGTCCACTGACCGCCGAATTCGGGGAGGTCGTCCATCATATCCGGGATGAAATCACGATCTGAGTCGGCCAACCCATGAAGAATCGATACAGTGCTGTATGTGGTCGCGAACAAGACGTGCCAAGTGCCGTTCGAATCAAGGGTTGCAGCGGGAGCAGAATCGGTCTGCCAAGGAATGGAGCCGAATTCAATGGGTTGGTGGCCCTCAAGTGTGTTGATTGTGACCGTGCCCGTCGGATTGGGACAGATGACCCAATCTTCTCCAGAAGTATCGATGAGCAATTCAATATCGTTGGTATAACGGCAATTTAGGTCTACTGTACGGGAACCTGTAGAATCGATGAGAACATGTGAGCCAGATGTGCCGGGAAGATTACCAGGAATTAGGAATCCATCTGAAGTGAATTCTGGTGAACCCATGAGTGATGTCCAACCCAATGAAGGCACACTCTGTTCGGTCACGGACCCAGACTCACTGAACTGGTGACGCCACTGTGAATTGTTGTCTTGCCAGACGACTTCAAGCGCAGCACCGGCGAGTTGAACGCTTGCCTCACCGTCTACCAGTGTCTCATTGCTTGAAAGAACCGTGCGTTCTGTCATTGACCAACTGTCAGCGGCTCCTTCAGACCATTCGGTGATCAAGCCAGATGTGTCATGGCGGTACATCAAGCCGATGCTGCCGTTGTCGGCCATGACAGCACCAAATTGGCTACCATTTGCATCGGTTGCGAGGGTGTTTTCATCCCATGTCGAGCCGTTCTGTACCGTGATTAGGATTTCGTTCGTGTCAGCATTTCTCCACACGATATGAGGGGTATTGCTTGAATCTACCAGCAGTACGATGTCCTGCTCGATGGTCATGCCACTCTCGATAATCTCGGTGTCGATTGCACTACTCGTTTGATTGGCGAATACGAGGGAATCTGTACCCGAACTGAATTCAAACAGGAAGGAAGCCATGGAGTGATTGGGAGTCGGTGCAGCGATACTGCCAAGAGAAGCGGTACCCCCACTCAGTACCTCTTCCGAGACGAAAATGGTTCCAGCGGCCTGATTGAAATCAATCCCAGTGCCGTCTGATGTAATGATTGTTGGTTGACCGGCAGGACTCACGACCATGGCAGCACTTGGGAGGGTGCCAAAATCATTCATTCCCCAAGGGGCAATCGAAGTCAGAAGTTCATTCGCTCGCTCATAGTGATAGTATCCTTCATTGGTGTCCAAAAGCAATTGAGTGCGCCCTTGTGCATCTACAGCGAGGTCGAGATCACTGACAGTGAAATCGAACGGAAGGTCGGAAAGTTCCCAGTCACGAGTCTCCATGATGACGATTGAGCCGCCAGTGGTGGTACCGTCGTTCATGCGCGTGGTGCTAGCGTAGAGGAATTCGTGAGTCCCATCGCGGTCTGCATCGCCTCCTGCAGATAGGATGCGACCGAGTTGAGAGTTGGCACCTTCGTTGCGGGTATAGAAATCGGCTGTGGAATCAACGAGATTGGTGTCGTTGGTGCCAGGAACTAGTTCAAGTTCCCCCTGAACATTACCGATGAGGAAATCGCCGATTCCATCGTCGTTGATATCGCCGGCTGTCTGAATATTCCAACCCCAACCGTTGCTTGTATCCATCATCGTGGTCGGATTGGTAGAGTAACCGCCGGGGCTACCATGGAAAATCCACAATTTATTGACCAAAATCTCACTCACTGCAAGATCATCGTATCCATCACCATTGACATCGCCAAGAGCGCTCAATGAATTGCCGAACAATGTCCACTGAGCCATCATCGACCAAGTTTGGTTTGCAGTCGACGAGATGCCAGTGGAACTACCGTGGTGTACTTGGGAGATACCTCGCCCAGACACAGCGGTCCGTTCCATTGAGCTGCCAACGACAATGTCGTCGTAACCATCGCCGTTGGCATCACCAACACCAAGGATAGCATATCCAAGAATGAGGTTGCTCACATGCCCCTCAATGACTGTCGCTGCCGATTCTATCGTTACATTGCCAAGATACACATGGACACGTCCAAGGCCCCCATCGGTACCCTCCCAGCCCATTTCGCTGACAATCATGTCCGGGGAGCCGTCGTTGTTGACATCGCCCGCAGATTCGACGTGCGCGCCGAAAAGACCGTCGAGAGTGTCCCCATACTCGGTCCACATGGGAATTGAATTGAGGCCGGTGGCAAATCCAGAATAGACAAAAACGGCACCGGTCGAATTTCCAGATGCATTGTTGTGGGCTGGCGCGCCAACGAGAAGGTCGTCGTATCCGTCACCGTCTACATCACCAACCATCGCTAGAGAAGCACCGAATCGTGCCCCCTCATGTGAGCCTACCAACACAAGGTTGGGATTTGAGTCATAACCTTCTACAGAACCGTAGTGGATGTGGACAACTCCAGCATCATTGAGGGCCCCGGGGGCACCATAGACGAGATCGCTGAATCCATCCGCATTGTAATCGCCATTTGCGTTGACATCCGTCCCGAAATCAATCGACTCGTTGGTTTCTAACACGAGGAGGGGGTCTGGTGAGATTCGACCATCGTCACGACCGGTCAAGTCACGAACGATGCGAAGCCCAGTGCCATTCTCGATTCCATAGACTAGTTGTGCGCGCGTGGTGGCATCAAGGTGATGTCCAAGTGGTTGACCAATTCCTTCCCCTTCGTCAACTACGGAAAAGGTTCGAGCATCGCCATCCAGAGAGATGATTGCAACACGTTCGTTGATGGTATCGACGAACGATAGGTGCAGGATGTCATTGACATCGATGTTGAGGACCATGTCGGCGGCGGCTCCTCCTGACACCATTTCGGTATGGCGCCACCATGAGCCAGTGTATCTCATCAAATCCAAACCACCGGTATCCGCATTCCGATAAGCGATGGCGATTGATCCATTGCTGTAGATGGCAATCTCTGGTGCTGAAGTGATGGTTACATCATTGACCAGTGTTCGAATCATCCAATAATATCCGTTTGTAGATGTGTAATCGCTCTCTCTAGCCACTTTGAGTGCAGATGCATCGACGTCGATATAGGCGACTCGGGCAAATCCACGATAGTCGACGATGATTGAACAGCCCTGTCCAACGTCTCCACTCGAATCTACAGTTGTACGGGTGGTCGTGCCGTCTGGTGACAATGTGTAGACCTCTAAATCCTGATTTGCGGCATTGTATCCACAAGCCTTGACCACTTGGTCGGGGCCAATGGCCACATCGAGATCTTCGACGGAATCTGAGAAATTGGCAATCGCATTTTGGACCCAATCACTCACACCTCGGAATGGTAGAACATCCCAATCGATTCCTTCATGTTCGATTTCACCCCATCCAAGAGATTCGCCCCAACCGTCGGTCGCCTCATAACTCTCCATCGGGGCTGTAGATTCCTCCAGAGCAGGAATCATTGTCGTCATCGGAGCGAGAACCATGAGCAAGGTCAGGAACAGACTCATCCGACGCATCTCATCACCAAATCGGGGTCTAATCGTACTCGACCCCATAGGGTCGAGCAAGTCTAAGTTCTTCAGACAACCGATTAGAAGTCCCTTTGAACATTAGGCCCAATCCGGGGTCATGGCAGGGAAGCAGTGGCTGCTTTGCGCCGATGGCGAATGGCCACCTGAGAGTGTTTGGGGGCCTCTTTCAGAGACCTGCGATGTCATCGTTGGCGTGGATGGAGGTACAGATGCTGCAATTTCACGAAATATTGCTATAAATTTGGCCACTGGAGACTTTGATTCGATTGCCGATACAGAGGTCGACAGGATCGCACTCGCAGACCAGAATTCATCCGACTTGGAAAAGACCCTGAAATATGCGGCTGAGAATGGAGCCGAAACTGTGGAAATAGTCGGTGTTGAAGGTGGGGAAATCGATCACCAACTCGCCGCGTTTGCAGCACTTGTTGAAGCACCTGAACAATTGGAAATTTACATGCACATGTCAGAGCACATTGTGATGCGCTGTCTGGACGACTTGGAACTGGTTCTAGATGAAGGTACAAAATTGAGTCTGTTTGCCTTCACAGCATGTGCGAATGTCAGTATCTCGGGTGTTGAATTTCCGCTAGACTGCGAACCACTTGCGTTCTCCACCAGAGGGTTGCACAATGTGGCTCTTGGTGGACCGATTCACATCCAAAGTGATGGTGCTCTGGTCGTGGTTATTTCCGGACATTGATTGAATAATCGTGCGTACCGGGTTCACCCAAGCCACCCGCCTTTGCCTTCTCGCTAATTGCAGCCGCGGCTACGGTCTCTTTGAACGTCCCACGTTGTGAGATGATTCCGCGCTTCCATGCTGTCCAAGGGGAGTAACCGGGAAGGTAGGCTCGCCATGTGAATGGAACGCGCCCAGGTGTGACTCGATTGACAATCTGAGTGATCGAGGTCGTGCATGTTGCAGTCATGGTGTTGTACCACTCTGGTTCCTCAGCCAATTGATTGGTTCGCTGCATCATTGCTTGAAGTAGGGCTTGCTGCTTTTCGGGCAATACATCGCATGGATAGAGGTAGACATCGTTGCCCCGTCCGTTAGTGCGGACGCCCAACAGATCGCGCTCTGTGGCCCAAATCAGGATGAGTTCAAACTCGTTCCACATACCGGCCCAAGGATGGAATTTCTGACCCTTCTGTCGGCGAACCTCAAACGAGGCCATGAGGAAGCGGTTGTCACTGAATTCGAAGCCGACCATCGTGTGCGCCATGCCTCTGATTTTGTGGAAATAATCGACAACATACCAGATGTCCTTCAAATCCTTCATGTCGAATGACCAAGAATCCCAGTTCTCATCGAAATCCCGAGTGGTCCTCCAAGTGAAGTCGCGGCGATTGTGTAGTGTCACAGAATCTCCATTTATCTCAAAGCGAGCCTGTTGGGCACAATCAGGCGACCAATCACGGTGCAATCGAGCTTTCTTCTGACCGACTGCGAACCACCAGAAATTGATGAGCAGTAAGACGATTGCAAGGGCGAAGCCGACGATGATTTTCCAATCCATCTCTCGCACCTTCTGTGATACAGGAAATTGATTACTGCTGATAGGAAATCCATTGATTCTCTGAGGTGTCCCACCAATCTACACCGCCTTCTGGGTGCTGTCTCCAATGAACACCGGATTCATCGACGAAGGAAGGTAGGCCTTCACTATCTGGTGCAACCGGAGCAGAGTCCCAAGTCCCCTCTTCCTTCTTGCCTTCACTGTTCATCATGTTGGCGACAAGTAAGCCGAGGATGATGGCGAAAATGAAGCCGCCTGATCCGACCAAAGCAATGGTTGCTGAGAGACTCATGACCAGAGGTGTAGGTGCGTATTCATCACCTTGTGATGTCGCGGGCCAGCGTTCTGAATCGCCACTTGCGTTGAGGACATCTAGACTGGCATCTGGTGTGGGCGGTAAGCGGACCACGTTGAGGGCCACGGTGGTTTGTCGGCCCTGTGGGCTGGTCAAGGTCACACGAACCTTGTGGACACCGGGACTCCACATTGTGCAGTCAAGAATCTCGAGGTCGTCGTACGAGGTGAGTTCCTGAGCGGGGTCAGCCACTTCCCACATAATCGCCATCTCTGGCAAAAGGGTGTCTTCTGTCGCGGCTATTTCCAGATTGCAGGGCGTTCCAGCTTCTGTACTGAGGCCGGTTTGATTGACGATGAATGCTGGAGGAGGATGAACGTGGATTTCAAAAGAAATTGACTCTGTTGCTGTCATCCCCAGTCCGTTTCGATAATGTTCGGTCACTGTGTAATCTCCTGCTGGCCAGCGACTGCAATCGAGCGGAGACTCGTATTCGCCCACCAACCAAGGAACACCTTGGATGGAAACTAGTCCCATCACATCATAATACTCACCAACGAGATCAGTGGATACACGGTGAATCAGACAAGTGTCTCCGGTGAAAATCCATTCTTCCGATTCTAGGTCCATGGACAGTTGTGGGGGAGTTAGGCTCGCCATCAATTCGTGGATTCCCAAATCTTCATCGTGAATCATCAATCCAGATTCAAGGTCCCATACGCGTAGAGTGATTTGGTATTCGCCGTCCTCCCATGCCTTGACTGTGGTGTTTGCAATGAATGAATCCTCGTAAACTACAGTTGTATTGTTCCAAAACGAAATGGCCATATCGCCATTGTCAGCAATTACTTCGACGCCGACTCCCGCAGTCGGAGCAGTTGTGATGATTGAAGCGATGACTCGAACCAAATCGAGGTCGCCATCATTATTCTCGTCAAGAGCGAATGCGCCTGAGCCGTTGACGACGATGTAACTCTCGTCTTGGGCAGTGACCACTGTGGCCATCATTGGCAACATCATCGCCACCATGAACAGAGTTAGAATTCGAGTGCGCATCAGAATTCACCTCCATCGTCGAGGAAGTCTTCCTCAAGATTGTCAAATCCATCTTCTTTCTGCCCCATTCGAACGGTAAAGAGTGTGACAAGGAAGACGAAAAGAGGCCATGCGAAGGTCAGTAGACTGGCGCTGGGATTAGAGCCCATGAGGGCAAGTTGGCTGCGAATTGCACCGTAGGAATCGGAGTAACCATCGCCATTGCTGTCAGGGCAGCCCTGCAAGTTGATTGTGGATGTTCCAGGAGTTTGAGGACAGTCATCGCGTAGGCCGCCGATAGCATTGTCTCCAAAGCCGTCGCGGTCTGCGTCAGCCCACTGAACGCGATTCTTGGGGAAAGCATCGGCTGGTCCATCGGGTGAAGCCAGCCATTCATCATCTGCGTCGGAGTACCCATCACCATCTGTGTCAGGGCAACCCAATCGGTCGATTACAGAAACCCCGGCACTCATCAGTTCGTTGGGGCAACTGTCGGCCTGATGTCCATCCGGATTATCTCCAAAGCCGTCGCGGTCTGCATCCAACCACTGTGTAGCATCATGTGGGAATCGATCACCTTGGTCGGACCAGCCATCACCATCGGTATCGGTGCAACCGTGTCGATCGCTGTTGCTGGTCCCGGGTGTATCTCGGCATCTGTCTCCCTCAAACCCTGTCTGCTCATCACCAAAGCCATCTCCATCGGCATCCTCCCATTGTGATGGATCATCAGGGAAGGCATCGGCTGCACCGGCTGGATGTGGTAACCAACCCAATTCGATATTCGGATCACTCGATCCATCGGCATCTCTGTCGGGGCAACCCCACCGGTCCCGAGTACTGGTACCAGATGTGGTCACGCATGCATCAGGGCGCCAAACGTCGTCGCCCTGATTGTCACCATAACCGTCACCGTCTACATCGTGCCATTGTGTCGCACAAAGTTCACCACATTGTGCATTGAGTCCACCAGGGAATGCATCGGCGAATCCTTCGGGATGAGAGGGCCAATCTAGGTCTGGATTCGAATATCCGTCGCCATCAGAATCAGGACAACCGTAGCGGTCATACATCGAGGAACCGGGGCGACTGACACATGCATCAGGTTCGTTCCCGCTGGAATTGTCGCCAAAGCCATCGCGGTCATAATCCTCCCACTGCGTGGCATCGTCGCTGAAATTATCAGCTTGCCAATCACCATCTCCGTGATTGTCCCCATAACCATCACCATCGGTGTCCCACCATTGTGTTGGATTGTCAGGGAATGCATCGGCATTGTTTCCAGATGCATTGTCGCCAAAGCCATCGCTGTCACGGTCAGCATGTTGAGTTGGGTCTCCAATGAATGCGTCTGCATCATCAAATTGCCATGTCCAATTTCCGCTGGGATCGGACCAGCCGTCGCCATCAGTATCCGGACAACCCATGCGATCTTGTGAAGAAAATCCAGTATCTAATGGACAATAATCGGGTGTAGTTGCGTTGTCGACATATTCGCCGACTCCCATCTCTTCGTGTGAATCGTTCCATTCCGAATCGGCCCAGTTGTCACCGTAGCCATCGACATCGTAATCGGACCACTGTGTTGCATCTTCCCAGAATGCGTCACCGCCATCAGCAGTAGTCCACACAGGGCCCCATTCCCCCCAATCATCGGGGTCAGACCAGCCATCATTGTCTCGATCAGGGCAACCAGTGCGGTCCTCGAAGGAATCCCCCCATTCTGTTGCGCATTGATCTCCATCTACTCCGTTGGGGTTGTCTCCATAGCCATCATGGTCAAAATCCGCATGCTGGCTGGGTTCATCGGGGAACAAATCCCCCGTATCAGACCAACCATCTCCGTCATTATCTGGGCACCCGACCTTGTCTTGGGTAGAAGTTCCGAAGGTGTCATCGCAATCATCTTCACGATCAGGGAAGCCATCGTCATCGGTGTCACGGTCATACTCGTCAAGGGTGAATGTGATTTGATACTCGATTTCATCATTGCAATTTGTGTCATCACCTGTAATCTCAACAAAGAAACTGTCTGTACTGCTCGCTGGTGTTTGGAGATTTACGGAAGTTGGCCCATCGTTGTCAAAACCAGAATGGCTGATTTCGTTACCGGCTGAATCCTTGAGACGAACATCGCCCTCCCAACCATCTGTGAAAGCACCAAACAATGTACAAATTCCATTGTCTGGGTTACTCATTTGACCCGATACTGTGACCTCTACAATGTCTCCATTAATCGCATCAACTTTCCACCAATCACGGGTATCTCCACCATGAGAGCAACCATCACCGTTGCAAACCCATTCGGTATAGGATGTGCCGGGAACTGCAACATTTGCTGAAGCCATGTCGTCATCTGCAACTGCATAAGGGATGCATGAAAGCAACATACTGAGAATCACAAGCGCGGCGAGAGAACGCTTCGGAATCGAACCAGAGGTTGTCATCGGGTGCCGGAGGCACCCGCACACGTAAGGCTGTTGCCCCTCCACAAAATCCCTGAAATGCCAACGATTCAGAATCAAAGTTGGGTTTTTTCGTCGGGGCCCCACTCTGAACGAGTGCGGTTGATGCCAAATCGCTTGGCGAAGAGGAAGCGGAAATTGAGCCAGCCATCGCCCCATGTATTGATTTCAGCATCGCCGACGCGAACACGGTATGGGACGCTGATTTCTACAGCCTTCTTGCGGCCAAAAACACGGCGAGCATTGATCTTCATCTCCTCGGACAGTGGCATCCCATCGTGAGTGGGTCGCATCTTCTCATTCTCCATGATATTCTTCCAGAAAACCCACATTCCACTCTGCGAGTCGTGTACCCCATACCAGAAGAGCATACGAGCTGTTGCCGAAAGTCCCCAATTGCCAAAACCATGCAGTCCCGACATTGCGCCATCTTCAGCACGACGAAGGCGATCGCAAGTGATGAATTTCAAATCATCTTCAACGAGTTTGCGAACCAATCCTGGAACTTCTTCCCCTGGGTATGTACAATCGGCATCGAGAGTCACAATGATATCGCCCGGTGCCAGTGCAAATCCGGTCCTGTATGCACGACCGTAGCCCTTTCGTGGCTCCATAACGACCCATGCCCCCTCTTCGGCAGCCAACTCTCGAGTTCGATCGGTGGAATTGCCATCAACAATTAGAAAATCGAGTTTTTCGCACCAACCATCATTCGGAATTGAACGAATTGTATCGACAATTGCCTCTTCTTCATTACGCGTCGGAATTACGACAGTCACATGGACAGGTAGAGTATCGGCCATGACATCCCCGGACTCTCGGACGAAGATTACCGATTTGAATGCAACCGTTCCCGACTTAAACCGGATTCATTCAAAACGGGGGGCCTTACAGGCCCCATTGGAGGGTGTATCCTGCATATCGCGATGTTATCGGGTGAATATCCTCCTCGCTGGGGTGGAATGGGCTCAACAGTGTTCCATCTGGCCGGGGCACTAGTCAAACAAGGACATCGAGTCACGGTGATTACGCGCCGTGACAAGAGTGTAGAACGCAATCCACGGAGAATTCCCCAACAAGAGGGTGTTTCCGTTCTATCAGTGAAATGGGCCCCACTTCCTATGGCCTTCACAGTATCCTACGGAAAATGGGCGCTACGAGAACTTCTGCGAATCCACCGCAAGGACCCGTTCGATGCTGTTCACGTACACGCACCGATGATTTCGTGGAAAGAGAAGCAGTATCAGCTGGTACGGGAGAAGGTTGGGCCCGTGGTTACCAGTTTGCATGGATCTTGGCTGGGCGAGCGTGATGGGATGACGCGCGCGGCCAAACACGGGGAGTCTGCTGTGTGGAAAAATCCCAACGATCTCGCCATTCTCCTTACCGCCAAGCACTATGCGAAATACGAGCGAGCAGCCGTTCGTGCTTCGACCCTCTGCGTGGCCAACTCAGAGGCTACCAAGGCGGATTTTCAAGCACGATACAATCCACCGGAGAATTGGCGTTGTGAAGTGGTTCGCTGGGGTGTTGATACGAACATGTTCTTGCCCCTAGATTGCGACCATGAAGACACGATGCTCGCGCACGAAGAAATGCGAAAGAGATACGGCGAACCTGACGAAAACGCACTCGCCGGCCTAGCGGAGACTGAAACGCCACTGATTTTGGCGGTGGGTCGGCTGGTTGCACGCAAAGGATACAGGACGCTTCTCAAGGCCATGCCAGCGGTTCTGGAGGTATTTCCCGGGGCACATCTCGTCATCGTAGGACGCGGTCACATGAAGCGCACACTGGAGCGTCAGGCCAAGAAACTAGGTGTTTCCGAGTCCTTGACCATTGAATCCAGTCTACCATTCGAAGAACTAGCGCAACTGTTCCGAAGTGCAAATTTGGTCGCTTATCCCTCCTATTACGAAGGGCAGGGGCTGATTCCTCTAGAGGCAATGGCAAGCGGAACACCAGTTGTCACTGTGAACGATGGCCCTCTGCCCGAAATGGTCGATGAAACGGTCGGGGGTTTGTTCGACATCGATCATCCTGAAACGTTGTCGGCAGCCATCAATGAACTTCTAAACAACCACGAACAGAGAGAAGTGATGGCTGCAAACGGTCGTCGGCGCGTACTCGATGAGTACACCTATGCCCTCAATGCCGAACGATATGCAGAGTATTACGCAACGAAGGGTTAGGGTTCACCGAAATCGCTCATCGGCGGCGGAGCTTCTGCTTCTAGGTCTGGTTGGGCGGGTGCGGTTTCTTGTTCACCTAGTTCGAATCCTTGCTCAGCACCAAGGCCACCTCCCCATGACTCGATTAATTCGAGATCTGCGGCCAATTGTCTCTTGCTGCGCAGGACATACAGGCCACCCATTAGTGCGAAGATGAGGAGAATTGCAACCAAAGCGACAATTCCGTTTGAGCCCAAGAGCCCGAAGACGCCAGAGATTCCGGCTGCTTGATGGATAGCCAATTGCTCTTTGACCACGTTGGAAGACATGTCCCCGTCTAGAGCCCAGACTTCGACACTCGCCCATTCTTCTGTTCCGGGATTGGTGGACATGATGCCTGTGTAGATGCCATCACCTGCGACAACATCACTTCCAGCGCCATCATCATACATAGTGAATTCATCACTGTTGGAACCGAATGATACTCGGCCTTGAACGCTACCTTCCATCTGTGTTGTTCCATCCGCATCCTGCAATAAAACACTGACAACGAGAGTGTTCTTTACATCGGCTTCCAGTTCATTTAGATTGACAGTAAGTTGAGATAGCACTGGATTGGATGCACCCACGGTGATGTTGATCCACGCCACATCCATGACGCCGCGAGAATCGCGAACAGTGAGCGTGAAGGTGTGTTGTCCGGGCGGGAACCACGCGGTGAAATTGATATCGTTGGCCACTTCGTTTGAGCCACTGGAAGTCACTTGATGCCAGATGTACTGGATGATGTCATCATCAGCATCCCAAGATTGTGAGCCATCGAAGACAATCGATTCGCCGGGTGAGATGTACAGACCTTCGGTGAGCGAGGAGATGATGGCGTGCGGAGCGGTTGGATTCACGTGTAGAATCTGGTTGTGGATTCGAGTTTTTCCAGTAGAATCGGTCAGGTTGAATGTTAGGTTGTGGACACCCGAGGGTAGCTCGTCATTGTACCAATAATCTGTGGTCCCATTCTCAATGATTAGGCCTTCCAATAGATCACTGGAGATGTTGACCCAGAACTCGTCTCCATCAGCATCGAATGAACCTCTGAAATCGAACAGGACGGGGCCGTCGCTGTCCACCTCAATGCCAGGAATTGGACTGGTCAGAACCAACACAGGGGCGCTCTCCGATACATCGACATCGATGCTTGAGACTGAGGGGGGATTGACGCCGTCGTCAACCGTGAAAGATACGATTTGTTGTCCCGCAGGCAGGCGCGCGGACAAGGCCCAATCCGTCCCCAGTGCACCGTTCACTAGGCTTGAATCCCAGCGCACGGCGACATTGTCCGGATTGACTACTGAACCATCCTCACAGATATGCGTCATCGCCCAATCTTCGCTGTAATCTTCACAAGACAGATCCCAATCGCCACTGCCTTCGGATTCGAACTGATGAAGTACGCTTGAATCGGTAGAGAAGTCGGTGTGGCTGGAAATCATCGCGGTGGAGGGTGTGTTTTCGACAATCATTGTCTCGGTGTGGGTTGACCAAACATCAAGATGTTCAACGCGGTCATCGCTCAGAGAAAGTGTGATTTGGTGCGTTCCGGCAGGTAAGCGACCTGTCCAGACGCCGTCGCCATCATCGAACAAGATGCCGAGCAAATTACTCGACCAGCGGTAAATGATTGGATCGCCTTCGGGGTCGTAGGAGCCGAAGGAATCGAGTTGGACTGTGAATGCAGACGTATTGCCCAAGCGAGTGATGGTGAACTGTGGGTGTGGCAATTCATTGACCAGTTCAATCTGATAGATGAGGTCGACCGGTGTGTTGACACCGTCGGTGACAGTGATTGTGTAGGTGAAGGATGTCATCGAATCCGCAGCATCGAGGAAGGTTGCATTCCACTCCATCGCACAAGGCTCTAACGCACCATCTCCAGATCGGTAGGATACATCGATCCCGCACAGGATGGGGTCTCCTTCCGGATCGGTGGTTCCAGTCATGTTGACATGAAGTGCGGCGGTTCGGAATAGGCGTAGTGCTCCATCCATGTCGACTCCCGGGTCGGTGATGATGTCTATCACTGGAGGGAGGTTTCGCAACTCAATTTCGCGGCTCTCGTTGGCACAGTTGCCCTGATTATCACAGACTTCGAGTGTAATGTCGTGCACTCCATCTGATAGACATCCTTCATTTTGCATATTGATGTCGTTGACCTCAAGATATGACTTGTTGTCGCCACTTCCAACTCCTTGCGTGCAAACTAGGTGCAAATCTCCATCGATGCTGCTGGTCCAAGTGTACGAAATGGGGTCATCGTCCAGATCCCAAGTCTCAGAGGCATTGAACACGACCCTTGCACCGCTGCCGAAGACCTCCTCGTCAAGTGGCGTATCCCAAATGATGAGTGGAGCCTGATTGGTCAAGGTGATTTGACAAAGGACCACGGGTGAAGTGAAGTTGGGTACACGGTTGACTGGTATGGGTGCAGAGGTGCCAGAATCTGCACGCTCGCCATCGTATTCACATCCAATCCAGAATTCCGTCCATGCACTGGACCCGAACCAGTTGGTCTGCTGTGCTGAGAACGGTCCTATGACAACGTGGCCACTGTAGGGCATAGTGTGAGTTTGATCGGATTCAACTTGATCAAAGGAGAGATTGAGAACCGAATACGGCAATCCGTGATTGTGTTGATTAGTGGCCCACACATGCATTGTCCACATTTCGTCTACTAGACTCCCTACTCCTACATTGAGCAAACCAAGGTCTGCTGAATCAATCCAACGAAGTGTGCTGGGCTGTCCAGTCATATCGAAGGTTACTGATGAGCCTTGAATCGAATGTGTCATGTTGACTGTGGAATCTCGGAGATTGATCTGACCGGTGCATCCAGAGACGTCCACACCGGCTGCAACGACCAAGTGTAAATCGGTGAACTCGAGGCAATTGGAACCGGAAATAATGACGTCGGAGAGAGAACTGGTGAGTGCATCATCACTGCCATCCCATGCAAGACCATTGTGTGTTCCATTGAGTCTGACGCTGGATATGCGAGCTTCGGTGTCAGTGAGTTGAACAATCGGGCCAGTTCGATTGGCTTGAACTTCCAAGCCATGGATATCGACCCATCCATCAAAGATGAGTCCGCCATTGTCTATTTCGACAGCGAGTCCGCCGTTCCCTGGATCGGTGACCTCGAGATCGTGGAACTGGATGTCGATGCTCTTCTCGATAAGGACCCCGCCCCATGCATCATTGGTTGAAGAGCAGCGTGTACAGGAGACGTTCTTTGAACTCGAAATTGCATCATTGGATTTCTCGAAGGTGAGTCCAACTCCCTGTTCTGGTATCATAGCCAGTGCACCGTTGTCGGCACTCACCAAATCGTAGAGTTCGACGTTGCTCGAATCGTACACCCGCAGACCATTGAGTCCGTTTCCTGTGACACTGATGTCGGTGACATCTGGATGTGATTCGTCAACATATAATCCGTGGCCGCTGTTGTTGGTTGCAGACCAATTGTGTCCCTGAAGACTGGCTTTGGAGAGGTAGATACCATTGCCTGGACTGTCGGTGACACTGATGTTACTGAATTGACTTGCCCAACTTGCACTTCGAAGGAAGAGTCCGGCGCGGTCGTTGTTGCTGGTCGCAACGGGATTTCCGCTGTTGACGATGGTCAAATTATCGACGATGGTTGCAGAATCAATCATGTAGGCCTTGAAGCCGTTACAAGCATTGTCAATTGCTCGCGAATTGGTAAGGTCAATTCCACTGGTATTGACGCCAATGGCGTGGTAGCAGAGTCCGGGGGTCTTCGCGCTGGGGCCACCCGATCCGCGAACTTCGAGATTATCAAAAATTGCGTTGAGAGGTGAATTGAAGTTTGAACGATTGACTTGTTCAACCATGACTCCACGATACATGCTGTTGGTCACTGTGGTGTCCCGAAAAGTAGGGCGTGTACTCACAGTATCGCTGATGTGCTGAACCCATATTCCAGTATCCGATCGATCGACACTGACATTGTCAAACAGAACGACGCTGTCCTCAACCCAGACTCCAGCAGATAGCCAACCTCCAGCCCCAATCGCTGAGATGTTGCTGATGACAAGATCACGCAGGAATCCTGAGGAGTCACCCCACATGTTGACGGCTCGAGTGGTCAAATTGTCGAATGTCGCCCCGAGAACCAGCGGGTTGCTGCTGGCGCCAATGGACAGACCAATTCCATACCGATTGTTGACCGAGGAGGATGCGACATCCTGCCCTCCATCCTGGATTGTTAATCGCTGAATAGTAGGGTTGGCACTATTGAACATGTCAATGCCGACATAATCCGGATTCTCAATGTAGACATCGTTCAAAGTTGGATTGCTGTCGTAGATGGTGATGCCCCATTCGGCATGTTCGATGACAAGGTACTCAATGACGCTGCCACGGCCTCGACTGGTGGCGTTGAATTGGATGCCTTCGTGAGCAGTCGCATCATCAGATCGGGTGATAGTTGCAGGGTTCGATGAAGTTCCAGTCACATCAAGTTCGCCTTCGACATATAGTCGGACATTGTCATCGAAAGAAATCGTCGCTCCGGCAGCGATGATAAGTGTATCACCAGCGGCCACGGTGTAGTCGCTGGTTAGGGTCATGGAACTCGACCAAGTGGTCGTGGCCCTTCCTTCGGTCTGTGAGAAATCGGATGCATCCAGTGCTGCGGGGGCCAGTGGAGTCCAACTTGCTAGCAAGAAGACGGAAATGAGGAGCATGACGCCCTTTCCACGCGCCACCATGGCATCGTGCGGTTCCACATCCCATTGAATGCTTTCGGCCTCCGGTTTGCCCTCCTTAGGAGGGCTAAACCGACTTTTAGAGTGCTTTGTGCAATTTTATCGTCAGCGAACGCGCTGCACGAGGACATTCCGCTCGACGGAACCGGAGGATGGCTTCTCGCCAATATGCCAGACGGTTGGTGGATTCCAATTCTCCATGCCAATACCAGAGTAGAGCATCCAATCTGCGGCCAGCGGCTTGATCCAAGGGCAAGGGTAAATCCCGGAGCGTTTCGAGAGTGGTCGCAGCACCAGGTGGATTGGAACGAGATTGTGCCTCTACGAGCGCCAAGCCGAGGGAAACGCGTTGCAGAGTATCGGTTGTGCGGCCGACTAAGCGTCGCATCGCCCCTTCTGCCTCCAATCGCTTGGAACCATCTGGGTTTGAGAGATGCAGTGCCTCAAGATGAGACATTCGATCGATGAGTGGGTCGCCTCCATCCGCCAGTTCAGTCAAATCGTTGCGAACAGCAGAGGCGGCACCCTCGTCACCACGGAGCATGGCTATGCGATGTCTGAGCATGGCCATGAGAACGATGGCGGAGCGTTTGTGGGCATCATCAAGATGGCCGATATTGACGCTGGAGAGGCCTTTCTCAACCGCTTCCAAATCGCCGTCTTCATTTGGCAATCGGTCGTCCAGCATGGCCGCCAAACGAGATAGGTGCATTCGTGCGGCGTCTGCCTTTGAAGCAGAGGACTGTGCCTTACTTTCGGCCTCTTCGGCTGCCGCTACATCACCCTGTGACCGGTGAAGTCGAGCCAGAAGTGCATGGTTGGGTTGTGGAAGGTCGCTGAGATAATCGGCAGCAATGTCTGACTCGCCTCTTTCCAATGCCAAACTAGCCGCCATACGTCGCAATTCGTGTGCGTCGGGCAGCATATGCAGAACGTCGTCCAGAAGAGTTGCAGCAGCGGCACTCTCAGTTAGAATGGCGGCTTCGTTGCCGACAATGAAATCGGTTGTGTCCTCTCCGGCCATTGTTCGATGATATGCTTCGAACCAGCGAGCTTCGCCATCTTCAATTTCGGACCAGCGTTCTGCTGCCTGTCGATGAACCACTTCTGGTGAATCCCAAGCAACCCTGCGGACATTTCGAATCAGATGCTGAATTTCGACTCGACCATTCGGCCAACGCAAAAGCGCGGCATCATCCAGCGGGTCGATGTCAATCGCATCAAGGTGAGAAGCCATGACGGGGCGTGGCTCAGCACTCAGGGTATCGAGACTGGCACGGGCATCTTCTGCTAGTCTTGAGAGAACAGTCTCCTCAACGAATGCCTGAACGGCATCACTAGCCTCAGGCAGATTATCTGAGGGTGCCCACAGATGTAGAGCGAGTGGGTGGCCATCTAGCGCCTCGCAGACATCAGCTGCCGTCTCAGAATCAACAGATTCTCCGAGCAATTGTTGACCCGCCTCAGCATCGATTCCAGAAAGTGTAATCGCATTGTCAAATGGACATGGTGCCCGCATCCCAATTGCAACGCTTGTTTTGGATTCAATGAGACTGTTAAGGAGTGCGTGAACTCCAGATTGGTGGCGAGGGTGGACGTCCTGAACCTCATCAGCGACGAGAATCTCGGAGATGTTCGACAGCAGTGCTATCTGGGCCTCTAAATCGATGGGTGCATCCTCAATTTCTAGCCATGATTCGCACAGCATCTGGGCGTCCATCGAGGCGTCCATTGTGACGAAGCGGGTCGAAGGTAGAGCCTGTAACAATGCCGTCTTTCCTATCCCAGGCATTCCAGTGAGAACCGCAGCACCATCAGCCAAGGCGGATTCAAGTTGACCAAGTTCAGATTCTCGTCCATGCAAACCATCGGTCGATTCGATCTCCATTGAGTGTCCAGCGGTCGTCACCAGAGTCGGTGCTTGCTGTCGTCCCTTGGCTGTGAGATGAATCACGTTGCGCTTGCGGCTTCCTCCACCGATTACGTGGGCGGTACGTGTTTGGATGAATCCCCCCTCCTCCAGAGCCTTGAGCGGTTCATGCAGCGCACTGCGGACCAATCCGAGCGATTCTGAAATCCCCGGTAGAGAGAGTTCCCGAGGTACATCCCAAGCCTCGACCAACTCGTCTGGATAACGAGCGAGAAGACGCAAGATGCGCGCCTGTGACTCGGGCAGCATGGAACATCGGGTGTTCCCTTTGCACAAGACACTTGACCTCAATTGTGCCTAGAATTTACTTTATGAACAATTACTCTTCTTCGTAGACGATTTTGTTGTATTCTACCAATCGAAATGGTGCTCTCCATGATATTCCTGCTCCAACATGGTTGTTGGTGAGTATTGCTGAAGCATCTAGGGGCGAACGACGAATCGCCTCAACCAAAGCTTTCCGATCAAAAAACTTGGATTGATTGAAAGCGCACCGGCTCTCGTAATGCAGGTTTAGTGCGGCAACAAT
>Ga0208522_1000096_pt1 | contig 56921 bp, 45 predicted proteins | sample ETNtaG_25_FD_185763 | JGI IMG/M metagenome (GOLD analysis project Ga0208522, IMG submission 185763) | Marine microbial and viral communities from oxygen minimum zone, Eastern Pacific Ocean - ETNP201302SV86 (SPAdes) (version 2) | ecosystem: Environmental > Aquatic > Marine > Oceanic ... | reverse complement strand
AACAATAGCATCGTCAACCACAATCCCCAGTACAAGGATGAATGTGAAAAGTGAAATCATATTAATTGATACATCAAACACAGGAAGTAGCCAAAATCCGCCCATGAAAGAGATAGGAATACCTAAAGCAACCCAGGCAGCTAGCTTGGGCTTGAGAAAAAGAGCGAGCACTATCAGTACTAGCATAAGACCTAAATAAGCATTATCTGTTAACAGTTCAATCCTGCCTCTTAAGATCACTGACTCATCTTTCATAGGAGTAATAGAAATCCCGGGAGGCATTAGGGGACTCTTCTTTTTAAGATACTCGTGAACAGAATCTGCAATATCAAGAGCGTTTTGTTCTCCGGTTCTGTATACTCTAATTAATTTTGCAGGCTCACTATTAAATTTTATATCATACTCAACATCCTGAAAACCATCAATAATATTTGCGATATCTCTTAACAATAGTGTAGACCCATCTGACATTGACAACACCGGGATCATCCCAAAATCATCACCTGTATATGCCTGGCCTTTGGAGCGAATTAAAATTTCTCCATCATAGGTTTTGATCGCACCTCCAGGAACGTCCATTGAAGAAGATCTTATTCTGTTTGCGATATAATCAAAAGACAAACCATATTTTTGGAGAGTGTTTTCTGAAACCTCAATTGAAATTTCACGGGGTTTTTTTCCTAAACGTGTTTGTGTTATGTTTGGTAAGTCGCTTACTTCATCACGTATTTTTTCAGCGATGTTTAAGAGGCTTACTTCATCAACCTTTCCGTGGACAGCAATGGTTATCACCTCAGGCTGACCATCAAAGCTTCTTATAGATGGTTTTTCGGCAGCATCAGGGAAAGATGTTATTGCATCAACCTGAGACTTGACCTCATCTTTGACCTCATCAATATCATAGCCGTTCTCTACCTCAATATTTATAGAGCCGTAGCCTTCGTTTGACGAGCTGGTTATTCTTTTTAACCCATTGATGCCCTGTACTCGTTCCTCTACCTTAACACATATAGATTCTTCAATGTCTTCCGGAGACGCGCCTGGATATATTACTGAAACATTAATGATCGGTATGGCTATATCAGGAAATACTTCCATCCGAAGTCTTGAGAGCGTAAAAAAACCTGCAATCAGAATAAAACCCATTAACAGATTTGCGGCCACAGTATTGGCAATAAACCATCGTATAATATTTTTCATTAGACTAGTTTTCTCTTACTGGCAGTCCATCCACATATGAAGACAGTCTAGTGATTAGAACCCTGTCGTTCTTATTTAACCCGTCTGCAACAAAAGCAAAGTCATTTTCAAGTCTAATAACCTCTATAGATTTTTTTCTCAGCTTTTGGTTTTCTACCACCCAAATCATATCATTTTTTACAGCGTTTCTGGGAACAACCGTTACCCCAGAATAAGTAAGTCCTTCAATCTCCGCATTGACATACATCCCAACCTTCAGACTTATATTACTGTTTGAAACCGGGATAGTTGCTATGACCGATATCATTCTGGTTTTAGGATCAATCTCAGACTCAGAACGAAGTATAAAACCATCTGCTTGAAAATTCTCACCCCCATAACTTGCAAATAGCCGCACACTGGGCCGCTTACTTTTTACTAATGTTGTTCCATCTAAGGGGATACCTAGAAATGGTATATCTTTATCAGCGATTGGCAGTCTGACTTCAAAACTAGCAGTATTATAAATATCTGCTATCCTGAATCCAGGAACCAGGTTTGTCCCAAGATCGACTAATTTTCTCCTAACGCGTCCGTTAAACGGTGCAATGATTACGGTTCTTTCTAGATTACGCTTGGACTGTTCATATGCCGCCTCAGCAGCAGCAAGAACTGCTCTTGCCTGTGCTAATTGAGGCTCTCTTAGGGTAAGACTAGAGGCATCTCCTTTACCAACACGTTCCCATTCAAGGCTAGCTAGTTTGGCCTCTGCTTCCTCTCTTTCAATAGCTAGTCGTGCCTGAAAAAGACTTGATTCGGTTGATATAAGAGCTAACTCATAGTCTCGTTTTTCAATTTTCATAAGCGTGTCCCCATTCTGAAAACCTGCACCATCATGAAAGTTGTCTGAGACCCAAATAACTTTTCCACTTACTTCTGAGGTAACAGAAATTTCATGCTCAGGCCTTATCGTTCCCTGCGAACTGATCTTTGCACGAACCTCTGAGGGGTATGCAACCATAGTTTCCACCATTTGAGGTATAATCTTTGGCTTTTGAAATTCGGCTTCTGGCTTAAGCTTAATCATAAGCATGAAAATCCCAATACTCCCCATTAGAATTATAATTGGACTAAATTTCTTTATATATTTATTCATTGTTAATCTCTATGTTTATTTTAAATCTCCACCGAAGGCTAAAATAAGATTAAGCCTTGTATCAATTTTTGTTTTTTTGGCCAAAAGAACCTGTGACCTTGCCTGAAACCACCGCTGCTGACTGTCTAAAACCGCAATCAGGTCTACAAGCCCAGAATCATATCGCTCGCGAGATAATTGATATGCCGCCTCAGCCTGCTTTGCAGCGTCAGCATAAGACTCTAAGAGAACCTTGTTTGAATGTTCAGAGAACAGGGTCTGTTCAACCTCTGAGAATGCATTAATTATAGTTTTTATTAGGTCTTGCTCGGCAACATTCTGCTCCTCTTGTCTCATTTTTTTATTAGCCACAAGCCTTCCACCCTGGAATATCGGAAGTCCTATGTTGAGCCCCTGTGACCATATCTGGTAGTCTTCATTTAAAATATCTTTGAGCTCACTTGATGATGTTCCAACTGAGCTTGTCAAGGTAACCCCAGGGAAAAATGCGCTTATTGACTCTGCTGAACGATAGGATGCTGCTTGAGCCTTCGCAAGAGAAGACCTAATGTCAGGCCTTCTGTTTAATATATCTGCGGGTATACTAGCTGGGATATCAGGCAATGCAGAGGGAAGGTCGTTACTTATCAGGTAACTACCATCAGGATATTTTCCAAGCATAGATTCTAGCCTTCTTACTAAGGCGATATAAGCCTGACGCCTGTTTTCCAGTAACGCCCTTGATGAAGACACGGACGACTTTGTAAGCCTAACATCTAATGAAGATCTAAGACCTTTTTCATATCTTGCAGAGACCATATCCGCCAGTTCCGTAATGCTCTCAAGTGTCTCGATCGCTAGATCATATTGATTATAGGCCTCTGACGCAGAATAAAATAATTTTGCTAACTGAACTTGCATAGAAAAACTAAGATAGGACAAATCATGCGAAATAGATTCATAATCTTTTCGAGCTGCATTAGACTGGTTAAATATTTTTCTCCAAATATCTATCTCCCACTGCATAGAAAGATTAAGCCCAAAATTATTGGAACTAAAACTAGTAACTCCATTACCATTATCGCCGCTCTGTTGTCCGTTTTGCCCACCACCGAAAAAATCTTCAGAAAGACCAAAAGCTGTTAGATTTTGTTGTCGGCTTGAGCCACTTAGGCCTAGACTGGCTGCGGGTAACCTAGGGGCAATATTTATCTTATATGCCTGCCTCGCCATTTCTATCCTTGAGGTGATACTCTTTAGATCTGGACTGTTAGAATTAAATTCTGTGAAAACTTTGTTTAATATAGTGTCCTGGAATGCTTCCCACCATTTTCCGGTGACCTCAGATGATTCCGGTATCGAATGCTTCCATACATCAGGAATTGTATCGGTTACAGACAATTTTTTTGTTGTAATTATGTCCGCACAAGAAGAAAGTAGAATAGCAAATAGAATTAGAATATTTTTCATTAATTTTTAGTTGTTGGTTCAACTATTTTGAATATTAAATAGAGACTAGATTATTATATATTTTAGTTAAAACAGATCGTAATGATTCGATATCTTGCTCTGTAATCCCATCTCGAAGTTGATCTCGAGTCAATTCCATTATAGGAATGGCTTGTAAAAATAATTCTTTCCCCTTATTACTTAGAACAACTCTTTTCACCCTATGGTCTAACTGATCAGAAACTCTGACAACAAGATTTTTTTTCTCCAAAGTGTCTATAATCTTCGTGACACTTGTTTTATCTTTCAAACAATATTCCGATATTTCTTTATGTGATACGCCATCATTTTCCCAGATCGGGCCTAATACTATCCACTGATCCATAGATATATCTAGCCCAGAGTTATGAGAATTTTGTACAAATCTTTTGGTTGATAGCCTGTGTACCTGACCAATTAGCATACCAAGATTAATATCATTTTTCAGTTTATCATTCTTTATCATATATTGAGTTTAATAAATTTATAGTTGAAGGTTCAACTAATAATTTAATTCAAAGTTATTTGTGATATGATCTGGATTAATAAATATGGTAATCATGCCAACTGCAGTTTAAGTAATCGAAATAAGAACCAATGAAGTGCCTGAAACAATATAAACTAAAATAAAAAACTATGTATTTATTCAACGATACAAAACAACACTCACAAAGTGTTTAAATATTACTTAATACTCCTTACCATTCCTTCCCGCCGTTTATCAGCAGCTCCGTCTAGACCATTTGGCGTCACTATTATTAAATGGATCCCAGAATTTTCACTCAAGTTCTCTACTACATTGTACCCTTGTTTAGCCAAATTTGCTGCAATCATTTTCCCTTTATTATTGGCAATTTCTACCCTAACACTGTCACCACGGGCAATTATATTTGGCAAGTCTACAGCTTGCTGTGCAGTCAAACTCCAATCAAATACGCCAACAATCGTCTTTGAAACATAGGCAGGAATTGAATTGCCTCCGGGTGAACCTGTGATCATAAGTAACTGGTTATTACTATCAAATATCATCGTTGGAGACATAGAAGATCTGGGCCTTCTATTTGGTGCAACTGCATTGGCAAGTCGTGTGCCATCTGCGGGCACTTCCCGGGCAAAGTCCGTCATTTCATTATTCAGAAGAAAACCAGCTGCCCATCGTTGGGACCCAAAAGCACTTTCGATTGTCGCAGTCATAGCCACCGCATTTCCATTCCCATCCACAATGGAAAGATGAGTTGTCCCTGCTGCTTCTAGTGTATTATCCTTTCCCCAATTGGGAATTGAGGCAAGTGTATCAATAACCTGTGCCGGATTACCAGGGATTGGTTTCTCACTTGGATCAAATCGTTCACCAGCTCTATGTTTCAAATACGTCGGGTTAATCAGGGCATCAAGTGGAATATCAACCTCATCTGGATCACCAAAATAATGATCACGGTCAGCATATGCCAATCGTTGTGCATCAACAAACGCCATTATTTTGTCATCTTGATTTGTTGCAGTTTTGGCTAAATGATCATACAATCCTGCGATCATGATTTGCGCTACACCTGAGGAAGGGGGAGATGTTGTACAAATGTTCATGTCTCTGAAACTTCCGCAGATTACAGGGCGTATTACCGTTTTATAATTTCTGATATCTGATAGTGTTAGAGATCCAGGGTATGGTTCTTCTTGCACTGCCGAAACGATCGCTTCAGCTATAGGACCACTGTAAAAAGCAGATTCACCTTCTTTGGCAATTCTTTTTAAGGTATTCGCATACTCAATATTGGTTAACCTATCCCCTTCTTGAAGAGGCTTACCATCAGGGAAAAAGTATTTTTTTGTTTTAGCGTTAATGGCAAGCCTTCCTTTTGTTTGTGCGGTGACAAGAAAGTCTGCTAATCTTGGAGAAACGATAAATCCATTCTCGGCTAGTGCTATTCCATGATCGAAAAGTTCGGGCCATGGTAATACACCATGGGCTGCATGTGCAGTTGAATAAAGTGCTACAATACCTGGTGTGCCTACAGCCTTACCACTTGGCCATGCTTCAAGAAAGTCCATAACCGTACCATCATCCTTCATAAACATATCAAACGTAGCTTCCCCAGGAGCTGTTTCTCTGCCATCAACAAAAGTTAATTTTTCTTTTCCATAATCATAGTGCAGTAAAAATCCACCACCACCTAGTCCTGAGCTTTGAGGTTCGACCAAACCAAGAACCACATGAGCTCCGATTGCAGCATCAACCGCGCTGCCACCTTTTTCCAATAATCTAATCGCTGCCTCGACCGCATGAGGGTTGGCAATACTGACCATGGCACCATGATTCCATAGACTATTTTTTCCTGATTCTTTCTTTCCTAATACGGGGAATAGGTGGCAACCACTAAATAAACAGGTACTGAGTAGCAATAATAATAATTTTGTTTGCATAAATTTCTTTATATCTACATGTAAAAAGTTTTGAACAATAATCAAGATACTAGGTTTTTCTTACTGTTAATTAAAATTCCGATTGCAGTGAATCTTCTGAACGCATTCTCCACATCTTGATAACTTTTCCTATCTCTTTTGTAAAGAAAGACAATCAATAGACAGTATACCCTAATTATTCTAAAATCGGAAATGCGGACGTGCCCTCCCAGTCAGGATCTGCACAGCCAATCCATTCACCTGTTAATGTATCCAAGATTACCGCATGAATTCGTCCAAATTGACCCGGAAGTTGTTTCATTTCAACCGTATAACCTAACTTAGAGAAGTAAGTGCTATCATCATTATTCCAACTAACTTTATCGACGACTTCCAAACTGATCCCCTCTTCAATAGGATGAACGCGGGGAGAATTCAATGCCTCCTCTAAAGATAAATCATGATCAATAATCCTGCTGATCACATTGACAATAGAGGATGGTATTCGGCTCCCACCCGCAGCTCCCATAGCTAAAAAAGGTTTATCATTCTTGAAAACAATTATTGGCGATATGTGCGACGGGACACGCAGATTGGGCTCGACTTTCCCAAGATATCCACCCATTGTCTGAGCATAGAGAAACCCCAAACCAGGAGTAGCCACCTTGGATCCCATCGTTGGCCCAATGGTCTGGGTTAGGGAGACTATCATTCCATTTTTATCCACTATCGTTAAATGAGAAGTATGTCCATCAGGATCCTTTTGGACTCTTGGAATACTATCTTTTATCACTTTACTGGAAGCATCATTAACAGATCCATTCATAAACGGTGTACCAGCTGCTCTCTTTTTTGCCCAAGATTTCGATGTAAATCGTTCCGCATCATCTAAGGTTTTCTGTTCTTTCTTATCCAAATAGGCTGATTTAATTGCATGATATACGGCCCGTGCCCATGTCCTATTCTCATTCAAATTTACAGGCAACGCTTCCAGAATCTGTAACGCCTCTATCGTAATCGCACCATAGGCCGGAAGCCACAGAGCTTTGAGACCATAACTGCGGTAACTGCCATCAACAATATGAGATTTTTCTGCCTTGTAATCTGAGAAAGATTTCAACGTTAGAAAACCACCGTTTTCACGAATATCCGCTACCATGGATTGAGCAATCCATCCTTTGTAAAATACATCTGGTCCTTTTTCAGAAATAGACTTTAATACTCTGGCTAAATCGCTCTGTATAATCCATTGGCCAGCATGTTTTGCAGTGCTGTCTTTATTCATATAATATTGCCGTGTGCCAGCAAATTCATTTAACATATCTTTTACGGACTCCTGCCGATATGCTTCCCCAGGAAGGAGCGCAAATCCATTTTGAGCATATCCAATGGCTGGCTCCATTACTTGTTCTAGGGATAGGCTACCAAAATCCTTTAGCCCGTCCGTTAATCCCTTCACTACACCCGGTACGGCAATAGTTTGATAGCCATATTCTACACCTGCTGTATCATCAAATTCATAATATGCTGGTGCCTGAGTTGTCGCGTCAATTCCATGTACCTCTTGGTCTCGGGTATATATCAAAATCTGGGCTCGGCCACCTATACCGCTCATGCTAGGCTCAACAACTGACAGTGTAAAAGCGGCTGCAACTGCAGCGTCCATGGCGTTACCACCTGATTCTAGGATTTCTATACCAGCATTTGTTGCCAAAGGATGTGCTGTTGTTACCACTCCATTCTTAGATCGTACAACTTTTTGCTGTTGGCCTTGTCTAATATCATCAGAATGGTGTGCTAGCTGAGTACAGCTGACAACAAGAAAAATTGTTAAAAAAATTGAGGTTTTCAATAAATGTTCCTTTTATTAAAATAGTTCAACTATAAATTAAGGCTGAATATTTTTCCCCAAATGTAATTCATAATATCTACTTACGGCGGTAGCAAAAGCACTAGCATATCTAGACCAATTTTCTTCTGTATCCCGAATCTCTGGCTCAGGTAATTCAATCTGAATTGCACTGATAATACCTTCTTCCGATGATCCGTGACGGGCTGTAATGTAACCACCACTAAAATACCGTGATCCGGCAGGACCAAGCGCATTGACACTTGGAACACATTCATATCCTAGACTATCCATAATACTACCAAAACTAGTCTCTCCACGTAGAATACTGATAAACGAGTGTGAAGAAGAATCCGCTAAAACTTTGATACTAGATTTATTCTTGAAGTCTATTGTATTCAATTCTTCATCAGTCAAATCTAATTCATTACCTTTGATCAGATATCCCAACCAAGTGCGTAAATCATAATATCCATCAGGATTCTCACCATGGCCATGAATATCAAAGACTATACCACTACCATGGTTTACAGTTACCAGTTCTTTTGCAATATCCAAATAATGATGATATTCTGCCCAGGCACGTTCCCCATAAATATTTCCTTCTGCCGCCTCAATCACCTCCCGATTTACGTCCAATTTTAAACGTTTTAACAAACAAAGAATTACGTGTGGCTTGCCACCAAAACGTGCAGTTAATGTGTCCATGATAACTTTTGTTAATTGGTAGGTATTAGTATCAATTGCCGTAACACCTTGAGTCCGATCGTCTATTTCAGTTGGCTCCATCCAACCTCCATGGGATGCAGATAATATTATAGGTAGTGTTCCCGCATGATACTCAATATACTCACCATGACCAAAATAAATCGAATTCTCTACATAGGGCCCATCGTGACCAAGATCAGGGAACCTATCCTGTTTTGAATCCTCACAGGTGATGAAAAAGAAAAGAACGAATGTCATCACAATCAAAAACTGAAATTTTAGTTTGGAATTATCTTTCTTCATTCTTTACAAACATATGGGAATATTTATATATGCTTAAAATTAATGAAAAAAACCAAATGACCCCACAACAGAGGACTACATCGTTCAAAATGGAGTTATGCTTGATGTTATAAGATCAGGACAATAGAAAAAAAGCTCTGGTAAAAAATTACCAGAGCTTTTTTATCTTGGGGGTTGTACATATAAAATAAGTTTTTATTTCAACCCTTTAGGTCATCATTTTATTTAAATCAAAATACCTGAATTATTGATTGACCTCTGTCTGTACGTATAATCCCGGGTCATCTTCCATTGTGCTATTGGAAGTTAGTTCATCCTGTGCATACGGAATCCGTTCGACGTGTGCTGTTGCTGCCGTAGTATTTAGCGGAAAAGGCGGGATCAGATTTGTTTCACCATCTCCTCGCAGGCGCCTATGATCATTGAAAGGCATATAAGTTCCAAATCCAGACACATATCTTTCTTCAATAATCTCACGGAGAAATGCATCTGCAGAAGAGAGACCATCGGCATTTTCCATACCGCCGGATGCAAAATCAGCAAGTACATAGGCATCATATAGAATACCTGCCGAATCATTGAACGTAGCGTTCAAACGACCACCGGTAGCCAACCAGGCACGATATTCGTTTAAATATACTAATCCATCTGCACCAGTCCGGGCTGCTGCTTCTGCCTTAATCAGTTGGTTTTCAAAATAGGTCACCATCGGCATCGGCTCGAACCGTTCAATAACGCCCAAATTAGCATCTCCTGAGGTCTCATCAATCTTATAGTAATTATGACGAGCTGTCTCGTTTGTCTTGGCATTGCCTCTATAGGCAGTGGTGGTGTCATTCAAGAGCTCTAACAAATAGCTGCCGTTGTTTCCCAGGTCTCCCGTTCTCGATCCGGATAAAATTGCATTAAAGAGGTTCTTATCACCTTCTGTAACAGCAGCATCACCACGGGGGATAAAGTTCATATCACCAGCAGAAGAAGAAATGCCATTTGTCGCAGCTGCTAGTGCACCTGCATAATCACTTCGAATCAACGCATAACGGGCCTTTAGAGTGTATGCAGCAGCTAGCCACTTATCCTTATCACCACCATAATAGATATCGTAAGCATCGGAACGACTTGAAGCGCTTCCAAGATCAGAAATAGCACCATCCAAAAGTGATGTTAAAGCACCTAAGATAGATACCTGAGAATCAAACTTTGGATCATCCACTTCTGATATCGCTTCTGAATAGGGTACATCTCCCATTAAAATAGCCAGAGTACCAACAGCGTGAGCCTCAAGGACCTTTGAAATTCCTACCAGAAGTTTATCCTCAGGAACAGTCTCACGTATAAGCCGCACATTAGTCAAAACACCAGTATAACAACCGTTCCACTCATCATTGGATTCCACCGTGGACAGTGAATATCCAAAAATGTTTGAATAAAGGGAAGCGTAACCTATGAGCTGTCCGGAAAACATCCCAGAGATCCTGTTGAGATGACTATTTTGGACCATAACATTCGCAAGCTGTGCACCATTTAAAAACAAATTAGGAGCAGGATCATTTAAAGTTATCTCATTGGGGTTATCGTTTAAATCCGTTGGGATTTCACAGGATACCAGCATCAACATTGATCCAGCTAATATTAAGCTAAAAAAGTTCTTCATTGGTCTATAAACTTTTATTGAATTTTTCATTATTTAACCCTCCTTTAATAATTTACCGAAACAGTGAACAAATAGGACTTCGTGCTTGGATTAGTAAAATAGTCCAATCCAAACCCATTAGCCACACCAGACTGGTTGGTAGCGGGGTCGATACCTACCAGCTCTTTATACCATGCAAACAGGTTACGAGCAGTCCACCTCATTGTAATGGAACTCAGGTTGGTTCTCTCCCTAAACGCAGGTGAAGAATACGTATAAGAAAGTGAAAGCTCCTTAATACGAGAGAATGTAGCGTCCTTTACAGCAAAGTTGTAGGCCTGGTTATCACCAAAACCACCGCCAATACCATGTCGATACCAAGCTTCATCCAGCAGCACGTCACCGCCACCAAAATCATGGACATTGCCGCGGACAAACGTACCAGCTGCGATAGTATCACCGTCAAAGTTTACATAATCCTTATCAAGTGTAATGGCGCCGGCTGTTTCTTCAGTTGTGCCAAAGCGGCGTAACACCCACTGTGTCCTTGGGGAGTAGTCACCTCCCTGAGAATGCTCAAATAAAATATTCATATTGAAGTTCTTCCAGCGGGCATTTAGTCCTATAGTACCACGCCAGTCTGGGTTCGCATCACCAAGCACAATAGGCAAGGATGTGATTTGAGGAAAACCATTTACATCCAAAATTAGTTTACCATCTACTGTACCATCATCGGTTTGTGAACCTGTACCATAAAGGGATCCCACTGGATAGCCTACAGTCGCAACCGAGTTTACGGATCCAGTGCCTAAAAAGATAACCTCAGTCCCAGCCAGGCTTGTAACCTCGTTTTCATTTTTAGCCCAGTTAAAATACAGATCTAGACCTTTATCAGCCTCGTTCATCAGCAAATATGAACCATCCAGTTCAAAACCTTTATTCTCCATAGTAGCAGCATTCATATACTGTGTATCGTATCCAGTGGATGGTGATTTTGATACGTTGATCAGCATATCCTCAACCAGATTCGAATAGCTTGTAAGGCTCAGCGCGAGCCGGTCATCAAGAAAACGAAGATCTAAGCCGAATTCTGTTTCTGTTTTCAGCTCCGGTTTTAATTCCGGGTTCCCCTTATCATCATCCACCCGATAGCCGCCGCCAAACAAATTTATATCAAGAGGGTCACTGTATGAGCTATAGGCAAACCCAGACTCAGCCGCAGTTTGAAACCGATGGGCCGAGGGCCTCACACCCACTTGACCCCAGGCAAACCGGAACTTTCCAAAGCTGAGTGGTGTTCCTTGCAACATATCCGAGAACTGGTATGCAACATCCATGGCTGGATAAAAGTACGGGTCACTGATTGTGGAGTGGTCCTCGCTTACGCCCGAAAGGTTTACATACAGATTGTCCATTGCTGATAGAGACAACAGCCCATAGGTGCGGCCAGAGCGAATAAACATTTTACTGTTCTCAACTGTTGAGGCTTCCGCAGACGTGTTAACGTTAACTGTCTGTTTGTCCGTGTTTACCAGGAAACTGGAAATATTAAAACTGGTCCTATTATACGCGCGGTCCCACCAGTTATATCCAGCGGTTACATTCATAGAAATCGATCCCAGGTCCAGGCTTCTTCGGGCGATAAAATCATAGTTAGCTTCTCGGTTTGTCAGAGCGTCTTCCGCAAACACACCGGAGCTTCTTGAGCCGGAAGAGCCCATGGGGAAAAACCAGGACCGATCATCACCCCAGGCATCAATCCCTGCTCTTATGACAAGGCTAGTATTCTGATCAGGCGTTATGGTCATTTCATTGGTCATAATAAACCTGTCAACCTTTGTATCCGCCTGCTGATCATAGACAGTCCACAATGGATTATTATAAATCGGATGTGTCGATTGAGCCATGTACTTACGGTAGGCACGCTGACGTCCATCATACTCGGCCCCGCTTGAGCTAACATAGGTACCCTTGTAATGTGTAATATCAAAATCAGGTGCGGTTCTTAGCAGGCCAAGCATTACCCCGGTTACGTTGGAGCTTTGCTGAATGCGGTTTGAATTTGTGAACGTATAGGAAGCTTTGGACTCCATTGAAATCATATCAGATAATCTAAATTTGGTATTTAACCTGTAGATATCCCGATCATACCACGAGTTACGGATAATTCCATCTTGGCGGAGGCGGCTGTAGCTAAACAAAAATGTTCTTGAAGCATCACCTCCTGTGACCTGAAAATCATCCTGTATATATTTTCCCGTCTGAAATACCTGGTCCCAGTTAGAGTCAACATAAGTCTCTTTTGAGTTTTTGGTAATTAATTTATACTGTGTAAATGTCCCATCTTCAGAAATGAAATGCTCCCCAGAAGATTCAACTTCATCTGCACCGCCAGCGCGATCAGGGATATAATCACCCCAAGACTCAGCCTTTGCATTATTGTAAGCCCCATTTTGACCCTGTCCCCATACGTCTTGCATAGGAATACGTTCATGAATTTCATCAAAAGACATGGTTCTTTTATAATTCATTTTCATTTTTCCGGCGTCACCATCTTTGGTCGTGATCATAATCACGCCATTAGCGGCCCTTGAACCCCACAAAGCGGCGGCAGAGGCACCTTTAAGTACTTCGACCGATTCAATATCATTCGTATTTATGTCATTTAACCTGGACTGCTGTACGGTACCCGCGGATGTACCACCAGAAATATTATTACCACCGCCATAAACCGTAGAATTGTTCAATGGCATTCCATCAACAACGATTAAGGGTTGAAAAGACCCGGAAATGGTGTTAGCACCCCGGATTTTTATTGTTGTGGATGCTCCTGGGTCACCGGCCACCGCATTGACACTTATATTGGACGCTTTTGCCGCGAGTGAATTTCCCATTAAGGATTCACCTGAACGAGTCATGTCTTCCGCTGACACAGAAACGCTAGAGGAACCCAATTCATCACGATTCGCCGTAAAGCCCAAAGCGGTTACACTAACAGACTTCATTCCAATAGCATCAACAGCTAAAGAAAAATTTTGGGTAACAGAACCTCCAACTGGCACATCTACTGATGCAGAGGAACTCTTATAGCCAATATAGCTGACCGTGACCACAGCGGCAGTTCCTTCTACTGCTCCCGATGGAATACTTATCGCATAAGACCCATCCTCTCCAGATGCACTACCATAAGATGTACCATCAACAGTTATATTTGCACCAGCTAATGGATTCCCAGATTCATCTGAAACGGTACCATCAATTGTGGACTGTGAAAGAATAAAGTTGTTAAAAACAAATACAATAATAAAATAACAGTATCTTTTTTTCATTTGATAACTCCTTATTATTTAATGTTTCTTGCGAAAAAGCTTTGGCGAATAGTAATTATAGCTAAACACTATCCTTGGTAATATAAAAACTTTTAAATATTTTACAAAATGTAATATTTTTTATTATCCTAAATCAATATCCTTTATATACTTATATAGAGTTGGTCGTGTGATTGCCAACAATTCACTTAGAATGCTTATTGATCCTCTTTTTTTGATATGACCTTTCTTAAACATTATGGAAACCACATTCAATTTATCTTTTTTGGTCAACGCTTTACCCTGTAATCTGTTGGCAATAATATATTTATTTAATTCTTGTTCAAGCTCGTCCCTGATATCCCACATAAAAAACTGTTCTTGCTTTGGAAAATCACTCAATTTGCTTATGCTGGTTTTGGTAATGGTATTAAAAAATTCTTGAATATTTTCAAATGGAGAAAGATCAAAATTAAAAGCCATTGACCCGATTATTTTGTTATGTTCATCTCTAATCGTTAGGGATGATGATTTCATTTTTGATCCGGATGGACTTTTATTTTCATAATTCACTATTTTATCGGGAAGCTCATTTGCTAGCTTTTTATAACCTATATCAGATGTGCCATCACCGATATTACGTCCTGTGATATGGCTGTTGAAAATAGCTATAATTGAATGCTCCGGATCTCTAAGATCATGAATTATCACCTCTAAGTAAGGGGAAAACTTTTCAGAAATTATCTCTCCTACTCTGATATAATGGTCAAAGATCTGATCGTCTGCAGTTTTTAGGTTTTTCACACTCATTATTTCAATCCTAGAAACACGAATTTAGAATCGGAAAACTTGTACTGAACACAAACGATATTTCTAACAAAATATTTCCTGTTCAATGTGGTCAATTAGCTTGTCGTTACCAAATCGAACCAAATCTGTTGTGGGTAATTGATATTTGGCACCTATTTTTTTAATTTCTTTTAAGGCTAATTCCTTATCCATTTTATATGTTAAAAGGTTAATTCCAAGAAATTGAGATGGCCTGAAATGCTTCATTAGTGAAAGATGTAATTCCATAACATCGCCGATAGAGACCATTTTATTATTCGAAACATCTAACGTTCGACCTGGCTCATCAGTCATAATCATATAGTCGGGCATTGCACCATACATAAGACCTAGTGTGACTCCTGCATAATATAGATTAGTAAGAGCTCCCTGACCTTCCACAATAATTAAATCCATTTGATCATTAGCTAACTCCAAAGCATGTTCTAATTCACCAGCCATAAAGTCGGCTACTACAGCATCGATAGGGACTCCATTCCCCGCCAACATTATTCCGGTCTGGCCGGTGCCAATAAATTGTACATTTTTTCCTCGCTTTTTTAGGCGCTCTGAGATTTCCCAGCCAGTTGTCATTTTACCTGTGTTACAATCTGTACCAACTATAAGCATTACTTTTGTCTTACGTTTTTTCCAGGATCCTTTAGGGAAATGGGGTGGATCTGGCGGACAACGAATGTCTCTGATATTGACGGATTTCTTTTTCGCAAGAGTGGCAAGTTCAGGATCCTCATTCAAAAACTGGTGCATCCCATTATATATATCACAACCGCATTCTATCGCAGCAGTAATCTCTTTGCGATACGCCTCACTTATTCTTCCACCCTGAGATGAACTTCCAATTACCATGGCATTAGGCGAATAATCCCTTGCCTCATTAAAATTGGAGACAACAGGAATTTCCCCACCATATCCTAATACGCTCTGTGCGGTCTGGCCGGATTTGTCAGGATCAATAACGCAACAAACATCTTGAGATCGATAGCGGATTAACATATTACCCGTCTTATTAGAAATATAATCAAAAGAACCTGGGCATAGGATAGCAAAACTGAGCATAATTATTTTTTTATAATTTTTAATATGAAATATACTATGTATATAATTTAACATTATGTTAAATATTTAATACAAGAGAATTTTATCGATAATATCTTTTTTGTGATATTTTAATTTAGTCGCGGTAATTAAAAGGAGGGTCACGGTCTCCCAAAAGAGGATAGTAATTAAATTTTGGCCCACGTTTATCTTGGATTGTTTCCCAGGCTTCTTCTACGATTGTAGGATTTTGAAATACATGAATACAACTCAAGGCAAGCGTTTTTGCTGCATTTAACATTCCTTTATGTCCAATACTCATGCCTCCACATGCGACTGCCTGCCATGAATGGGCTGGGGTACCAGGCACCCACGTTGCAGTCCTAAACCCTACTGTTGGCACAACCCATGAGATACCACCAACATCTGTAGAACCTCGTCCAATTTTCTCTTCAAAAGGTTGAATATTTTTTTCACTTCCAAGGTCCCGACTTGGATTACTAAGAGTAGCGCGCAAGGATTTTGCAAATATTGTTTCTTCTTTATTGTAATAAACGCCGCCAATCTGACTCAATTTTTCAAAAACCAATTTAGCAAGTGGTAGATTAGTTAGGAGTGGTCGATTCGCATGCATTACCTCATATTCAAGGGTCGTTTCAGTGCCAATAGCTGCAGCTTCTGCTACTTTGATTATTCTTGCCCAGATTTTTTCCAATTCATCTACTTCAGGGTGCCTTGCGTAATAGTAAACCTCGGCATACTCCGGAACAATATTTGGCGCAGCACCGCCCTCTGTTATTATATAATGAATCCTCGCAGGCTCTGGCAAATGCTCTCTCATTAGATTAACCATAAAATTCATGCTCTCAACTGCATCAAGTGCAGATCTACCCTTTTCTGGAGCTGCGGCAGCGTGAGCGGCAATACCGTAAAACCTAAATTTAGCGGATTTATTTGCGAGAGACGAAGCGGGGCTGGCATCATTTCTATCAGAAGGATGCCAATGCATTGCAATATCAACATCATCAAAAAGGCCTGCCCGAACCATATACACTTTTCCGGAACCTCCTTCTTCGGCTGGTGTGCCATATAAACGGATTGTCCCGGTTGTTCCAGTCTCGACAAGCCAGTTTTTCACTGCTACAGCAGCAGCGATAGATCCAGCTCCGAATAAATGATGGCCACAGGCATGACCCGGCATTCCTTCTTTTATAATCTTACGTTCAGGTTTTGCGTCCTGTGAGAGACCGGGAAGCGCGTCCATTTCAGCCAGAATCGCTATTATTGGTTTACCCGATCCATAGCTTGCTATAAAAGCAGTAGGTATTTCAGCGACCCCATAATCAATGGAAAAATTTTCTTGCTCAAGGTGAGACTGCATTAACTTACTTGTTTCTTTTTCCTGATATCCTAATTCTGCTAGTGACCATATAGTCTTAGACATGGCTGCATAGTCTTCACTCTTACTATCTAAAAACCGTATGACACCATCAGATGCAATTCCATTTTCAATTGATAGAATAATAAAAATAATTATATAAAATATTGGCTTAAACATATTTTTCTATATATATAGCATAAGTTAACGAAGGATATTGAATCTAAAATATTTTATTTATTATCACTATCTGGATACCGAATTAGTTCAAAGACATTTTCATCAAGGCCTTCAATATATAAAAATTCTGATCCATCTCGATGTGTGCCCGGATTCCCATGCTCTTCAATATTATTACACTTTATTGCTACATGAGGAGGATGTTGGTCTGGTAGGACTAATGCAATTTTCATATTCTTAAATTCTAACATTGCCCAAGATTCATCCTGATATTTTACCTTACACTTAAACTTTTTAACAAACCACGATACAGAATTATTGATATTTTTTGTCTGTAAGGCTATGTGATCTATCTTATCCATTATTGATACGTATCATGTTAATCTTATTAAGAATCTTTGTAAAAAGAAAACCAGGGTCGATCTCAAACCACCTTGAAGAGAAATTAATAGATTTAGGCTTCCAATGATGATTATTTTGAAACAATTCACCCATCATTAAAAAATCAAACGGTAGTGTATTCTTTGATTTATCATTCGTTTTTTTATGGTTGACGTATCCATAACGGTGGCCACACCAGTTAACGATAGAACCATGCAGTGGTCCCATCACAAAATGAATCGGTAAAAGCATATACTGCCATGTTGAGGTTGAATAAGTCACATATACTAAAGTATAAAAAGCTATAAAAAACACTCTGGTTATCCAGTGGTCAGAGAATTTTTCTAGAGACTCCCATCGGGGCACATTATAATCATATTTTGAATAGTCTTTTTTATCCCTTCTTACTGACTCATAGTGCTTAACTGTATTGATATTAAGCATAATAATATTCTTTGAATATTCTGGAGAGTGTGGATCTTTTTCTGTATCACTATACTTGTGATGACGACGATGAAGGATCGCATATGCTCTTGGATTTAAAAAAGAAGACCCCTGCACTAAAAATGTAAGAAAGAAAAAAACCTTCTCCCAAAACTTGGACATGGTAAACATTTGATGAGAGGCATAGCGGTGTAAAAATATTGTCTGAAAGAATAATGATGAATACCAGTGAATCACAAAAATAATAACAATGACCATAATTAAAAGCTACACTCTAATTTCCTGGTTTTACAAACCTATAATGAGAGACGCCCCACTCTCTACCATAATCGCAACCAAAAAGAACCTCACAGGCCATAAAAAATATTCTCCATCTTTGGAACCATATCGACGCTTGATCTTTTCCATACGATTCATTAAAAATTCCCATTATTTCATTTCTACGTGAATCCATTTTATTTAACCAAGCGAGTGAGGTCTGCTCGTAGTGCGTACCACTGATGCGCCAACTAGATTCAATCCTTAGATCATTTTGAAAATAGAGCAATAGCTGATGAGAAGGCATTATGCCGCCACTGAAAAAATTTCTTCCCATCCAGTCACCTTCGCCTTCTTGAGTGAAAGGATATACCAGTGTCTTATGGGAAAAAATATGAATAAATAATTTACCTCCCGGTTTTAACCAGCCAGCAACTCTATTAAGTAATAGCTCATAGTTCCTCATGTGCTCAAACATCTCAATGGACACTACCCTATCAAATGAATCATCAATTGAAAAATCATTCATATCAGCAGTAATCACACAAACATTATCCAATGCTCTTTCTTTACATTTGGATTCAATGAACTTCCTCTGGTCTTTTGAATTGCTTACTGCAGTAATAGAACTTTTCGGGTAATTTTCTGCCATATAAAGAGTTAAAGAACCCCAGCCGCAACCTAGCTCGAGTATATTCTGCCCATCTACAATCTCCGCTCTTTCAGAACTAAGTTTTAGCATCTCATATTCCGAACCATCTAACGTGTTTATTCTATCAGGCCAATATCCAGAACTATATTTTAAATGCTTGCCCAAAACATTCTCAAAAAATAATGGTGGCACCTCATAGTGCTGCTCGTTTGCTTTATCAGGCACATATGCTATCGGACTGTCTTTCATTTTATGGACCCAGCTTTGGTGATGCTCCTCAATGCTGGAGACGCTTCTAGTTTTAGACCAGATAATCCTCTCTTTTTGCATCCTCCTAATTCCAATCCGGATAAAGAAATCAGGCATGTACCCGTTTTCTGCAATAGTTATAAGACTTTTGATCATATTAATATTTTATAGAAAAGTTAGTAGTCTATTTGTATGTCTTTGTTTTTCGGCTTTGCCATTACTATTTGCACATTTCCAATGAAACGTTCTCTAAAGCCGGCTTCGCAGTATATGAAATAATATTCCCATATACGTAAAAACTCATCACTGAAACCCATATCCTTGATTGAAGGTAAAACGCTAATGTAATTTTCTCTCCACAGTCTTAAAGTTTCTGCATAGTGCTTTGTAATATCTTCAAAATGGACCATGGAAAGGTCTGTGAATTCTTTGACTGTAGATATAACATGATTGACAGAGATAAGGTTGGAACCAGGGAAAATATACTTTTTGATAAAATCAACAGTCTTGAGATGGTTATTAAATCCCTGCTCATGATATGTTATCCCTTGAAAGGCCATTAAACCGTCTGGCTTCAGAAGACCTGAACAAACTTTGAAAAACTTCTGAATGTAACTATATCCCACAGCTTCAATCATCTCAATCGAAACAAGTTTATCAAACTGACCCGTTAGTTCCCTGTAATCATTTTTTAATAGGGTTATCTTATCTTTTAAATTTTCTTTTTCAATTAATTTGGTGACATAGTCAAACTGCTCTTCAGATATTGTAGTTGTTGTGATGGTGCAACCATAATTTTTCACAGCATGTACTGCAAAACTACCCCAGCCGGTACCTATTTCTATAACATGATCACTGGTTTTAAGCTCCAGCTTGCGGCAAATACGATCCAACTTTTCTATAGAAGCATCATACAATGATAAATCTTTTGGCTCAAAAACAGCACAAGAGTATGTCATGCTCTTGTCTAACCATTTTTGAAAAAATTCATTGCTAAGATCATAGTGGGCAACAATATTATCCTTACTTCCTGATACCGTATTTTCCCGAGATCGATGAATTAGCCTATTGATTGGACTTAGCAGTTTTGCCATTCCTCCATCAAGAGATTTTTGGAGGCCTTGGTTTTTAATAACTATTTGGATTAGCCTTACTATATCTTCAGCGTCCCAATAACCAGCAGCATAGGCCTCAGCAACTCCAACCTCACCGCCACTTCCGGCTAATACATAAAACTCGCTTGAAAATATAGTAACCTCTGTTTTTAATGAATCAGTTTCATCACCAAAAATTATTCTGGATCCATCTTCATTCAATATAATACACCCATGGTTAATCTTTGAAAATTGAGCATGAAGTATTTTTTTAAATACTCTTACCAATACTCCAGGTTTTGTTTTAATCGCTGTCTCTGAGGCAGCTTTTTCTAACGAAATTCTCTTTCCCATCAATTGTTCTTTACTGGTCTATTAGTTATTTACCTTGCTCGGGTGCGTGTAAAAAGTTGCTCCTTTTACCCATAAAATGAATGCTTGAAAATGGATCCAAAAAACAACTTTTATCGTTATAAATGGGAATCGAAAAACGGATTTAAATAAATTATTTTTATTCATCTCCATTCGGCTCATACTAAGGCTGGCATCAAATACATGGTCACCTTCTTTAAAATTTTTCATAAACACATTAAGTTTATCCTGAGGGCTGCTAAATACCCACTCATACATATGATCCATGTCCCAAAAAGGAGACACGTGCAGTTCTTTTTTCATGTTTGATTTAATCTCTGAGTTTCCTCTTTCAGGAGAGGCGCTTAAGACATACGCATACCTCTCTTTCCAAGGTGTATTTGTAACCTCCGCTAGTATATAGTCAACACTATCATCATTGCGGCTGAAACAATAGTAAAAAGTTACAGGATTAAAACAATATCCAAAATAGCGAAGATGCGCCAGCATTCTAATTCGCCCTTCTGGCCTTACACCGGTCCTACTTTCCACAGTATCTCTAACAGCGGTATCAAGAGGAACCCCAACATCTCCATGAAAATCTTTTCTGTTAAATGAGACGATCGCAGGCTTATCAATATTCCAAAAAATTGATTTGCTAATAACATTATCCAGATCATTAATATCTAAATACAACATAAAAACAGAATAAGAAAACTCCCTTTCAAAAGGATGGTACCTACGATGCCGAACAGTTCCTGTGTATATATAATGATCTGTTGATAATTTCAAAGCTGTTCTCCGAAGTCTTTACAAACATCAAGCGCGCTTAAGACTCCATCTTCGTGGAATCCATTTCTCCAGTATGCGCCGCAATAGTGAGTATTATTCACACCACTAATTTCTGATTTCCGTTTTTGAGCATCAATGCCAGCGACAGTAAAAAGAGGATGCTGGTAGGTGATTTTTTTTAATACTTTAGATTTATCTACAGAATTATAATCATTTAGAGTCACACATAAAGTTTCTTTGCAATTTATACTTTGTAAAATATTCATATTATAGGTTAATACAACTGGTAAATCTGGATCACTATCTAGCTGGTAGTTCCAACTGGCCCAGGCTAGCTTTCTTTTTGGCAAAACAGAGCTGTCTGTGTGCAAAAGAACTTCATTTTTTTGATAGGGGATTGAACTCAGGATATCTTTTTCTGCATTTGTGGGGTCATTAAGAATCTTTAAAGCTTGATCGCTATGGATCGCAAAAACAACAGAATCAAATTCTAAAGCTTGATCCTTTCCAGTGACTGAAATTTCAATTCCAGCCGCGTTTCTAGAAACTTTCTTAACCTGCGTTGAAAGATATATTTTTTTCTCAAAGCCTTTAATAATTTTTTTTATATACTCTGAAGAACCATTTTTTATCACCCACCAATTTGGCCGATTTATGACCTCTAACATACCATGATTATAAAAAAACTTAATAAAAAAATAGGCTGGCATATCTAATACTTTATTAGCCGGGGTTGACCATATTGCAGCGCCCATAGGAATAATAAAATAGTTAATAAACTCACTAGAGTACTTCTCATCACTAAGGTAATCACCCAGTGTTGTTGACACATTTAGCTCTTGATAAATTGAATCAACCTTTTTCCCAAAATAATACATCTCGTATAGCATTCTTAAAAAGCCAAAACGGAAAATATTTGACCTTTTGGCAAAAAAACTATTTAGAGACTCCCCAGCATATTCATAATCCTGCGAGACTGACTTTACGCTAAAACCCATTGTTGAAAGCTGGCGTTCAACATTCAATAAGTCTAATAGTTTAATAAAATTAGGATAGGTCCTTTCATTGTAAACAATAAAGCCTGTGTCTACTGAATAATTTTTCCCACCAATATTTATCTTGTGAGTATGAGTGTGCCCACCAACGTAATCGTTTGCCTCAAAGATCGTTACATCATGCTTACGATTTAATAGATATGCAGCTGTTAAACCAGATATACCAGATCCAATAATTGCAATTTTCATTTGGTTTTCAATCTTAGTTTAAGTTAAAGAGGAAACTCTAGTCCCAGTCTTGAATGATACGCTCAATTCGGGTTATATCATAACCGACACTATCTAATTTAGACACTATTTTATTATATAAATCATCAGACATCGTATACTCTCGAGCCATAATCCAAACATATTTTCTACTTGGAATACCAATCACTGTATAGCTGTATTCATCATCTAAGTCTATGACTAAAAATGGAGACTTAAATGGCCATAAGAATTGCATTCTCCATTCAGCATTTGTCTCTTTATTGTATATAAAACCGGTTGGACTATATTTTTTCTGTGGGCCATCAGCATTGTCTTTCCTAAAGGTAAATGTTGTCTTCACCCTTCCTTTGGAGTCTAGCTTATACGATTCAATCGCATTCACAGCACCTTTCTCAATGAAAGTAGGTATGTTTGCAATAACATACCAATCTCCCATAAACTTTTCAAGATCCACGTAGTCCACAGTCTCTAATTCGTCCAATTTTTTATCGCTACCCATAAAACCCTCGCAGCTTGAATTAATTATTAAAAATAATGATAAAATAAAAGAATATTTATTATTCATACTATTCATCTAAACCAAGGTGTCTATTTAAAAAATAGATGGCAGGCATTAATATTCCATAGACTATTGCAATCACCAAAACAGAAAATAGAGCGGAAAGATGAAACTCTATTGCTCCAAATTTTTCTCCTGTAAAAAAAGCAGCGGGGCCAAATACTATGCCACAGATAACCATTATCAGCCATTTATCTTTGAGCCATGACATCGAATGGTTAACGGTAGCAGAAAAACCCATCCACATAGCAGTTATCCACATTGGGGCAATCAATATTTCATTTGAATAGGCCCCGGCATAAATAAACGAACCCGATAAAAATAATAGGCTATCAGTAATGGTTCCAATTGTACCAATTATTAATACTAAGTAAATCTCCCGGATATCACTCACAAATAAATAGTAATGCACTATTAAAAATAATATCATTACTACCGGACCAAGATATGGTAGGTCATTAGCTGCGCCTAAAACGCATGCCCACCATCCAATATAAAAGCCAATTATATTGATTATACTCTTTATTTTAGAATTCAATGAATAAAATTTTTTATGAAACGTTTTTGTTTAGTTTAATCTTTACATTCAGAAAAACATCATCCGAGATAATTCTATCTCCTAGATCATTAAAGAAACTTGCTGACCTGTGCCTAACATCGTATTTAGAGCGATCAAAAACTAATTTTATGTCTGCACTATAGCCTGAATCATACTTTTGAACTTTCCCTTTCATCTCTATTGGATTTGTTATGCTTTTAATAGTCAAGTTACCTTTAAACAAAAATTTATTAGTGTTAATATTTTCAGATGAATGTATTTCTAGCCTTGCTTTTGGGTGATTTTCTACATCAAAAAAAGCATCACTTTTCAGATGCCCAATAAGCTTATTTTTTGTTCCAACATTTTTTATGTCAAAGCAATCTATTGTATTCATATCCACTACAAAATTTCCTGAAATATTCCCATCACCTTTTATATTTAATGAACCTTGCTCAAGATAAACATCACCATCATGCTTACTTCCTCCTAGCCAACGACATCCCCAAAACACAGAACTAGAGTCTGATTCTGCAACATAGTTGCCGGCATCAAAAACTAATAAAGCAACATTGGTATCATCTTTTAATTTTACATGTTTGTTTGCAGATTTTTCTTTAACACCGCAACTAATAAAACTAAAAAGGTATGCGATAAATAATATAATTGGTATTGAGTTTTTATTGATTCTCATGCTATTTAACTAAGACTCCTTTTTGATAATCATTAAATGCTTGTAATACTTCAGCCTTTGTATTCATAACAAACGGCCCCCCTCTTGCTACTGGTTCATTTATAGGTTCTCCACTTACTACGATACATTGTAAAACTGATGATTCTGAAGAACGAAATCTAAGCAATCCTTTTTGGCTGAATATTGCTAACTGTCCTTGTAGAATATTATGATCTCCAACACATGCCTGACCAGAATAAACATATATAAAGGTATTCCAAAAATCATCTATAGGTATTTCAATACTTTCAGACTGATTAAGTTCCACATCGAAATAAAGCACCCCCGTATGAGGTTCTCCTGGACCGGTAACATTATTGTAGGTCCCTGAAATAACTCTAACTCTACCATTACCAATATCAACCTCAGGAATCTTTTCACTCGGGATATCACTATATGATGGGTCTATCATTTTCAATTTTTTTGGCAGATTTAACCATAACTGAAAACCTCTGGCCAGGCCTTCAGTCTTTTCTGGCATTTCACTATGAATCACACCGCTACCGGCCGTCATCCACTGTACAGATCCATCTGATAATAGTCCCTCATTACCTGCAGAATCTTTGTGTCTAAATTTTCCGTTTAACATATAGGTTATTGTTTCAAAACCTCTATGAGGATGTGGAGGAAAACCCGCTATATAATCATCAGGATTATCACTTCCGAACTCGTCAAATAATAAAAAAGGGTCTAACATATTTAAATGCGGGCCACCAATAATTCTTCTAAGTTTCACTCCTGCACCATCAGAAGTTTGCACTCCATCAATTATATTTATAACACTTCTATTCACTTTTTGACACGAACCATAATCTCATTATGCCTAAACGGAGGAAGCACCCATGGTGAATTATATTGGGCAACCATAAATTTCCCGTACATCGTTAGTCCTTCTTTCTCTATCCAATTATTTAATTTTTCATGATAATTTTTTACGCGAGATTTCGTTGCCCATCCACCGAAAGAAATACAGGCGACTAGATCTAGACTCCGACCCATGATCTCTACGTTTGAACTATTTGGCTCTGGCAGAGTTTCTTTTTTGAAAGAGCTTGGCATTACAAACGATATCTCATACTCACTATCAACATCAACCGGGCTGTTAGATAAGACTGGAGCCGTCATAGCTATCTCCAAGTTTTTCTCATTACCTCCAAAAATATAATTAGCAATCCTACGAAAACCAGTAGAGGTCGCTTTTTTATATTCAGAGCGGACCAATGTCCTGGCAATGATCATGGGCTCGTATTTTCGAACCTCATAAGACCCAGATTGTTTTATCACCTTATAATTAGGAGTTTCTAGCATAGTGTTTGACAGACCCCAGACCATGTTAACACAAAAAATAGTGACAATAGTTGCTATAATTATAAATAACATTTTATTCATACTGATGGATAATATTTTAATGTTTATTCGCTAATTCTAGCAAATTGTTTATATCTCCTACAATCTCATTTGCAGCCAAATCTGATTCATCCTCAATAATTATTTTATTACTATCCTCGAGTTTGATACTTACTCTTGAATCTAGATATTCTGGAACCTTTTCAACCATATCATTTTCATCTGGCGCAAATAAAAGTCCGGATTTATTTCCTAGTTCAATATAAATAGAGAGCGTCAAATCTTTTTGTTTTACGGTCCACTCTATTGCCTTTCCATCATGCTTAAGGTTTACGGTTTTTGCCGATCTATATGTTGTAAACCGATACAGTTTATCTTCAACAAGGAGCCCAATAATAAATCCCGCGAACTGTGTACCTAGAAAAGGGATACTAGCCATCGAGGCTGATATACTTATTTTACTTGTATTGAAATGATTTGCCTGGACCCATATCCAACTATTGGGAAAGTTTTTACCCCAGTCTTTTTCAGTGTATCCAGTGCCTTTGCTAAAATCAATAACTCTATTATTATAGGCTAATTCTCCTGAGATATCATGGTACATACTTAGAATTCCATGATAACATTCCATAAATGGCATGTATGAATACCATCCCATACAACCGGGCTCTGCTAGCGTAACAGGCCATGGGATATTTTTGGAGAAGCTTAGTGACCCCTCTATTGATAGGTTTTGAGAATTAATTTTTAGTTCTAACCCTTTAGTAAAAAACTTGTTTTCACCAATTGAAACACTGTATCTATCTGTTTTCGCAGAAAAATCATTTATATTAAATCGTTCAAAGTGCACATCTCCAGATTGGCCATCAAAAATCATTACAAATGGAAAATTATTTTCTACTTTAGCGCTACGATAAATTCCTGGAATTATTGCAAACGGGTGTCCTGATTTGGTAACAATCTTATGGTACCATCCTTCAAAAAATGGCGGCCTGGAATTTATTCCATGATAGGCTTCCGGATGATGTATGCCTTTTATCCAATTAATCATGATTTTTTTTCTTAAAAAATTTAACAGGGAATATAATTAACAATGCCGGAAGTAGAGTTATATCTGTGATAAGAGCCACACTCAAAGTAATTGCGGATATGATACCAAACTGTGCTGTCGGAATAAAAGTAGACACCGTAATCACCAGAAAGCCTGATACCAAAACAATAGTGGTGGTCAGCATCGCTAGACCAGTCGTTTCAATCGTATTAGATATAGCCTTGCTTAGATCAGATGTCCCTTTCCTTTCCTGCCAAAATCTGAATAAAAAATGAAGAGAATCATCTACTGCAATTCCAAGACAAATTGAAAACGTGATCGCGATAGGTGGCCTAATAGGAATACCGGCAAAGCCTAAATATCCAGCTGCAAAAATAATAGGTATCAGATTTGGCAGCATACTAATTAGACCTATGCGCACAGATAAAAACAATAAGCCCATCACCAGACTGATAAAAATGAAGGCCAAACCAAACCCACTAAATAGATCTACAATCAGATAATTATTTGTTTTTAGCGCAACAGGCATAGTCCCGGTTACATTTATAGAAAGCCAGGGTGGAAAATGACTATCTGCAAAAAACTCTAAAGAATCCTCAATAGAGTCTAATACTTCAGAAGACAGATCAGGAAGCATACCTGATATTCTAATTTTTGTTTCCTCAAAATTGATTAGATTTTCTGTCTGGCCCTCTGTTAGGATGTATAACTGGTCTAATGTTTCCTGGTCTGGTGGAAATTCTGATTGCGGACTAATTTCATATAAAACCTGCTTCAGAACTTTTTGTAATGATATCCAGTTCGTGTGCGGGAAAAGACTGGACACGTATTCTTGAAACTCTTGTACATGGCCCATTACCAGGCTATCGTGCATGGCAATATTTACAGAATCATTTCTCGATATAATAATTTCCATTGGCAAGATACCACCAAACCATTTCTCAACATTTTTTAAGTCTATGTATAGGCCACTTTTTGGATGCAAGTCTGATAGTAAAGAACTTCCAGTTGAAACATATAAGGTGCCAGTAGAGAATATTAAAGTTAGAAAAATCGATGCCATTGCTATCCGTTTGGGCTTTTCATTAACAACATTAGAAACCTTCTTTAAAAACATAATACGAGTATTGTCTCTATTGTGAACATTTATTTGTATTTTATCTTTTAACAGTATAAGAACAGAAGGTATAAATGTCAGGGTCAAGACATATGCCAAGAAAACGCCAGAGGCAATAAAAACCCCAAACTCTTGAACAATAGATATTGATGAATATAGTAGAGCTAAAAATCCTATGGCAGTAGTCAGGCTTGTAACAAATAGTGCGACACCCATATCTTTCATTGAAAGTTCTAGTGACTCTTTCATATCCAAATTTCTCCGTAAATATATGTTCAGCCTTGACAATAGATGAATCGAGTCGCTAACACCAATAATAAACAAAAGGGTCGGAACCATATAGGTCATTACGTTTAATCCTTTTCCGGTGATTGACATAATACCGAGTATCCAACAAGCGGTAATTATAACAGTAAACAATGGAAGTATAACATATAGCCAATGCCGAAAGAGGAAAGCAAGTGAAAGAACCAAGATCAATGCAACAGGAGGAATAAACTTAATATTATCCTTAATCATATACTCCACATAGGTGTTGCGTACGACTGGTATACCCGAATAGGTCCACTCCCAATCAAAACCAGTGGTAGTATTTTTTATGAAATCAATAACCTCAGAGCGTTTTTGAAAAGTATTATAGTCGTCTTTTAGTTTTAGCCAGATTGAGCCAAGGGTTGAATCCTTTGAAACAATGTTTAATAATCTAGATGATATATAGCTGTTTTCTTTTTTATTATAATCATTATAAATATCAACTAAAGATATAATCTCTATAAAGTACGGACTATTATTTAGTGTGTTTACAATCTGACCTAGTGAATCAATAAAACCATCACTTACTTTGTCAGGAATTTGATGGACTAATAAAAATACATTATCTTCTCTTGAGAAATCTTTCTGAAACTCAAAATATACTTCCGTCTCTTCTTTATCTTTTGCAAAAAGCTGTTCAATAGTAAAGTCGTACTTAAGATTAACTATTGACAATGCAAATAAGTAGGTGACCAGAGCTATACAAAAGAGAACTTTCTTGGGGTGATTAAGAACAAATAAAAAAATATTGGGCATAAAAAAACTAACTTATATCTAAAAACTGTGTAACAGTTCTATCGGGGAATAATTGAAAAAGGATAGTCTTTAATCTTAGTCAGCGAATAGCATATCAATGATCAAGGTTATATCAAGAACGTTTACCTGACCATCCATATTAATATCAGCCGCAAGTATTTGGTCACCATTTAGTGTCCCATACCCTAATACTGAGGAAACAGTTAGAACAATATCAAGAACATTTATGTTCCCATCTTGGTTTAAATCTCCAAAATTAATATTTAATGGCGGAATTGAACCTGGCGGGAAAATAATATTATCTATCCATGCACAATCATCTCCAGAGCTTCCAGCAGCATCTTTTTCATAGGTCCACCTAAAAGTATGCTCTCCTGGGGTTACCACAAACGAATATTCGTCCCAGTCAGATTCTCCACCAATTAATATCATCTGTTCGTTATCAATATAAAAGGTTAGATAGTCATAGATAGTCCCGCTGTTGCCTTGTTCGCTTGAGGCCTTTGCTGAAAAACTTATTGAACCCTGATGAAGCACATTATATTCAACAGAAAGTTCCGACGATTGGTTATTCCCTATATTACCGCTCCTTGCAGCATAGTCACCACTATGCACTTCATCTTCCTGAATAAACCAATCGCTTTGCCCGGCCATATGCCAATCATGGCCCGAAAAATTTGCAGTCTCAAAGTTTTCCATAAGCATGCCCACTGTTAACGGAAGCGGGAATAAAAATTCATAGTCTGTATTTAGACTTCCAATATTTAACCATGCAATAGAAGAATGTCCAAGTGGAGCCTCGTCAGAAACAGAAACTTCAATCGTTAATACTACAGAAATACCAGGCTCCCAATAGTAAGCATTATCCGATACTACTTCACCCAGGGTAAGATAAGGATCATTTTCATAGGCCGTAAATGTGGGATAATTGAGAGCTGCCGAACCCGAGTTCTCTAATACAAGCTGTATCGTAGCGCTCTCTCCGGGGTCTAGAGAACCATTGCCACCATCAAAAATAAAAGAGGAAGCTAGCTGATAAGCAGGAGCATTAACATTTAGATTTATGGGATATTCCCATGATTGTTCATCATCTTGTATGTGTAGATGGAAAACAACCTCATCCTGATTAGGAGAGTTGATCGAAACATCAAACCCAAAAGGACCAACAGTTACAACGTCACCTGAGTTAACAGGGTCAATCTCGATTATAGGGCTTGTCATATAAACATTATCTGTTTGCGGGATCAGCGTTGCAACAATTTCTCCAGACGACTCAGTGCCAACATTTTCAATACTAGTTGTAAGCTCTACAGACTCCCAAAAAGTTATGGTTTCTTCATAGCCTGAAGATAAAGAAAAACCATCTAAGAGCATGTATGAACCGTCAGGCGCGATCACATTAATCTCAGTCTCATAGGGCATATGGTTATACGATGTTACAACCAAGTCTAACGTGCCTGGAATATTAACTGGCTCATCTAGCACTATTTGACAAATACCATTCCCATCAGCGGTTGACACACCTAAGAGCACACCATCTCTGCTTAGAGCAATCACAGATTCATTGCTGTTTGTCTGAACACTAAACTGCGTGCTTCCAATAATCATGATATTATCATGTACAACGGTCAGCTGTTGAGGAGTGTCTGACCTTACGACAAAGGACGGATCACCAAAAGTTGTCCAGTATAGAGTTTCTACATCGCCTGAGGAACCGTAGTTATCATTCATTTCCATACATCCGTTATAGGATAAACCTCCAAATGTGCGCTTTATATTATTTGAGTATGACTCAACAAAAATACTATTCATTTCATCCTGACCATCCATAGGAGGATTCCAGGCTTGGTTGACCGTTGACATCAATGTCGCAACCGCGCCCGTGGGACTACCATCTGCATCAGTCGCTCTCAGCCAGGTCTCTGCAAAGCAGGTTCCAATGTGAAACTCACCATTTACACAGGCCACTGACCATATCCATGGGAACATGCCAGAATTTGTAAGACTATTTACATTGGTATTGTTCATTGGGCATCCATTGCCCCAAGAACCGTTTGAGCCATGCCCCGTATAGTTAATTACCGATAAGCCTTCATTGATCGCAACCTCTCCTTCAGCGACTGTTCCACTGGGGTCATACACCTGGTCTATTTCCGTGTAGGTATAGTTTAGAAGCTTCTCACGAATGATATCCATGTGTTCATTATCCATTTCCCCATCATCCCCAGGGCCTTGATCTGAGGCAAATCCAGCACCTTCTTTATACCATATTCCTTCAGCGTCTGGATATCTCTCATAGGCAATCGTGCGATTTACCATTGTGGATACATGTTCCGTATTCTCAGCAGAAAACCTTCCAACAAAAACATCTGGATAATAATCACCTGTTGGAATAAATCCATAGTACGTGTCCGAAGGACTGTTTGAGCCCGCGCCCTCAGAAAAACGGGTAGAAGGTATCTGATCAATATCACCAACCAGTAAAAGAAAGTTCAGACCATAGGTGTAGTAATATTCTTCAACATATGTTTTGATCGCATCTGCGTCACCAATGTCAGCAACATCAACTAATTCTGTTTGCATTCCTCTCTTGGTTTTCCATTCAATAAAAGGCTGCATAGACTCTATAAATGGTCCGTAACAAATGATCAGCATTGTCCCATCCTCATCTACAGGTGCATACCGATCCGTTGTTGATGAGTAGTTGATAAAGTGCTGTTTATAGATCTCTTCCATCTCTCTGACACCACTGTTCTTATCTGGATATCTCACAAGTGGATTGACCGAGCTGATTCCATCTGGACTAGCCTCAAGAATAATATTAGTGTAAACCCTTAGTACTCCTTGAACCGGATTGTATTGAATAGGCTGGATCACTACGGCCTGCCCTCTCTTCGTTCTAATAATGTGAGGATCACGTAAATAGGAAATAACTTCCGGAAAAAAAGAATCGTTTTCATATGCGCCACCTTTCTCATATGGCACATCCTGAATCTTTATATCACGAGTAAGGTTACCCTTTGAGGGGATTAGATTATCTAGAGGGACATCAATGAAGTCACTATCTAAAACTTTTAACTCCATTTTAGCCAGGTCGGGTATCTGGATAGATCTTGCTATAATGGGTACGTCAGGTGATCCTTTTTCCAGGATTGAAATGCCACCTGGAAAAGTGATTTTGCCACCGTCATCTGTTTTATCAATAAAATAACCAGATAGCTCAAAGAAAATTTTGACTGACTCTTGGCCGCTGGATAAGGCACTGACAGAAGGCTCAGAGGGAGAGGACGAATTTACTTCAACCCAGTCTCTGGCACAGAGACTACCCGCAAGGATAAGAGTGACTAATATGATTGTCCTGTTTTTCATATAATTATTAACGTGAGCCCAGAACTTAATACTCAATCATATCTTTTTTCCAAAACTTTATTTTTTCTTCAATCTGCTGGGCCTCTCCTTGTTTTTTTCTTTTTACTAGCCCATTGAGATAAATATTGTATTTTTTTATAATCATTTGAATTGCAAGAATTCTATTATTTGTTGATAATTCTGACCCCTCTAATAAATTCTCTAAAGACTTGATCCTAAAAAACTCTATGCCTTCTACACTGTGAGAAAGTTGATCATCGTGGCCACCATATTTAATAATCAGAGGCTCATCAATAAATAGTATTCTATATTCTGAAGTTATTCTTAGCCAAAGATCATAATCTTCACAGACCGGAAGCTGACTATCGAACCAACCAACATGATCTAAAATATTTTTCCTGAAAAGCACTGAAGAAGGGGATATCCTGCAGATATCCAAACATTTATCAAAAATGTATCCACCATATTTTTCGTGTTTTTTTCTCTGATTAACTCGGACACCGTTTCTAATCCAAATCTCATTTGTATGGCAAAAATCATATTCAGGGGTTTTGATTAACCTGTTAGCCTGATTCTCTAATTTTTTTTCTGTCCACTCATCATCAGAGTCCAATAGTCCAATCCAGTCTCCTTTTGCATGTTTTATCCCATTATTACGTGCTGCACTTACACCATTATTTTGTTGTTGAATAAGCTTAATCGATTTGTATTTATTGTTAATCATTTCTGATGTACCGTCATCGGAACCATCATCAACTACAATAATCTCATATGGATTCAAGGACTGCTTTAATACCGAGTCAATTGCTCTTGCCACTAGGCTAATCCTATTAAAAGTAGGAATTACTACTGATATTTTCATGGTTCCTTAAAATATATAATTATATAATAAATAATTAACTGTTTAGTCTATCTAACACTAGTTCTGAAATAGCTAGATCCTGAATACCTATGCCAACAGATTTAAAAATAGTTATCTCATTATCGTTTGACCTTCCAGAGACTTTACCACTTGCGATCTGCCCAATTTCTGAATAGATATTGTCAAAAGACCATCGCGTTTCTTTGGCAGCTAAGATTAAATCACCTGCTTCTTTTTTACTGGAGCTTACCGAATCAACCACAACCTTAGCCTCAATAATAGTTTCACTTGGGATCTCTCTCATCACAGGTTTAAAGGATCCAACTGCATTAATATGTGCGCCCTTTTTTATATGTTCATGCTTAAAAAGAGATTCAGTAGATGGTGTAGCAGTACATATAATATCCGCTAAAGGAAGGTCACATAGTTTTCCGGGTTTTGCATTAACAGAATAAGTGTCAATTATATAATCAGAAAAAAATTTAGCAGATTCTATGTCACGACTATAAACAAAAACTATATTAATAGAACGTGAATTTATGATTGCTTCAATTTGAGTATACGCCTGTGCCCCAGTTCCAAAGACTGCTGCAACAGTCGCATCTTTTTTAGCTAAAAGCATTGTAGCCAGGCCAGATACTGCTCCAGTTCTTAGTGAGGTAATCGTATCTCCATCTAATGTTGCAACCATCTCACCACTGGAACTATTAAAAACATAAACACGGGCAGAAATAAGACTAGAACGATTTTTAATTTTATTTTGAAAAACAGTTACCACTTTGGTAATAAAGTATTGTCCTTTGTTTCGGTAAGCAGGCATGATAAGAACCGTAGCATTATTACCATCTATTTCCATTGACATGCGCTCAGGGACTATGTAATCACCATTACTATAATCGGAGAATGCTTTTCTCATTGAGGTTATGGCATCTGCCATTGGCACTAGTGACCTTATTTCATTTTTTGAAATACTTAGCATATCCGAGTAAACTATTTTATAAAAAAACTATGTCAGCTGTGTTCTTTGGAAAATTCTGTGTAACCACCTTCAAGATTATATATTTTTTTAAATCCCAAACTGCAAAAATGTTGAGCAACGTTTTGACTGCTTATACCTACATAACAATAGATCAATATGTTGTCTTCATGGTTACTATCCTCAATAATTTCATCAATATTATTACCGCTAAGACGAATTGCACTAGGAATATGCGACTCGGAAAAAGACTCTTCATCCCTAATATCTAGTATAGTGATATTATTATCTTTGATAAAATCATTCACTTCTTCGGTAGTGATGGTCTTAAATGTATTAGAATGTTCACTCATTTTTTCGGTTCTTGTAAAATGTTATCAAAATAATTTTTCAGGATATAAACCAGACCCAATCAGTTTTAAGATCTGCTGATTGACCAATGATTTATCCTCCTTATAGGTAACTCCAAACCATTGCGCACCTGTTCTTAAAACATGAACATCTTCTAAGTTTTGTTGTATCAGATCATTGACCACAGTTGGAATTAAAAATTCACTCTTTAAATTTTTATTATTTTCATTTAAGAACTCATTAAACATGGCTTGCAAATAATCAAATAATACTGGGGTAAAGCCCCACATATTCATAGAAACTGGCTCTTTACCATTCAGATTGATCTCACGATCAGAGCTAATATTATTATTAACTTTTTTCAAATCATGGGTCTCTATCACAGTTACCAACTTATCCTTATTGACCTCGCAAAGGCCCCTTGATACTGTTCCAAAGTCTGACAGGGTTTTATCCAACTGAAATGCGGCCATGGTAAATCCACTTTGATTTTTTGAATAATAATCGGCAATAATATTAAATGACTCTCGTCCATAGAAATCATCCCCATTTATTGCAGCAAAGGGTTCAGATATAACTGACCTAGCTGCCAATATTGCATGACCAGTACCCCAAGGCTTTTCTCTGTCAGCTGGGCAGGTAAAATTTTGTGGAAGATCATGTAGGTTCTGATAGACAATCTCAATATTAATCTTATCAGTATATTTATCTGATATCTTTTCTTTAAACAGATCTCTAAAGTCTTGTCTTATAATAAAGACGACTTTATTAAACCCGGCTTCAATTGCATCATAGACTGAATAATCTATAATAGTTTCTCCATTGGGGCCAACCTCATCCAGCTGCTTGAGACCGCCATATCTTGAGCCCATACCCGCTGCCATAACCAGTAGTGTTAAATCTTTCATTGTTATTACCTATTTATTTCGTATTTATTGTTGTACCATCGTCTGCATAAACAATATGTGCCCTGCCTCCAACATTATTGATTGCGTCTCTTACTTCCTCTGGATTATTCGGACAATATGCGAACATACAACCTCCTCCTCCAGAACCGTTTATCTTTCCACCATATGCGCCTGCTTCCAGAGCAGATTTTAACATTAACTCAATCTTTGGAGTGCTTATTCTTAGATCATCTCTTAGTATAGAATGATGTTTACTTAATAAGCCTCCGAAAAATTCTTGATCTAATTTAGGTTTATTTAGCTCTTTCTTCGCCTCAAATAAAAGATCTCTGTTTTTAATTGTTCCACTTAGAAGTTCATTTTCATCTGCAGTTAAATTGTATTCATCAATTTGATCATGACAAATAACCTGAAAATTTATTTGAGAATTAAATTCTTTCATTTTATTTAGTATAGTTATTCGACTATCTCTGCACCTAGATAAAATCCCTATTGTGTCTTTTTGTTCTAAGGAATCGCCTAGCACAAAGGCACCTAAATTTGTATCAATTTGTTCTATAGAAATTTTAGGGTTTGACTCTAGATAAATTAAGCCACCCAACGATGTCGAATACTGGTCCATCATACCGCCTGGAGAATTAAACTCAATAACCTCTGCCTGATAGGCGAGTTCCGCTATCGTGTTTCTATCCAATTTCTTTGCATTATCAGCAATCTGGCTTAAAAAATGAATCCAGGTTACCAATATGGATGAAGAACTACTAGTACCGGCCTTAATCGGTATATTGCTCCTGAGATCACAATCAAATCCCTTTGAAAATTTAAAACCAAATCTTTTACAAACCTTTAAACCACTTTTAAAGTGATCTTTTGAGGATGAATACTTGATATTATTTAAATCAAATTTTTCGGTTTCACCAATATCGAGCTTTCGGATAATAACCAGTGAATCATTCCGAGGAGAGCTTTTTATAACGGAGCGTAATGATATCGCCATCGCCAATACAGGAAGTCCAAGATAATCTTGGTGTTCTCCAAAAAGGCAAACTCTACCAGGAGTACTTATTTCCATAGCCTATAGATTCCTAGTGCAGCCAAGGCTCCAATTGTAAATAAAAACAATCCTGCAAATAATTTAGAATAGATAAGGTTTCCCATTCCAAGCAGCACTGAATAAACCAATATTGTTCCGAGAACCATTAACAAAATACTATTTGGCAAAGAGTTTCTGTTATCATTTTTTGGATCAGAATACAGTCTCCACCCTGGTCCACCAGGGTTTATTTTTTTCACAAAATTTTCCAATGTTTCCCTGCTCTCTGTCGGCGCAAAAAATGTAGTTGAGACCCAAACAAAGGTTGTAACAAATGCGCCAACTATTATCTTTTCCCATCCAAGTAAACTCTCATTAATAAAATTTAGATAACCAGCAATAATTAGTGAGCTGACCATAGCAATTATTTCAGTGAAAGCACTTATGCGCCACCAAAACCATCTTAATATATAGATCAATCCAGTTCCAGAGCCAAGCAATAATAATAATGAAAACGCTTGCTCAGCGTTTGTAAGCATTAGCCCTGTCACGGCACCAAGAACAATAGAAAGAATCGTAAAAATTCTTCCGACCAAGACCAGCTTTTTCTCGCTGGCATCAGGATTAACAAACCTATGATAAAAATCATTTACCAAATAACTAGCTCCAAGATTTACCTGGGTTGACATTGTGCTCATAAATGCGGCGATAAGCGATGCTGCGACTAAACCTAAAAGCCCAGAAGGTAAAAGAGTTAACATCGCAGGATAAGCAATATCATGTCCAATTTTGTTTTCAGATATTTCAGGAAACTCATGTCTAATGTCACCTAGCTCTGGAAAAATAATTAGTGATGAGAGTGCAATTAATATCCAAGGCCAGGGTCTTAAAGCATAGTGTGCTATATTAAAAAGAAGTGACGCTCCAACAGCATTGGTCTCGTTCTTTGCAGACAACATTCTTTGTGCAATATATCCGCCGCCGCCTGGTTCTGCACCAGGATAATAGCTTGCCCACCATTGGACAGCTAATGGAATAAATAGTATAGGAACCCATATATCAGGATTAGTTAAATCTGGGATTAGGGCTATTTTATCTTTCACATTTGGATGCTGTAAAAGGTTTTGAAGGCCACCAACTTGTTCAAGATTAAGAATATAAATACATCCCCAAATAGAGCCTGTCATTGCCAAAATGAACTGAAAAAAATCAGTAATGATTATAGCTCTGAGACCGCCCAGCGCACTATATAATAGAGTGATTGAACAGGCAATCGATAGTGTAAGCCAACCAGACCAGCCCAGTATTATTTCACCAAATTTTATTGCAGCAAGGCTGACAGCTCCCATCACCAAAACATTAAAGATAAGACCTAAATATATTGCTCTAAAACCACGAAGAAATGCGGCAGGCTTTCCACCATACCTTAACTCATAAAACTCAACATCAGTTAAAACTCCAGACCGGTGCCAAAGCTTGGCATAAACAAATACTGTCAACATACCTGTCAAAAGAAAAGACCACCAGACCCAGTTACCACTTACTCCTTTTTGACGAACCAAGTCAGTAACAAGATTAGGGGTGTCTGTTGAAAATGTGGTCGCGACCATAGACACGCCAAGCAACCACCAAGGCATATCTCCACTAGCTAAAAAAAAGGATCGGGCATCTTTGCCTGCCTTTTTTGCACCCAACACTCCTATAATGATTGAGAAAAGAAAATAAAAACCAATAACTGCCCAATCGATCTGGGAAAGATTCATTTATTAGTACTCTTGGTTTAAGCCGAAAATTGGTTTATTGGTTTCCCATTTACCTCGAGTAAAATCAGGAAACTTTACGGGCGCGCTGCCAAGCCGTATCGATTTTTCTGATAACGGACTTATAACACTCATACTTGCCGCATCATACACATCAAGAGGAGGCCTCAGTCCCCGCTTCAACGGCTCGACAAAAGCATTTAAAGTAAAAAAATCCATGCCACCATGGCCCGAGCCAGCGGCTTGTTTTTCAAAACGCTGCCAAAGTGGATGATCATACTTTTGTAGGTATTCTTCATCAGCCTCCCAACGATGTTCATCCTTACTAATACCCTGAATATATATTGAATTGTTATCTACCATCCAAATTCCTTCTGTACCTTGTACACGAAAATTCAAACTATAGGGACGCGGAGAACTTGTATCATGACTCAGGACCACAGTTTGACCATTTGCGCACTTAATGACAGTCGTAACAATGTCTCCTAACTTAAATTTTATTTTGGAATGCGGATGGTTTGCACCTCCCTGATCAACAATATGCTTATTTAAGCCTCTGGATTGTGATGCGGTTGATGTTAGATGAACAAAACGGTTTCCCCTGTTTATATCTAACATTGTATGAATAGGACCAATACCATGAGTGGGATACAGATCACCGTTTCTATCTATAGAGTGCTGGGTTCTCCATTTTGACTCGCTATATCCTTTTTCATTAAACTCTAGTCCCCCACCATAGGGTTGTTTTCCATTATTGAATTTTACATCTCGCAAATCATGTTGATAGCCTCCTTGACAATGAAGTAGCTCTCCGAATACACCATCACGAACCATATTCAAAACCGCCATCACATCACGGCGATAACAAACATTTTCCATCAACATACAATGTCTATTTACACGTTCACTAGTATTAACAAGGTCCCAAAGATCTGGGACGGTTAAAGCAGCCGGACACTCTGTACCTACGTGTTTACCTTCTTGCATTGCCGCTATTGCCATAGGATGGTGCCACTCCCATGGAGTGGCAATGTAAACAGCATCTATATCATCTCTTTTCACAAGATTCAAAAAATCATTTTCTCCATTTTTATATACATCAGGAGGAGCCCCTTCTCCTTTTTTTATAATATTAAGTGTCTTATTAATCATCTCCGGGTCAATATCACAGATAGCTCTAATATCAACGTCTTTTCTTAGTAGCGATAAATAAATCATCCCCTGTCCACGAAGTCCGGTACCTATAACGCCCAGTCTTAGTTTTTTATTATTGCTGATTGATCCTATTGCTTTTGATGAGAATAATGCAGTAGATGCTCCAACTAAGGCCGATGATTTAAGAAAATTCCTGCGGTTTATTTTTTTTGCCATAATAGATTTACCTTAGTATAAAACCTTGACCTTTTTCATCCAATGGATCAATCCAGAAAGTATTCATTCCTGTAATATTAGCTGTACCTAAGACCTGAGGGATAACTGCATCTTTCTCGCCTATTTTTGTTTCCTCAAGAACGCTTACTGTAAATGTCGAACCAATAATACTTTCAATGGTAATTGGGTCGCCTAAATTAATTTCTTTACGCGCATAATGAACCGCAGCTCTAGCACTGACACCAGTTCCGGTTGGGCTTCTGTCAACCTCACCATTGGCAAATACACAAATATTTCTACTATGATTATTTTGATTTTTTGGCTTAGAAGTAAATATCGTTCCATACAGAAAATTCATTTCAGGTTCAGTGGGGTGCATGATCTCTATCTTTTCAATTATGGCCTGTTTTATAGACATCCCAAAATTAATGATCTCATTAACATCCTTAGGTTCAAATTCTAGGCCTAAATCATTTGTATTTACTATAGCATAGTATGCGCCCCCAAAAGCAAGATCATACTTTATTTTTCCATATTCAGGGATCTCTATTTCTGCATCTAAAAATTCGACAAAAGAGGGTACGTTAATAAACCTTGCAGATATAACATTACCATTCTCTATCTGAGCGAATGCTTTGATATGACCAGATGGAACGTCCATCCTGATCATTGTCTCAGGCTCAATCGGCTTGATCAGACCTGCTTCGACGAATGTTTTTGTAACCCCTATTACTGCATGTCCACACCCAGTAGAGTAGCCATCGTTATGCATAAAAATAACTCCAAAATCAGCTTCATCTGTCTCAGGTTCAGTGATTATTACACCATACATATCTGCGTGACCGCGAGGTTCTAGCATTAATGCTTTTCGGATAAAGTCAAAATTTTCTTTTGCACATTTTCGCTTTTCTAAGATCGTGTTTCCAGATAATATAGGGTAGCCATCGATAATAATCCTAAGTGGTTCACCTCCGGTGTGCACATCTATTGTTTTAATTTCTAACCATTCGGCCGGAGGTCTCCATTCAAATATTTTGGAAACATTCGTTATCATAATATTAAAATTTTATGCTGCTGCCCAGGTCAAGAAGAAATAGATCGCAACCGTTGTGCCAACTATAGCAATCGATGCCTCTTTAGCTTTTACCCAAGGAGTCATATCTACAGGTGCCGGATCACGCTTGTCACTCTCTTTTATTTCCTCATCAGTCTTCGGTTTTAAGTATCCAATCAATAGCATTACCATAATGGACCATGTAAAACTAATGAAATACATATGAAGCCAATGAAAATTTTCTATTGGGAAAAAAACAAAATAGGCATACGATATAAAACCAACTGCCATGCCAATTTTTGCGCCAATTGCAGGTATGTGCTTTGTGAGAATGCCTAATAAAAATATAGCAATAATCGGCACGCTGTATATACCGTTAACCTTTTGCAGGTATTGAAATATTGAATCTAGTTGTGATAATAAAGGTGCAATAATTATTGATGCCAGTGCTAACCCGATACCAAAGCTTCTTCCTGTTGATACCACTTCCTGGTCAGAGGCGTTCTGATTGATATATCCCTTATAAAATTGCAATGAGAATAATGTAGACGCACTATTTAAAGCACTATTAAATGAACTCAGAATAGAGCCCATCAAAACAGCAGCAAAAAGTCCAAGTGACCAGTCAGGGAGAACATGCCTAACTACTGCACCATAGACCTGGTCCTGCTTTTCAATAACTAGGTCTGGCATGTGTAAAGCAATAATCCCAGGGAGACAGAGCATGATCGGCCCAACCAGTTTCATGGCCGAGGCAAACAAAACACCTTTTTGACCCTCTGCTAAACTTTTTGCGGCCATTGCCCTTTGTACAATAACCTGATTCGTAGACCAATAAAAAATTTGAATAAACATCATTCCGGTTAATAATGTGGGCCATGGAACCGTTACTGGCTTACCCTCTAAATTATTCTGAGTGAGTACTCTCAAATATTCTGGTTTGTCTGTACCCAAAATCGAGATCCCCTCAAAAAAAGAACCCCCCCCCAATGACACAAGTGCTAAAATTGGTATAGCCAGGCCTCCAATAAGTAGACCAACTCCGTTTAATGTATCGCTGACTGCAACTGACTTTAGCCCTCCAAAAATTGCATATGAACTACCTAGCACACCAATAGCCGCGGCTACTAGCCAGATAGAAATATCAAGGTCAAACATTGTGATAAGTGCGAGAGAACCGGTGTAAAGAACAACAGGAAGTAAAACCGTAACATATCCAAACAAAAATAATCCCGATACCATACTCCTAGTCATCTTATCAAATCTTTTTTCTAAAAATGCTGGGGTTGTTGTAAAACCGCTAGCTAGGTATGTTGGCAGAAATAATAAAGCTGTTGCAATCATAGCAAATGCGGCCAATGCTTCCCAGGCTATGCCCACCAAAGCCTTATCACCAAAAACGTCACCATTTAATCCAACCAGTTGTTCAGTAGATAGGTTTGTTAATAATAATGAGCCCGCAACTACTGGCCACGCAAGTGCTCGTCCTCCTGTAAAATATTCCTCCGTGGCACTTTCGGACTTTTTCATCCTTGATACAATTATATATGTAAAGACGGCCACAGATGCTGTGGCAATAATAAATGAAACGATTGAAATTGTATTCATAAGGATTCCTTGTGTTATTATTCTATATTAATTCTGGATAATTTTTCTAATCTATTTTCTTTATCAAATGGCAATAGTGCATATTCAAGGTTATATATTGTGGTATCCATTGGCAAAGTGTATTTATCATGAGTTCTTGCGCCCCAGCTGTTATCACCACCAACGCCCATTTGTTTATAATCAATAAGCCAGTCTATCTGGTTGCCAGGTACAATATCAATCTTTCCATGGCGTTGACTATTTTTTGTATAGTCTAATAGAGAATAAGGATACTGGTGTACGCTGCAGTCAAAAGCTGGAAAACCTTTTGCCATTAAACCTACTGACCCATTAGATAATGCCATCCACCTTACATCGGTCTTGTTGCCATTTTCTTGTGGCCTTACATAAGCAAAGGTCTGGTCCCATACCTTGCCTGAATATCTTCCAACTTTCCCAGATGTTTTACGGTCCCAATAAGTCTCGTGAGGCCCTCGACCAAACCATTCAAGATATTGAAAGCTATTAGGCAGCGTCATTTTCATTCCAAATCTGGGAAGCTCAGGATGAATGCTACCTGATGGATACAGTGTCTGCTTTATCTTTACCATACCATTCCCATAAACTGAATAGACTATATTAAGCTGTGTCTGTGTTATTTCATGGACAAACATAGCATCAATTATAGCGGTGTTGTTAATAACAGAAGTGTCTAAAGACTGTAATAATATTTCTTCGTGTGCATTTTTCCATATCGCACATCTTTCTGGCATACCATTTCCCAAATCATTATCAGTAGGCGCTCTCCAAAAGAACGGGCGTAAGGAATTTTGTAATAAAGAAATATTTTTATATTTATACTGGTCTATGAGCCCACTATCCTGTCCAAAAGAAATATCAAAATCATCACCCTTGACTAATATTGATTCATCAGAGAATTCTATAGACACTGGTAAAAACTCAGTTGGATCTATCGGAATCGTGTAACGGCTAATAGGTAGACGAAATTGTTCCCACGCAATTAAATAATTTTTTGGTATCAACTTTCCAGGTTTTTTTGTTTTTACTTCTAATAGAAGAAAATACTCGATTCCAGGTTTTGGAATAATTGAAAACAGATTAAATGTTAATGATTGTGACTCACCCGGTTCTAAATCTAAAGAACTCAGATTCCCTGAGACTTCTACTTTATCATCACCAACAATACTATATGTAAATTTTAAATGACTAAGATTTCTGTAATTATATTTATTTGTTATTTTTATTTTGCCATTAGAAAGGTCAATCGCATCGAATTTAATAGGCTGATAAACTTTTTTTACCTCATTCATGTGTGGATTAGGTATGCGGTCAGCAGCTAACAAACCGTTTGCACAAAAATTTGAATCATTTTCAATAAAGGCCCCCTCAAAATCACCTCCGTATGCCCAATATTCTTTGCCACTATCTGTAGTTTTATAGATTGTCTGATCTACCAGGTCCCAGATAAACCCACCCTGTAATGATTCATACTTATCAATAATATCCCAGTAATCTTGCAGATTGCCAACACTATTACCCATAGCATGAGCGTATTCACATAATATTAATGGTTTCTTTGGATATTCTTTAGCATAGTCAGAAATATATTCCAGATTCTTATACATTGGGAAATTGATATCTGTGTGGCTTTTTCCTTTAGCCGGCTCATAAACTACCGGCCTAGAAGTATCTCGATTTTTTATCCAATCGTAGAGTATCCTAAAATTCTTACCATCGCCAGCTTCATTGCCCATAGACCACATAATAATGCATGGCTGATTCTTATCTCTCTCTACCATACGTTTCCCACGATCTAACCATTGTCCAGTCCAAGAGGTATCGTTCGTAATTTTTTCATACCCTTTATCATGGAAACGCATTCCATGTGCCTCAATATTCGCCTCATCTACAACATACAAACCGTACTCATTGCATAACTCGTACCAGCGTTCTTGATTAGGGTAGTGGCTACAGCGGACTGCATTTATATTATTCTCTTTCATAGTCTTAATGTCATTGATCATGTTTTTTTCATCAATCGTTCTACCTTTTATAGGATCCCACTCATGTCTGTTGACCCCGCGAAGTGTAAGTACTTCCCCATTTAATTTTAGAGTCCCATCGGTTATATCTATTTGTCTAAATCCAACCTGCTGCGTAAAACTTTGGAGTATTTTCCCAAACGGGTCTGACAGCGTTAATTGTAATTGATATAGATTTGGTTCTTCTGCATTCCACTTCATTACATTATTAATATTTTTTTTGAACCATATTGTTTGAGAACTATCTATCTTCGTTTTATAAGTAGTATCATAGACCGTCTCTATTTTTGAACCAGTACTAGATAGTAGAGCTCTAACAACATATTTCCCGCTGCTTGATTCACTGCTAATTAGGTCGACACCAAGTTTAAAAATCCCATCATTATATGCTTTGTCTAATCCTGATTGTACATAGAAATCTGAAACTCTTGTTTTCGGAACTGAATAAATAAAAACATCTCGCTCAATACCACTGAGTCTCCATGTGTCTTGCCCTTCCAAATAACTTCCATCAGAGTACCTATATACCTCAACAGATACATTATTTTGCCCATTTTTAATATATGGGCTTATGTTAAACTCAGCAGGGGTCTTAGAGCCTTGACTGTATCCTACTTTTTTCCCATTAACCCAACAATAAAAGGCTGACCTAACTCCAGAAAATCGTATAAAAATATCTCGACCCCGCCAATAAGCTGGGTATTGAAATGATTTACGATAAGAACCTACTTCATTTCTATCAATAGGTATTTTGGGAGGATTTGGTGGAAAAGGGTATTCCTCATCAAGATAAATGGGCTGGGACCAGCCCTGCAGCTCCCAATGCCCAGGAACATCAATCGTCTTCCAGTCTGAAATATCAAAATCTGATGAATAAAAGTTCTGGGGTCGCATATTGGGGTTTTTTGAAAAATAAAAGTTCCATTTCCCATTAAGCGACATAAAAAACTTGGATTTATTAGGATCACCAATTAAAGCATACCGTTCTGTTTCATAGGGAATAAAATGTGCAGCAGGTTCTACACGATTAATGTTATAAACTGATTGATCTTCCCAATCGTATGTTGTTACCTTTTTTTTATTATTATTAATTAAAATTAACCCTCCAACTAATAATAAAATACCAATTATAGATAGAACTTGCTTATTCATCTTTAAACCTTGAAATCATTCTCCAACATAACAGCTTCAAAGGATTCTAAAAAATAGTCTGCATTATTTCTATTGAAAACTAGTGGGGGTTTTATTTTCAATACATTATGGTCTGGACCGTCTGAGCTAATAAGAACACCTTTTTGTTTCATCTGATTGACTACCAACTCTGTTTCATCTGGCGCCGGCACCATCTTATCGTAGTTATTAATAAGCTCTATACCTATAAACAGTCCCTTTCCTCTTACATCACCAATAATATTATATTTATTCTGTATATCCTTCAACCCATCTAATAAATAGGTTCCTGTTTCATGGGCATTTTTTTGGAGTTCTTCTTGTTTAATAATATCTAGCACTGCCTGACCTACCTCACAAGATACTGGGTTCCCGCCAAAAGAGTTAAAATATTCCATTCCATTATTAAAATCTTCAGCAATATGTTTTTTTGTAATAACAACAGAAAGAGGGTGCCCATTTCCAATTGATTTTCCAAGTGTAATAATATCCGGAATAACACCACTCATTTCAAAACCCCAAAAGTGTGAACCTACTCTACCAAAACCGATTTGCACCTCATCAACGATGCACAAACCGCCTGCTTTTTTTACAATTTTAAACGCTTCAGTCATAAATGATGAAGGAATAATAATCTGCCCACCACAGCCCATTATTGGTTCTACTATGAAAAAAGCCAACTGCTTTCCTTTTTGCTCAATCTTAGTAATTGTTTCATTTACTAGATCGATATAATACTCTTCAGGTTTTGCATCTGCAATTTTATGGTCTCCTCTAAACATGTCAGGCATAGGTATTACATGAACATAATCTGGCTTCCCTTTGCCGCCAGGGCCAAGAAATTTGTAGGGGCTAATATCAATAAGTGAGGAAGTGTGACCATGGTATGCGCCGGACAATACAATTGATTCATAACTATCATTATACAAATGCGCGATACGCAGTGCTAAGTCATTTGACTCACTGCCAGAGTTGGTAAAATAACAAATCTCTAGTTCATCAGGCAAAGTGCGAGTAAGATTTTGAGCATAATCTAAAATGGAATCATGCAAATACCTGGTGTTTGTATTCAGCTCTTTGTTTTGATTATTTGCGGCTTCAATAACTTTAGGATGACAGTGCCCAACATGAGAGATGTTATTAACCGCATCTAAATATTCTTTACCATTACTATCATACAAATACTGCCCTCTCCCTCGAATAATATGCAGCGGCCTATCATAAGAAACACTAAAAGATGGGGCTAAGTATTTACTTCTTTTTTTAATGATGTCATTATGGCCTAACATATTGAACCAATCTTTTAGACCAAGTATCTAAGTCTTCTTGATACATAAAATATAAAAATTCCCATGCCTCAATATTAGATACCATGAGATATTTATTCTCAGGAAATATTTCACTTCTATATTTTGCCATTGTTACAGAAATACAAAGACGGATACAGACAAGATAGATAATGGCTTTTATTTCTTCGAGCGATAAATAACTCACAAGACAAAAACCTTTGATTATATCGCCTGCAATCGAAAGCGGATCAGCCTTGCCTAGAACAGCATAGGCAATACACACAGCTGGCTCTGCAGCAACATAGGTGTAGACCATGTCTCCAAAATCAATTATGCCATATATTTCGTTATTATTATTTACAATTATGTTATGATCATTACAATCATTATGTATTATGCTTTTTCTTAACAAATTTTTATTGGGCAAAATATTTTTCTCAAATTCTTTGATAAAGTGGGATATTATTCTTTCCTCTTTTTTCCCTTTAAACAATTTGGAGTGCTTTTCAAGAAAATCAATGTTATTTATATCCCAAGGAAATATCCTTTTTGCATAAGGATCTGAAAATGATTCTAAAATCTTAGTAAGATTGCCAATAAATGTACCTAGCTGATAGTAGGATATGGTTTTTTCACCAATGTCTTTTAACTGAGTCCCATTTACATAGGATACCAAACGTAAAACATATTCTGTATTATTTCTTTTCAACCTGCCTATTCTTTCCCCGTCAAGCGTATTTATTATTCTAGGCGCTTCAACTAAGTCAGAACTAATTCCCTGAAAATGATGTAAAACATTTGTCTGCATATTTATTATATCGATAGACTCTTTCGGGTTATAGATTTTTAATACAAACTCATTCTCCTTATTATATAAATAGAAATTCTGATCTCGATCACTGTCTAGGGTTCTTGCCTTTACGATTAAACCATATACATCATAAACAATTTTCTTTACATCTGATTTCGTAAAAGACGGGGGTAGAATGGAAAATATTGACATAATAATGACTATGTGAACTTATTTACCTCTTAATGAATATCATAAAAATAAAGAAGTAGATGATAAATTTATTATTCACTGCGAATAGTCACTTTTAGCACTGAATTTTGTGTAACATAATGAAACAACTCATCATTTATTAAAAATTTTCAATGTAATAAAATGATACATTTTATTGTTGCTGTGTATAATTTTGTTATTATATTCCGGGTAATCGAGGTAAGTAGCACAATCATTGTATGTGCAAAGCATTAAATATAATATAAAGAGTTAGATTACTATGTCTGAGTCACTACCACAGCCTATACTTGTTGTTGACAGCGATGAGCAGTCAATTGACCACATCGCTAGTGGACTAAAAGAAAGTGGATATCTGGTCATCACAGCCCCTGATGGATATGATGGCTATGTTAGAGCGCAAAATGAGGGCCCAAATGTTATTATAGCGAATGATCTGCTTCCCTATGTAAGCGGCTATAAACTTTCTAAACTGATAAAGTCCGATGACAGACATAGAAAAACGAAAATAATTATTATGAGCAGCTCATCCGGAGTCGCTATCGATAAAATGTTCAAACAGAGTGGCGCTGACAGTATGCTTGAAAAACCATTTCAGTTAAAAGATGTTATTAGGCTATTAAAAGAGAAATCCAAAGAGGAACAAAAAAATGATTAACGATCTTTACCCATTTGTACAGGCGTATGCATTAATCATTGGTCTTGCTGTCGGAAGCTTCTTAAATGTTATTATATACAGACTGCCACATAATAAATCAATTGTTAGACCAAGATCAAAGTGTACGGGATGCGGAACCCAGATCGCCTGGTATGATAATATACCCGTGCTTAGCTATATACTGATTCTAGGTAAATGTAGAAACTGTAAGGCAGCTATAAGTATCCGATATCCACTGATTGAGTTAATCTGCGGCCTAATGACGATTATGCTTCTTAGTATCTATGGCCCCTCTCTAGAATTTATCGTTATCGTATTATTGTGTTACATGTTGATCGCAATTACTTTTATTGATGTCGATCATTTTATCATTCCAAACGAGTTTATCATTTTTGGCGTTGCCGTTTCTATTATCGCTCATGCTTTTAGACTTTTACCGATATCAATTCTAGAAGGAGTCTACGGCATACTCGCATTTGGAGGAACATTGTTTATCATGGGAGCCGTTGGCACCTGGGCTTTTCGAAAGGAAGCCCTTGGTTTTGGTGATATAAAACTAGGGCTAGTCTTAGGCTCTTTTCTTGGAACCGAGCTCTCGCTTTTGGCCTTGTTTTTAAGTTTTATTTTTGCTGCACTTATGAGCATCATACTTCTACTTGCGAAAGAAGTAGGTGAGGACCACATGATTCCATTTGGACCCTCTATCGCAGCAGGGACCTTGCTGACTATATTGACAAAAACTGTTGGCGGTGGAAACCATATTATCAACTGGTACTTTACTAATATGTGGACCGGAGAATATTTCTTTTAATGGCTATTACACGGAAAAAAAATATAGGCCTGCTGCTCATTGAGGCAGGAATACTTGAGCCTGAACAGCTAGAACAGGCTCTGTTAAAACAATCCAAAGAGGCAAACAGCGGGTATATAGGACAAGTATTGATTAACGGTGGACTGATCGATGAAAAAACAAGAAACCGGTTTTTAAGTCAACAGCTTCATATACCAACCGTAGAACTCGGACATTTTGATGTTGATAAGTCTGTGCTAGGTATGATCCCAGAAAGAATCGTCAGAGAGTATAACGTTCTCCCAGTTTTTAAACTTAATAATACTTTAAACGTTGCTATTGTTGATCCGATTGATTCAGACCCTATTAATGCCGCTAGAAATGCATCTGGCCTTAAAGCAGAGCCATTGATAGTCACAACCAATGAGCTCCAGTCTGCGATCGATATATACTACGGGATGTCAACCCTTACAGGTTTTGACGATGAAAACATTAGCATTGAGGATATCGATGATACAAGAATCGTTCAACTGGTGGATAATATCATTGAAAACAGTGCCAGATATCGAGCAAGTGACGTACACATAGAGACAAGAGAGAGTGACATAAGAGTTAGATTTAGGATCGATGGAAAGCTGGTTGACTTTCAGACGCTACCGGTTTCTATTGCCACGCCTCTTACATCTAGAATAAAGATCATGGGCAACATGGATATTGCAGAATCAAGAAGGCCTCAGGATGGTAGAATCTTGTTTGATTTGAATGATGATCGCCTTGACCTGCGTGTTTCTACCTATCCCACACTTTATGGAGAAAAATCTGTACTAAGGCTTCTAAATATATCAGAAGCAATGCATGATCTTGATGGACTAGGCTTTGAAAAAAACATACTAAAACAGTTCGATGATATGCTTGTCGGGGGTGAGGGTATCGTACTGGTATCAGGGCCAACAGGTAGTGGTAAAACAACGACCCTTTATTCAACATTAAGCAAGATGGACAAGCCTGATGTTAATATTGTCACGATAGAGGATCCGATTGAGTTTGATCTGGATAATATAAACCAGGCACAGGTCAACAGAAGATCTGGAGTTACGTTTGCATCTGCACTGCGAGCTATTCTACGACAAGACCCTGATATCATCATGGTCGGAGAGGTGCGAGATGAGGAAACAGTAGAGCTGGCGATTAGGGCCGCCCTTACTGGACACCTTGTTTTCAGCACCATACACACTAACGACTCTGCCGCTGGATTCACAAGACTATTGAACTGGGGTATGGAGCCTTTTCTTATTACCTCAACCGTAAAAGGAATTCTGTCACAAAGACTGGTAAGAAAACTGTGCAAAGAGTGTCGTGAAAAACATATGGTTGATCCCGAAGAGCTTACAAGATTTGGTTTAGAGGTAGATGATGCCATGGAATTCTACCGTGCAGTAGGATGTCTATCATGCAGAAACACAGGCTATCGGGGGCGATTAGGGCTGTTTGAGCTAATACGGATGAACAATGATATAGCGGACCTTGTAATGGACCAACAACCCGGTCATGTTATTCGTGAACAGGCGATCAAGTCGGGTATGTTTTCATTAATACATGATGGACTCATAAAGGCACAACGGGGGGACACATCCCTCCAGGAAATATTAGAGACACTGGGAACGGAAAGAGTCTAAGATGGATACTATATTATACGTTGGTGACTCATATGATATAAAACAGGTTCTGACAGACTCTGATAAAAAAATCGATGCTGTCCAGAATGGTATGATCGCGCTGAATGCGCTATCAGATAGTGCAAACAAGTATGGTGCGGTTCTTATTGAAGACCAGCTACCTCTGATGGATCCTAGTAACCTGATTAAACAGCTAGAGCACTATAGTAAAACTCCGATTATCGCAATCATCAGGTCTGATAAACGTCGAGAGGAAATCCTTACAGACTTTGATAATGGTCTGTCCGGATGGTTTGAGCCAAAAGGATCTTCAGTAGAGCATTTTAATGAACTTTTAGACAATTGCAACACCTTTATCAGCTTTAGCAGAGGCCTAAGCAAAAACCAAAGGATTCAGATTAATTCACATGGTCTAGGCACTATCCTTGGTGTCTCAGACTCGATGCAAAAAATTTACACGCTGCTTCTTCAGATACAGGAAAAGGATGTTATAACAATCCTATATGGTGAAAGTGGTACCGGAAAAAATCTGACAGCCAAGTTCATGCATGACACCAGTAAACGAAATAAAAAACCACTCATATCCGTTAACTGTCCTGCCATTCCCTCTGAGCTTTTAGAGAGCGAGCTATTTGGACATGAGAAAGGTTCTTTTACCGGAGCGGATGAGAGAAAGGATGGAAAATTTCTAATTGCAAATGGAGGAACAATATTCCTGGATGAAATCGGGGACATGAGCTCCTCCCTTCAAGCAAAAATATTAAGAGTCCTAGAAAGCGGTGAAATCGAAAGAGTTGGGGGAGCAGAAACACATACTGTAGACGTGCGAGTAATTTCAGCCACCAACCAGGACCTAAACGAAAAAATAAAAGAAGGAAAATTCAGAGAAGATTTATTCCACCGTATTAACGTGTTCCCGGTTACACTGCCACCTCTTCGAGATAGGAAAGTGGATATTCCTCTTCTTACCTATGCTATTTTTAAAGCACTAAAGAAAAAACATAATCTAAGCCTATCCTATATTGGCCCAAAAGCGATTGATCGTTTGATTGATTACTCCTGGCCCGGCAATGTAAGAGAGCTTGAAAATACGCTGGAAAGGGCCCTTCTTATATGTAATAATAAATACCTAACTGAAGAAGATCTAGGCTCGGTGTTAGATGAAAAACAAATGACTATTGATTCGGATAAAAAAACTGCAGAAAAAGAAACATCCCAGGAAGCGACGACTAATGAGACAGAAGCAGAGACGCAACCACAAGAGATCCCAATAACAACAAAAATTGCGACACTGAAAGAGATCGAGATGGAAGCAATAAAATCAAGTGTCGAAAGAAACAAGTGGAACATGACGACAACCGCTGAAGAGCTTGGCATTAGTCGCATGACCCTCTATAGAAAGTTGGAACAGTATGGCCTCCGGGGCAAAAACTAGTAACACGGTAGAAATATTCTCCTACATTGCCAGAGATCAAAAGTCTGGTGTCGTCAAGGGTGAGATAAAAGCTCTTGAAGAAAGAGTCGTCCAAGACCAGCTTAAGAAGATGGGCCTTGACCCGATCTCAATTACAATAAAAAAGGTATCTGTGTTTGATAATTTAGATATTAACGTGTTTGAGAGTGTCCCTCCAGATGCAATATATAATTTCTCAAGACAGCTCTCCGTCATGTTAAAAGCGGGTGTGCCGCTGATTGACGCACTAGAGTCCATGCTATCAAAAACTATTAACCCATTATTAAATAAAACCGTAGAAAAAATTATTGAAGATATTTCTGCTGGCTCTACTCTCTCTGGCGCACTTGAAAAACATCCTAAAGTATTTGACACGATGTACATCAACATTATCAGAGCAGGAGAAAGCTCAGGCGTTTTAGAGACAGTGTTGTTTAAGCTCGCTGATTTTATCAGCTACGACCTTCAGCTCAGAAATGGAATAAAACAAGCAATACGATATCCGATGATAGTAATCGGAATCACCATTAGCGTTGGTTTTTATGCGGTCGCCTTTATTTTACCAAGGTTTTCCGTCTTGTTCAATCAAACCGGTATCGAGCTACCGCTTCCAACAAGAATTCTTCTTGGTATCGACAAATTTCTACAAAATTATTCTGGATTTCTAATAGCTGGGTTTCTCTTATTAATCGCAGCCTTTTTCCAACTCAAGCGAACTAAAAAAGGAGCCGTGATGTGGGACAGATTTATAATAAAGGCTCCTGTATTTGGGAAAATATTTAAAAACATGGCTATCTCAAGGTTTTGCCATGTCCTAGAGACACTAAACCGAACAGGTGTGCCCATACTAGAGTCCCTAACTATTTCCTCAAGAAGCACGGGCAATAGCTATGTCCGCCATAAACTTTCTAACACCAAGTCAGATGTTGGGCTAGGCCATAAGATCGCACAGTCGCTGGACAAGTACGGCTCAGATATTTTTGAAGCACAAATGATAAAAATGATTCAGGTTGGTGAAGAGGCAGCCTCTTTAGATGACATGCTCGCAGAAATCGCTGTCATGGTTGACAATGAAACAAAGACACGGGTCAATACTCTTACGTCAACGCTTGAGCCTATCATTACCGTGATTATGGGGGGCATGATTCTTGTTTTAGCGTTGTCTATATTTTTACCAATATGGGACATGTATGAGTCGCTGGCCAATAACTAATATTGAACTATAAAATTTTGTAAATTTATTATCGCAGAACTGAATGAGATTTGTGTTAAATTAGTTTTTCATTGAAATAAATAACTATTAAAAGGATATATGTATGTCAATCTGGGTAATAAGAGGCGGAAAATTTGGAGAGTATGAAAACCGCTTCATAAATGAGAGCAAGGTCTATCTTACCAGGGATGGTTTTAAGACTGACCTAAATAAAATAGCAGAGCAGCCCGATCTGAGAACTGTTTTAGATGATTTCTACCCAACTCTTCCTTCCTCAAAACTAGCTAGTTGGTCCGATCAGATCTGGAGCTTTGCACACGATATACAACAAAAAGATTGGATCATCGTGCCCAGTAAATTAAGTCCAGTTCTCCACGTTGCTGAAATAACCGGACAATACAATTACGAAAAAAACAACTCAGACCCCTATTATCATTCAAGAGATATAAAATGGATTGAAAAAGATATTCCTCGTGGGTATTTCCCTACAGACATCCTCTATCAGCTTGGAGGATTTAAAGATGTTTTTAATGCAGACAGTGTTGAAAAAGTTTTTCACACCATGGCAGATAACGACTGGGCCCAGACAAAGGATGATGAAACCAGCTATGAGCAAATGAACGAGCTGATAGCTCTTTTACAGGAAATATCAAGGGACCAGATTGCGCAGCTTATACGTACTAAGTTTAAGGGTCACAGACTGGCCAAACTTGTAAAAGCACTAATGGAAGCAAAAGGATATACTACCCACATGGGCTCTTCAGACGAAGCCGGTTCAGACCTGGATATTCTTGCCGCTAGAGGTGGAATGGGATTTGATGATGATGCAAGAATATGCATTCAGGTCAAGGCGGACGATATTCCGGTTGCGACCCTGGACAAATTCTTAGGCACCATGAACGATGTTGGCGCGAACTACGGCCTTTTGGTCTCATGGGGCGGATTTAAGAGTAATGTTGAACAGGAAAGGTCGAACGAATTTTTTAAGGTTCGCCTGTGGAACCAGAATGATCTGATAGACCAGGTTTTAACTCACTATGAGGAGCTTGATAACTATATTAAGGGTGAGATTCCTCTGAAATCTTTTTGGACCATTGCATCTGATCTGGACTAAATAATTATATTTAATTGTATCATAGTGATACAAAATGTAATAGATTGCTGTTTCAATATGATATAGTCTTGACTAGTAAATTACTGACAAAAAATTATTTTGAGAGAATAAAAATTAATAATAATGTAAATGCACCCTCTCTGGCATAGATATTGTTATAAATAAAGCACGTGTAAGAATTAACTGTTAGGAAAAAATGACATGATTAATATAAAAAACATAAAAAGAAAAATTAAAAGCATCAGCGGAAACTCTCTCGCTGAGTTTGCCGTGACCACAGCGATGATGGCAACACTTGCGACAACAGCCGCACCCAGGTTCTCAGGAATTGGTGAGGGCGCCAAGGAAAAGAAAACTCTTTCTGAGATCGATAAAATTGTGATTGCATCGTCAAACTTTTTTAACGGCAAGGTTACCTCCGAGGGACGAGGCAGATTCCCCGGACAAGAAAAGTATGACGTTCAGATCGGTGGATACGCCAGTGAGGTTCAGCTGTTAGCGGTTATAGGTGGGGACGCACCGGATGCAACTTCTTTCAGTGGTTACGATAATGCTGAAGGCTCTAACTGGAGATCGATCTTTGGTACCAATGATGCTAGCGCTGGAATATCAGACGGAAGCAACGTAACCAATGATGATGGTTCAACTGTAGGCCACACTGAATTTTTGGCTGAGTTTGCTAATAACTCAATCAAGAGCCCCTATCAGGACGGACACTATATATATATTGTCCTCCCTGGCGGTCTAGACTATGTTGACCCTGACGGAGATGGAACCTATGTCAAGGTGGACTGCAATGACTGCTCACCTATTTTATATGTGGCAGACAATGAGGATCCGTCAAAACTATTTAAAAAGTATCAGCCGTAAAAAAACTTAATCTCCTTCTAGTTGCTAAACACGTGATAAAGCCCCGAACCTATTGGGGCTTTATTTTTTTACCTAACACCCCATTTGTATCAGATTAATACACTACTTATCTGTAACAAAAGTTTACAATCTGTAAACAATCTTCTCTAGAGGCTTCTCCCCTATTGCCTTTTATAAACTTTCTTAAATTTATTTCTCCTCAATAAAACAAATAAACTATTCAATATTAGCATCTTTGGCATGGCCTTTGCTACATAGGGGTAACTATGAACTAACTTTTAAAAAAGGTAACTAAAATGAATACACTATTAAAAAGAATAAGAAACAATAAAGGAAACTCACTGGCTGAGTTTGCGGTTACAGCGGCCATGATGGCAACGCTGGCAACAACCGCTGCACCTCGTTTTGCAGGTGTCGGTGAGACCGGTAAACAGAATCAGACCATGGCCAACCTGGACAAGATTGGTCAGATGGCAAACCAGTTCTATATGGACAAGGGTTCACCACAGACTGCTAACAACCCTATGGGTGAGGGCCAGGGCCGTATTCCTGGGCAGGAAAGATATGACACGAAAATAGGTGGCTACGATAAGCTTACAGATCTGGAAGATGTAATGAACGAACAGTTTGACAAGTGGGACGATGCTGAAGGCGCGAACTGGAGATCTGTGTTCGGCACAGCAAGGGCAAACCCCTCTTACACAGGTGAGTATAATTTTACCGATGATGATGGAACAAAACTTGGACCCACAGAGTGGGCCGCATACCTGTCTCAGGAAGAAGGTCCAATCGTAAGCCCTTACCAGCAAGGACACTATATCTATATTGTTATCCCTGGTGGACAAAAAGAATATCAAAATCCAGAGACTGGCGAGTTCACTCTTATTGATTGTAACGAGTGTGGACCGATCATGGTGATCGCAGACGCGTACAACCCGTCTAAGTTCTGGACCGTTAAGAGTTTTAACTAAGCTATCAAATATTTATAG